>Ga0207676_10002310_pt1 | contig 13690 bp, 15 predicted proteins | sample KBSSwiS72_FD_184307 | JGI IMG/M metagenome (GOLD analysis project Ga0207676, IMG submission 184307) | Switchgrass rhizosphere microbial communities from Kellogg Biological Station, Michigan, USA - KBS Switchgrass S7-2 (SPAdes) (version 2) | ecosystem: Host-associated > Plants > Roots >... | reverse complement strand
GCGCGCAGCGAGCTTCACCTTCTCGACCCAGTAATCACGCGGAACTCCGCGGCCAATCGTTACGCCATCACCACGAATGTCGTACGGCTCCTTGATGACGAAATCAGCCTGCCGGGAAAGAAGCAACTCCATAATCTCAATCTCTTCGTCGCCATACTCGACAACCTTTCCCGTCTTTACTTTGCGCGACCACGGCAGGACATTTCGTAAAAACTCGCGATCCTCCTGATCGAAAGCATCCGCGAACTCCGCCTCTTGCAGAAACGCCGCGCAACTCTTGCTCTCCGTCACATATCGCGCCGAGAACGGATTGATGTGACAAACGCGGCCTGACGTAACAGCCTCAAGCCATCGCTTTAGCAACGCCGGCGATCCCTCTACCAACTGGTTCCAGTAGACTGTATTGACTTTGTTCCAGATGATGTCCGCTTGCCTGCCGCCGACCTCAACGCCACTTGCCGAAACTGCGACCTCGCGCGGATCTGCCACGAACGCCGGCGTGCCTCGGGTGGAAAACTCCTCCGCCATCTCCACGCTTTCAACGTTCGACCTGCCGCTGATCTGAAGAATAGCGATTACTGGATCGTCCTTGTCGCCGCCCTGCTGGCGATATGCTGCAAGTAGTTCCTGTCGCGCACAGTCGGTCTGATCCAGTGGCAACTCAACCAATTCACTCGCGATCTGAGGATTGACGTCTTTGATAATCCGGTCAAGCATCAGGTTGAGCCGTTCAGTAAACAGAATACCTGCGGGACAATCCGTATTGTTTTCGAGAAAACAGATCGTGGCATCCATCTGTTTCAGGTATCCGTCCAGACGACAGATACGGATCGAAGGTGTCAGCGTTGCCGGCACGCGTGCGAGGTTCTCTTCGTCTTCTGTGAGTGCAAAGTAGGAACGAACATCGGCGGATGCAGCGTACAACTCGAGCACGCGTTCGAGTAGCGCCATGTATCGCTCTGCCGTGCGGCGATGTTCTTCGACTTTGGAAGCCGCCACTGCGAGCGGCAGCGGAGATAGTGGAAAGTCTTTGTTTTGAAAACGTGGTGAGGTGGCGACAACGCGCACCGCGTGTGTTGCGACGGCGTCAGCCTTCGAGTCTATCGATGCCAGTAACGCACCTGCTCTACCCCAGTCGATCATATTCTCTTACCTCGCAAAGCGTCCGCGGAAATCTCGTCCAGAGGCTTGCCGCGTACGTGTTGAAAGTATGCATTGATGATGCGAGGTGTAATCGGCCATTCTTTCCACGCGGTTAACGCGTGGGAATCAAAGGCGGCGATGGGGGCAAACTCGAGGCCTGTCCCACAAAGAAACGCTTCATCAGCCAGGTAGGCATCCGTTTGGGAAAGTCTCTGTTCTCGCGCTTCGATTCCGAGCCTTTTGCAGAGATCGAAGACTGTGACGCGAGTGATACTCGGGAGTACTCCTTCGTTAAGCGGCGGTGTGAGCAAGACTCCGTCGCGGACCACAAAAAGGATCGCGGTCGGACTCTCACACAAAAATCCGTCGTGGTTTGTTAGCACGACGCTGTCGTAGCCGTTGTCGCGTGCTTCGAGCAACGCCAGACGTGGTCCGGCATAGTTTGAAATGTTCTTGGCGGCTGACGGAAACGCCGCTTCGGGCGCACGTTGCCAATGACTGATCGCGACGCGCATGGCACGTTCTTCTGCCAGCCATTTTTTCCTTCCCATGCGCGAAACGGACACGTTCAGACACGTACGCACGACCGCGCCAATGTCGCCGAAGTTATCCGCGCTTATTGACACGCGCAGATAAGAATCTTCGTTGACGGCATTTCTCTCTATTACTTGATTAATAACGTCGCCAATGTCGATCCCCTGCGGGTACGGAAGACGCATGAGTTGTAAGGACCTGCGCAAACGATCGAGATGGGCTTCGAGCCGAAAAGCACGCGCGGCCGTTGCGTCGCTTTGCACGTAGACGCGGATGCCCTCGAATACTGACAGGGCATAACGCATAGCAAGACTGTTGGCGTGCAACGTCGCTCGCTCCCACGGAATAAAAGCGTCTCTATGAAAACAGATGGGAAACGCCGCAACCGGCTTTTCCTCTTTGACAGAGGTCGTCTCGGTGCAGTGTTGAAGGATGACTTTGTCATTGGTTCGAGAGCCCGCTCCCGAGTAGTGCGTCAGTTTGAAATTGAACAAATACGCCGAAGGCGTTGGCTAATTTCAGCCCAGGGTTGGAGCACAGCGACAACCCTGGGTAATCGATTCGAAACCCGGTCCAAACCCTGAAAGGGTTAATAGCACACATGCTTAACCGGGCTTGCACAAAAAGTGATTAAGGCGCGTTTTGTTGCGGCTTCGCCGCCCGATGTGAGGCGAGGCTATGCCTCGCCGTTAGAGTCACTGAAGGTTGGTCGGGCTACGCCCTTGGTTCGGCCTTTGGCCCATAAACCCCAGGGGCAAAGCCCGAACCGAGGGCACAGCCCGTTCGCAATCTAAGGTTGAACGGCGAGGCATAGCCTCGCCTCACATCAGGCGGCGTAGCCGCAACAACGAATGTAAAGCTCACTTTTTGTGCAAAGCCTGCTTAACCCTTTCAGTGGGTTGTCGCTGCGCTCCAACCCTGGGCTGAAATTAGCCAACGCCTTCGGCGTATTTGTTTACAAAATTCAACCTGATGCACTATCTGGGTTGCCTTTGGCGATCAAGCCTGCTGCCTGGTGTCGTGGCTGCGGCAAACGCGGGCGCGAGTCCAGCCGCGACCGGCGCCATGAGTTGGGCTTCGAGATCGGCCTCCAGCTCGAGCAGTAACGGTCTCTGTGATTGTTTAGCCGCGGCAATCTTTTGTTTTAGCTTGTCTGCGTTCAAATCAAGCAGAGCTGAGAGCGTGCTCTCGCACCGGCTGACATGGTCTGCCCTGATCCATTCACTCAGGGTAGAACAGGCCATCGTTGTGAACTCACCGATGGTGAACGGCACGTCATAAAAAGCCTTAAAATAGGAGCAGATCAATTCAGTGACCAAGTTACCGGCGCCCTTGCCCATGCCACCCAACGAGCTGTCGAGCAGTGTGGCTCCTCCTCTGATCGCCGCCAGACTGTTCGCGAAAGCGAGATGGAGCGAGTCATGCGCATGAAAGCCCAGGGGCACATCGAGTTCTTCCCGCAATTCCCGGAAGATCCTCTCCACCCGATCCGGAAACAGGCTGCCATTTGAATCGGCAAGGTAAAGCCAATCAGCTCCCAGATCCTGAGCCGCCCTTGCGCAAAGAAGTATGTTCTCGTCCGAGCGCTGGCTGGCCCTGATGAGATTAACGGAAGCGATTAGGCCGGTTGCGTGCGCTGCGTCAATGTGTGGCTCGAGTTGTTGAATGTTCGAACCGGGTACGACGAAGCGCACGGTGGAAATATCGTGATCGGCAAGGAACGTGTAATCGGTGGGCAGCACTTCGTTCAGGTGGACCATCACACCCAGTTTTGAGTTGCCACGCACGCGCGATACGGCCTCGAGATATTCGTGTTGACAGTAAGCTGATGGGCCGGAGTGATGTCCCGACCCGTTAGTGGACGAGTGTAGCGGATGGTAATAACCCACCTCAATGTAAGGCATACCGCCTTTTGCAAGTGTCGAAATAATTGTGAGGGCGGTCGGGAGAAGAAACTGCCAATCGTTCACATACCCGCCATCACGAAGAGTGACGTCTAGTATTTGGGGAATGGTTTGACTCAATGAATACACCTCCAGAGTTCTCACCATCGAACAGTTAGGGTAGCGAGCGAGGAAGTTAGGAGAGTACTTATAATTCAGTCGCCGTGAGCGGCTTCAGCTCTGGGTTCGGAATACCTGAACACCGGTTCACTTGGATCGTAGAATTTCTCGTACAAAGCATCGAAGTGCTTGTGCCGGAGAGCGATTGATGTCTCCAGACTGCGAATTGCGCTCTGCTGTAATTCGTCCGTGGTGCAGTATCGTCGCAATACTTCCACAACGGCCGACGTGTGTGTGTCTTCAAGGTCGCTGACATATTCCTTGTCGACATTGCTCGAGGCGTGATGAGTAAAGAACTCGTAAGCCTTCGCTGGGAGCTTATAGACGTCGCGCATCACAGCTTCCATGCTGTTGCCGCTCTTGTTAACGATCGGCGGCTGGCCTTCCATCAAAAGCAGGACAGACGCAGCACCATCGCTAATCGGGACGTTGGTGTTGTTGCAAGCATTGAGATTGAAATCCACCAGCGCCTTTGTTTCGGGGAGCAGCGGCGTGTTGAGAACTGTTTCAGTGGGTACGCCGAGATATTCACCGAATGTAAGAAAGGTCTGCACGTGCCGGTCGGAATTCGAATACGCGCCGGTCTCTTCTTCGTAGGCATTCTCCACGAACAAGCGCCGGAGCTTGTGATCTTCGATTCGACTCCCGACGCACATCACGTGACGGACCCAAAGATTCTTAATCGGGTAGCGGTGGATGACAAAGTTCTGCAAGAGGCGGAGCGTTGCTTCTCCCCTCATGATGACTTGATAGAGAGGACTGGTAATCTTCCGGCGCTCCCAAATGATGTCAGTTAGCTTCTTAAGGAAGTCGTCCATTTGCATAAAAATCACCTCTTTACGGATTCAGTTTTCGTTTACGGCAGCTCGCCGATTGGTAATAAGGGAATTAGCCTGGGGAAGGTGTGATTGGAATGTCCTGGGTCTCAGTCAGTGGCGAGCCAATTTTGCAAGCACGTTCGCCCTTGATAAAAGATTTTTATCAAGCGCTGGCTAGACTCGATTAATTCTTGTGGGGGAGACTATTGAGGCAGAGCTACTGCATATTCCGCCAAATTCTTATTTTCGAAAAAGAATTTAGCTGCTCTTCTTGGTCTTTGGAGAGAGGTCTCAACGTGCCAGGCGGTCAATTCTGGTCAGCACGCTCCTCTTCTTTCGGTCTTGTATAATCATGTACCACCGGAGGCCAACCTAAGTCAAAACATTTTTCTTCAGCCGACGAAAAGGGGGATTATTTTTTTATTCAGATCTGGAGGAACCACTACGACGCGCTTCAGCTTCGCCGAGCCAGCCACGCCGCAGATCGGTCTCTGGAATGCTCGATAAATACGGTTTGATGTCGAGTATCGGAGTGCCGTCGAGCATGTCAAGCCCGACTACTTGCAATGTTGGACCATCTCGCCCGACGAGTCTCACCACGGTCAGGCCGATAGGATTCGGTCGATAGGGCGAACGTGTCGCGAAAACACCATGGGGCTTAGTATCCGTCGGTGGAGTTCCAAGCAACTCGCAACCATCAGACTGATCAAAAACCCAGATTACGTACAAGTGGGAGAAGCCCTCGATGTCGGTTAATCCGAGCTCGTACTCCGGAAGAATTTCGATTGTGCCTTCAGCTTGGTGTTGTGCTCCGAACCCTTTGGGGACCTGCGAAGTCTCCGAGTAAGGGCTTCTGACAAAACCTACCGGTCTCATTAAAACGTCTTTACTCATAATTATTTTCACTTCATCCGATTGTATTTCTTCAACGCCGCGACAACTCGATCTCCAGGTAAACCGGAAAGCCGAATGCCGTCAGCGCCGGTCATCGTTTCAGCCGCCAGCATCGCGTTCACGACTGCTTCTTCAGTCGCATCGATCGTGGCTCTAAACAGCGGGTCCATCTGATCGTTAGGCAACATCTTTAGTGAAGGCGTTCCTTCCTCGCTACCTGCTCCGGCATTCGCTGTCGAAAAAGCCAGAAAGAGATCGCCGGATGAATTGCCGGCCCAACTACCCAACCGTCCCAGTCCCATTCCAACCCGGCGCGTGAGTCGCTCCAGTTGATGCGGAAGAAGCGGAGCGTCTGTCGCAACGATAACGATGATCGAGCCACGCCCTTCATACTCTTGCGCCGCAGGAGCGCCGTCGCCGGCGCCTCGGTTCGCAGAGCACGACGGGATGCCGCGAGTCCAGTCGCGAGTCAACGGTTGTGGCAGCGTAGTGCACGGTCCAAGATCTGCAATCTCCTGTCGAATTGGAACGCCCAGGATTCTTAAGTCACCGCCATAGTTACACTGGACGAGTACGCCGATCGTGTAGCCTCCCGATTCCAGCACACGCGATGACGTACCGATTCCACCCTTGAATCCGTTACAGCCCATTCCCGTGCCACCGCCGACCACTCCTTCCTGAACGCGTCCGGGCTTGGCATTATCAAGGGCCTGCAAAGCGTGCATGGGTTTTACGTGTTCGCCATTCGCATCGTTCATGAAATCAAATGTCTCAGCGACGATGGGATACGTGAACACAAACTTTCGGCCGTTCTTCAGTTGCCATTGAATAGCGGCATCACGGACGGTGCCAACGCTGTGTGTGCCTGTTAATAGAATCGGGCCTTCCATGAACCCCGACTCTTTGATCCAATTGATGCCGGTCATGTCGCCATTGCCATTCAGGTTGAATGTTGCCGCGAACACGGGATCCCAGTTCCCCTTTGGTCTGGGAAGAATAGCGGTAACTCCGGTTCGTATTGGTCCTTTTCCGGGGATCAGTTTGCCTTCTCCCTCGATCAAGGTTACGTGACCGACGGCGATACCAGCGACGTCGGTGATAGCGTTGTTTGGACCAGTCTTACCGGGGAACGGAATTCCAAGATCTCTGCCTCGTGGACGAGTTTGCGCGGCGAGCGGCGCCGCAAGCACAAGCCCGATCAGGATTACGATAGGTATCCGCATACGATCATTCCTTTCCGAAGTTATACGTCGTGCATTGCTTGTATCTGAGCTTCCCCGCTCTTGGCAAGCACGAAGATCTGTTGTTGAAACCCTGCGCAACGGTTACCGCGCCGCTACAGACGTAGTTCGGTGTTGCGACGATAAGGGCGGCTGGTGTAAACCTTGCGTTTGCGGAATGAAGAAGTCCGAGTTAATACACCGGAGCATGGTCTGGCTGGACGAACTGCGGGAAATGAGTGCACGTGACGTGGCCTTAGCATGTAATAAATAAACTGACCCCTACAAGCTGATCTGCAGTGCCATGAGTGAACCCAAGCCTAATGTGGATAATAAAGACGCGCTGATTGATATCTTATGGAAGATGTATGAGGAGAACGTCACTGAGGGGCGGCATCATGAAACTCAGAGAGCAACGGTGACTAATCTCGTTATTGCCATTGCTGCCGGCGTGCTTGCATTAGTTACGTTCGACAAAGGAATAACCCTGATAGATTTGCCTCTGACGATTTTCTTATGTTCCTAGGTCTGTTCGGAGCGGCTTTTAGCAGTAAATATTATGAGCGTTTTCAATTACACACGAATCGGGCTAAGGAATACAGGAACGCTCTAGACGATCTTCTGGCCACCCAAGGCAACCATTCCAAACGTTTCTTGCACAGTTTAAAGAAAGCTGCTGACCAGGATCACGAACAATCTTTCCTGGCTATTCCCAAGGGGCAGACGAATTGGCAAAGATGGATGGCCTTTGTCCACAGGCGGAGACTTTATCAGCTATGGATATCCTTTCACTTGCTAATTACGTTATTGGGTTTAGTTTTTAGTATTTTAGCTTTCTTTCGGATCAAAGCCGCAGCATAACGTTCTTATCTGTGTGTCACGCCCAACTCAAACCTTAAGATGGGCAATCAGCTGACGAGTAAGATCGAGTGCGATTTCTCGTATAAGTTCTTCTCGGATTCCTTTGCGCAGTAACACGCGAGCTTCCTGTGAAATTTGTTCCTTCATCATTAATGCCATCGTCGTTTCTCCACCATAATGAAACAGGCAGCACTCAAGTGACGGTAGCGAGAAATTAGCCTGCACATGGATCGGACAAGGAACAAGGTCGATGCTTGCACGTTCAGCGGCAAGAGCAAGCGCAATCTCAACGCGATATCGCGCTGAAACGGTCGGACGCAGGTCATCATAAGCATTATGCCAGAGCTTACCTACTTGTTTGAGCTCGGCAGCATTTCCGAAAATTAGTGAAGCGCCATAGTGCTTTTTAGGAAGTTTGAGTTGCAAACGTGAAGCGGTTGGTCCGGTATGTTCTAAGCCGAAGGATTCGGACGTTTCGGAACTTACAGAAATGCCTCGCGCGGCGAGCGAAAAAGGAAACCTGAATGGATCTAGTACCAAGTGATCGTAGTCGAGCGCAAGTAAATGATCGCGCGATCTGAGTAACTCGATTATATGGTTCAAACCTAATTGAATGTAATACCGATCATCTTTGTGGCTCAGTGCCGCTATAAATCTGATCGCACGATTCTTGCTCCCTAGTTCAAACCAACGCAGTATTTTCTTTTCATGTTGTTGCGGGCCGACAATCCAAATAGGAGTGAGCGAGTTCTGGATTTGTGTTTGCCAAGAGAGCGCGTTGAGGATGTGGCAAATTCCCAGGCACTGGCCTGGATCGCCATCAGTAACAAATGCCAAGTGCGTTTTGCCGCTTGAGTACGTGGGCATCTGGATAGGTCTGAGTAAAGTGGTTATAAGGAGTTTGATCTAGAGTTCACAATGTTTCTACCTTGTTCGGTAGATTGATGTGAATTGGTCCTTTATAGAGCATCTTTTGTATATAGGTAACATCACAAACGCTTTGGTTCTGCAAGTAGCGACGCTGCTTCAGAAGCGCGGGCAACTCTTTTAATACTCGTTCGAGTCCTGAGACAAGTTCCCGAGGGTATCCATGACGTATGATCAGCAGCCAGAATGTGCAATAAAACCTAAAAATGCCCCAGCAACACTCTGCGAGGATTTTGGTCGGGACGCACGTTATGAGCGTCGTTAACGAGTTTTTCACGGCTTCGCATACGGCGTGTGAGAACAGCTTGTGAAGGGTCTTGCTACCGTGATGGTAAACGATCGCCGCTGGTAAATATAAGCATTTGTAACCTTGCAACTGATGGCGAAAGCTCAGTTCTAAGTCTTCGTAAAGAAAGAAAAAGTCCTCATTGAAACATCCGACCTTCCGTAGCACCTCGCGCCTGTAGACCGCTGCCGCGCCGCAGGCACCGAACACTTCCATGTTCTTAATCACTTTTTGGAACAGAGATCGATTAGATCGGTTTCCATAGCCGCGATCACTAAACATTAGACCGCCGGCATAAATGCGATCCGGATTATTAAACTCGCAGATCTTAGGTGCGAAGAAACCGTACTGCGGATTAAGCTCACAGCCCATGGCGATCTCTGCCAAACAGTTGTGATCGAGTCGCGTATCATTATTCAGTACAAATACCAAATCCCCCTCAGTCCTAAGAATTCCAAGATTTACCGCTCGGCTAAACCCAACATTGCGATCCAAACGGATTACACACACCTCTCCGGAATATTTTTCCAATACATCAAGTGACTGATCCTGTGAGCCGTTATCGACTATTACGACGTCGAACTCTCTGTATGATTGGCCCCGGATTGATTCAAGACACACTTCTAACAAATGAGCCCCATTATGATTAGGAATAACAATGCTGATTGACATGCCGTATAGAGAGGTGCGCAGGTTAGGTCAACCAAGTTTATTCATTTTAAGGTTGTACTGCCTGGAGATGTGGCACAGTCCTCGGAATTGGTGATGTAAACCATACCGAACGGCGCGTTCGTAGCAATCATGAAAGAGCGACTCTGCTTGATCCCGTTTTTCGGCTTTACCGGTCAGTATCAACAAGGGTATGAGGTCTTTTTGCATAACTTCACGAAGTACACGGTCCTTTACATGTTCAGCTAACTTAACGCCGTGCTGCAAGCGTGTGCTCAGCTCATCCAAGCGAACGTAATCGCGAGGATAGGGTCTAACGTTGAGCTGTTCTTCTAAAATGATCGCATCAGCTCTGATTAGATCCAATTCGCGGCGTGGAGCTAAATGCTCAAGCGTGTCCCAGAGCCGGTGAGCTCGAAGATAGAAGTCTTTTGCGAGCGAAAAATTATGGATCATCGCATAGCTTTTCGCGAGATCGGAGAAGAGTGAGAATAGTACATTCCGAGCCGCGAGACTCTTGTCATTAAGTAGTGTTTTTACAACGTCATCATTCAGTGCATCATTCAATGTTTCAATACTATTGTGTAAGTAGTTCGGCTCTCTGTCAGTGACATACTGCTGTCGTTCCACCACTGCATTTCGTAGATAGGCGTGAAGTAACTCAACCGGCTTTTTTAGTCGGTGCCATTTCGCAATCGCCCCAACAGCGAAGTATTGCGCTAGATTGTGGTCTTGTCGCTGACTGGCCGTGAACAAAGACTCCACTCGGAGATCGTTTATTTTAGCTTTCCAAAAATCTCTTGCCGCACCCTGCAAATCCAACACGGCTTGGTCCATCTCCCGTAAAGATTGATTGACCGCGTCGAAATTACACATCCAGCGTGCGTTTCGAGCCACTTTCAAACCGGTTGCAATAGCTTCCTCCTTAGTTCGCCTTGCGAACAGGGACGTGGCCAAAATCACGCCGTTCACTTCGAAGAACTTCCTCCGAGACAAATGCGACCATCTCCCTTGGACGTCCGCCACTTGGAAGGAAAGCAACGCCTGAATCTTTAAAGGATCTTCTTCTTGCTCTCGTGGATATCTACTTGCCAAGGCAGCTGCTTGGTTAGCTAGTTCTGGCGGGCTTACCGAAAGTCCCAAGTCGATGATCTCAAGGCCTTTGTCACACATCGTACGCACAACCTGTCGGATCTTCCGTTGGTTTGACAGGAGCGCCCGCTGTTGATCCGTCAAGCAGTTGATTACGAAGTCAATTTGCGCGTCTGACCACATTGCGTTTACCCTTGGATGCCACTGTCTCTGTTGGGTTTGTAATCTCAGCTTGCGAAAGAACTTCGTTCAGGTTGCCCATGGCCCACAATTCAAGTAGGTGGGTCGTAAAATCTTTCAACATCATCCTAGCTTGAGCCGACTTTTCTCTAGCATCCCAGAGTTCGTCTTCTGGAAACTTGAGAGTGACATTGAACGTGTCACTTGATTTGCCGGAAACGGTTTGCATGTTCCTAAACTGTTCGCCTAATGCGCGCAAGCGCAACTTGTCTTGCGGCAAGTCCGCATACAATTTTCGGATCTGGGCGGTCAGGCTACGTTTCTCCTCTTCGATCGATCGCCGCTTAGCCTTTTCCCAAATTCCCCGATCAAGCGTCAAAAAGATCTGCTTGTATGGCATCTAGCTCTTCTTCCTGCGGGAATAATCATGCGTCCGTCGTGGCCAGAGTTTCTTACCATCAAGCAACAAGTCTAGCACAATGGCTGTTGACAATACAATTAGGTATATTATACCATTCGGGTATTCTTAAACAGGAAGGCTTCTGCCATGGTAAAGGGGCAAGATCCAAAAGACGACGATCGCGACGGACGTATGGCAAGCGCGTCGTCACCGCCGAACCCTGACAGTACAAGAGGCGCTTGCCAGGAATGCAAAGACCGTATGAGAGCTCAAGATGATGGCTGGGCTATTGATCTGGAATTGGAAAATTGCGGTTGCAGTTCTTAACGATCGAATCATGAGGGTGGCACAGGCGGTGGAGTTCGCGCTGGGCTCTTAAGGATGCAATCATCCCGGGCTCGCTGCCTGTCCAACCCTCATACAGAATCGCCTGTTTGTAATTGAGTAGCCTATACTCAGCTCATGAATTGGCAGGAAAACATAATTAAGACCAGTGCTGAAATACAGACGCTGCTAAGTGAAACGCGGATCATAGCAGTGCTCGGTATCAAAACTGAGGCTCAAGCAGGTCAACCAGCGTTCTACGTCCCAAGTTACTTACAGAGGGCCGGCTTTCAAATCATTCCTGTGCCTGTTTACTATCCAGAAGCGGTGCAAATACTCGGACAACAGGTCTATCGCCGGCTCATCGACATTCCGATCCATGTCGATCTCGTGAACGTCTTTCGTCTATCTCAGGACCTTCCTCCTCACGTTGAAGACATTTTGGCGAAGAGGCCTAAGGCAGTATGGCTGCAATCCGGAATTCGCAACGATGCCGCGGCCGAAACACTCGCGAAAGCCGGCATTAAAGTCGTTCAGGATCGCTGCATCATGGTGGACCATCGCTATTTTCAAAAATAGTTTCTTGGGCAGACTGTTCGCAAAATCTCAGCTCTTTCCGATTTTTGAAACCAATCGCCTAACGACGTGGCCTTTCCACATCCAGAGTCCCGAAAGGACGATTAAGGGAAGGAAGACAAACCGAACAGCAGGGGCGTAGTTCGGAATTTCTTCAAATGGACTGTAAATATATCCTGCTATCGGAATGGCGAAGATGATGTGAGTCCAGCGAAAGATCGAACGTTTGGTGGATTCTTTCATTTGATTCATGTCCTCCTATAGTGACGCCCCTAAGAGCACTTCGCGATAGACACGCTCCGTGTCGCTCGCCATTCGCGCCAGCGAGTAACGCTCGCGTGCTGCAAGCATCGCGTTGCGACCAAGGCGCGAACGCTCGAGAGGGTCGTCGAGTAGATCATTGATGGCTTGGGCCAGGGCCTCAGCGTCGTCAATGGGAACTAGTTTTCCGCTGAGTCCGTCCTCGATAATTTCCAGGGCCCCCTCGGATGCCGCCGCTACGATCGGCAGTCCCGCCGCCATTGCCTCTACAATCGCCAGACCGAATGGCTCTGAGCGCGCCGCGGAAACAAACAAGGTGAGAGACGAGAGCGCCGCGGGCATGTCGTCACGCCAGCCGGGCATAGTCACGATTCCGCTCAGGCCGAGTTCGGCTATCAGGATTTCCAGCGATCTTCGATGGTCCATCTGAGGAGACTTGTCCTCACCGATGATAACGAAATGCACATCCGGCCGGCGCGCAGAGATTAGCGCGGCCGCGCGCACAAAAACATCGTGACCTTTGATGGGCGCGAGATGGCCCACCGTTCCTACCACGACAGGTAACTCACCGCTGCGGGCGACCGAATGATCAAAACGTTCGGTGTCAATTCCGTTGTGGACCACTCTTATCTTTGAAGAGTCGATGACGCCATTTCGTCGCAGACTTTCCCCAACAGCTTGAGAAACTGCTATGACGCGACCGGCGCTCTTCATGAGCGGTTTGTTAATCCTTTTCAGTGGAAAGAGTACGTGGCGAGTGAGCACGAGCCGGGCGCGCGGTGCCAGTCTCACGGCCAGCGCCGCCAAATGGTAATCCCTGGCGGCGTGCGCGTGGACTATCTCAATACCGTTTGCACGCACGAACGCGGCGAGGCCCGTCAGGTTCTTCACGTAATTGCCCCGGCTCAACGCCAGGGTTCTTGTGTTGGTCAGAAAGGACAATTCCGCCCACAAGGGTGAGCCGGGAACGGATGCCGCATAGACTTCGTGCCCGAGATCAGACAAGGCATGAGAGAGGTCTGCTAAATGCCGTTCGCCGCCGCCAAACGTGGTCACGGAGCATACCTGCAAAATCCTCATTTCACGTTTGATTCTAACAGTAATGTAGCCACAAAAAGGCACATAAAGCACAAATGAAAGACAGCAGAAAAGTGCTTTATGTGCTTTTTTGTGGCTGCCAGGGATTCTTAGCGGGTGCGAGGCCCAGTCTTACGGCTATCTTCACGAGGTCGGCAAGCGAGCCGGCCTTCATCTTCTGCATTGCCTTACCTCGATGAGCTTTCACCGTGATCTCACTGATTCCGAGTTTCATGCCGATCTGTTTATTCAACATTCCCGCCACGACTAATCGCATGATTTCCTGCTCGCGTCGCGTGAGTGATTCGTAACTGTCGCGCAGCGTCTGTAACTCAGCTTGATCGTCGAGCACAGCCGCGCTGCGC
>Ga0207676_10002307_pt1 | contig 13696 bp, 9 predicted proteins | sample KBSSwiS72_FD_184307 | JGI IMG/M metagenome (GOLD analysis project Ga0207676, IMG submission 184307) | Switchgrass rhizosphere microbial communities from Kellogg Biological Station, Michigan, USA - KBS Switchgrass S7-2 (SPAdes) (version 2) | ecosystem: Host-associated > Plants > Roots >... | reverse complement strand
TCGAATTCGTCGCCGACGTCGAGATCGACACCGGCAAGATCATGATCACCCGGTTGTAGCCGCCATGGACCGGGAATTTCTCGATCTCTACAATCGCGAGCTCCAGCTGCTGCACGAGCAGGCGCGCGAATTCGCCGACGAGTATCCCGGCATCGCTGAGCGACTCGGAGGGCTGGTCACCGATCGCATGGACCCGATGGTCGCCGGCCTCCTGGAAGGCACGGCGTTTCTCGCGGCGCGGGTGCAGCTCAAGCTCAAGCACGAGTTTCCCGAATTCACCGGCAATCTGCTCGAGCAGCTCGTTCCGAACTACCTCGCGCCGACCCCGTCGGCGATGCTCGCCAGGATCATTCCGCCTTTCGCCGACCAGGCGCTGCGCGACGGGCGCCGCATTGCGCGCGGGTCCTATCTCGACGCGACCTACCGCGAGCTCGACCGCAATATCGCGTGCCGCTATCGCCTGACGTCGGACATCACCCTGTGGCCGTTCGATATCGTCGACGCGGAATACTTCACGACGCCCGGGCCGTTGCAGGCGCTCGGCCTTTCGGTCGGGCCCGATGTCGTCGCCGGAATGAAGTTGTCGCTCACCCACCGGACCGCGGCGCGGGTCGAGGATGAGTTGCCGGATGCTTTGGCGCAAAAGACCCCGACTGCCTGGTTCGCCGGTTGCCGTACCGCCGAGCTCCCGGTCTATCTGGTCGGCAACGAGGCCGACTCGGTCGCGCTCTACGAACAGCTCTTCGCCGATTGCAGGGGTGTGTTCTTTCGCCATCTCGACGAGTTCGGCGATCCGGTCATTCAGCCCGCACCTGCGGATTGCCTGTCGCAACTCGGTTTCGACGATGCGGACGCCTTGCTTCCGAACGACAGCCGCATTTTTCGCGGATTCGAGTTTCTGCGCGAGTATTTCATGCTGCCGCGCAAGTTCCTCGGATTCCAGATCAACAAGCTTGCCGGCGTGATGCCACGTCTGCCGGCAAAGTCCGTCGACATCCTGTTTACATTCGATGAGGTCAACAACCGGCTCCCCGCCGCGGTGCATCAGGGCATGTTCGCGCTCTATGCCGCGCCGGCCGTCAACCTGTTCGAAAAGACGACGGACCGCGTCGCGATCAAATCCAACCAGCACGAATACCAGGTCATTCCGGATCGCAGCCGCTATCTCGAATTCGAGCCGCACCGGATCCTCGATGTCTACGCGCACTACGCGGGCGGCCAGGACAAGGTCCCGGTTCGCCCGCTCTACTCGGCGCCAGTCGAGGGTGGAAGATCGGACTCGGGACTCTGGTACACTGTACGCCGTCTGCCACGGCGCCGGACAGTCGAAGAAAAGAAATACGGTTCTTCGTCGGATTATACCGGCACCGACATGTTCATCTCGTTGGTCGAGCCGGCCGGCATCGAAGACAATAGCGGCGTTTCCGAATTGAGCGTCCGCGCGTTGTGCTCGAACCGGCATCTGACGGAGCATCTTCCGGTCGGCGAAAGCGGCGCTGATTTCCGTCTGCTTGAAGATGTCGCGCTCGACGTCGTGTGCATCATGGGGCCGACGCCTCCGCGCGGACCGGTCGTCGGACAGCTGCGCAGCAGAAGCGAGACCGCGCACACCGGTACCGTGACCTGGCGGCTGATCAATATGCTGAGCCTCAACCACCTCGGCCTGGTCGAGCGCGGGGCCGGCAAGAGCGGCCAATCGCTCAAGGAAACGTTGTCCATGTTTGCCGACCTGCAGGACAGCGCAACCGAGCGCAAGATCCGCGGCATCCGCAGCGTCGACAGCCGGCCGGTCGTCCGGCGCATGCACCAGCGCAGCGGTAGCGGCATCGCGCGCGGAACGGAAGTAACGGTAACGCTGGACGAGAAGGCATTCGAGGGAAGCGGCGCATTCCTGCTGGGCGCGGTCCTCGACCGGTTCTTCTGCGAGTATTCGGCGATCAACCACTTCACGCAGACCGTCATCCGCACGATCGAGCGCGGCGAGGTCATGCGCTGGCCGGTGCGAACCGGATTGCAGAGGCCGCTGTGAGCCTGATTGATGACATCAGCAAGGAGCCTTGGCGCTTCGACTTCTATTCCGTGCTGCGCCGGATCGAGCGGAGCTTTGCGGAGCGCCCGCGCATCGGCGACAGCGCGTCCTTGCGCGAGGAATACGTCGCGCTTGGCCAGGATCCCTACATGGATTTCCCCGCCTCGAACCTGAGCAGGTTCGAGCGCGACGAAACCGGGCGGTTGCGCGTTCTGGTCAAATTCCTCGGGCTGCTCGGGCCGCAAGGCGCGCTGCCACTCGCCACAACCGAGGAAGCCTATTCCTGGAGCCTGATGCGCGACGACGCCTTTCCGCGCTTTCTCGACATCCTGAATCACCGATTTCTGCAGCTTTTCTTTCGCGCCTGGTCGGACGCGCGTCCGATCGGGCAGCACGACCGGCCCGACGCGGACCGGTTCGTGACTTACGTCGGCGCCATGATCGGGATCGGATCCGGTCCTTTCCAGGGCCTCGATGCCGTACCCGACGCCGCCAAGATGGCCTATGCGGGCCTGATGGCGCCGGCATCCAAGAGTGCGTCGCGCTTGCGCGGCCTGGTCGGCGGGCTGTTCGGGGTCGCGGTCGAGATCGACGAATTCGTCGGCTCGCGACTCGTGTTCGAGGAAAGCGAACGCACGCGCATCGGCCACAACAATTGCGTGCTTGGCAGCGGTGTGCTGGTCGGCGGCAGCGTGTTCAGCGTTCAGGACAAGTTCCGCATCCGCCTGTTCGTGAACACGATGGCCGAGTACGTCACCTATCTGCCGACCGGCGGCCGCTGCGAGCCCCTGGCCGATCTGGTCTTTTTTTACCTCGGCGACCAGCTCGAGTGGGAAGTCGAGATCGCGATCCCGGCCGGCGCGATCGAACCGACGCGGCTCTCGCATTTCGGGCAACTGGGATGGACCAGCTGGATAGCGCCGAACTGGTCGCAGACAGACCAGGCCTACCGCTGCGACGCGCGCTTCCATCCTGCGGAAATTCTCAAACAGCGGCGCGCAGCTGCGTCCTGACGATCCATACGAGAGGTACCCATGGCCGACATCAGTCTTGAGGCAGTGACCGGAAAGCTCAACCGGATAGGCTACGAAGCCTTTATTCAGGCGTTGCGTCAGGCGAAGGGCGCCGGCAACCGCAATCTGGAACTGGCGCATTGGCTGGCTCACGTCCTGCAGAAGGAGCGCAGCGACATCACGCTGACCGCGGATCACTTCAAACTCGACCGTGCCAAGCTGCTGATGGACCTCGGCGACGCGATCGGCAGCCTGCGGCAGAACCAGACGGAGATGCCGGAGATCTCCGATCAGGTGCAGGAGGTGCTCGACAGCGGCTGGTATTACGCCACGCTTCTTTTCGGCGAAACGCAGATCCGGACCGGGCATCTGCTGGTCGGAGCGTTCAAGAAGGGCGAGTTGCGGCGCGCGCTGACCGGCCTGTCGCGCGAGTTCGGCAAGGTCAACGTCGACATCCTGACCGACGAGCACCGCACGATCTGGCGCAACTCCGAGGAAGAGAACCTGCGTCCGATGGATGGTTCAGGCCTGCGCGGCGCCGGCACGCCGGGCGCCGAGGAAGCGGCCGGGCCGCGCGGCACGACCGCCCTCGATCGCTTTTCGCAAGATCTCACCGCCAAGGCGGCATCGGGCGAGATGGACCCGATCCTCGGCCGCGACGAGGAGATCCGGCAAATCATCGACGTGCTGATGCGGCGGCGCCAGAACAATCCAATCCTCACCGGCGAGGCCGGCGTCGGCAAAACCGCCGTGGCGGAAGGCTTCGCGCAGCGGATCGCCGCGGGCGAGGTTCCGCCGCCGCTGCGCGGCGTCAAGCTGTGTGCGCTCGACATCGGGCTGATGCAGGCGGGTGCGTCGATGAAGGGCGAGTTCGAGCAGCGGCTGCGCGCGGTCATCGACGAGGTGCAGAATTCGCCGGTCCCGATCATCCTGTTCATCGACGAGGCGCATACCTTGATCGGCGCAGGGGGCCCGGCCGGCACCGGCGATGCCGCCAATTTGCTCAAGCCCGCGCTTGCACGCGGCACGCTGCGCACGATCGCCGCGACCACCTGGCTGGAGTATCAGAAATACTTCGAGAAGGACCCGGCGCTGACGCGCCGCTTTCAACCGATCCAGATCGGAGAGCCGGACGTCGCGACCTGCTGCGACATGCTGCGCGGCATCCTCAAACCGATGGAGAAGCATCACAACGTCCGCATCTCGGATGCCGCGATCGTGGCGGCCGTGAACCTGTCTCAGCGCTACATTCCGGCGCGCCAACTGCCCGACAAGGCCGTGAGCCTGCTCGATACCGCGTCCGCGCGCGTTGCGATCAGCCAGTCGGCGACGCCGGCGATGATCGAAGACACGCGGGTCATGATCGTGGCGCGCGAATCCGAAAAGGCCGCGTTGGACAGCGACCGCGATCTCGGCACCGCCTCCGACGAACGTTTGGCGGAAATCGACGTCGAGATCGCCGCATTGAAAGTGAAGCTCGCCGCGCTCCAGGCCGAATGGGACACCGAACAGAAGCTTGTCACCGAGATCCGCAGTTTGCGGGACATTCTGGCGACCAAGGGTGCGGACGGTATCGAAGCCGACGGCGTGGCGCCCGTGCCTGCGCCATGTTCGGCGGGAACGCGCGAGAAGATCCGCGAGAAATTCGGCGCGCTCGAAGCGCGCGATGCCGAGAAGCGGATGATCTACGCGCATGTCGACGAGCAGGCGGTCGCCGCCGTGGTGTCCGACTGGACCGGCATTCCGGTCGGCCGCATGGTGAAGGACGAGATCGAGACTGTTCTTGGCCTCACCGACATCCTCAATCGCCGCGTGGTCGGCCAATCGCACGGCCTTGCGATGGTTGCAAAGCGCATCGAGACCAATCGCGCCAGGCTCGACAATCCGAACAAGCCGATCGGCGTGTTCATGCTGTGTGGTCCCTCCGGCGTCGGCAAGACCGAAACCGCGCTCGCGCTCGCCGAGGCGCTCTATGGCGGCGAGCAGAACATGATCACCATCAACATGTCCGAGTTTCAGGAGGCGCACACGGTCTCGACGCTGAAGGGTGCACCGCCGGGCTATGTCGGCTACGGCGAAGGCGGACGTCTCACCGAGGCGGTGCGGCGGCGGCCCTACAGCGTGATCCTGCTCGACGAGATGGAGAAGGCGCACCCCGACGTGCACGAGCTCTTCTTCCAGGTGTTCGACAAGGGCATGATGGAAGACGGCACCGGCCGGCGCATCGACTTCAAGAATACGCTGATCATCATGACCACGAATGTCGGCACCAGCCTGATCATGGGTCTGTCGCGCGACCCGCTGTACCGCGAGAACGCCGACGCGCTCGCGCAGCAGCTGCGGCCGGAGCTGCTCAAGGTCTTCCCGGCCGCGTTGCTCGGCCGCATCGTTTCGATCCCGTACTATCCGCTGTCCGACGATATGCTCGCCGGCATCGTCAGGCTGCAACTCGGCCGCATCGCCAACCGCATCGCGGACAATCACGACGCCGCGCTGGTCTACGGCGATGATGTGGTTTCCCACATCGTGTCGATGTGCAACGACCCTGATTCCGGCGGGCGCATGGTCGACAACATCATCACAAATACGATGCTTCCCGCGCTGTCGCGCGAATTCCTCAAGCGAGCGCTTGCCAAGGAGGAGCCGAAAGAAGCGACGGTGGGGATCGAGAATGGAGAGTTCGCCTACACCTGGCGCTGAGGCGCGACAAGCCGCCTCCCGCGCCCGGCTGACGAACTGAGGCGATTGCGCTTGGTCGGCAGGCCTGAATCCACGAAGCGGACCGGCTTGGCGAAAAAAAACATCGCGCCGCGACACAGCGCACCAAACCGCCTCCCGCGCCAGGCTGACAAACTCTGACAGACAGGGCTCGGCGCGCCCCGGTTCCGGCGGAGAGTGGGCGCGCGTCTGCCATCGAGCCACGCCTTTGCGATCTGCGACGTCAACCCCGGCTGCCAGCATGACACGTTTCAAAAGCAGAGCCCTGGGTGTCCTTCTGGCGGCGGGTTGCGTTTTCTCGGCTTCGCTCGCTTCGGCGAACGACGTCATGGTGAAGCGCTTCAACAGCGGTGCGGGCCCCGATGCCGTCGGCATGATCGACGCGAGCGAGGACACCGAGGTTGCCGGACCGCAGGCGATTTATTCCGGCGAAGGGAACGAGGTCTACCTGCTCGACCAGGTCAACGGCCGGGTGTTGAGCTTCGATCCGAAGCAGCCGACCGTGCGAACCCGCTCGTTCAGGCTTCCCGAGGACCTTCAGCCCAACGACCTTGTCGTGAAGAAAGGCGAGATCTTCGTTTGGGACGGAAGCATTCACGCGCTCAAGCCAACCGGTGCCGACGATGCGCCGATGCGTGGGCTCGAGGAGTATCAAACACGCGGCATCGACGATGCATTCATGGTTTCGGCCTTCGCTCAGATGGGCTCGCAGCGGCCGGGCGAAGAATCCGAGCTGCTGAACGAAAGTACCCGCAGCCTGTCGCAGCAACGGCCGCGCGTGCCGGCAAAACAGCATGTCGATTCGCGCGGGCGTGGGCCCGTGGTCGTGAATGTCGTTCCCGATGCCGACAAGGCGGGAGCGCTTGTCGAGGTGCAGCCGCAAGGCCAGGCCGGCACGCTTGCAAGATTGCAGCTCAAGGTGCGCGACCGGCTCGGTGCGCTCGAGTTTCTCGACATCGACAAGCAGGGACGGATGTTCGTGCTTGCCGAAAACATTCCCTCGGCGTCGGGCGGTTCTGCGTCCGCGTTCGTCGCGCGCTTCGCGCCGCGCGGCAACCTCGAAGGCATCTACGAGCTGCCGCTCTCGCAAAGCGTCGCATTGTCGCGGCGGTACGTGACCGTGTCGGAATCGGGCGATGTCTATTTTCTGCGCACGCAGCAGGCCTCGGTCGACGTGCTTGGGGTCGGGTTCAGACCGCTGCGCGCAAAGATCATCGATACGCGCGCACAGCCCGCGATGTTCGGCCCGCAGCTGAAACCGGGCAAGGCGCCGATTGCGGCCACTCTCCCGCTGTCGCGCCAGCGAGTGGTCGAGACCGCTTTTGCCTTCGAAGGCGCTCGCTGGCAGGTGTCGCAGAATGCCTATGGCCGCGATCCTGACTCCGCGTGCTCGGGGTTCAACCGGATACGCCGCCCGAGCTATTTGCACGGCAAGCTCGGCCAGGAGGTACGCGGCATCCCGTATTGCTGGGGCTGTCACGGTGCCCTCGGGCAGATCCGCGACAAGATCAATCGGGGCATGCTGGCCGGCAATGTGTGCACGCGCAATGCGCCACGTCCCGATACGGTGGGTGTCGACTGCTCCGCGTTCGTCAGCGCGGCCTGGGGACTTGCGACCCATTTCACCACGGCGGCGATCCCCGCAATCACGCACCGCATCGAGAATCCATGGGATCTGCAGCCCGGCGACGCATTCAACAAGCCTGGGTCTCACGTGATGCTGTTTCTGCGCTTTACGCCGGATCGCAAGGCCGAGGTGATGGAAGCCTCGCCCGGCGCATGCAACGGCCGGGTCTGCCGCAATATCTATCCGCTGGCTTCGATCCTCGCGCGCGGCTACGCGCCCGTACGCTATCGCGCGCTGGCGAACGAGGCGGTCGCGAAAGTTTCGCATCCCGAAGAGCAGCAGCCGAAGGCGGCGAAGGCGCAGAAACGCCAGACGCGATGACACACCTTTCATCCGAAACACTTCGGCTTTGGGCTGGCGCCGACACATTGCTGATCGGGCAGCGTGCAGCTTTCGGGCGCAGCCGCGGGATATGCCGCCTGGACAGCGAGGACGAGGTCCGTCGCCGGCTGATCCAGGCGACGGTCGATCGATGCGCGCTCAATTCGTTGCGGGCATTCTGGGCGCGCCACCATTTCGACACGCGCCGCATCACGCATACGGCGGATCGCGCGCTGATCGATCGCGTCGCGCAGACGACGGTGCGCGGAGCGCTCGCGGCATATGTCGTGCCGGATGCGTCGGTGAAGCATGTGCACGGCTCCGCCGCCGCCAAGGTGACGCCGGGCCGGCCCGTCGAAGGCACGCGGCGGAGCACGATATCGAACCCGGTGAGGTCGGCCGCGCCGTCGCCTGCATCGCCTGTTGCGGGCGTCGATGCGCCCTTCGCAACTGGCGGGCCGTCTTATGTCGGCGATATCGGCGCGAAGCGCGGCGACGACGTGACGGCAGGTCCCCTGCAAGTCGCGCTGATGCCGCTCGAGCAGCGCATGGTGGAGGTCTTGCGCCGCGCGCCGCGCCGGATGCCCGCGCAGCTTCGGGAACAGTCGACGACGCTGTTTCAGCCCGCGGTCCTCGCCGCGACTGCTCAGGTGCTGGCGAGCTGGGCCGCCTCGCATCCCTTCGGCGCGGGATTTCAGATCGAGGCAGTGCTGCTGGCGGACGGGCTGATGCGCACCAGCTGGGCGGGGATGGAAGCATCCGAGAAGCTCAACGCATCGCTCGAGATCGTCCGGCAGGCACGGGACGAACGTCAGCTCGACGAAGCGGCGCTTCCGCTCGCCGAGGCGGTCGGGCTTCTCGGGATTGCAGCCTTCGTGGCCGCGATCCGGCGCGGGAGCAACCGTTTCACCAGCGTCAACAAGAGCCGCGGCCTGCGTTGAGCCGCATTGAGATCAAAGGAGGAGCAGATGGCGCGCAATCGTTTCGAACAGGTGGATGAGAGGCAGGACGACGCGATCACGTTGTCGCTCTGGAAAGTCGACGACCACATGTACGGCACCGTGACGATCCCGGCGGCGCTCAGCGACGGAAAGCTGTCGACCGACATGACGACCGACAAGATGCCGCTGAAGGATGCGTTTCGCGGGGCGATCCGCATCGGCAACGAGATGAAGGCTGCGGTCGTCGTGATCGATCCGGCCTCTCTCTGGCAGGCCGAGTGGGGCGACCTCTACCGCGCGACGTAAGGCGCGGGTTTCCTGAAGATTGGACAACAGGCAGCATGGCGATGAATCGGTTTCGTTACGCGTGGATCGTTCCGCTTCTTTGCGCCGTGGCCGGCGCCGGCCCGCGGGCGCATGCGGCGGATTGCATGCAAACCGTCGAGGAATTCAACCGCGCCGTCGATGCCGGCCGCGAGGCGGACGCGCAATATCTCGTCGATCGCATTGCGATGGATGCCGAATGCGGCAGAGTTCAGGTCGCCGCGCAACGCAGGCTCGCGGCGTTCAGGCTCGCGGCGGTCCAGTTCATGATGGCGCGCGGCCGTCCGTCCGCCGACTACGAACGTCTGATGACCGACGCCGAGCGCCCCGAGGTGCTGTGGCAGGCCTCCGCCACGATGGGGGAGGTTCGGTTCGGCGAACGCAGGTTCGTCGAGGCCGCCATGGCGTTCGATCGTGCGATCGAGATCGTCAAGAACGAGACGCGCACTCCGACCGCGCCTTCGAAGTTCGAGATCGAGGGTCTGGTCGATCGGGCAGGGCAGGCGCGCTTGCTCGCCGCAAGCCTTGCTCCCGCCAATGAGAATGGCGGCTTTGTGCGCACGGCGCGCGACCAGCGCGACGGCAAGCTCGGTGGAATCTACTCGCCGTCGGTACGCGGAATCACGCCGCGCGCGATTCCGATCCCGATCACCTTCGACTACGCCAGAACAAGCTTCACCGGCGTCGGCAAGGAGGCTGCACGGGAGTTGCTGAGTGCCATCAAGGAGCAGCGGCCAGGTCGCATCACGCTGGTCGGGCACACGGATGTGCGCGGCGCGGCCGAGACCAACATGACGCTTTCGAACGCGCGCGCCGAAGCGGTCGCGGCATTTCTGCGCGAGAACGGCGTTGACGTCGCGGTCGAGACGATCGGCAAGGGCGCGAATGAGCCCATTCGTCTCACCGATACCTCCGGTCTGACGCAGGAAGACATCTACGCCCTCAATCGCCGTGTCGAATGGCGGCGCGAATGAACAGGACGGTCGCCACCATGGCTTCTCACATCTGCAATCGTTCCCGGCTTTTGCTGCTCGGGCTTGCCGCGGCGTGCTGGGCGACGGCTGCGACTGCGCAACCGATCGTGCTGCGCGGGCCGGGCGAGGGGCAGGTTCGCGCGCTGCTGATCGGCATCGACGCATACCGCCATGTCCGCCCGCTCAAGGGTGCCGTGTCCGACGCGCGCGATATCGAAGGCTCGCTGCGCCGGACCGGTGTCGCGGACCTCACCACGCTGGTCGATGCAGCGGCGGACCGCGACTCCGTCCTGCGGCAAATCGATGCGCTGCTCGGGCGCACCGCATCCGGCGATCTCGTGCTGATCTCGATCGCCGGCCATGGTTCGCAGGAGCCCGAGCGCGTCAAGGGCTCGCAGCCCGACGGCATGGACAGCGTGTTCCTGCTGCCAGGGTTCGACACGACCGCCGCCGGCTCAAAGCAGCGGATCATCGGAACGGAATTCAACCACTTCATCAGGAAGTTCGAAGCGCGCGGCGCGCGCGTCCTGTTCGTCGCCGACACCTGTCATGGGGGCGGGTTGACGCGCGACATCGATCCGCGCGGGGAGGAGATGAGTTTCCGGCAGATCCCGCTCTACCGTATTCCAGACGATGCGTACGTGCCGGTCTCGACCGCGTCGGATGCGTTCCTGACGGAATTCGATTTCGAGAAGACCGCGTTTCTCGCCGCGGTCGACCGCAAGACCAAGGCGCCGGAGGTGCGCATTCCAGGCGTGGCAAGCTATCGCGGCGCGCTCAGCTATGCGGTCGCGCGCGCGCTGGAAGGATCGGCTGACGCAAATCGCGACGGCAAGGTCACGTTGAAGGAATTGTTCACCTACGTCCGCCAGGTCGTCTATCAGCTCTCCGACCAGCGCCAGAATCCCGTCACGTTGAATTCTCCTCATCGCGACATCGACAACGAGGTGGCATTCGAGGTGACGCGCGCGGTGAGGATCGTCGATACGGCAGCCGAGGCGACGAAGCCCGCCAAAATGGCCGCTGCTGCTGCTCCCCGACTCGCGCCCGTGCGCATCGCGTCCCTCGACGGTCAGGCGGCCCGGCTGGCCGATCTGGGTCCGCGCGAAGCGGCGTTCGATGTCGTGCCGCCGTCGCAGGCGCCGGATCTGGTGTGGGACCCGGCAACCGGCGACGTGATCGCCGGCGCCGATGTGATCGCCTACCGGATGGAAAAAGCCGAACTGCCGAGCGCCATCGATCGCACCGCAGCGGTTCGCGCCCTCAAGCAGGCCGCGGCGCAGGCACCGCAGTCGATCAAGGTCATCCCCGGCGACGCCGTCCATCGCCGCGACAACAGGGTGGCTGTGGAGATCGGCAATCTGGCCGGTCGCGCGCTCATATTGTTCAACATCGCAGGCGACGGGACCGTACAGCTACTTTACCCGCTCAACGCCGATCCAAGGGTCGTTCGCGGCAATCTGCACCAGTTGCCGGTGCGTGTGCGCGGACCGTTCGGCGCGGATCTGGTGGTGGCGGTTACCTCCGCGCAGCCGATGCCGATGCTCGAGCAGGCGCTCAAGCCGCTCGATCAGCGGCGCAGCGCCTTGCAGGCGCTTAAGGCAGTCGAGCGCTACCGGCCGGCGGACGGGCGGGTCGGCTCGGCCAGCATTTTCACGGCGCCCTGACAGCGGTGAGCAACATGAAGCGTGCACGCAACGGATGCTGCGTCGCTGCTGCGGCGGTCTTCGCCATGGTCGCGCTTGCGCATGCGCAGGACGACGGCAGTTCGCGCGCGGTGACGATCATTGACGGCACGGCCGGACCGGCGGCCGCGCCCACGGCAACAACTCCGCCGCCGGCGGGACACGCCGATATTCGCCGGGTCGCGATCAAGAGCGAGAATTCGGCCGGACTCGATCTGACGATCCAGCCCGGTGTCGAGCTTGCCACCGGCAGCAGAGTGACGTTTCGCATCGCCACCAGGAGGCAGGGCTATCTGATCCTCGTGGATGTCGATCCGGCCGGGAAGCTCACCCAGATCTATCCGAACCGGCACAGCCTGCAGATGCGGGAAAGCCGCGAGTCGCTGAACCTGCTGAAGCCCGGCCAGGCAGTCACCATTCCGAATGCCGGCGATCCATTTGCGGGCTTCGAGTTCGTCGCCTCGCCCCCCACGGGCATTGCCATGATTGTGGCGATCTTGAGCGATCGCCCGGTTCACCTGATCGACCTGCCGGACGTGGCGCCGCCTCAAACCGGGCAGGCGGCCTTCGACCAGCTGTTCGAGGTCGCGCGGCAGCTCAGGATCGTCCGCGAGGACGCTCCGGGCACACTGCAAGAGCCAAAATGGTCGTTCGACGCAAAACTTTATGTCGTCAGATAACGAAGGCGGCATCGGTAAACCGGGGCGTTCGCGCGCCTGACTAACGGAGAGGAGACAAAAGCCCTCGATCGGGAACGCCAGGACATGCGGCTTCCCTAAGGAGAGACGAATGTTCTACCGTTTGATGATCCTGGCCAGCCTTGCGCTGACGCTCTTCAGCGCGCCGGCGGCACATGCCGACCGTCGCGTTGCATTGGTGATCGGCAACTCGGCCTATTCGAATGCCGCGAGCCTGCGCAATCCGCGCAACGACGCGACCGACATGGCGGACACGCTGAAGAAACTCGGTTTCGAGGTGGAGCTCGGTCTCGATCTCGATCAGAAGAGTTTCGCCACCACGATCGAGAGCTTCGCCCGCGCATTGGACGGGGCCGAAGTCGGTCTGTTCTTTTATGCCGGTCATGGGCTGCAACTGAACGACAAGAATTACCTCGTTTCGGTCAATGCCAAGCTGGAGAACGAGTTTCTGCTTGCGTCGGAGACGATCGATCTGACCTCGATCGTGCGCCTGATGGAATCGAAGGCCGCCGTCAATCTGGTGTTTCTCGATGCCTGCCGCAACAATCCGCTGGCCGAGAACCTCCGGCGCGGCCTGGAGGCCACCAAGCGCGGAGCGGCGCTGGGACGCGGTCTCGCGCGCATCGAGCCGGCCAGCCGCGATACCCTGATCGCGTTTGCCGCCGCGCCGGGCCAGCTGGCGGCTGACGGCAACGAGCGCAACAGCCCGTTCACGGCTTCACTGTTGAAAAATATTCCGCGTCCGAAAGTCGAAGTGTCGGTGATGCTGAAGGAGGTGTCGGCCGACGTCCGGCGCGCGACCAGAAATGCACAGCGCCCCCAGCAGCTCAGCGACATGTCGCGCACGTTCTATTTCGTCGAGGGTGCGACGGTCGCCGACGCGTCCATGCCCGATCAGGCGGCGAAGACGCCGTCGTCCCTGGTTCCTGCGGGAGACGATCGGGCGTTCGACGTTGCGTTCTGGAGCGCGGCTCAGTCCGCCAACGATTGCGATTCGACGCGCGCCTATCTGCAGCGTTTCCCGAACGGTGTATTCGTCGACCTCGCGAGGCTCGCCGAGCGCCGCCTGTGCGTGCCGAGCCGGCAGGTCACGGTCGTGGAATCGGCAACGCACGCGCCGACCCTCACGCCTGCCGCGCCGGCGCCCGCGGCTGCTCCGCCCTTCGTTCCCCAGGAGCCGGAAGTCACCCAGCATCAGCACACGGCAGCGTCTGCGCCGACGGTCGCGGCGCTGCCTGAGCCGGCCGCGACGCCGGCGGAAGCCAATCCCGGCGAGCAGGAGCCGGATCTGGCGCGCAATATCCAGCAGGAACTGGTCCGACTTGGCTGCTCCAGCGGCGATGCGGACGGAAACTGGGGGCAGACC
>Ga0207676_10002306_pt1 | contig 13696 bp, 13 predicted proteins | sample KBSSwiS72_FD_184307 | JGI IMG/M metagenome (GOLD analysis project Ga0207676, IMG submission 184307) | Switchgrass rhizosphere microbial communities from Kellogg Biological Station, Michigan, USA - KBS Switchgrass S7-2 (SPAdes) (version 2) | ecosystem: Host-associated > Plants > Roots >... | reverse complement strand
CGTGACCCTGCTAATGGGCACGACTTCAACAAACGACGCGGCATCCTTTTCGACGACCTGGCTCTTCCCGATTCACACGACGCTTCTGATCTTCGCGTACGCATCCTTCTTCATCGTCTTCATGGCCAGCGTGATGTACCTGCTACAGGAACGTGAGCTCAAACTGAAAACGTTCAGCGCCATCTTTCATCGTCTACCATCGCTGAGCACAGTCAACGATATAGCAACGACTGCTGCCGTGTTCGGTTTGACGCTGCTCACACTCGGCATCTTCACAGGCATGATTTGGTCATGGTCGCGCTACGGCCGCATCTGGCACAACGACCCGAAGGAGATCTTCGCGTTTCTGACCTGGTTACTGTATCTCGGCCTGATTCTTTATCGATCAACGGCAAGCTGGCGCGGACGCAGGGCGGCGTGGCTGGGCATCGCGGGATTTGCCCTCGTGTTGTTTACGTTCCTGGGAACACCGTTGCTCGGCGGCTATCACGTGTTTGGGTGAAAGAGAGTTATGCAGAGTTTTCTCGCGCAAAAGCGCAAAGGCGCAAAGGAAGACGCAAAGAACTTTTTGGATTTGTCTTTGAGTCTTCCTTTGCGCCTTTGCGCCTTTGCGCGAGAAACTTCGTGGTGAAACAAATGTCCATACTCCTCGTCGGAGTCAATCACAAGACCGCTCCGGTGGAAATCCGCGAGCGACTCGCCTTCAATGACGAAGCGTGTGCCAATGGCCTGCGCCAGCTCGTCGATGGCATGGTCGTGTCTGAGGGACTGATCGTTTCAACCTGTAACCGCGTGGAGATTCTCGGCGCGATCTCGAGCGACCAACTCGAGTTTGGCGCTGGACGTGTAAGACAGTTTCTCGACACTTCCGGTAGTCTACCCGCCGGTTTTCTCGACAAGCATCTCTATCGCCACACGGACGAAGAAGCCGTGCGACACATCTTTCGCGTCGCTTCTTCGCTCGATTCGATGGTCATCGGCGAGCCCCAAGTGCTGGGCCAGGTGCGTCATGCTTACTCGCTCGCCGTCGAAGCCGGCACTGCCGGTCGCATTCTCAATCGACTGGTCCATCATACGTTTCGCGTCGCCAAACGAGTCAGAAACGAGACAGGGATCGCTGCGAGCGCGATCTCGATCAGCTACATGGCAGTCGAGCTTGGCAAGAAGATCTTCGACTCGCTCAAGGGCTGCACTGTGATGCTCGTGGGCGCGGGCGAAATGGCCGAGCTCTCCGCGCGCCATCTTGTAAATGCTGGAGTCTCACGCGTCATCATCGCCAATCGCACGGAAGAGACAGCCCGGCAAATGGCCAGTGAGTTTGGCGCCAGGACAGTTTCACTGGATCAACTCGATCAATCTCTCGCTGAGGCTGATGTGATTATCTGTTCGACCGGCGCGCCCGATTACGTGATCACTGGAGAACGAACGCGCAAAGCACTCGAGCGCCGTCGCAACCGGCCTACCTGTTTTATCGACATCAGTGTGCCGCGCAATATCGATCCGGCGGTCGGCAAGATTCCGAACGTCTTTCTTTTCGATATCGACGATCTGGAGTCAGTTATCTCCTCGAACATTCGCGAGCGCGAGCGCGAGGCGGAACGAGCGGAGCTGATCGTGCAGTCGGAAGTGATGCAGTTTCAGCAGAAGTTGCGTTTGATGGACTTCGGACCAAGCATCGGCGCGCTGCGACAGAACATGCAAGACGTTGCGCGAGCGGAGCTGGCGCGGCAGCGCAAACGGCTCGGTCCACTGACACAAGAGCAGGAAGCCGCGATCGAGGCGCTCCTCTTGTCGACAGTTAACAAAATCTCACATCCCATCCTGAGCCAGATGCGTCGCTTTTACGAGACCAGTGAGACTGACGCTGCGCCGGATCCGAAAGATCCTTTCGGTCTCGAGGAGTAAGCGACGATGTCACGTACTCTCGTCATCGGTTCGCGTGGCTCAAAGCTCGCCTTGTGGCAGGCTGAACATGCACGCGAGCGATTGCTGCAACTTAATCCACAGATCGACATCCGGATCGAGATCATTAAGACCACTGGCGACGTGAAGAAGGATCCTTTGTCCGTGATCGGTGGCAAGGGCGTGTTCACCAAAGAACTGGAAGACGCACTGCTCGACGGGCGCATCGATATCGCGGTCCATTCGCTGAAGGACTTACCGACGATCCTTCCGGATGGTTTGTCGATTAGCGCGATCGGCGAGCGTGAAGACGCGCGCGATGCGTTGGTGTTGGCGACGGGTTCGGAGTTCGACGCCACAGCGCTCGGGAATTTGCCGCGCGGCGCGATCGTGGGCACGTCGAGTCCACGCCGGCTCGCGCAGCTAAGGTGTTGGTTCGGCAACAACCTCGAAATCAAAGATCTGCGTGGCAACGTTGACACTCGAATTCGAAAGCTCGACGAAGGCCAATATGATGCGTTGATTCTTGCGTCGGCAGGTTTAGTGCGCCTCGGGCTACATAATCGGATCTCGTTGAGGATTCCGATTAGCCACATGTTGCCCGCGGTGGGCCAGGGGGCTATAGCGATCGAGACACGCAGCGATGACGACTTCGCGATCGGGACGACGCGCAAGCTCGATCATCGTGAAACACGTCTGGCATGTCTGGCGGAACGAGCGTTCCTGCGAGGCCTCGGCGGCGGTTGCCAGTTACCGATCGCCGCACACGCGCGCCTCGAAGGCGAGTTGCTGAAATTGGACGGTCTCGTCGCTAAACCCGACGGTTCAAAGCGACTACAGGAATCTTTATCAGGTCCTTCAGAAACGGCCGAAGCGCTCGGCGCCTCCCTCGCAGCAGTATTGATTCAACAAGGCGCGCAGGCGTTATTGTAGGGGCGGCCCTCCGTGGCCGCCCCAGTCTCGGACTTCGCACGCTGGGGCGGCCACGGAGGGCCGCCCCTACAAAAAATGCAACCGTTAAAAGGGATCACGGTCGTTGTAACGCGCGCGGCTTCGCAGGCAGATGAGCTGAGCACACTTCTCGAAAGCTACGGGGCCACGGTGATCGTTTGTCCAACCATTGAAATCCGCGAACTCGAAAACTACGACCGCCTCGACGAAGCACTCGATCATCTCTATGGCTACGACTGGCTCATACTCACCAGCACCAACGGCGTCGAGTTTTTCACGAAGCGTCTCCTAACGCGCGGACTGAGGATTGCGGATCTCGACGAGATCAGAGTCTGCGCCATCGGCCAGCGCACGGCCGACAAACTTCACGACGCACACGTCCACGTCGATCTCATTCCTTCGCAATCAACCGCGGAAGGCGTGTTCGCAGCGTTGAGCGAGTTTACAGGCGGCGAAGAACACCTGCGCGGTCTCAACATCCTGCTGCCGCGCGCGCTGGTTGGCCGCGAACACTTACCGAAAGCACTCGAACAGGCAGGCGCGCGCGTCGATGTAGTGCCGGCATATCAAACCGTCGTTCCTGAAAATTTCGATCGCGGACGTTTGAGTGCCATGCTAGCCGGCAGCGGAGACTGCATCGCCTTCACCAGTCCATCCACCATCAAGAACCTCGCAAAGCTCTTCGACACACACGACCTCGGAAAAGTCCTGCCCGGTGTCGTGATTGCGTGTATCGGCACAGTCACCGCCACAGCGGCTGCCGAATACGGTCTGCGTGTCGACATCCAACCAGCAAACTTCACCACCGCCGATCTGGCCCAGGCCATCGCGAACTATTATTCAAATCAGCGGTGATACAGTTTAGAGTTCAAGCTTTAGCTTGTCCGAACAAACAGCAGCCTAAAGGCTGAACTCTGAACCTGGTTCGTGTAATCTTTGGCTGTGCTACACTGACGCGGATGTCTACGCTGACTGATCAGGATCGTAGCGTTTTCGGCGAGCTCGTAGGCAAGTCAGAATCGATCCGGAAGGTCTACTTTCTGATCGAACAGGTGGCGCCTTCGTCAGCCTCCGTTTTGATCACCGGCGAATCAGGCACCGGCAAAGAGCTCGTCGCCCGCACCATTCACAAGATGAGCCCGCGCCACGACAAGCCGTTCGTGGCCATCAACTGCTCCGCGATTCCAGAATCGCTGATGGAATCGGAACTGTTCGGGCACGAGAAAGGCGCTTTCACCGGCGCGGCTTCACGACGCCAGGGATGTTTCGAGATCGCTGACACCGGCACACTGCTCCTTGACGAAATCGGCGAAATGCCGGCACTACTCCAAGCCAAGCTTTTGCGAGTGATCGAAGAACGCGCCGTAAGACGTCTCGGCAGTCGCAAAGAGATCGAAGTCGATGTGCGCCTGCTCGCCGCTACCAATCGCCAGCCACATCAAGCCGTTTCCGAAGGCAAGCTCCGCAGCGATCTGCTCTACCGTCTCAACGTCTTCGGCATTCATCTTCCCTCACTGCAGGAGCGAAAAGAAGACTTACCATTGCTCGCGCAACACCTGGTCACGCAACTCGCCGGGAAGCACGGACGCCCGGCACGTTTCCTGAGCCACGCAGCTCTCGAAGCGTTGCAGTTTCATTCCTGGCCGGGCAATGTCCGCGAGCTTCGTAACGTGCTCGAACGAGCGGTGATCATCTGTTCCGGTGAACAGGTGGAGCGCCATCACTTCGCTCCTTATCCAATCGAACAACGCGAACGTCTGCGCAACGAAGACACGCTGTCGCTGCCGGTAGGCACGCCGCTTGAAGAGGTCGAGCGACAGATGATCATGCGCACCCTGCAAAAGACGAAGAACAACAAAACCCGCGCGGCTGAGTTGCTGGGCATCAGCCTGAAAACTCTCCACAACAAGCTCAATCTGTATCGCGAGCGTGGTCTCCTTCATGACGACGACGACATCGAGCGATAAAAACAATCCCCGCGAACTCTTCGGCTGGAAGATGTACGACTGGGCCAACTCCGCTTTCTACACGACGGTGGTTGGCGCGCTCTTCAGCCCTTATCTCACGCGCCTGGCACAGACCGCTGTCGGCGAGAACGGCGTGGTGCTGAATCTCGGTCCGCTTGGCGCGGTCACGGCGAAGTCGCTGCCGACGTTGTGTGTCTCGATCTCGGTAGGCGCGCAGGTGTTTCTCCTGCCAATACTCGGTGCGCTCGGAGATTACTCGGATCTGAAGAAGCGGCTGATGGCAGTGTTCTGTTACATCGCCGTCGTTGCCAACTGTTTGATGTTTTTCATCAAAGACGATCTTTATCTTTTCGGTGGCATTCTATTCATCATCGCGAATGTTTGCTTCGGTGCGTCGATAGTTTTTTACAACGCCTTCCTGCCGGAGATCGCGACTGAAGATCAGACTGACAAAGTGTCGAGCCGTGGTTTCGCGTATGGGTATCTTGGCGGCGCGATACTCCTGGTGCTGAATCTGCTGGTGGTATTGAAAGCCGAAGAGTTGGGGATGTCCACCAGCATGGCGGTGCGTTTGTCGCTCTTGTCCGCGGGCGTTTGGTGGGGCGGGTTCGCGCTGATCTCCTTCGCGCTACTGAAGTCGCGGCCGAAGAAAAAGAGTCTGCCGCCAGACAAGACTTACATCTCAGCCGGGTTTTCGGAAATCATTGCCACGTTCAAAGAGCTGCGACGCTTGCCGCTGACGGCGCGTTACCTGCTCGGATACCTGATTTACAACGACGGCATTCAGACGGTGATCTTCGCTTCGAGCGCTTTTCTCGAACAGGAACTGTTTCCGCAAGGCAATCCGGTTTTCCTGCTCGAGATCTTTTTGATGGTGCAATTCGTGGCGGTGGGGGGCGCGCTGCTCTTTGAACGACTGGCTTATCTGATTAAAACAAAGAACGCGATCATCGTGTCGCTCGTGATCTGGTCTGGAATCGTGGTCTACGCGTATGCGTTTCTTAACAGTGTGCCGGAGGCGTGGGTGATGGCGGCGGTTATCGCGATCGTGTTGGGTGGTTCGCAGGCGCTCTCACGCTCGCTCTTCTCGCGCATGATTCCGGAGGGTAAGGAAGCTTCGTTCTTTGGGCTTTACGAAGTTTCAGAGCGCGGTACGTCGTGGATGGGGCCACTGCTCTTCAGCATAGTGATTGCACGCACGGGTTCTTACCGGCTGGCGTTGTTATCGTTGATCTTCTTCTTCGTGGTTGGATTAATCGTGCTGTGGACCACCGACACTGACCGCGGAGTCAGAGAAGCCGCAGAGGAACACGGATAAAATCCGGATTTTATCTGCGTCATCTGCGGCTAAAACAGTCCGGGGAGCAGTATGTCGCGAGTCCCGAGTTAAGACTGAGCGCGCGTTCGGCCGGAATCCAGGTTCCGCAACTATCGCAACGAACCAGTTTGTTCCGCGAAGGAGTTTTTTGCTGAACTGCCGTCGACGTATTGATGTCTGTAACGACATTCAGCGACTGCACGATTTTCTGAATGAGCTTGAGGTACGGACGCACGCGCGTGTAGACAAGCACGAATATGATACTTACGAGCGCGGCGATAATGAGGTATTTCATGAAACCTAACCGCGGTCGTTACCTGTCCCGTAAGGCTCATCCTGCGCGCGTCGACGCGGCATCGGATCAGACGCACGCCGGCGTGGCTGAGACTCCTTCGTGCGGCGATCGAGACTTCCAGGTGGCAATCCTCGACCGTGCACGGCCTCTTCCAGGATGCGAGTGATCTCCTGCGAGAGCGTCCTGTGCTCGGCGGCCGCACGGCGGCGGAGGGATTCCTTCAGGTGGTTAGGAACGTATGCGCCGATAAAAACTCCTTTGCGATTAGCCATCTATCCGCCTCTCTCCATGTCAGTTTTTCACCCTGCAAATACGGAACAGGTCTGTAAGCCGAATTCTGTACTCCGATAAATCGAAGTGGCGATCATTCATCTAGTCCAGCCGTTACCAACTGGATCCAGCGACCTACCCGGAGGTCGTAGCGAACCGAAATCCGCTTCGGGCGGGCAGCCCTTTGACGCCTCCCTATTTGGTCTTGCACCGCGAGGAGTTTGCCTGGCCGCGCATGTCACCACACGCGCCGGTGCGCTCTTACCGCACCATTTCACCCATCACCCTTTCGGGCTGGTTTATTTTCTGTTGCACTTGTCGTCGCCCAACAGTCCGAATCTGACCATCCAAGACCGTCAGGCGCCCCGCCGTTAGCGGGCTCGCTGCCCTATAGTGTTCGGACTTTCCTCTCCCGGCTTACGCCGGCAGCGACCGCCCGACCTGTTCTCTTGCAAGGCGTCTGGATTATAGCAAACCAGTTTCAACGGGTATAGCCAAGGCCAAATCGACGCGCTAGCCGAAGTACTTGAAGCCAACCCGAAGACTATTTGTCCACTTAGACCCGACGAAAAGCGCCACTGTTACAGAAGTTAACGCATGTGAGAGCGCGAGTGCGTAAAGATTGGGTTGTTTTTGATAAATCATCGCCCAAATCAGGCCGCCAATAAACGTGAGCACGAAGAGCAAAGGATTTGGCAGATGAACAGCAGCAAAAATCAGCGCGACCAGCAGCACACTCTTCCATCCCGTGCCGGCGACAATCTGAGCGCGACGATTTAAGAATCCCTGCAACGCGTACTGTTGAAACAACGCCCAGAACGGCACCAGCAAAAACCGCCAACTAAACGGACGGTCCGCTACTGAGAAACCAGAGACAACTACGATTAAAGAGATCGCGATGATCGTCGGCAATAACAACAGCCAAGTCGCCGCGATAAAGTTGTCCATACGGAAACCGATATCGCGTAGCGTCTCACCGTAAACACGATGAGAAAAGATCATCAGCATTAACGCGAGCGCTACGGGAATCGCGAGCCCCAACTTGTTCGAACCAAGAAAAGCAAGAACCACCCATTCGGCGATCAAACACGAAACGACAACCGACACGATCTCCCACAGCGCCAGGGTTGATGGTTTGAGTGAGTCTTCGGTTTGCATTATGCGACGAATATATCTCCCGCAAAGGCGCAAAGGCGCAAAGAAGACGCAAACAAATCCGGTTCTGCTTTGCGCCTTTGCGCCTTTGCGGGAGACCTCTGCCAGCTACCGTCTTCCTTCACATTGAATTTGATGGGATCACCCAACATCTGCAACGTGTAACGCGTTCCCTTGCCACTCGAATGCAGCGCATACACTCTGGCCTCATGCGCTCCTGGAGATAATCCCGTCACCGGAAAGTTGTACCCATGCCACTCATCCCTGGACCACCCAGCGACAGCTACATCAGGTCGAGATAGATAAGCCACTTGCGTTCCGGCAAGTTTTCCATCAATGAACAATTGCACCTCAACACGTCGCCACGGATCGGTATCGCTGACAACCCACCCCGCGATACTCTGCGACGACACAACCGCTTCTCCCCAACCCTTGAAAGCCGGCGGAAACGCGTTCAGGTAAACCACGAGCGCAATCGTGCCCACCAGAATCGTCTCGAGTATAGATTTAGCGATTAGCAGATTTACGAGTTGCGACTTCTGCATAGATCGGGAAACTCGTTTCTGACAAGCTCTTCAACTTCGTCAGCCGTTGCCGCAGCCAGACATTTCAACACGATCGCGCGCGCGTCATCGGCTTTTATCTGCGACAGCACGGCCCTGACGCGCGGAATCATCGCGGGCGTCATGCTCAGATCGATCGCGCCCATTCCGACCAGCAATGCTGCATAAACCGGCGTCGACGCCATCTCACCACAAACAATCACAGGAATTCCCGCGTTTTTCGCGGCTTCGAGCGTGCGGTTGATCCCGTATAGCACCGCCGGATGTAAGGTACGAAACCACTCCGAGACCTGGTCGTTCCCGCGATCGACCGCAAGCGTGTACTGGACCAGATCGTTTGTCCCCAATTCAAAGAAATCGACTTCGCTGGCTATCTTTTCAGCCGTCAAAACCGCGGAAGGAACTTCGATCATCACTCCGATCTGAACTGCAGAACACGGCACATTCTCCGCCGTCAGGCGCTCAAGCTCTTCATCGATCACGCGCTTCGCCATGCGCACATCAGCCACGTCAGCCACCATCGGGATCACAAGGCTGAGCCGCCCCGCCGCGGCCGCGCGCAGAATCGCACGAACCTGCGTGCGCATGATGTCCTTGTGGCGCAAACTGAAACGCACTGCGCGCAGTCCCAGCGCGGGATTCCTCTCCCGTTCTTTAACATCAGGCCCAACCTCGCCGCCAACATCGAACAGTCGCACAATCGCGCCATACTCCCCCGCAGCTTCGGCGAGCAACTTATAGGTTTCGTATTGTTCGACATCCGAAGTCATCAACCCTGGGCGCGACAAGAGAAACTCGGAACGAAACAATCCCACGCCGCACGCACCGAAATTATTTACCGCATGGAACTCCGTCGGCAGTTCGACGTTGGCGCGCAACGAAACCTCGACGCCGTCGAGAGTCTTAACCGGCCCGCATTCTACCGCTTCGGGCGGCGCCGGCGCTGGATCAGCACTGGTGAACTGATAATGTGCGATGGTTTCTTCGACTGGATGTAGGACCACTTCACCACGCCGCGCATCGACGATGATCCGATCTCCGGTACGCGTGCGCTGATAGAAATCACGCAGTCCGACAACGGCGGTAAGTCCCAAACCGCGAGCGATGATCGCCATATGTGAAGTCCAGCCACCGGCATCAGTAGCGATTGCTTTGACGTGACTGAGATTGAGCTCGGCAATGGTTGACGGCAACAGATCCGTCGAGACGATCACCGCATCTTCCGACAGATTCGGATACTTAGGTCCTTCACCCGTCAAATTCGCGAGCAGACGTTGAATCACGTCTTCAATATCGGACCCACGCTCGCGCAGATACTCATCGTTAATCTGCGTGTAGATCGAGACCAGCCGATCACCGACAACTTTCGCCGCCCATTCGGCATTCGAGTGTTCCTTGACGATGTAGTCTTCGACGTCGCGTGTGAGTTTTGCGTCCTGAAGAAACAGCAGGTGCGCATCGAAGATGTAAGCGTGTCCGCGGCCGAGTTCCTTTTCCGCGCGAGCCTTGATGGTTTCGAGTTGTCGCCGCGAGAGCCTGACCGCGGCGCGAAACCGGCGGCGCTCGCGTTCGAGATCTGTTTCGGCAATCTCGGCGCGATAAACGTTCGGCGTGCCTTCCTGGAGTCGCAGCACACGACCGATCACCACTCCATCCGAAACGCCGAGTCCTTTGCAGCGCAACTCGTTTGTCGCGCGAGCAATGTATTTGCCCTCGTCTTTCTCAGGTTCATCAAAATCACGCGAGAAGAGACCGACAACCGCTTCGAGTGCTTCCTGTTCGTCCTCTCCGCTGGCGACGATCTTCAGATCCGTGCCGCGACTGGCCGCGAGCGTCAGTATGCTGAGGATCGACTTGGCATCGGCTTCGGAGTTTCCGTCGAGACGTTGAATGGTGAGACTGCTTTTGAACTGGCTCGCAACGCGTACGAGATTGGCGGCGGCGCGAGCGTGAAGACCGAGGCGGCTGGTGACCTGGAGTCTGCGTTCAGCCACTTTCAATCGGCTCCAGCTTTAGGCGGTTCGGCGAGCAGGGCGCCGGCGAGATAAATTCCCTGCCGGCCCTGATCGCAGATCTTGCGCGCTATCTCCGCCAGCGAATCTTCCGGAGATGCAGTCGCCAGTTTGATCACCATGGGCAGGTTTGTTCCGGTTATTACTTCCACCGAGCCTTCTTCCAGAAACATCGAAGCGATGTTGGTCGGCGTTCCACCAAACATGTCGGTGAGTAATAACACGCCTCTCTCCTGCGACACGCGCGTGATCGCGCGCTGGACTTCGTCGCGCGCGGCATCGACGTCGTCGTGCCAGCCGATGGAGACAGATGCGATGTGTGAGATTGGACCAACGATCATCTCGGCGGCAGCCAGCAACTCACCCGCGAGATGACCGTGAGTCACGATCACACCGGCGACTCTTTTCACTTCTGGTGCTGAGCTCATCTTATTATCGTCTTAATCGATTTACTTTTACGCACGTCGCGATGCGAAGCATGAGCATCAAAGCCCGCCTTCCGCAGAGCGTGCGCAAGCGCGTTGGCAATCATCACCGATCGATGCCGGCCTCCGGTACAACCGATACCCACCGTAACGTACGACTTTCCTTCCCGTTTGTAGAGCGGCAGCAGGTAGGAAAGCAAATCCGTAAACCGCTTCAGCGTCTCCTTCACTTCGTCTTCCGAACGAAGAAATTTGACCACGCGTGGATCGTGACCCGAAAGTCGCTTCAATTCGGGAACGAAGTGTGGATTCGGCAAGTGCCTGACGTCAAACAATAACTCCAAGTCGCCCGGGTTGCCATACTTGTGGCCAAAGCTCATCACCTGCACCCGCATCGGCGCGCCCTCGCGGTCGAGACTGAACCGGTCTAACAGGAACTTGCGCAGCGTATGAACGGTGTGATCGGAAGTGTCGACGATCTGATCGGCGTGCGCGCGTATGCGCGACATTGCTTCGCGCTCGTCTCGGATGGCGGCCAGCAGTCCCTGACCCTTTTCAGCCGGATGGGGCCGGCGGGTTTCGCTGAAGCGATACTGCAAAACGTCGTCAGACGCTTCAAAGAACAAAACGGTGACGTTGAGGCCCAGAGCACGAAGCGCGTCGAGTTGTTTTTCGAAATCGGCGAGAAAGCCGCCCTCGCGAATGTCGATGACAAGCGCGGCGCGCCTGATTCCCTTTTCCTCGTCGTCTGTGACGAGGCGGCCAAAGGTCGGCAGCATCGTTATCGGGAGGTTGTCGACGCAGAAATAACCGAGATCCTGAAATGCATTGGTGGCGGAAGACATTCCAGAACCGCTCAAGCCGGTGATGATGACGATGTCGGGGGGCATCCTCTTAGAAATAAACCACCAGGGCACAAAGGCACGGATTTGCGTCTTTGTGCCCTTTGTGGCTAAGGCTCGATCAGGCCGTAGTTGCCGTCCTTGCGTTTGTAGATGACGCCGAGGCGTGAGGTGTCGGCATCGCGAAACAGTAGAAACTGATCTGCTTCGTCAGAGAGCCGCAGCGCTGCTTCTTCCGCGGTCATCGGCTTAACGGAATAGCGCCGGGCCGGAATGATGCGCGGTGGGCGCGGTGTAGCTTCCAAGTGTCCGTCGGGTTGCGGCGCAACTCTACTGACGGATTTTCCACTCTTCTGTGTTCTATCAATGAGCTTCTTCTTGAGTTTGACCGCCTGCTTCTCGATCTTCGCCATGGCCCTCGTGAGTGCCATGTACATGTCGGCGTTTGTATCTTTCGCAGTGAGCGTGTAGTCCCGCCAGTAAACGACGATCTCTCCGATCTGGCGGTTCTTCTCAACGTCGATAATTACATGAGTGCTTAAGGTTGAGTCGCCGTTGAAAACGTGATCGAGCTTCTTGAAATGATCTTCCACGTGACGCCGGATCGCCGGCGACACCTCAACATGCCTGCCAGTGTATTCAAATTTCATCAGTCGCCTCCCAACGATACCAATGCGCTAGTCTGACCGAACCGCGAGTCAGGCTTAACGCAACAAAAGTTATAACTTGATTCGCGTCGTACTTCGAGGGGCTTCAAACTACAGCACGACGCTCTCGCGACCCGGGGATCTGCATTTGATCGCGATATTTCGCGACAGTTCTACGCGATAACTTTATTCCATCCTTCGCGAGGATTTTAACTACCTGATCGTCAGTAATGGGGTTATGGGAATCTTCTTCTTCGATGAGTTTCTTAATCTTCAATTTGATAATGCGCGTGGAAATCTCCTCGCCCTCTTCATTGAGCATGCCCTCGGTAAAGAACCGGCGCAGTTCAATGACGCCCTGCGGCGTGTGAGCGTACTTGCGATTCACCACTCGCGAAACGGTCGAAAGGTGCATGCCGATATCTTCGGCAATGTCTTTCAACATCATCGGCTTGATGTACTGTACGCCATGGTCCAGGAACTCTTTCTGGCGCTGCACAATCGATTCCACCACTTTGTAGATCGTTTGCCGGCGGTGTTCAATGTTGCGCAGAAGGTCCACGGCCGAACGCATCTTCTCGCGAATAAAACTCTTCGTCTCGTTGCTGACGCCCTGGCTCAGCATATGTTGATACTGCTGGCTCACGCGCAGGCGCGGACTGCCGTCGTCAGCAAAGTAGATCACGTAATCGTCATCATTCTCGTCGAGCTTTTCGATGTAAATCTCGGGACTGATCAAGATCGGTTCGTCCGATGAATAACGACGGCCCGGATATGGATCCAGGCTCCTGATAAACTGCAATTCTTCCAGCAGCGTCTCAACGTCGATACCGATCTGCTTGGACAGGTGCGGCAGCTTGTGTTGCTGCAAATCAGCCAGGTGTTCGCTGATCAACCTCGCCGCGAGCCGGTCGCTCTCGCCGAGTACTTCCAGTTGGACCAGCAGGCACTCCTTCACGTCGCGGGCGCCGCAGCCAACTGGATCGAGACGCATCAATTCCTGACGCGCGCGCTCAACTACCTCTTCCGGAATTTGCTCAACCTGCGCGATCTCTTCGTTGGTCGCATTCAGCCGGCCATCAGCATTCAGATTGCCGATTACACAGATCCCGGCTTCACGCACATCTTCATCGACGGAACTCATGCTAAGTTGCCACTCGAGATGTTCCGCCAGTGATTGTGGACGTGTCAGGAATTGTTCGAAGGTGGGTGCGTCTTCCTTGTACTCGATTTCCTGCGTTTTGTAACCGGGATCGAGATAGTCCTGGAATTCGCGTCCGAAATCGATCTCCTCGAAAGCATCGCGCGATTCGTCAGCGACGCCTTCTTCAGAACCGCCTTCGTCGTGT
>Ga0207676_10002303_pt1 | contig 13700 bp, 9 predicted proteins | sample KBSSwiS72_FD_184307 | JGI IMG/M metagenome (GOLD analysis project Ga0207676, IMG submission 184307) | Switchgrass rhizosphere microbial communities from Kellogg Biological Station, Michigan, USA - KBS Switchgrass S7-2 (SPAdes) (version 2) | ecosystem: Host-associated > Plants > Roots >... | reverse complement strand
CATAATAAGGCGAGCCGGCCAGCATGAGCAGCATGGCGCCGCCCCAAATGAGGACCGCGCCCAGCAGGATCAGCAAAGCTCCGAAGAGGAAAGGCCGCTGCAGAAAGGAGCGTGGAGCAGTCATCCGGAGCATTTCCCTTGTATTTATAGGTCCGGATCGATGCCATAATTGCAATTGATGCAACTCTCAAGCGTGACATCCGATCAGCGGGGCGCATGGGTTCGCTCGCCACAGTTGCGCCGGTGCAGTCGGCCTGAGCCCGCCCCACCCCTCCACCCGGCAGCCGGAACAGAACCGCGCATGTCCGCAGCCGTGCTAAATATGTGCGGACTTTCGCGGCGGCTTGTGCAAGCTTCGTCGCAACCGACGCAACATCATCGAGACCGGGGATCGGCGGAGCAGGAGGGATTATGGGCATGCGAACGATGCGGCCGAGGCAGCCCACAACATTGCAAGATCTGCTGGACCGGGAGGGCATCAAGGATTGCCTGTACAGCTATTGCCGGGCGATCGATCGTCGCGATCGAGATCTGCTCGAAGAAGTTTATTGGCCCGAAGCTACGGATGATCACGTGATCTTCAGCGGTTCTGCCGGCGAGTTCATCAACTGGGTGATACCCCAGCTTGAAAAGGTCGAGCAGACGGCACACGCGCTGCACAACATCTTCCTCGATCTGATTGGCAATCGAGCACGGGTCGAGACCTATTTCACCGCCTATCATCGGCCGATCACCGACGGCAAGCCGCAGTCTTACACGCTGGGCGGACGATATCTGGACGTGCTGGAGAAGCGCGGAGATGAATGGCGCATACTCCGCCGCAAGGTGGCGATGGACTGGCTGGAGGAAAATCCAGCCGCGGCGGAAAGCGGCCGGAACGTACTGGGCATCACGCTGGAGACCCATTCCTTTCCAACCGACATGAGCTACGAAATATTCGACGAGGCGTTGATTGCGACCGAATGACGCCGCTCTGATGAGCGTTGCTGGGGTGGCGCGGTGCGGGCGCTTGGCCGCCTGCCGGGAATGTCGGCCAGCTTATTTTCGCCCGAACAATTTTTCGATGTCGCCATGGCCAAGCTTGATCCAGGTCGGGCGGCCATGATTGCATTGACCCGAGTGCGGCGTCACTTCCATCTCGCGCAGTAGCGCGTTCATCTCCGCGACCGAGAGGATCCGGCCGGCCCGGACCGATCCGTGGCAGGCCATGGTGGCGGCGACATGATCGAGCCTCTCCTTGAGAGACAGGGCCTCGTCATAAGCGGCGAGTTCGTCGGCCAGGTCGACTATGAGGCCACCGATATCACCCTGGCCGAACATGGCTGGCGTGGCCCGGACGAGCATCGCCTTCGGGCCGAAGCGTTCGAGTTCGAGGCCCATGTCTTTCAGCTCGTCCAAGCGCGCCTCGAGCCGATCGCAGGCTCCCTCCTCGAGTTCGACCACTTCGGCCAAAAGCAAAGCCTGACGCGCGACACCGCCGTCCGCGAGGGCACGACGCATCCGTTCGAGAACGAGCCGCTCATGGGCGGCATGCTGATCGACGATCACGAGCCCATCCTCGGCCTCGGCGACGATATAGGTGGCGGCAACCTGGCCGCGCGCGACGCCGAGCGGAAAGCTCTGCCCCTCGGGTACCGCGGAGGAGGCCGGTTCGACGCGCGCCATCGGTGGGGCGACATATTCCGATGCGTGTTCCCAGACGCTGCCTTGCCCCTCACGCGATGCGGCGGCGGCGAAAGCGAAGCCGTTGGGAATCGCCGCGCCTGAGATGCTGCCTCCCCCTCCCCCCTGCTGCCAGCTGCCCAGCGCGGCGCCCGGCGCCCGGTGTGCGCTGCGATGGCCGGCGGCATCCAGCGCGGCACGCAGGCCACCCACGATCATGCCCCTGATCAGACCGGGGTCCCGAAAACGAACTTCAGTCTTGGCCGGGTGGACGTTGACGTCGACTTGGTCACCCGGCAGCTCCACGAACAAGGCGACAAGGGGATGGCGATCGCGGGCGAGCATATCCTGATAGGCGGCCCGCAGCGCCCCGATCAGTAGCCGATCCTTCACCGGCCGACCGTTGACGAACAGATATTGATGATCGGCGATGCCCCGATTGAAGGTGGGCAGGCCGGCGACTCCGGTCAGGGCAACAGCCTCGCGTCGGAAATCGACGGTCACGCTGTTCTCGGCGAGGTCGCGGTCGACCAGCGCCGCGACGCGCTCGGCGCGCGTCTCGCCCGGCGATACCGACAAGACTCGCCTTCCGGCGTGATCGAGCGAAAAGCCGACATCCGGACGCGCCATTCCAAGCCTTTTGACGACGTCGACGCAGGCGCCATATTCGGCGCGCTCTGAGCGCAGGAACTTGCGCCGAGCCGGTACCCGCGCAAACAGATTGGTCATCCGGACGCGGGTGCCGGGGGGCAAGGCAGCCGGTCCCTCGTCTAGCAGAGCTCCATGATCGATCCGGCGATACCAACCATCCGCGCCGCGAACCCGGCTTTCGATCATGACTTCCGCGACGCTGGCGATCGATGGCAGGGCCTCGCCACGGAAACCCAGCGTCGACACCGCTTCGATCGCGTCGCCGGGCAGCTTTGACGTGGCGTGACGCTCCAAAGCCAGCGCTATGTCGGGCGGGGTCATCCCGCAGCCGTCGTCGATCACCTCGACGAGCGACAGGCCACCCTCGGAAAGCTTTATCGCGATGCGCCGGGCGCCCGCGTCGATCGCGTTCTCGACCAGTTCCTTCAGCGCGCTGGCCGGCCTTTCGACCACTTCGCCGGCTGCGATGCGATTCACCAGATGCTCAGGGAGGCGGCGTATTGACATGGGCTAAGCTCTAGCCCAAGCGGCGCCCTTCCGCATCCCTTGATCCTGGTCTACATCCCAATTGCCGCAGGGGTGATGGGGTCGAGCAGAACACCGGCCTGGGCGGGCCAAGAGAGACGGACCAAAACATGTTCCTCCAGCGATATTTCAAGTTCATGTCGCACGATATGGCCATTGACCTCGGCACCGCGAACACGGTCGTCTATGTGCGGGGCCGTGGCATCGTTCTCAACGAGCCCTCGGTGGTAGCGATCGAGACGATCAATGGCGTGAAGCGCGTGCGCGCGGTCGGCGACGACGCGAAGCTGATGATGGGCAAAACCCCCGGATCGATCGAGGCGATCCGTCCGCTGCGTGACGGCGTAATTGCCGATATCGACGTTGCGGAACAGATGATCAAACATTTCATCCAGAAGGTCCATGGGCCGCGGCGTTTCCCGCGCTGGCCCGAAATCGTGATATGCGTCCCCTCGGGCTCGACTTCGGTCGAGCGCCGCGCGATCAGGGATGCCGCCTCCAATGCCGGCGCCAGTCAGGTCTGGCTGATCGAGGAGCCCATGGCTGCGGCGATCGGCGCCGACATGCCGGTGACCGAACCGATCGGCTCCATGGTCGTCGATATCGGCGGCGGCACGACCGAGGTCGCGGTGCTCTCGCTGCGTGGGCTTGCCTACACGACCTCCGTCCGGGTCGGCGGCGACAAGATGGACGAGGCGATAGGCTCCTATGTCCGCCGTAACCATAATCTGCTGATTGGCGAGGCCACCGCAGAGCGGATCAAACAGGAAGTCGGAGTGGCGAAAATGCCGGCGGACGGCAAGGGCGAGACGATCCACATCAAGGGCCGAGACCTTGTCAACGGCGTGCCCAAGGAAATCATGATCACCCAGGCACAGATCGCCGAGGCGCTTACCGAGCCGGTATCGGCGATTGTCGAGGGCGTGCGAATCGCGCTCGAAAACACGGCGCCCGAACTTGCGGCCGACATCGTTGATCAGGGCATTGTCCTGACGGGGGGAGGCGCGCTGCTTCAGGGCATAGACGAGGTGTTGCGGGAAGCGACGGGACTTCCGGTCACAATCGCGGACGACCCGCTTACCTGCGTCGCGCTGGGCACCGGACGCGCGTTGGAGGATCCGATCTTCCGCGGCGTCCTGCAGACAGCCTGAGCCCGGTCCGGCACGCGCGTGGCGGCGCCCCGGCACCGGCGTCGAGGCTTTTCACGCCGGGTCCAATATAGCTTATTCGCCGGTTATGTGCTCGCGGTTGTCGGCATCGTCGTCGCCATCGGCCTGCTCCTGATTGCGCGCCTGGACCCCCGCGCCTTCGTTGCATTGCGCGGCATCGTGATCGACGCTGGCGGGTTCGTGTCGGGCACGGGCCGCGCGGGCGTACGGCTTATCGATACCGCCAGCGACGAGATCTCCGCCTATGTCGCCGCGGGGGCGCAAAATCGCGCCCTGCGGGACGAAGTCTCGGCACAGCGGCGAACGATCGTCGAGGCCAAGGCGATCGCCGCCGAAAATGCTCGGCTGAAGCGACTCGTGCGGCTCAGCGAACAGCTGCCGCGGCCGGTCCTGTCGACACGGCTGATCGGTTCGACGCCTTCGGGCCAGCGCCGTTTCGCTACGCTCGGCGCCGGATCGGCCCAAGGCGTGCGCGCGGGCATGGCGATCAGGTCGCCGGAGGGTCTGATCGGCCGCGTTTTCGAGACCGGCATCTTTGCCTCGCGGGTGCTGCTCCTCACGGACGGAGAGACGGCGGTTCCTGTCAAGATCGTCCGCAACGGCGTCGCGGCACTCGCGACAGGCCAGGGCGACGGCATGATGGAAATACGCGGGCTGAGCGCGGGAGGACGCCCGTTCCGCGGCGGCGATCTTGCGGTGACCTCGGGCACGGGCGGGGTCTATGTGCCCAACATTCCGGTGGCCGTGGTCACCGAGGTTCGCGGGGATCGGGCAGTCGCCCGCCCCCTCGCCGATCCTGCGCAGGCGGATTTCGCTGTTGTTTACCCGATCTTCCAGGCGCCGGTCCCGGATCCGCCTGCCCCGCCAAAACGATGATCGCCGACCCCAAGCATTTTTCAGACGGCCGGCCGTTGCGTGTGGTGGCCGTTCCCATAGCCTCGGTCGTCGCCGGATCGGCTATGAATCTCTGGCCGATCATCGCCACGGAGCCCTTGCTGCCGCCATTCGGCCTGATGATGTTGCTCGCGTGGCGCCTGCTTCGTCCTGAGATCTGGGCGGCGTGGATTGCTCTTCCGCTCGGTCTCGCCGACGATCTTTTGAGCGGCCACGATCTCGGCATCGCCATGGCGCTCTGGACGATTGTCTTGCTGGCGCTCGATTGGATCGACCATCATTTCGTCTGGCGCGACTGGTGGATGGAGTGGGGCATCGCGATCGCCGTCATAGCGATTGTCGAGACAATGATCTGGTTGATCGCCCAGCCGCTGCATGGCCATGCGCCAGTCGTCACCCTGTCACCCCAGCTGATCGGCGCTTTCCTGCTTTTTCCGGCGATCCTGCGCTTGACCGCCGCGCTCGACCGGTGGCGATTGAAACGATAAGACGGCGACGCGATGAAGCGCGGCCAGGCCATCACCGAACAAAGTCAGGTTTTTACCTTTACGCGCCGGGCGTTTGTCCTCGGTGGTTTCCAGGCGGCGGTGGGCGCTGTCCTGGCAGGGCGAATGGCATGGCTCTCGATCGCCCAGAACGAGCGATACACCACATTGTCGGAGAGCAACCGCGTACAGCTCACGCTTGTCCCGCCTCGCCGCGGGTGGATCATCGATCGAAGCGGCAAGCCGATCGCTATCAATCGCACCACCTTCCGCGTGGATTTGATCCCCGATCAGCTCAAACGGACCGATGCGGTACTTGGCGAGCTCCAGAAGCTGCTGATGCTGACCGCCGACGATATGGAACGCATACGCGGCGATCTGCACAAGGCAGCGGGTTTTCAGCCCGTGCCGGTTGCCGAGAATATAGACTATGAGCGGTTCGCGGCGGTCAGCGTGAGGCAGGCGAGCCTGCCCGGTGTCGCGCCCACGAGCGGCTACGGCCGCTACTATCCAGCCGGTTCTGCCGTCGCCCATATCGTTGGCTATGTCGGTCCGGCTTCCGCTGCCGACTATGAAAAAAGCCGCGACCCCCTATTGATCACACCTGGTTTCAAGGTCGGTAAGGATGGCCTTGAAAAAACTATGGAAAAATGGCTGCGTGGAAAGCCGGGCGCCAATCGGAGCGAAGTCACCGCGCACGGCAAGATCGTACGTGAGCTGGCCACGCGGCCCGAGACGGCCGGCAATGCGCTCCAGCTGACCATAGACGCCGATCTGCAACATTATACCGCGAGCAGGCTCGGCCCCGAGAGCGCCGCGGCGGTGATGATCGATACAAGGACCGGCGGCGTCCTGGCGATGGCCTCGATGCCCGCTTATGATCCGAACAGCTTCGCGGACGGGATCAGCCACGCCGAGTGGGGCACGCTTTCCGCAGACGACCATTTGCCCCTGACCAACAAGGTCATGCAGGGCCTCTACCCGCCCGGCTCCACGGTTAAGCCGATGGTGGCGCTGGCGCTGCTCGAGGCCGGGGTCGATCCGCGCCAAATCGTCGTCTGTTCCGGACGGTACAGGCTCGGCAACAGCTATTTCCACTGCTGGCGGCGGGGGGGCCATGGCGGCGTCGATATGCATCGGGCCGTCGCGGCGAGCTGTGACGTCTATTTTTATACGATGGCGCGCCTGATCGGCATCGATCGCATCGCGGCAACGGCGCGAATGCTGGGGCTCGGCGAGGAATATGATCTGCCGATGCCGTCGCAGCGCTATGGAACGGTGCCGGACACCGAATGGAAGATGCGGCGCTATCAGAAGCCCTGGGGCACCGCCGACACGCTTAATGCGACGATCGGCCAGGGCTATATGCTCGCCAACCCGCTCCAACTCGCGATCATGGCGGCACGCATCGCCAGCGGCCGGGCTTTGGTACCGCGACTGATCGTCAACAAACGCTACCCGCCGCAAGGGGGTGAGCTTGACGTCTCGCCTGCGCATCTCGAATTCGTGCGGCAGGCAATGAGCGGCGTGGTCAACGGTCCCTACGGCACCGGGGGATCGGGCCGTCTCAATCTCGGGGATATGCTGATGGGGGGTAAGACCGGCACCGCGCAGGTGCGCCGCATCACCATGGCGATGCGCGCGACGGGCGGTGATTTCGGCGGTTATGGCGTGCCCTGGAAATATCGCGATCACGGCCTGTTCGTGGCGTTCGCGCCGGTCGACGATCCCCGCTATGCGATATCGGTGGTGATCGAACATGGCATGCACGGCGCCGCCGGTGCGCCGATCGCGCGCGACATGATCACCTTTCTGCACGATCGCAAGCGCGCGGAGGAGAGGCTCGCCATTCTCGAGCAAGGCTGGGGCGGGACGATCGAACAGCGCATGGCGCGCAAGGCTGCGGCCTGGGCGCATCGCGACGATCCGCCGCCGCCCCCGCCTGCCCCGGCTCGGGCCGCGGCACCGCCGAAACCCGAAGCTACGCCCGTTGTGGCAGAGCCCCAGGCGGAGCAGCAGGAATGAACCGCGATTCGATCGTACCGGGGCCACTCCAACTCATACCATGGCGTCTCCTGGCCCTCGTTGCGACGATCGGCGGCTTCGGGCTGATCATCCTCTACTCGGCGGCCGGCGGCAGCATGACGCCCTGGGCGCTTCCCCAAGGGGTTCGCTTCCTTGTGTTCCTGGGCGTCGCCGTCGCGCTCTCGCGGATAGGTGAAGATGGGCTGAAAGCTGCGGCGATGCCCGTCTATACGGTGCTCGTCCTGATGCTGATCATCGTCGAGTTGTTCGGCTTCGTCGGGGGCGGCAGCCGCCGCTGGCTCGATCTAGGATTCATCCGGCTCCAGCCTTCCGAACTTATGAAGCCGGCCATCGTCCTGGCGGTCGCTCGCTTCTACGACAGACTTCCGGCAGGGGAGATACGCGGCTGGAGCGCAATCTGGCCTCCCGCCGTGCTGATCGGCGTTCCGGCCGGGCTGGTGATGATCCAACCCGATCTCGGCACTGCGCTGATGATCGTCGCAGGCGGCGTCACCGTCACCTTCCTGGCGGGTCTGCCGCTGAGGCTATATCTGGGCGCGGGCGCGGCTTTGGCCACGGCTTTCCCGATCGCGCTTTCGCTCATGCACGGTTATCAGCGCGACCGGATCGAAACATTCCTGAACCCCGAGCGCGATCCGCTAGGCGCCGGATATCATATCATCCAGTCGAAGATCGCGATCGGATCGGGTGGCATATTCGGCAAGGGATTCCTGGCGGGTACCCAAAGCCATCTCGACTATCTGCCCGAAAGGCACACCGATTTCGTCTTCGCCACCATGGCGGAGGAATGGGGGCTGCTCGGCGGGCTGTTCATCGTTCTGGCCTATATGCTGGTGATCCGCTGGGGGATGCGGGTGGCCGCGCGGGCGCGCGGTCGTTTCGGCCGCCTCACTGCGGCCGGGCTGGCGACGACGATATTCTTCTATGTGGCGATCAATCTGATGATGGTGATGGGGCTCGCCCCGGTGGTCGGCATCCCCCTGCCCCTCGTTTCGTTCGGGGGATCGGCGATGATGACCGTCCTGATCTGCCTCGGCCTGCTGATGGCGATCGATCGCTCGACCCGGCGGGCCTGAAATGGATGTCGTCGCGGCACAGCATCAGACCGATCGCGCCAACGCGCTGCGATTCGCAGGATGCTGGGCCGGCGCCGAGGCCGCTTACCGGCGCGCGCTGGAGCTGGCGCCCGCCCATGCCGAGGCGCTCAACGGCCTCGCCATCGTTCTGAGATCGACGGGCAGAACCGCAGAGGCGATCGAAGTTTATCACCGCGCGATCGACTATCATCCGGCGCTGGCCGGGCTGCACAACAATCTCGGCAACGCGCTGAGGGATGCCGGTCGCGGCCGCGATGCGATCGCGAGCTACCGGCGCGCAATCGACCTCCAGCCCGGCCTGGCCGAAGCGCACTGCCATCTCGGCGTGATGCTGCGCAGGCGGGGTGAGGTCGAACAGGCCATGGCACAATATCGCTGTGCCGTGGAGGCCCGCCCGGACTATGCGGAAGGATGGAATAATCTCGGCAATCTGCTCGATGAACTGGGACACCGGGCGGAGGCGGTGGCCTGCTATCGGCGCGCTTTGGCGATACGTCCCGGCTATGCGGCCGCGCGTCTCCAGAAGCTCCATGTCCAGGCGCAGCTTTGCGACTGGTCGGATCTCGCCTCCGAGGCGGCGCTCATTCCGGAGCTCGGCGTAGAGGGTGAAGCTGTCGCCCCATTCGCGGCGATGGCCCTGGACGACGACCCGCAACGCCATCTGCACAGGGCCATGCGATATGCCGGCCAGCTCGGCGGCGTGGCCCGGCACACCGCCTTTACCCGCCCGTCCGAGCGTCCGCCAAGGTTGCGGATCGGATATTTTTCCGCCGATTTTCATGATCACGCCACGCTATGGCTGATGATCCGGCTGTTCGAGCTGCACGATCGCGAACGCTTCGACGTGCGCCTATATTCCTATGGTCCTGCCAGCGATCGGCCGATGCGACGCCGCCTGCTCAACGCCGTGGAGTCCTTCATCGATATCCGGCACCTCGACGATGCGGCCGCCGCTGAACTTGCGCGACGCGATCGCCTCGATATCGCCATCGACCTCAAGGGCCATACCCGCTCCAGCCGCCTCGGGATCTTCGCGGCCGGCGTTGCCCCCGTTCAGATCTCCTGGCTCGGCTTTCCCGGAACAATCGGCGCGTCCTTCATCGATTATGTGCTGGCCGATCGGGTGGTGATCCCCGACGAAGAGCGGGCCTGCTATTCGGAGAAGTTGATCTACCTGCCTGGAGCCTATCTGCCGACCGACGACCGGCGAAATCTCGCCGAGACGCCCGATCGGGCGACAACCGGGCTACCCGACGGCAGCTTCGTGTTCTGCGCCTTTCACAACAGCTACAAGATCGGGCCCGCGGAGTTCGACATATGGATGCGGCTACTCGCTGCGGTCGACAGCAGCGTCCTTTGGCTCTTGCATAGCGGCGACGAGGCCGCGCGGAACCTGCGCGCCGAGGCCGCCGTACGGGGCATTGCGCCCGAAAGACTGATCTTCGCTCCACCGCTTCCGCAGGCGGAGCATCTTGCCCGGCATCGCCACGCCGACCTGTTTCTGGACTGCTTTAATTATAACGCGCACACCAGCGCGACCGACGCGCTGTACATGGGGGTTCCGGTGCTGACCAGGATCGGCCGCAGCTTCACGGCGCGCGTCGCCGCCAGCCTGCTCGAGGCGGCGGGCTTGCCCGAATTGATCACCGCGCGAAATGCCGATTACGAGGTGCTCGCATCGCGCCTCGCCACCGACAAGCCGCGCCTGGACGCGCTCAAGAGGAAGCTCGCCGCAAACCGGATGAGTGAGCCGCTGTTCCGGCCCGAGCTGATCACCCGCGCGGTCGAACGCGCCTTCGACGCTGTCCATCACCGCTATCGCGCGGGCGAGCCACCGGCCGACATCGACCTCGGCCCATAGCCTCGCCCCGGCGAAAATATGTCGGATTGCAGGTTTACATTTTGCGGGAACGGGTGCTAAGGGCGCGCCTCCACGACGGGAGCCACCCTTTCTGTCGATGGAATGTGGACGCATAGCTCAGTTGGTAGAGCAGCTGACTCTTAATCAGCGGGTCCTAGGTTCGAGCCCTAGTGCGTCCACCATTTTCCAATAGTTTTCAATGAGATGCGAGGTTACCGAAAGGCAGCCCCATTTTCATTGGCAAGCTAGGTAACAGTGTAGGTAGCGCCCCAGAATCCCGAATTATTTTTATCCATCGGTGCTCATATCGTCCCATACGCAGCAAATTGGCGAATCTCACCGACGAAATTCACGATGAGTTCGATGGAACGCAACGAACGTGGGGCGGAAACGCGAACGTGAACTGCCCTGTGGCACGATCCGTTATTCCGCCGGGACAAGCGAGCCGTATTCAAGCTCGTCGAGGCGCGCGGTGGCGCGACGGATATAGCTCAACAAGTCGCGATCGCCGTCGCTGGCTTCCCACACCGCCAGACTCTTTCGTAGAAGGTCATGAAAATGATCGAACCTGCTTCGATCGGCTTCTCCCATCCCGGTCAGAGCAGAGCAGATTTCCTTGGCCTGCCGGGAAGTGGAAATCTGGATTTCGAGCGTGTTGAATATACGGTTGAACGTTGCGCCGCGCTGTCCCCCCAACTTGGAATGCAACGTCCTCTTTCCATTGAGCAGTTTCACAAGCTCGTCTCGGGTTTTCGGCTTCGCGATCTTGCTCGCCTTCAATGCGGTGCTCGCTCCCTTCCGTGATTGCCCGGCCAAGTGAAGATAATAGAAAATCGGCAGAATCCAGCCCGCTTCGTGACTGACCTGGCTGAAATAGGAAAGCGGCTGTTCGACAGGATTGCGATTTATGAAGTTTCGCAAAATGGCATCGACGGTCACCTCCTCACGCACAGTTCGCACTGGCGTAAGAATCTCGGCCGGAACGGTCTGTGCATCGCCGACGACGCGAAGCGTTGGAGCGCCGTCTACCTCATCGAACTGGCCTTCACGGATGAATTTGATCTGCTCCAGCGATTGCGGGTCGATCAGGATAGGACGCCTCCCGTCTTCAAGCTGCCCGACGGCGAGGTTGGCAACCATTGCGTCCCGTGGGCCAAGCTCCAACAACCGCTGCACCATGGGCATGATCGCTTCGCGACTTCTTTGATCGCGTTCATCGAGGATTGCGCGTAGATCGGCGTAGCAGATCGCCCTCGTCTCGCCGGGATACCGATAATAGATCGCGCCTTCGGCAACCTCGCCTTCGGTCTTACTGGCGATGACCGGTTTGGCGCTGTGTGGCTCAACATGGATGACGCCGACAGTCAGTGTGTCGAGCTTCAGGCTCGCCACGCGGAAGCGCGGGGTGGGTTCGAGCACTGATCGGATGGTCTGGCTGAACTTGTTCTGGTCGGTCCCTGTGAAACGATCGTCGGCCAGCCCGCAAACTGCGAAATTGTCCGGCTTGTCCTTCACGCCGAAAAACAGATACCCCCCGCGATTGTTGGCAAATCCGGCAATGGTGCGAAGCGGTTTGCCAAAGTTGCGAAGGCTGAACCCTTCTTTGCACTCGAATTCGTCAGTCTCGCCAACGGTACAGTTCCAAGCGCCCTTCGCGTCTTTGGCGAAGAAGGAGCGTAGCATCTTTTCGTCCGTCGCACCGAGCGGCGCGGCGGGTGTGGTTTCGACGATGAAGCCTGGAGCCGCAAGATCGGGCGACGCGAAATTTGCGATGAAGGCGGACAGCGCTTCGTCGCTGGCTTTTGGCACCTCGGGGCCGTAGGTTCGCTGCTTGATGCCACTGATACGGCCTGAATTGACCGCACGATCCTGACGGTTGAAGTAGAATTGGATGGCCTTGTTTGCCATGCCACGCGAAAGCATGGCTTTGATAAGCCCTATTTCCTCATCGGTGATGCTGCGTTTGGGCAAGGACCTGCTACCGCACGCGAAGTGAAGGAATCACGGCTCGCCCACGCTCAGAAATTCATTGAGCATCACCGACAAAAGCCGACGCCGTTCGGTGAGGAAGGCTCGATAACTTTCGACGTCGAGTAGCGCCGGATCATGTGGAATACCCTGAAGCGCGAGTAATCCATCTCCCTGTTTGGCCAGGAAATCTGCCAGATAGACCGCAGGGGACTTATCGCTAATCTTACGGTTGGTCCGCCCGCCAATGAAAGTCAGGTTGGCAATGTCGTCAGCCTCTCGCGAAGAAAAGCCGTTTTTAGTGAGGAGCGCTTTCGGGAAGAAGTGATGGAATTGCAGCCGGTGCTGCGCACCCGAGTGATCGAGCGAGATATGCAGGTTCGATGTCCAGTCCTTTGCGCCACCGGCCCGGAAGGCGAGGAACATCGTCTTGAACAAGGAGCTTCGCTGGTCGCGCCCCTCCAGATCATCTGGCGTCACGTTCAGCCGACCGAATTGCAGACGGACACGATCGATCAGCGCATCGGCGGCCCCGCCCTTTGCGATTATACCCAAATCCTGATCGAGGATCGTCTCGCTTGATCCGCGCGAGAATCGCCCTTTTGTGTTGGCCAACAACGCCCATTGACGCAGCCGATCGGACTCGTCGGGCGTTAGCGCATATCCCTTGGCGTGCCCGAAATAGGCAACGATAATCATGAGGAAGGGTGACGACAGGAGGGCCGGGCTATCAATGCCGACATTGCTTTTGAGAAAATTGATGGCGAATCGCATCCCCTCGGTAGCTTCCGTCCAGCCCGTTTGCAGCTTTTCGAGCGAAAGGCCTCCTACTGTCAGGAACCGAGACTGGCCGGTCGCAAAGGCGATCAGCGTTTTCAGGTGAATACCAAGGTCGAGATCAAAGCCGAGTTTGGCGCACTCGGCCTGAAATTTCTGGAAGATTTCCAGGCTGTGCCGCCATCGAGCGGTGATCTGAGCAAGCGCCAGGTCCGAACTGCGCAGCTTTGCGCCGAGCGAGTTTACGCGAACGAAAATTTCGGTCACTTCTTCGTAGGACAGGGTGCGTTCGAGAACATCCATCCGATAAACGTACTTTCGGACACTGCGGAGCTTCGCGAGCCGGCCGCTGTATTTTTCGTAACGCGGATCGTCAAATCCGGTGATGCCCGCCCCTTTGAGAAAGGCGGTGTCGCTGTCGCTTTTGAAAACATCGGAAACTTTGATCCATTGCGGGAGCGCAGCCAGCTTGGAAGTCGCGACGACGAACGTCATCCGCTCAAACCGGCGCTGAAGCTCGTCCTCAGTTGAATCGGCTTCGTCAGTCTCAGGGGCCTCGTCATCG
>Ga0207676_10002290_pt1 | contig 13737 bp, 10 predicted proteins | sample KBSSwiS72_FD_184307 | JGI IMG/M metagenome (GOLD analysis project Ga0207676, IMG submission 184307) | Switchgrass rhizosphere microbial communities from Kellogg Biological Station, Michigan, USA - KBS Switchgrass S7-2 (SPAdes) (version 2) | ecosystem: Host-associated > Plants > Roots >... | reverse complement strand
TCGCTTCGATAGCGGCAATCGTCGCCATGGGCTGGAAAGGTCCCCGTCGCTCAGTCGACCTAGTCGATCTTGATGCCGACGGACTTGGCGAGCGCGGTCCACTTCGCGATGTCGCGCGCCATCACCACACCGAATTCCTCGGGCGTGCCGCCCACGGGCTCGGCGCCCATAGCGGCGAGCCGTTCCTTCATGTCCGGCGATTGCGCGATCTTCGCGATCTCCGTCGAAAGGCGATTGACGATGTCCTTCGGCGTGCCGGCCGGCGCGAGCACGCCGAACCAGGCCACGGTCTCGTAGCCGGGCAGCGTTTCGCCGACCGTCGGAAGCTCGGGCATCGATGGCGTGCGGGCCCGAGTCGTCACCGCGAGCGCGCGCAGGCGGCCGGATTTGACGTGCGGCACGGCCGGCGGCATGTTCACGCTCATCACCGCGTCCTGCCCGCTGATCACGTCGGTGAGCGCGGGTGTCGACCCCTTGTAAGGCACGTGCACGACGTCGATGCCCGCCATCGATTTCAGGAGCTCCATCGACATGTGCGAGCTGCTGCCGTTGCCGCCCGACGCGTACGACAGCTGTCCCGGCCGCGCCTTCGCATAAGCAATGAATTCGGAAATCGTGTGCACGGGCAATGCAGGGTTGACGACGAAGATGTTCGGCGCGATGGCGATCTGGCTGACGGGTGCGAAGTCTTTCAGGATGTCGTAGGGCAGCTTGCTGTAGACCGCGGCATTGATGCCATGCGAGCCCGCGTTGCCCATGATCAGCGTGTAGCCGTCGGGCGCCGATTTGGCGACGATCTCGGATCCGACGACGCCGCCGGCGCCCGGACGATTCTCGACGACGACCTGCTGGCCGAGTGCGACCGACAGCCTCTCGGCAACGAGGCGCGCGATCACGTCGGGAGCGTCACCCGGCGTGCTGGGGGCAACGAGGCGGATCGGCTTCGCCGGATATGACTGCGCCCCAGCGTGCCCCGCCGCTGCCATGACCATGACCGCGAGAATTGCCGACAACCAACGGTACATCTTCATTCCTCCCACTAAGCGCCGAGGTCAGCAACCTCGCATCACGCGCCTAAGACCGACTGAATCTGCTCCCCGTCGACGCCGACCGAAGCCGCCGCCGCAACGAGATCCGCCCAGCTCCTGTCGTCGATCGTGACGCCGCTCGCAAGGCGAGCCTCGCGATTGCGCCGTTCGACGTCGCCCGGCGCCAGCACGGGCTCGCCCGCTTTCGCGGGTGTCGACGCCTTGACGAAATCGACGAAGCGGCGCGCCTCGCGGCCGACGCTGCCGTCGGCATCGTAAATGGCCGGAGCGATGTAGATCGACAGCATGTTGTTCCGCAGGATCGGATCGCCCGCGTCGGAGCTCCTGCCGGTCGAGACGGCGCCCGCGAGCAGGTCGGTGACCATCGAAAGTCCGGACCCCTTGTGGCCGCCGACCGTCAGCAACGCGCCGCCGTCGTAGAAATCGCCGGGGTCGTTGGTCGGCGCACCGGCGCGGTCGATGATCCAGCCGTCGGGCACTCGCTCGCCTTTGTTCATCGCGACCATCAGCTTGCCTTCGGCGACCATCGACGTCGTGACGTCGAGCACGACGGGTTCGGCACCTTCGATCGGTACCCCGATGGAGATGGGGTTCGTGGAAAGCCGGCGGTCGGTCCCGCCGTACGGCGCGACTCGCTGCGCGCCCGACGTGTTGAGAAAGTGAAGCGAGACCTGGCCTGCTTCGGCCGCCATCTCGCTCCAATCGCCGACGCGTCCCAGGTGACCGACGTTGCGGAGGCCGATCATCGCGATCCCCTTGTTTCGTGCCTTGGCGATGCCGAGCTTCGCGGCGAACTCCCCGATCACCTGTCCGAACCCGCGATTGCCGTCGATTATCGCGATCGTGTCGCTGTCGAACACCACGGTCGGCGGCGTATTGGGCTTGAGCGTGCCGTCCCTGAGCCAATCGAGGTAGCGCGGCACGCGCAGCACGCCGTGCGAGTCGTGGCCGACGAGATTCGAGTCGACCAGCCTGCGCGCGATCGTCCCGGCTTCTTCCTCCGCACACCCGCCGCCCTGCATGATGATGGCGACGAGCTTCTCGAGCTTGGCCGCGGCTACCGTGGGCATCAGTGTATTTCGGGATCGGGCGTTGGGGCAGTGCCTTCGAGGAAGTCGAAGTCGCAGCCCTCGTTCGCCTGCGTGATGTGCTGCTGGTAGAGGGCGCCGAAACCGCGCTCGAACTTCGGCTGAGGCCGCTTCCACGCAGCGCGGCGGCGCGCCAGCTCGTCGGGACTTACCTTGAGCTCGAGTTTGCGCGCAGGCACGTCGAGCTCGATCAGGTCGCCGTCACGCACGAATTCGAGCGGGCCGCCGGCATACGATTCGGGCGCCACGTGCAGCACGCACGCGCCATAGCTCGTTCCGCTCATCCGCGCGTCGGAGATCCGCAGCATGTCGCGCACGCCGGTCGCAAGGACCTTCTTCGGGATCGGCAGCTGGCCCCATTCGGGCATGCCGGGCGCGCCAAGCGGCCCGGCGTGCTTCAACACGAGGACGGAATCGGCGGTGACGGGAAGCGCCGGATCGTCGATGCGCGCCGCCATGTCGTTGTAATCAGCGAACGTGATTGCGGGACCGGTGTGCCGGAGCAACCGGGATTCGGCCGCGGCAGGCTTGATCACGGCGCCGTCGGGCGCGAGATTGCCGCGCAGCACCGCGAGACTTCCGTTCGCGACCAGCGCCTTCTCGCGCGGACGAATCACGTCCGCGTTGAACACCTCGGCTCCGCCGATGTTCTCGCCCAGCGTGCGCCCGTTCACCGTTTTTTCGGCGAGAGACAGGAGATCGCCGATCGAAGCAAGCGCGGCTCGCAATCCGCCGGCGTAGTAGAAGTCCTCCATCAGGTATTGCCCGGCGGGCCGCACGTTCGCAATGAGCGGCGTCTCGCGCGACAGCGCGTCGAAGCGATCGAGATCGAGCGCGACGCCGGCACGGCGCGCGATTGCCACCAGGTGCACGACGGCGTTCGTCGAGCCGCCGAGGGCGAGCACCGCGACGATCGCGTTGTCGACGCTGGCCGCGGTGACGATGTCGCTGGGCTTCAGATCCTCCCACACCATGTCGACGATGCGACGGCCGGTTTCGCTTGCCATGCGCGCATGTCGGGAATCGGCGGCGGGAATCGATGCGGCGCCGGGCAGCGTGAAGCCGAGTGCCTCGGTGGCGGAGGTCATCGTCGACGCGGTGCCCATGGTCATGCAATGACCGGCGGAGCGGGCGATGCCGCCTTCGATATCGCTCCACGTCTCCTGCGTGATCGTGCCGGCGCGCAATTCCGCGTAGTACTTCCAGACGTCCGAGCCGCTGCCGAGAAAGCCGCCGCGCCAGTCGCCGCGCAGCATCGGCCCCGCCGGCATGAAGATCGCCGGCAGGTTCATGCTGATCGCGCCCATGAGGAGCGCCGGGGTCGTCTTGTCGCAACCGCCCATCAGAACGCAGCCGTCGGCCGGATACGAGCGCAGGAGCTCCTCCGTCTCCATCGCGAGCAGATTCCGGTAGAGCATCGTAGTCGGCTTCTGGAACGGCTCGGACAGGGTGATCGCCGGCATCTCGACGGGAAAGCCGCCTCCCTGCCAAATGCCGCGCTTCACTTCTTCAGCGCGCTGCCGGAAATGCGAATGGCACGGGTTGATGTCGCTCCACGTGTTGATGATCGCGATGACGGGCTTGCCCTGGTAGTCGGCGCGCGAATAGCCCATCTGCGCCGTGCGCGACCGGTGTCCGAACGCGCGCGTGTCGTTGGGGCCGTACCAGCGATGCGAGCGCAACTCTTCCGGTTTCTTGCGAGCGGTCATGGCAAATCCCCGTGGCGATGTTCGCGGGTCATTATACGCAGCCGACATATCCAACTGATGTGCGGCCATTTGCTCGCGGCGCCGGCCGCGCTATATTGGCAAGTCCAAGGAGGTCATCATGACTTTCCGCATCAGCGCGATGCGACTCGTGGAAGTCGCGCTCATCGCATCTCTCGCGCTCGCGTCCTTTGTGCCGACGTCCGCTTCAGCAGCCTCGACGGACGACACGGGCTCGAAGGCTGCGACAGCGCATCCGCTGCCTCCCGATGCCGAGAAATTCTTTCAATCGATCTTCAAGGTCAAGGTGCGCGCGGTGCCCGATGCGCGCAGCAGCGCAACCCTCGGCCAGGAGCGCGAAGGCACGGCCGTGGCCATCACCGACGACGGCCTTCTCGTCACGATCGGCTATCTGATCGTCGAAGCCGACGAAGTGAGCCTCGTCGACCAGCAGGGCAAGACGATTCCCGCGCGCGTCGTCGCGTACGACCACGCGACGGGCCTTGGCCTCGTGCGCGCTCTCACGCCCCTCGCCGCACCCGCGCTGCCGCTCGGCGAGTCGGGAAAGCTCGCGACCAAGGATCCGGTGATGATCGTCAACCACGCCGGCGTCGACGACGTCACGCTCGCTTATGTCGTCTCGACGCGGCCGTTCACCGGCAACTGGGAATACCTGCTCGAGCAGGCCATCTTCACGTCGCCGCCGACGATGAACTGGAGCGGCGCCGCGCTGGTGAGCCGCGATTTCAAGCTCGTCGGCGTGGGCTCGCTGATCGTGCGCGAAGCGTCGGCGTCCGGCGATTCCGCGCTGCCCGGCAACATGTTCGTGCCGATCGACGCGCTCAAGCCCATCCTTCCGGACCTCATTCGCACCGGACGCCGCTCGGGACCTGCGCGGCCCTGGCTCGGTGTCGCCGCCGACGAAGTGTCGGGGCGCCTCATGGTCTCGCGCGTGTCGCCGGAAGGCCCCGGCGACCAGGCCGGGATAAAGGTCGGCGACATCATTCTCGGCGTCGGCGGCGACGGCGTCCGCACGCAGGCCGAGTTCTACCGCAAGGTGTGGGGGCGCGGCGCTGCGGGCACCGACATTCCGCTGCGCGTGCTGCAGGGTGTCGATGTGAAGGAGCTCGCCGTCCACTCCATGGACCGCGTCGAGTACTTCCGCCCGAAGACCACGTACTGACCCGATCTGCACAGGTGCCACCGCACCGTGTCGCCGGCCGGTGGCGCGACCGAATGGAACTCGGTCGGCAACAGTCGGTCCGGTAGAATGCGGCCCGTCCAACCGCTTCCAAGGTTGTCGCGCACGGGCGCGCACCTGTCCCCGATGGTCCTCTACGCCGCCACCATCTTCGTCAGCGCTTTCCTGCTGTTCCTCGTGCAGCCGGTGGTCGCAAAGGAAATCCTGCCGTGGTTCGGAGGATCCGCCGCCGTCTGGACCACGTGTCTCGTCTTCTTCCAGGCAGCGCTGCTTGCGGGATACGCTTACTCCGATCTCGTCGTTCGCCGTCTCTTGCCGCGCACGCAACTCAAGCTGCACACCGTGCTGCTGGCCATCTCGATCGCGTTGCTGCCGATCATTCCAGCCGCGCACTGGAAGCCCGCGGGGAACGAGAGCCCGTCCTGGCTGATTCTGGGACTCCTCGCGGCAACGATCGGACTTCCCTACTTCCTGCTCTCGACGACGAGCCCGCTCGTGCAGGTGTGGTACGCGCGAGCCCGTCACGGCGCGAGCCCGTATCGGCTGTTCGCGTTGTCGAACCTCGCGTCGATGCTGGCGCTCATCGGCTATCCGTTCCTGTTGGAGCCGTTCGCGCCGACGCGCGCACAAGCGTTGGGCTGGTCGGCGGCGTATGCGCTCTTCGTCGTGCTCTGCGCAGCCGCCGGTTGGTCGAGCCTGCGCCGCACAACCGCGCCGACGACGCCCGCGAATGGCCGCCCGGAGGAAAGGGAAGGCTCTATCGCGGAAGCGGTCGAGCCGCCGCCGACCGTCGCGCGCCAGGCGTTGTGGTGCGCCCTCGCGGCCACCGGCTCGCTGCTGCTGCTCGCCGTCTCGAACCACATCACGCAGAACATCGCGGCGGTGCCGCTCTTGTGGATCGCGCCGCTGGCGATCTATCTCCTCACGTTCATCCTGTGCTTCGACGGCAAGGGTTGGTACCTCCGGGACGCGTTCCTCGCCATGCTGGCGGCGGGACTGTGCGTCATGGGCTGGACGCTCGCCGATCCCAAGTTCACGCACGAGCTCCTGCTGCAGGTGGGGGTGTTCTGCGCGGGACTGTTTCTCGCCTGCATGTTCTGCCACGGCGAGCTGGTCCGGCTGAAGCCCGCGCCTGCCTACCTCACGCGGTTCTATCTCATGATCTCCCTCGGTGGCGCCATCGGTTCCGCGCTCATCGGAATCGTCGCTCCGCTCGTGCTTCCGGCGTACTTCGAGCTCGCGGGCGGACTCGTCATCGCGGCCTTGCTGCTGCTGTGGCAAGTACGCCGGCGCCCCATCGTGTTCGGCGCCCTCGCGGTCGTCGCCGTGGTGGCGACCGTCGGATGCGCAATCTGGTCGGTGCGCGAGTTCTACCAGGGCACGATCGTTTCGAAGCGCAACTTCTACGGCGTGCTCCGCGTACAGGAGTGGAGCCCCGACACCGTCAACCATCGGCGGTCGCTGATCCACGGCACGATCATGCACGGCACGCAGTACATGGAGCCCGTGTTCCGCCGCCGGCCGACGACCTACTACACCACGACTTCCGGCATCGGCCTGCTCCTGGAGGTGCTGCATCCGACCGTCAGGCCGTTGAAAGTCGGCGTGATCGGCCTCGGCACGGGGACGCTCGCCGCGTACGGCGCCATCGGCGACGTCTATCGTTTCTACGACATCAATCCGCAAGTCATGCGCATCGCGCAGCAGGACTTCACGTATCTGCAGGACAGCGACGCCACGATCCAGCTGGTGCTGGGCGATGCGCGGCTGTCGCTCGAGCGCGAGCTCGCGCAGGGGCAGTCCCAACAGTTCGACGTGCTGGTCATCGACGCATTCTCGAGCGATGCGATTCCCGTCCACCTCATCACGACCGAAGCGCTGGACGTGTATCTCAAGCACATGAAACCCGGCGGCGTGATCGCCTTTCACGTGACGAATCGATTCCTCAACCTGGTCCCGGTCGTGCAAGGCCTCGTTTCCGCGCATGGCCTCTACATGATCCACATCGCGGACCAGGGCGAGGATTCGCTCGCGAGCCGCAGCGACTGGCTGCTCCTGTCCACGCGCCGGGAGTCGCTCGACTATCCCGCGCTCACGGAAGCCGCGACGGAAGTCGAAGTCCGCAAGGACTGGCGGCTTTGGACCGACGACTACAACAACCTGTTCCAGGTATTGAAGTAGGCGCCGGTTGGCGCGTTGGCCGGGCGCTACAATCGTGGCGATGCGTGCGCCCTTCCCAGTTTCGAGCGGCAGTCCCGACCCCGCGCGCTATCGTGCGCTCGTGCGGCCCGGCGGCAGCCGGCACGTCGAGATCATCGATCAGCGTGCGCTGCCGCATCGCGTCGTCACGACGAAGATCGCCGATGCGGATTCAGCGGCGCTGGCGATCCGCGACATGTGGGTCCGCGGCGCTCCTTTGATCGGCGCCGTCGGCGCTTACGGCCTCGCGCTCGCTCTCGATCGCGATCCTTCGGATCGTGCACTGGCTCGGGCGCACGCCGTGCTCGACGGCACGCGGCCAACCGCGGTCAATCTTCGCTGGGCGCTCGATCGCGTGCGGCGCGCAGTCGAAGGTCTTCCCGAAGGCGAGCGCGCGGACGCCGCGTGGCGCGAAGCGGACGCGATCGCAGCGGAGGACGTGGCCATCAATCATGCGATCGGCGTGCATGGCCTCGAGCTCCTCCGCGATCTCGCGCGGCGGAAGAACGCGCCCGTCGATATCATGACCCACTGCAACGCAGGCGCGCTCGCGACCTGCGGGTGGGGAACGGCGACGGCGCCCGTCTTTCTCGCACACGAGGCGGGCATCCCGGTGCACGTGTGGGTCAGCGAGACCCGCCCGCGGTTGCAGGGCGCGCATCTCACGGCGTGGGAGCTCGCGGCGCGCGGCGTTCCGCACACGATGTTCGTCGACAGCGCGTGCGGGATCCTGATGCGGCGCGGCCACGTCGACCTCGTCCTCGTCGGCGCCGATCGCGTGGCCGCCAACGGCGACGTCTGCAACAAGATCGGAACTTACGATAAGGCGCTGGCCGCGGCCGACAACCGCGTCCCGTTCTACGCGGCGGTGCCGTCGCCGACGTTCGACTTGACGCTCGCTTCCGGCGATGAGATCCCGATCGAGATGCGCGATGCCGACGAAGTGCTGAACGTCGATGGCGACGACGCGAACGCATCGCCCGTGTCCGTCCGCGTGGCGCCCGCCGGAACGCGTGCGGTCAACTACGCGTTCGACGTGACTCCCGCAAGGCTCGTCGCGGGGCTCGTCACCGAGCGGGGCATTGCGCCGGCGACGGCGGCCGGCATCCGCGCGATGTTTCCGTGAAACGGAGATTGGTCGCATGAGCAGACGCGGCCTCGAAGAGAGAGCGCTGCGGTCGGCGATCGTCGAGACGGCGCTCGCGATGAACGCCCACGGAATCAACCGCGGCAAGTCGGGCAACGTCAGCGCCCGGCTGCGGCAGGATGACGTCGATGGATTCCTGGTCACGCCGACCGGGCTTCCCTACGATCGCACGACGCCCGACGACATCGTCGCGATGACGCTCGAAGGGAAAGCATGCGGCGAACGGCTGCCTTCGTCCGAATGGCGCTTTCATCGCGACATCTATCGCACGCGCGCCGACGCCAGCGCGATCGTGCACACGCACGCACCGTTCGCAACGACACTGGCGTGCCACCGGCGGAGTATTCCGGCGTTCCACTACATGGTGGCAGTCGCGGGAGGACGGGACATTCGCTGCGCCGACTATGCGACGTTCGGCACGCAGGCGTTGTCCGACCTCGTGCTGACTGCGCTCGAGGGCCGCCGCGCATGCCTTCTCGCGCATCACGGAATGATCGCCATCGGCGCCTCCCTCGAGAAGGCGCTGGCGCTCGCCGTCGAGGTCGAGACGCTGGCCGAGATGTACTGGCGCGCATTGGCGCTCGGCAACCCGGAAAATCTCCCGGACGCGGAGATGGACATCGTGCTCGGGAAGTTCGCGACGTACGGACAGCCGGGGGAAGCCGAGGCGTGAGGCGCGCACCCGGCCTCGCGGCCGTCGAGTCGCTCGATCCGCCGTCGGCTACACTGGCGTAACCGAGGATTCCGGAGAGCGCCATGCCCGATCCGCTGCCTATTGCCAAGACCCGGGACGCGGAGCTCTGCCTCCTTCCCGCGCTCGCGAATCGTCACGGGCTCATCACCGGCGCAACCGGCACCGGCAAGACCGTCACCCTGCAGGTGATGGCCGAGCGGTTTTCCCGCATCGGCGTTCCCGTCTTCATGGCCGACGTCAAAGGCGATCTGTCGGGAATTTCCCAGCCGGGCGCCGCTACCCCCAAGTTCCTCGAGCGCCTGACGCTCCTCGACGTGCCCGAACCCGCGTACGCAGGATGTCCCACCGTTTTCTGGGACGTGTTCGGCGAGCAGGGTCACCCGGTTCGCGCGACCATTTCCGATCTCGGCCCGCTGCTCCTGTCGCGCGTGCTCAACCTGAACGACACCCAGGCAGGCGTGCTCGCGCTCGTGTTCAAGGTCGCCGACGACAACGGGCTTCTGCTGCTCGATCTCAAGGATCTGCGCGCGATGCTGCAGCACGTCGGCGACCACGCGCAGGAATTCCAGACCAACTACGGCAACGTGTCCGCCGCGAGCATCGGCGCGATCCAGCGCGGCCTGCTCGCGCTCGAGCAGCAGGGCGCGCAGCGGTTCATCGGCGAGCCGATGCTGAACATCGACGACCTGTTGCAGACCGGCGAAGGCGGTCACGGCGTCGTCAACGTTCTGGCGGCCGACAAGCTCATGAACGCGCCGGCGCTGTATTCGACGCTGCTCCTGTGGCTGCTGGCCGAGCTGTACGAGAAGCTTCCCGAAGTGGGCGATGCCGAGAAACCGAAGCTCGTCTTCTTCTTCGACGAAGCGCACCTTCTGTTCGGCGACGCGCCGAAAGCGCTGCTGGACCGCATCGAGCAGGTCGTGCGGCTCGTCCGCTCCAAGGGCGTTGGGGTCTACTTCGTCACGCAGAACCCGCTCGACATTCCCGAGACCGTGCTGGGCCAGCTCGGCAATCGCGTGCAGCACGCGCTGCGCGCCTTCACGCCGCGAGACCAGAAAGCGGTCAAGGCGGCCGCGGAGACGATGCGCGCCAACCCGAAAATCGACAGCCAGAAGGCGATCACCGAGTTGGCCGTCGGCGAAGCGCTGGTGTCGTTCCTCGACGCGAAAGGAAGGCCGGAAATGGTCGAGCGCGCGTTCATCCTTCCACCGGGCGGCAGAATCGGGCCCGTAACGGCCGAGGAACGGCAGCGCGTGATCGCTGGATCCGGTCTCTCGGGCACGTATGACAAGCCGGTCGATCGCGAGTCTGCGTACGAGCGCCTCAAGGGACGCGTGGACGCGGCGCCGCCGCCGACACCCGCAGGCGCCCCGCCGGCGCAGGGCGGAAGCTGGACCGACGCCATCAAGGACTCGCTCGGCGGCCTTGTCAGCGGCAGCGGGCGCAAGGACAGCATCGTCGAGGCCGTCGCAAAAAGCGCTGCAAGAACCGTCGGTTCCACGATCGGCCGCGAGATCGTCCGCGGCGTGCTGGGATCGCTGCTCGGCGGACGCAAGCGGTAAAGGCAGGTCCGCAGCCGCGCGCACCTCCGCTGCGCGGCAGTCATCGACCACCGGCGCGTTCGCCCGACGGCCGTTCCCGAGCGTGGGAACGCATTTGCGTGCTCCATCGGTCCGCCGCTGCCATTCAACGGTCCGGGTGTCGTGCGCCGTGCTTCCTGTGGGCTACACAGGCGTGGCACGACCCTTGCTCGAATGGAGCGGGCCGCTCGAGCGAACGAGACAACTGCAGTCGTCGCGGGGAACGGCGCCCACACCGGGGCTACACGCGATCGCTTTCTGCTCATGTTCAAACTCCTGCGCTATTTCTCGCTGACGAGCTTCGTCTCGGTCGTCGTCGTAGCGGCGGTCCTCGGGATGGTGTACCGGGAGATCGCGGTCCACTCGCTCATCGCCATGGGCGAGTCGAACAACCGGTCGGTCACTCGCGTGCTGTCGAGCGCGTTGTCGCCGAAGCTCATGGCTTATCTCGCCGTGGCGGACACCCTTCCGAGCGAGCGCCTGCTGGAGCACCCGCAGCGCGAAGCGCTCGCCGAGACACTGGCGGCCAGCTTGAAGGGACTCTCCCTTTCGAAGGTCGAGGTCTACGACATGGGCGGGCGAACCGTCTTTTCCACGGACCCGAAGCAGATCGGCGAAGACAGGAGCGACAACGCCGGATTCCGGCAAGCGCGCTCCGGGGTCGCGACGAGCGAGCTCACGCATCGCGACGAGTTCAGCGGGCTCGAGGGCGTGATCGAGAACGCCGACCTTCTGTCGACTTACATCCCGGTCCGCCGCTCGGACGGCGCAATCAGCGCCATCTTCCAGGTGTACGACGACGTGACGCCATTCCTCGCGCGGATCGAGCGCATGCAATGGCTGGTCGTCGTAGGCGTCTTCGTCATGCTGTGCGTGCTGTACGGCGTGCTGTTCGTCATCGTGCGCCACGCCGACGGCGTCATCCAGCGCCAGTACAGGCAGCGCGACGCAGCCGAGCGCGCGCTCAAGAGAGCGCAGCGAACGCTCGAGCAGCGCGTCGAGCAGCGCACCCTCGAGCTTGCCCGGGTCAACGCCGGCTTGCAGGCCGAAGTCGCGGAACGCCGCCTCGCCGACCAGCGTGTCGTGCACATGGCGCACCACGATGCTCTGACCGGTCTGCCGAACCGGACGCTGTTCGCGGACCGCGTCGGCCAGGCCATCGCTCGCGCGCACCGGCGTGACGGCAAGATCGCGGTGCTGTTCCTGGATCTCGACCGGTTCAAGAACGTCAACGACTCGCTCGGCCACGCGATCGGCGACCTTCTTCTTACGGCCGTCGCCGAGCGGCTCACCCATTGCCTGCGCGATGAGGACACGGCCGCGCGTCTCGGCGGCGATGAATTCATCATCAGCCTTCCGGACGTTGCGGATGCCGGAGAAGCGGCGCGAGTGGCGGCCCGGATTCTGGCGGAGCTCGCCAAGCCGTTCACGATCGCCGACCATCAGCTGCACGCGGACGGCAGCATCGGCATCGCGCTGTATCCGGCGGACGGCGACTCGGCCGAGACGCTGATGCGCAACGCGGACACGGCGATGTATCACGCCAAGGAGTCGGGCCGCGCGAACTACCAGTTCTTCAGCGCGCAGATGACGGAGCGCGTGAGCCGGCGGCTCTCGACGGAGACGGACCTGCGCCGCGCGCTGGAGCACGGCGAGTTCGCGCTGCACTACCAGCCGCTGATCGATCTCGGGGCGAGCCGCGTGAGCGGCGCCGAGGCGCTGCTTCGCTGGCCGCAGAACGAGCATCGCCTCATGTCGCCGGCCGAGTTCATCCCGATCGCCGAGGACACGGGTCTCATCATTCCGTTGGGCGAATGGGTGCTCCTCGAAGCGTGCTCGCAGGCGCAGGCCTGGCAGGCGCGTCACCCGGGGCTGCGGATCGCCGTCAACCTTTCGGCGCGCCAGTTCCGGCAGAAGGACCTGATCGGCATGATCGAGCGCGTCCTCGGAGAGACGGGCCTCGCTCCCACGCTGCTCGAGCTCGAGCTGACCGAGAGCATGCTGATGCATCACGCCGAGGAAACCGTCGGGATCCTGACGCGTCTCGACGAGATGGGCGTGCGCCTCGCGATCGACGACTTCGGCACCGGCTACTCGAGCCTGTCCTATCTCAAACGCTTCCCGATCCACTCGCTCAAGGTCGACCGCTCGTTCGTTCGCGACATCAGCACGGATCCGGACGATGCCGCCATCGTCACGGCGATCGTCGCCATGGCACGCAGCCTGAATCTCGACGTCACCGCCGAAGGCGTGGAGACGGAAGAGCAGGCGACGTTTCTGCGCTCGCTGGCGTGCCACCAGGCGCAGGGCTACTACTTCGGCCGGCCCATGCCGGCGCAGGAATTCGCCGCGCGCCTGGCGCTGACCGGAACGGCCGAGGCTCTGCGCGTAGCAGCCTGACCCTCGCTCCACCGGCCTCGCGTTACCCGGCCGGGGCGATCGGTGCTAGATTCGACGGCTGACTTCGATCCGAGGGGTGCGCGATGCCTGCTGAAGACAAGAACGTGCTCGGTGGACGCCTTGCCGCCTGTTCGCTCACGCCGCGAACGGGCTTCTATCGCGACGGTTGCTGCAACACCGGCGCAGAGGACCTGGGCCTGCACGTCGTGTGCGCGCAGGTGACGGCGGAGTTTCTCGAGTTCGCCCGCGAGCACGGCAACGACCTCATCACGCCGATGCCGGCGTACGGCTTTCCCGGCCTCTCGCCGGGCGATCGCTGGTGCGTGTGCGCCGGCACGTGGCGGCAGGCTTTCGAAGCGGGCGTTGCCCCTCCGGTGATGTTGGCGGCAACGCACGAGGAAACGCTCGCCGTGGTGCCGTTGTCCGCGCTCAAGGAGCACGCGCTCGACATGCATTGAGCGGCAGTCGGGGCCGCACGCCATCGGCGACACGAGAGTCGACGTGGGCAGGGGGCGGTCGGCTCTCTCCGCAGGCGGCGCGTCGGTCTCTCGCAGAACGGAGCCAAAGCAAAAGGCCCACCGAAGTGGGCCTTTTGCCTTGAGGGTGCCTGACGATGACCTACTTTCGCATGGGTAGTCCACACTATCATCGGCGTGCCACCGTTTCACGGTCC
>Ga0207676_10002285_pt1 | contig 13744 bp, 12 predicted proteins | sample KBSSwiS72_FD_184307 | JGI IMG/M metagenome (GOLD analysis project Ga0207676, IMG submission 184307) | Switchgrass rhizosphere microbial communities from Kellogg Biological Station, Michigan, USA - KBS Switchgrass S7-2 (SPAdes) (version 2) | ecosystem: Host-associated > Plants > Roots >... | reverse complement strand
CCGGTCGTGGTGCTCGCCACCATACCCCGCGCCGATTATCTGCTCGAACGCGGGGAGCCAGCGCGGCGAAAATCTTCGGAGGTGGGCGAACGCTGGTTCTGCCCCGACTGCGGTTCGCCGATGGCAATGGTCCTCAGCTACGCGCCGGGCAAGATCGACTTCACGGTGGCGACGCTCGACGATTTGCTCGATCTGCCGCCCAGCTTTCATATCTGGCGCGAGAGCCGGATCGGCTGGTTCGATACGATCGACGCCCTGCCCCGGCACGAGCGGTCACGCCCGCAGGCGATGGCGGCGCGCCCGGCACAGGCCGAGCCGATCCGCGCCTGATCGCGGCACCCGCAGGGCTGATTTCCTTGCCGCGCCGCCCGCACATCGCTAAGGGCCGCCGGTCATGCATTATGTCAGCACCAGGGGCGCGGCGCCCCGCCTCGGATTCGAAGACGTAACGCTCGCCGGACTCGCGTCCGACGGCGGGCTCTATGTGCCCGAAAGATGGCCTACCTTGAGCCGGGACGAGATTACGGCCTTGCGGGGGCTGTCCTACGTCGACACCGCGGTTGCGGTGATGCGGCCGTTCGTGGCGGGCGCGCTCGACGATGCGGCGCTCAGGACGCTGTGCGAGGCCGCTTATGGCCGGTTCGCCCATGCGGCGGTCGTCCCGCTCAAGCAGCTCGATCATCGCCAATGGCTCCTCGAGCTGTTCCACGGGCCGACCCTCGCCTTCAAGGATGTGGCGCTGCAACTGCTCGGGCTTCTGTTCGAGCGCTTCCTGTCGAACCGTGACACGCACCTCACCGTGATCGGCGCGACCAGCGGCGATACCGGCTCGGCGGCGATCGACGCGTTGGCCGGGCGTGCCAAGGTCGACATCTTCATGCTTCACCCGAAGGGCCGGGTGTCGGACGTCCAGCGACGGCAAATGACCACCGTGCTCGCCCCCAATGTCCATAACATCGCCATCGAGGGCAGCTTCGACGATGCGCAGGCGCTGGTGAAGGCGATGTTCGCCGACGCCAGCTTCGCCAGCCGGTTCAATCTTTCTGCGGTGAATTCGATCAACTGGGCGCGGCTGATGGCGCAGATCGTCTATTATTTCTATGCGGGCGTGCAGCTCGGCGCCCCGGACAGGCCGATCGCCTTCTCGGTACCAACCGGCAATTTCGGCGACGTCTTCGCCGGCTATGTCGCATCGCGCATGGGCCTGCCGGTCGCCCGACTGATCGTTGCCACCAACGTCAACGACATTCTCCACCGCGCCCTTTCGGCAGGCGATTACTCGGTCGGCACCGTCACACCGACCGCGGCTCCGTCGATGGATATCCAGGTCAGTTCCAACTTCGAACGGCTGCTGTACGATCTCCACGGTCGCGATGGCAGGGCGCTCGCCAACTCGATGCGCGGTTTCGAGGCGAACAAGCGCTTCGAACTGTCGCAGGCGATGCGCGACGAAGCCGGCGCACTCTTCACCAGCGCGAGGGTCGACGCCGATCGCATGCAGCTTGCAATGCGCTGGGCGCATGACAAGGCGGCCGAGTCGATCGATCCGCATAGCGCGATCGGGCTTGCCGCCGCGCAGGACATTGATCTCGATCCGGCGATCCCGATCGTCACCCTCGCCACCGCCCATCCCGCCAAATTCCGCGACGCGGTCGAGCGCGCAACGGGCATCAGGCCAGCGCTGCCGGCGCGGATCGGCCAGCTGTTCGAGCGCGAGGAGCGCTATGTGACGCTGCCGGCGGAGATCGGCGCGATCGAGGGCTTCGTCGCCGAGCAGGTCGCGGCGGCGGTCTAGATCCAGCGATGTCGCATCCGCAAATCCATCGGCTGGCGAACGGCTTCACCATCGCCGCCGAACCGATGGGCTGGGTCGACACGCTCGCCATCAGCCTGCATGTCGATTGCGGCGCACGGCATGAGGACGCGCGCACGAACGGCCTCGCCCATCTGTTCGAGCATATGGTGTTCAAGGGCGCCGGAGGACGCAATGCGCGCCAGATATCCGAAGCAGTGGAGAATGTCGGCGGCTATCTGAACGCCTTCACCTCGCGCGACCAGACGGTCTTCCAGGCGCGATTGCTGTCCGAGAACCTCGACCTCGGGGTCGAGCTCATCGCCGATCTGGTTCGAAAGCCGCATTTCGACCGCGAGGATCTCGCCCGCGAGAAGGATGTCGTCCTGCAGGAGCTCGGCGAGGCACGGGACCTGCCCGACGACATCATCAACGATCATTTCCATTCGACCGCTTGGCCGGGCCAGGCTTTCGGCCGCCCGGTGCTCGGCGACGAAGCGAGCATCGCCGCGATCACGGTCGACGATTTCCATAGCTGGACGCGGCTGCATTACCGTCCGCAATCGATGGTGCTCGCCGCCGCGGGGCGGTTCGACTTCGATCGTCTCGTCTCCTTTGCCGAGGCGCGCTTCGGCGACATGAAGCCGGCGCCCCGCCCGGTGCCCGAGGCGTCGGTCTATGAGGGCGGCCGTTTCGTCGAGCGACGCCGGCTGGAATCGGCCCACATCCTGTTCGGCTACGAGGGCGTCAGCTATTATCATGAGGACTATTATCCGCTGATGCTGTTCAGCCAGGCTGCGGGCGAAGGTAGTTCGTCGCGGCTGTTCCAGGCGGTTCGCGAAGAGCGCGGCCTCGCTTATTCGGTATCGAGCGCGGTCGCGGCGTGGCGCGACACCGGCATGCTCAGCGTCTATCTGGCGACCGCCCGCCGCGAGGCGCAGCACGCGACCGATCTGTGTCGCGAACTGCTCCACCGGACCGCCGCGACCTTCGGCGCAGAGGAACTCGCACGCGCCAAGGCTCAGATCCGCGCGACGATCCTGATGGCGCTCGAATCGGTCCAGGGCCGCGCCGACCGGCTCGGCTTCCAGATGCTGGCCCATGGCAAGTCGTTGGACCCGGCCGAGATCGTCGGCAGGATCGAAGCCTGCACCCTCGACCAGGTCCGCGCGTCCGCGAGCCGCGTGCTGGCGGGCCGCGAGACCCTGGCAACGGTCGGCCCGGCACTCAAGGCGGCTGCGTGAGGCCTTCTTCGACGATCGCCGGTCCCCGCGAAGCTCCCGCCTGCAATGAACCGGCCATGTGAGGGCACGTGCGCTGACCGACCTGCTCACCCTCGTCACCGAACCCTGGGCCGATTACGGCCTTGTCGATTCGGGTCATGGCCGCAAGCTCGAACGCTATGGCCGCTTCCGCTTCGTCCGACCCGAGCCGCAGGCGATGTGGGCGCCCGCCTCAACCAGTTGGGAAGCCGATGGCGACTTCATCGGCGCGTCGGACGAGGACGGCGGCGGCCAATGGCATCTGTCGGGCGACGTGCCGCGCGGCGGCTGGCACCTGCGCTGGGAAGAGGTGCGCTTCACCGCGCAGAACACCCCCTTCCGACACCTTGCCTTCTTCCCCGACATGGCGCCGCAATGGGAATGGATGCGCGCACGCACCGCTGAGGGCGACGAGGTGATGAACCTGTTCGGCTATACCGGCGTCGGCACGCTGGCGCTGGCGGCGAGGGGCGCGAGGCTCACCCATGTCGATGCGTCCAAGAAGTCGGTCGAGGCGGCCAAGGCCAATGCCTTTCTCAGCGACATGGCCGATCGCCCGATCCGCTGGATGGTCGACGACGCCGCCAAGTTCACCGCGCGCGAGGTACGCCGCGGCCGCCGCTATGACGGCATCTTCCTCGACCCCCCGAAATTCGGCCGCGGTCCGAATGGCGAGACGTGGAAGCTCGAAGAGGGCCTGCCCGCGCTGATCGCCGATTGCCGCGCGCTGCTCGACGAAAAGTCGAAATTCCTCGTCCTCACCGTCTACGCGATCCGCATGTCGGCGCTCTCAATCGGCGAATTGCTGAAACAAGCCATGGCCGACCTCGGCGGCACCATCGAAGTGGGCGAGATGGCGGTCCGCGAAGAGGCGCGCGGCCTGCTGCTGCCCACGGCGATTTTTGCGCGGTGGCGGCGGGATTGAAGCGGATGCTGGTTCAAGATCAGCCCGTCCGCAACTTGTAGACGAAACCGCCCTCCGCCGTATCACCATCCCAGCCGTCGATTCGATAGCGCACACCGTGCTTCAGGGTTTGAGGTGGGATTTCAACCGTGAAGCCTTTGGGGGCAGATCCGTATTCCAATGGAAAAGTCGATTGGCACGGTGGAGCCTGGTAAGCATCACGACTAATCTTCCAGACGACATCGCCATTTTCAGATGTTATCGAAAAATTCGATAGGCAGCCTGTTCCCTTTCCGCCTTCCTCCTTCACGAAATAAACCGAAGCACCATGATAGACTGCTATGACGCGGTAGGTGAAACTGCATCCGGCGACAATCAGACAGGCCAGGAGTACCCTTACTACTGAAGGGCTCGAATACTGGACGCAGCGGAGTGCTCTCATTTGGGCTACCGCTTCGATCTTGAGACATATGATCGATACATCTCCTTCGCCGCTCCCTTTGCAAAAGCTTCATATGGGATGCCTTCATAGGTTCCCGTGCGCGAAATCGCGCCTCCAGCTATGCCGAGCGCATAGGGAGAATAGAAGCCGGCACCGCGATCTGCGGCAAACTGGGCACTATGCATCGCTTCCTCGAAGGGCGTTTCGGATTTAAACCCTATGACATCGAGGAATTGATCAGGCTGGACGTAGACTGTATTTCCTTGAGTGACCGCTGTAGCCCCACTTTCAAACGCCCTTTTCGTGAAGAAACCGGCATCCTTATCCAGGCCGGGGATAAATTTGAGATCGTCAATTTGGTCGATCGGCATGCGACGCGCCGACAAATGGGCCCTGATAACCTGTTTCTGGAGATCGTTCGGCCGATAGGTCGGATATCCGTTCTCTAGTTTGATACCGAAGGGCGGACCATCCGGACCCTGTATCATCAAGGCGGCAGTCCTCGAATTCGTCATTTTGAATTTCGTTTTCGGGTCAGGCATAGGCAAGCGCCCCCACGGGGCAGCCTGCTTCTTTTGTGTCAAACGGTCCCGCGGATGCGAGGTAGGCGGAACAACCTCTCCCGAAGGCGTGGATTGCGATCGGGTCGGATGCTCACCAAGTTGCCGAGCTAACTCTCTCGCCGAAACGCCGAATTCGGGACGGGGCGCACCCAGCGTCGCATTGGACGTGATGGCCGGTACCAATCTACCGGACGACATGGGCCGAGCCTCGGCTCGCGCTTCAGCTTTCTGCCGAGCATCTTCGCGCAGCAATTTTTCCCAATAGGACCGGGGTGGATCACCGGGTCCAGTGTCACTCGCTCCCGGAATCCACTGCGAATACCGAACTACGCCATCCTTATCGGGCTTGTGTCCCACCCCACTTTCCTCATCGTGGCATAATCACGCTGCCCATTCGCGCTATCGGAATGAGGGGAGTATGTCAAGAACAAAATGAGAACCCCGTTTCTCGACTAGGGTTGCGCTGGTGGGCGGAGATATGCCCTAAGCGATTGATGTCGCGTAATTATATCCCTCGCTTCATGTGCTATGATGTTTACCCGATGGGTGTGGCGGGAGGGGACATGAAGAAGGGGGATTTGCCGACGCGTCTGGCCTTCGAGCTGGACCATCGGCGCAGGCGCGGGCTTTACCCGTCACAGATGGCCGAAGGCCTGTTCGCGCTGTGGGCTTCAGGGGGCGAACGCTGCGAAGACCTGGCGCGCTTGCGCGAGGATGGCGCGCTCGGCGTGCTCATCGGCCACAGCTTGCCCGCGCCGCAGACCGCGCGCGACTTTCTTGACGCGTTCGACGAGGCGCTGCCGCCGCTCTGGCAGGGGGATCATGGTGCGGCCGTGCCCGCCGAGGGCGAAAGGCTGCAGGGTCTTCATGCCGCCAGCCGGCGGCTCATCGCCTTTCTGCAGCAGCGTGCTCCCCAAGCCGCCGCCACGATCGACATCGATGCGACCATCCTCGCCAGCGAGAAGCGCGCGGCGCGCGCAACCTATCAGGGGTCGACCGGCTATCAGCCGGTCATCGCCTTGTGGGCCGAGCAGGACGTGATCCTCGCCGACGAGTTCCGCGACGGCAACGTGCCGCCGCAAAGCGGCAATCTGCGCGTGATCCAGCGCGCCATCGCAGCTCTTCCGGAGGGCGTCGATGCGGTACGGGTGCGCTCCGACAGCGCGGGCTATACGCAGGATCTGATGCGCTGGCTCGAGGACAACAAGCACGGCTATGCGATCAGCGCGAAGATGCATCCGCCGCTGCTCAAGGCGGTCAAGGCGCTGCCCGAAAGCGCATGGCAGTTCGAGAGCGAGGATAGCGAAGCGGTACGCTGCTGGGCAGAGGTCGCCTATGTTCCCAACGACCGCGACTACAGCGCCAGGCGCGGCGAACCCGCCCGCTATCTGGCAACCCGGATCATGAAGAAGCAGGGCCAACTGTTCGCCGATGGCAGCGCCGTTCGCTACTGGGCGATGGTCACCAACCTGCCCGACCCCGAAGAGGGCTGCGGCCTCGACCTGCTGCGCTGGCACCGCGGCAAGGCCGGCACCGTCGAACTCGCCCATGACGTGCTCACCAACGAACTCGCCGCCGAGGCCCTGCCCAGCCAGAAGTTCGGCGCCAATGCCGCCTGGTTCCGCATGAATGTCATGCTCTACAACCTGCTGAGCGCCTTCAAGCGGATCGCCCTGCCGCCCGATCTCCACCGTGCCCGGCCCAAGCGCCTGCGCTTCGTGCTGCTCAACGGCATCGGCAAGGTTGTCCGCCATGCCCGCGAAACGCTGCTGCGCCTCGGAAGCGAAAGCCGCCGGCAACTCGCCAATCACGCCCGCCTCGCGCTCGCCGCCGGCTGCCGCGTGCCCGTCCCCCAACCCCGTGCCGCTTGAACTTCATCACGAGCATCCGTGACCCGGCGGCGAAGCCATGCCAACAAGGGGGCAAATCCGACGCGCTCGACGGCCATTCCTCCAGCCATCCCGCGCGCGATCCACGCATCCACCAAGAAATTCGGCGGAAACGCTATCCCGCCCCCTTAGCCGCCAAAAAATAAGCCACCTAGAAATGCTTAGTCGGGGAATCGGGAGGAACACCATTCTCCCCCAGAGGGTATATTCGGTCCAATTGTGTCCTACTCCTCTGTAATAGCACGATTCATTGCCGCGTCCGATACGCTATCCATTTCACCCGATGGGTATGGCGGGGCGGGATGAAGAAGGGGTTTCGGCGACGGCGACTTCCGTGAAATCATCCTCCGCGTCGCAAACCGGACAAAGGCTCAGTTCCGATAATTTACGAGTTTATGACCTACTCAGGCTCGATCGATGTGAAAGAGCCCAGGCTCATATAGTGCTCATGATCCGGAGCGGGGCCAGGCGCTGATCGGCCAAAGAAACGATCATAATCCTCGTCGGTCGGCGCTTGAGCGGCCGCCGCGACGGCGGCTATCATGTTTCCGACTGCAGCGACCGCGCGCTTGACCTGCTCGCGTGCATCGATGCGCTTGCGCCACCTCAGAATATGCGGGTGGTCGTTCTCGTCAAAGCCATGCCGTTTCAAATATCCTGCCCACGGGTACATGGCGATGTCGGCAATCGAATAAGCCGCTCCCCCAAGCCAGGTGACCTCACGAAGGCGATCATCGAAATCCCGATACACCCGGCCGGCCTGGTCCTTGTAACGGCGCCCGCCATAAGATTCGCTCTGGCTGGCAAGGAACTGAAAATGATTGTGCTGCCCAAGCATGGGGCCCGCGTAGGCGGCCTGGGCGAACAACCACTTCAGCACCTCCCAGCGCTCAGGGCCAAAAGATGTGCGCCATATGTCTCCGCCAGATAAATGAGAATGGCGCCCGACTCGAATATTGTCAGCGACGTCCCGCTCGCATCATCCGTAATGACGGGGACCTTGCCGAGCGGATTGAGCCGCAAGAACTCAGGAGTCCGACCTTGTCCGCGCATGACGTCGACATGGTGAAAGCGATAGGGCCGGCCAATCTCCTCCAGCATGATCAGTATCTTGAGAACGTTCGGGCTACCCATCCCATAGAGCTCGATCATCAGACATGACCTCCCAATGCAGTGTGCAAATTCAGACCGCCGTCAAAAGCGTCGGAACCAACCAAAAACCTAAACGGATCAGCAGCTAATCCAGAAGCGCCTCGATCGCCTCCGCCATCGCCACGTCGCGGTGCGAAAGGCCGCCCGCGTCATGGGTGGTCAGCAGGATGTCGACGCGGTTCCAGACGTTCGACCATTCGGGATGATGATCATGCTTCTCGGCGTAGAGCGCGACGCGGGTCATGAAGGCGAAGGCGGCGGAGAAATCGGCGAAGGTGAAGCGGCGGCTGATCGCGTCGCGCGCCTCGTCATAATCCCAGTCGGGCAGCGCATCGAGCGCGTCCGCGCGCTCCTCATCGGTCAGGGCTTCAATCGCCATGCTGTGATCCTCTCGCTGGCGTGAACGGTTCGTCGCCTTTATGTCGGCCCAGAATGAGCGAAGGTCAAACCATGGCGCCCGGCGCGGAGCGGATCGAGGCGATCGCGCGCGCGACGATCGCGAAGCTGCCAGCCGAGTTTGCCCGCCACCTCGGTGATATCGTCCTCAAGGTCGAGGAGCTCGCCGACGATGCGACGCTCGACGAGATGGGGATCGAGAGCCCGTTCGAGCTGACCGGCCTCTATACCGGGCTGCCGGTCGGCGCGAAGTCGGTCGATCATTCGGGGACGATGCCCGACATGATCCACCTCTATCGCCGCGCGATCCTCGACGAATGGGTCGAGACCGGCGTCAGCCTCGAGGCACTGGTCACGCACGTCGTCATCCATGAGATCGGCCATCATTTCGGCCTTTCGGACGCGGACATGCACGCGCTTGAGGAACTGGCCGGCTGATGGCCGCGCGGCTGGCGTTCGAGCGGGTCGCCTGCATCCGGGGCGATCGGCTGCTGTTCGAGGATCTGAGTTTCGCGCTGGAGAGCGGACAGGCGGCGCTGCTGACCGGCCCGAACGGATCGGGCAAGTCGAGCCTGATCCGGCTCGCCGCCGGATTGCTGCGCGCCGCGTCAGGCAAGATCATATGTGAGGGCGGCATCGCGCTGACCGCCGAGAGCGCGGCGCTCGATGCGCGCCTGCCGCTGGTCAAGGCGCTGCGCTTCTGGGCGCGGCTCGACGGCGTCGGCCAAGAGGCGATCGACGCCGCGCTCGACGCGATGGCGATCACCAGCCTCGCCGAAGTGCCGGTCCGCATGCTCTCGACCGGCCAGCGCCGCCGCGCCGCACTGGCCCGCGTGATCGCCGGGCGCCAGTCGATCTGGCTGCTCGACGAGCCGGGCAACGGCCTCGATGGCACCTCGATCGAGCGGCTTGGTGCCGCGATTGCCGCTCACCGGGCGCGCGGCGGGATCGCGCTGGTCGCGACGCACCAGCCGCTGGCTCTGCCCGACGCCGTCGCGATCGACCTCGGAGCGCGGGGATGAGCCCCTGGGCGGCGATCGTGGCGCGCGACCTGCGGGCCGCCTGGCGCGGCGGCGGCGCGCTGCTGCCGCTGGTCTTCTTCCTGCTGATCGCGACGCTCTTCCCCTTCGCAGTCGGGCCGGACGGACCGCTGCTCGCCAAGGTCGGCGGCGGGGCATTGTGGATGGCGGCGCTGCTCGCCGCGCTTCTCCCGATCGACCGGCTGATCGCGCCCGACGCCGACAATGGCGTGCTCGATCAATATGCGGTGCGCGGGCTGTCCGACGAGGGGATCGCCGCCGCCAAGATGCTCGCCCATTGGCTGGGCTTCGGCCCGCCGCTGCTGATCGCCACCCTGCCCGCCGCGGCACTGCTCAAGCTCGACGGCGACGCGGTGCTGGAGCTCCTGCTGAGCCTGGCGATCGGCACCCCGGCGCTGGCCGCGCTCGGCGTTCTGACCAGCGCGCTGACCCTCGGCCTGCGCGGAGCCGGCGCGCTCGCCGGGCTCGTCATGCTCCCGCTCGCGGTGCCGCTGCTGATCTTCGGTGCCGGTGCGCTCGGCGATCAGGGCATGGGCGCGATCAAGCTGCTCGCGGCCGCCGCGCTGCTGCTGACCGCGCTGACCCCCTTCGCGGCCGGCGCCGCGCTCCGGGCGGCGCGGGAGTAGGCAGGCACAGGGGACGCATCTGGAATTGGTCACCCCGGCCTTGAGCCGGGGTTCCCGCTTTTCTCGGCGACGTCGGAGGACGAAGCGGAATCCCGGCTCAAGTCAGGGATGACGAAAAACGGTCAGCTCCCTCCCATCTGGGTCAGCACGAAGGCGAAGGCCTCGGCATCCTCGTGCAGCGATTCGTAGCGCCCCGATTTGCCGCCATGCCCCGCACCCATGTTGATCTTGAGCAGCAGCAGATTGTCGTCGGTCTTGGTCGCGCGCAGCTTCGCGGCCCATTTGGCCGGCTCCCAATAGGTGACCCGCGGATCGTTGAGCCCGCCGGTGATCAGCATCGCCGGATAGGCCTGGGCCACGACATTGTCATAGGGGCTATAGCTGCGGATCAGCTCGAACGCCGCCTTGTCGGTAATCGGATTGCCCCATTCGGGCCATTCACCAGGCGTCAGCGGCAGGCTTTCGTCGAGCATCGTGTTGAGCACGTCGACGAAGGGCACATCGGCGACGACCGCGCCCCATAGCGCGGGATCGGTATTGGCGACTACGCCCATCAGCTCGCCGCCCGCCGAACCGCCGTTGATCGCGATCCGCCCCGCGCTCGCCAGCCCCGCCGCGATCAGCCCGCGGGCCGCGTCGGAGAAATCGCGGAACGTATTCCAGCGATGCTCGGCCTTGCCCTTCAGATACCAGTCATAGCCGAGATCGTCGCCGCCGCGGACATGCGCGATCGCATAGGCCCAGCCGCGATCGACCAGCGACAGCCGCACGGTCGAGAAACCGGGCGGGATCGCATGGCCATAGGCGCCATAGCCATAGAGGAAGAGCTTGCCCGATCCGTCGCGCGGATAGCCCTTGCGATAGAGCAGCGAGACCGGGATCATCCTGCCGTCGCGCGCGGGCACGATCAGCCGCTCGGTCGCGTAGAGCGACGGATCATAGCCCGACGGGATTTCCTGGACCTTGAGCGTCGTCAATGCCCGCGCCTGCGGATCATAATCGAACATGGTCTGCGGCGTGACCATCGACGCATAATGGAGGCGATAGGCCGGAGGATCATATTCGGGATTGGCCGCGAGCCCGGCGGTATAGCTTGCTTCCGGAAAGGCGATGCGATGCTCGCTTCCGTCATAGCCGCGCAGCCTGAGCTGATCGAGCCCGTCGACCCGCTCGGTCAGCACCAGATGCTTCGCGAAGCTGGCGAGACCGCGGATATAGACCCGGTCCGATCCCGCGACCACGGTTTCCCAGCGGCCGGGCGCGGCCGGATCGGCGCGGGCGACGCGGAAATTGACATGCTCGTCATTGGTCAGGATCCAGAGCGAACCATGCGCGCTGTCGACCGAATATTCGCGCTTCGCCCGGCGCGGGCTCACCAGCAGCGGCTCGGCCAGCGGATCCTCGGCGGGGATCAGGCGGATCTCGGTCGTCTCATGATCGCCGGTGCGCAGCACGATCCAGCGCTCGTCCTGGGTCTTGCCGACCGCGACGTTGAAGCCAGCGTCGGCGGTCTCCTCATAAAGGGTGCGATCGGTCGCCGGATCGGTGCCCAGCCTGTGGAGCCGGGCGCGGTAGGTCCGCCAATTGTCGTTGACCTCGGTATAGACGAGGCTGCGCGAATCCGCGCTCCAGACGACCGCGCCATTGGTGATCGCGCTGACCGTCTCGATATCGGTGCCGGTCGCCAGATCGCGGATCTTGAGGACGAAGCGCTCGGCACCGCTGGCGTCGGCCGACCAGGCGGCGAGCTTGCCGTCAGGGCTGACGCTCAGCGCCTGCAGCCGGAAATAGTCTTGGCCCGCCGCCTCGGCCGGCTCGTCGATCATGATGCTCGCAGCGCCGCTGTCCAGGCCGTCCGCCGCGGGGCGGCGATACCAGACGCGATATTGGCCGCCCGGCCGGAACGCCCACCAGTAGAGCCAGTCGCCATCCTTCTGGGGAACGCTGGCGTCGTCCTCCTTCAGCCGCGCCTTCATCTCGGCGAACAGCGTTTCGACCAGGGCTGCGTGCGGCGCCATCGCCGCGTCGAAATAGGCGTTCTCGGCCTTCAGATATTCAAGGACATCGGGATCGCCGACGTTGGGATAAGCGGGGTCCTTCAACCAGGCCCACGGATCGTCGACGGTGATGCCATGATGGCTGAAGCTGTGCGGGCGCCGCGCGGCGACCGGCGGAGCGGGACGATCGGCCATCGTTCAGGCCGGCGGCAGCAGCTGCGCGAGCTGCGCCCGCTCCGCCTCGAACAGCGCCTGTATGCTGAGCGAGGCCTCGGCGAGCGCGGCCTCCTCGTCGCCGCGGCCGGCGGTCGCCGCCGCCTGGCGCCGCTGATCGAGCGCGGCGAGCGCATCGCCGACCGGCGCCGTCGTCGCCTCCAGCCCGCTATAGGCCTGCTGCGCGACGATCCACGTCTCGCTGCCCTCGGCCGCCGCGCGCCCCGCCTCGATCCGGGCGCGGGCCTCGGCCAGCGCGGCGCGGAACGCCGCGTCGGCGGCCTCGGCGCGGGCGACGATCGCGGCGATGTCCGCCGCGGCGGGCAGCGGCGCCTCGACCGCCGGCGGCGGCGCGGGCGGCACCGCATCGGCGCGCATCACCTCGCGCTCGATCGGCCGCGGCGCGAGCGAGGGATAGCCCTCGCGGGCATCGGTGCAACCGGCCAGCGCGCCGAGCAACGGCGCCAGCAGCGCGGCGGACATCAGCAAGCCTCTCATCGCCGGCGGGTCTAGAGCCCCGACAATTTCTGCGCAACGGGCTTGCGCACCGCCGCGCCGCCGACTAGGTAGCCCGGCACAACGCGCCCGTAGCTCAGCTGGATAGAGCATCAGACTACGAATCTGAGGGTCGGACGTTCGAATCGTTCCGGGCGCGCCATTGAATTTCCACGGAAAAGTGGGCGATAGCCGGGCCGGATTTGGCCCGGCTTTTTTGCGCTAACAATCACCGAGTAATCACGGCGAGCTGATTGGGAGGGGAAGTTGAAACGATTAACCCCTCGCTTTCGTCGATGGCTGCTGATGCGACAGAGGCACTCACGCCATCGTGCCGAGGCCGTGGCAGCGACCAGCAATGTCCGCGCGTGGGCACGGCGGCGAGCGTCTTTCATGGCTACAAGAGCGCGCCTCCCAGCGATTCGCTACGACTACGTCACCTATCCCGGCTATGGTGCGTTCATTCCACCGACCGATCTTAGCTTTGCTCGAAATTACGACGAGACGCTGGCATTTATTCTGGACTTTAGACGCCTCTTTTTCGAGCGGCGGCTGTATAAATTTCCTGATGGGGAGCGGCGCAAAATATACGCCGACTTTGCTCGCATTGAAACGATCGACGCGGGTGCTGGCTTGGTATTGGCGGCGGAGATAGATCGCTTTGTGAAAAGCCGACCCGTTCGCCATGAAGTGCATGACCACCTGTGGCACGAAGCTGTGCGTGAATTTTTCTTTGAAGCCGGACTGTTTGATCTGCTCAAAATCGACCCGCAGACCGTCGGGTTCAATGAAAATCCTTCTTCCATCAGGAAGACTATACGTCTTAGGTCCGGCCGCACTAAAAGCGGGACAGACGCCCTTGGACTTCGGTCGGAGATTGAAGCGCTTTCCGGCAAGTCGATTGCGGCCAGACCTCACGCGTATACGGCTATTGCCGAGGCCCTAGCTAATGTGGGGCATGCTTATCCTTCAT
>Ga0207676_10002278_pt1 | contig 13770 bp, 11 predicted proteins | sample KBSSwiS72_FD_184307 | JGI IMG/M metagenome (GOLD analysis project Ga0207676, IMG submission 184307) | Switchgrass rhizosphere microbial communities from Kellogg Biological Station, Michigan, USA - KBS Switchgrass S7-2 (SPAdes) (version 2) | ecosystem: Host-associated > Plants > Roots >... | reverse complement strand
GAGCTCGTCCTCCCCGGCAACGCGCGCGCGTACACCGAGGTGCCCATCTACGCGCGGGTCAGCGGCTATCTCAAGAAGTGGAACGCCGACCTCGGCTCGCGTGTGAGCCAGGGCCAGGTCCTCGCCGAGGTCGAGACGCCCGAGCTGGACCAGCAGCTCCGCCAGGCCCGCGCCGACCTGGCCAACGCGACCGCCACCAGGGAGCTGGCCAAGGTCACCGCGGAGCGCTGGCAGGCGCTGCTCAAGCGCGAGGTGGTCTCGCACCAGGAGACCGACGAGAAGCTCAGCCACGGCATGCCGGCGTTCCGGGTGGCGGGAAAGATGTTCGCCTATTTCTGGCACGACCATCACGGAGACAAGATGACGCGCCTGGCGGTAAAGACGTCAGGGCGCGACGAACAGGACTTCCTGATCGAGGCCGACCCCGAAACCTATAGCTGGCTGCCCTACATGGGCCCGTCGGGCTGGATCGGCGTCAGCCTGGCCGACAATGTCGACTGGGCCCTCGTCGAAGCGCGGCTGTTGATGAGCTGGCGGTTGGCCGCGCCGCGCCGTCTGATCGGATCATAAGGGGCTTGGCGACCCGCAAAAGCGGAACTGCGTCCGACACCCCGCGTTCCCGAGCGGTGCTTTACGCACCGACCCTGGGGGTTATGAACGTGTCTATGGATCGTCACGAGCAGTTTGCGGCGTCGATGTCCGACGACGGCCGCTACAGGCTGCTGGTCGACGCCATCACCGACTACGCCATCTACATGCTGGACGCCGACGGCCTGGTGACGAGCTGGAACCCCGGCGCGCAGCGGTTCAAGGGCTACGCGCCGCACGAGATCATCGGAGAACATTTTTCGAGGTTTTACACCGAGGAGGACCGGGCCCGGGGCGCGCCGGAGCTGGCGCTGCAGACCGCGGTCTCCGAAGGACGGTTCGAAAGCGAAGGCTGGCGCGTCCGCAAGGACGGAAGCCGCTTCTGGGCGCATGTGGTCATCGATCCCGTCCGCACCGGGGCTGGGGAGATCGTGGGCTTTGCGAAGATCACCAGGGACCTAACCGAGCGCAAGGCCTCGGAGGATGCGCTGCGCGAGAGCGAGCGGCAATTCGAGCTCTTGGTGCAGGGGGTGGCCGACTACGCCATCTACATGCTGGACCCGACCGGCCGCGTGACCAACTGGAACGTCGGCGCGCAGCGCATCAAAGGCTATCTCCCCGGCGAGATCATCGGAGAGCATTTCTCGCGGTTCTACACCGAGGAGGACCGCGCTCGCGGCGCGCCGGAGCTGGCGCTGCAGACCGCGGCCAGCGAAGGCCGTTTCGAGAAGGAGGCCTGGCGGATCCGCAAGGACGGAACCCGGTTCTGGGCGCACGTGATCATCGATCCCATCCGAAACGATGGCGGCGAGCTGATCGGTTTTGCCAAGATCACCCGGGACGTCACGGAACGGCGGGAGGCGCAGCTCGCCCTGGAGCAAGCCAGAGAGGCGCTTTATCAGTCGCAGAAGCTCGATGCGATCGGCCAGCTCACCGGCGGCATCGCCCACGACTTCAACAATCTCTTGATGGTCGTGCTCGCCAGCCTCGAACTGGTGCGCAAGCGCCTTCCTCACGACCCGAAGATCTCGCCGCTCATCGAGAACGCGGTGCAGGGCGCCGAGCGTGGCGCGGTGCTCACCCAGCGGATGCTGGCCTTCGCCCGGAAGCAGGAACTGGCGATGGAGGCCGTCGAACTGCCGGCGCTCGTGCGCGGAATGACCGGGATGCTCCAGCGCTCGCTCGGCCCGTCCGTCCAGATCGAGACCCGATTCCCACTGGGCCTGCCTGCGCTCTACACCGATCCGGCGCAGCTCGAGTCGGTGCTGCTCAACCTGACGGTCAACGCCCGCGACGCCATGCCCGACGGCGGGACCATCAGCATCGAGGCGAGGAGCGAGACGATCGCTCAATGCGTCGAGGGCGGACTGGCGCCGGGGTCCTACATTCGCCTCTCGGTGGCCGACACCGGCCAAGGCATGGACGAGGCGACCCTGAAGCGAGCCGCCGAGCCCTTCTTCACGACTAAGGGCGTCGGCAAGGGCACCGGACTCGGCCTGTCGATGGTGCACGGCCTGGCCGAGCAGTCAGGCGGACGCCTGGACATCCGCAGCCGGCTCGGCGAAGGGACCGTCGTCGACATCTGGCTGCCGCAGGCCAAGGTGGACAATGAGGCCCACGTGTCCGGCACGGCCGAGGCCGAGACGTTTGGAAGCGGGATCCCGCTCGTTGTCCTCGCCGTCGACGACGACGCGCTGGTGCTGATCAACACTGTCGCCATGCTGGAAGACCTCGGACACCGGGTGTTCCCGGCGACATCGGCAAAGGATGCGCTGGCGACATTGCGGCGCGAGAGCGTCGACCTGGTGATCACCGACTACGCCATGCCGCAGATGACCGGACTACAGCTGGCCGAAGCCATCAAGATGGACCGCCCTGAGTTGCCCATAATCCTCGCCACCGGCTACGCCGAATTGCCGGTCGATGCGACACCGGTCCTGCCCAAGCTGTCGAAGCCTTTTTTCCAGCGTGATCTCGCCACCGCCATCCGCCAGGTGGTCGACGAAGGCTTGGCTGCCGCACAGTAGTCTCCCGTTCGAATTGCACCGTTCCCTCACGCCGGAAACCCCTGTATCTTAACAATGTAAACATTGGCGGAGGCGGGGATGGACGGACAAGGGACGGTGCTGGTGACCGGCGGATCCGGATTCATCGGCGGCTGGTGCATCATCGGTCTTCTGCAGCAGGGCCACGTGGTGCGCACCACGGTCCGGGACCTGGCGCGCGAGGACGGTGTGCGCAAGGCGCTGGGAAGCGTGGTTGATCCCGGCAACCGGCTGAGCTTCCACAAGGCGAACCTCACCGAGGACGACGGCTGGGAGGCCGCGGTCGAAGGTTGCGACTACGTCCTGCATGTCGCTTCGCCGTTGGGCGTCGCCGAGCCGAGGGACCCTAACGAGCTGATCGTCCCCGCCCGCGAAGGCGCGAAGCGTGCGATCACCGCGGCGGTCAATGCCGAGGTGAAGCGGGTGGTGATGACCTCGTCGGTCGCGGCGACCAGCAAGGGCGTCGGCGGTTCGGACTGGACGAGCGACGAGACCGTCTGGACCGATCTCAGCGACGCGCGGGTCAGCGCCTATGCGCGGTCAAAAACCCTGGCCGAGCAGGCGGCCTGGGAGCTGATCAGGGTCTCAGGCGGGACGACGACGCTGGCCACGGTCAATCCGGCGCTGGTGCTGGGCCCGGTGCTCAGCAGCGATTTCTCGGAGTCGGTGCAGGTGGTGGAGCGACTGTTGTCCGGCCGCGTGCCGGGCCTGCCGCGGCTCGGCTTCAACGTGGTCGACGTCCGCGACGTGGCCGACCTGCATATCCGCGCGATGACCGATCCGAAGGCGGCGGGCGAACGCTTCGTGGCAGCCGGGAACTTCGCCTGGATGGGCGAGCTGGCGGCGATGATGCGGGCGGAGCTGGGCGCAGGCGCGACGAAGGTCCCGACCCGCAAGGTGCCTGACTTCGTGATCCGGCTGGCGAGCCTCTTCGACAGGGACCTGGGCTCGGTGACGCCCAGCCTTGGCCACAAGCACGACTATAGCTCCGCCAAGGCGCAGAACCTGCTCGGCTGGCGGCCCCGGCCGCTGAAGGACACCGTGCTGGAGACCGCCCGCAGCCTGATCGCGCACGGGCTGGTCTGAGGCGGACTAGGCCGGGAGCTGAGCCCAGGCGGCCTCGGTCGCCAGGCGGTAGTCCGCGCTCCATGGCGGCCCCAACGTCCGGCCGATCGCCTTCAGCCGCACGTCCAGCGTCGGCGCGTCGACATGCAGCAGGCTGCACACCAGCCGCGGCATGTCGCGCTCGGCGACCCGATGCACTTCAAGCCCCAGCGCGGCGCAGGCGTCGGCGATGACGTCCCGATAGAAGCTGCCCTCGGCGGCGTGCATCAGGGCGTGCGAGCGCAGGATCATCTCCAGGCTGTCGGGCACCTTGGCGGTCGCGGCGGCGGTCACCGCGGAGCGGACGGTGACGCCGTCGCGCTGCAGATCGGCAAGGAAGGCCTGGATTTCGCGCGCGGCGTTGGCCCGGGTCGCGGCGCGGACATCCTCGATGAAGGCCTCGCCGGCGGCCAGGTCCATGGCCTCGGCCTGGTGATAGGCGAACCGCTCATTGCCGGTGGCGAACACGATGCGCCGCCGCTCCAGCACCTGTGGCGCATCGGGCGGCCCGGCGAGCGCGACCACGGCGGTCCAGTAGGTGTGCGGTCGAAAGCCCAGTACGGCTGTGGATGGCCTCTCGGGCATCGCATCCTCCGTAAGCAACTAGTCCAACGCCACCCCGGCGCGTTTCAGCCCGGCGGCCAGGCGGGCGAAGTGTTCCGGGCGCTGGAACGGATAGGAAGACGCGAGATACTCCGCGGTCAATGGCCCGGCGACGGCCTCCAGGCGCACCAACTCGTCGCGTGCGCTCTCGATGTCGCCCAGGCTGCCGTGCAGGGCGACCAGCCTCTGGCGCGCCCGCGCGTTCTGGGGATTGAGCCCGATAGCGCGCTCCAGGTGCGTGCGGGCCGCGTCAGCGTCGCCGAGCAGAAACCGCCAAAGGCCAAGGTCGGCCTCGATGACGTCGGAGTGCATGTAGTCTGGGTCGATGCGGAACGCTTGACTCTGTACGGCGATGGCCTCGTCCAGGTCGCCGCCGAAGCCGTAGACGCAGCCGGAGAAATGGTGCGCCAGCCCTGCGCTGGGATTGAGGTCGAGCGCCTGGTCGGCGTGGAACCGCGCTCGGGTGTAGGAGGCGCCGGCCCAGAGCTCGCCGGCGCTGGCCAACGAGTGGCCCATCCATCCACTCGGATCGATCTCCACCGCCCGTTGCGCGGCGCACAGCATCTCCTGCATCAGCGGGAGCACCCCGCCGCGATTGCCGCTCGCCCAGCCCTTCAGGGCGGTCTCGTAGTGGATAAGCGAGATCAGATTCCAAGGCAGCGGCGAGGCGGGATCGAGCCGGGTGGCGGTCTCGAGCTGCTCGAGGGCGATGGCGAAGTCATCTTGTGAGGCGCGGTTCAGCGCCCACAGCGCCTTCAGCGTCATGTCCCAGGCGTTCAGGTCCTCCGGCGCCTTGCGCAGGATCCGGCGGCGTTCGGCCGAGGTCAGCTCCGGCGCGATCCTTTGGAACACTTCGCCGGCGATCTGGGCCTGCATCTCCACCAGCCCGGTCACATCGCGTTCGAACTTTGCGGACCATAGCTGCGCGCCGCTGAAGGCATCGACCAGTTCGACGCTGAGCCGGGCCTGCTGGCCCACCCGCTGGATCCGCCCTCCGATGGCGTAGCGGGCGCCAAGAGCGGCGGCGCGTTCGGCGATCGGCATGTCGCGGCGGGTGGAAGCAAAGGCGGCGTTGCGCGACAGGATCGGGAACCAGCGCCAGGACGCCAGCTCCGCCATCAGGTCCTCGGCGAATCCGTCGACGAAATAGGCGTCGGCCGGGTCGTAGGTCTCCTGCTCGAACGGAAAGACCGCCACCATCGGCCGGGCCATGACCTCGGCGACGCGCTCGACGGGGTCGAGAGCTTGAGCGGGCTCGTCTCCCGCGACCGTCACCTCGCCGACGAAACGGAACCCCTGTCCGTGGATGGTGCGGATCCACTGTTGTGTGGCGCCGTCGTCGCCCAGGGCCTGGCGGGCGAACTTGATGCGGCTGGACAGCGCCGACTCCGAGATGATGCGTCCGTTCCACACCTCTTCGATGATCTCGTCCTTGGTGACCAGGCGCTCGCGCCGTTCGACGAGCAGCCGTAGTAGGGCGAACACCTGCGGCTCGACGGCCAGGCGCGCGCCATCGCGGCGCAACTCCACCTGCCCGGCGTCGATCTCGAAGTCGCCAAATCTATAGATCATCAGCAGTCGCGCCCTCGGAAGGCTGCGAGCGCACCGGCCCTGAGCAGGCCTGCGGCACGCTCACTCCAGCATCTCCTCCACTTCTCCCGGATTTCTCCAGAAGACCTCCAAGCCCTGACTTAGGCGTCCCGGTATGGATTTGCCAGTCGCACGGGATCGACCCGGCGAACGATTGCAGGAGAACGAGAATGCCTCTCGTGGATATTCAGCTGATCAAAGGCGTCTTCGACGAAGACCAAAAGCGCCAGATGATCCAACGCGTCACGGACGCCATGGTCGCCGTCGAAGGTGAAGTGATGCGGGGCGTAACCTGGGTGCGCGTCCAGGAAATCGCCAGCGGCGAGTGGGCGATCGGCGGCAAGCCGCTCTCCACCGGCGACGTCAAGGCGATGCGGGCCTCGGCCGGCTAGCCCGGGCGGGCCGTCCTTTTGCCCCCCAAACCATGGGGCGGCCCGCCAACCCCCAACCCGGCCGCGCCCGGCGCGGAGCAAGAAAAAGAAGGCTGTCATGACTCGTTACCTGGCCGTTTTGTACGGCGCCTTTGCGTACGCGATCTTCGTCGCGATCTTCCTCGCCACCATCCTCTGCGCCATCGGGCTCGTCGGAAATTTCGAGCCAACCGGATTGAGGAGCGCGATCTGATCGACGGTTCCCACGCGGCCTAGCTCGCCTATCGCGGCGCCGCCGCGGTCCCGGAACTGCCGATCAGCCCATCCCCAAGAAATCACCGGCGCACCTGCGCCCACTCATCTCGAAAGGAAAGACCATGTCCTTCAGGACCCAATTCACGACCCTTGCCGCCGCCGCGACGCTGGCGTTTGCCGGAAGCGTCGAGGCCGCCCCCGCTTCGAAGGCGCCTGCTGGAAGCGAGACGATGTCCGTGCGGGTCTCCGTCGCTGACCTCGATCTGCGCCAGGAGGCCGGCGTCGCCGCCGCCCGCAACCGCATCCGCCGGGCGGCCGACTTCGTCTGCGGAAGCCAGACGCCTTTGTCGGGTCTCATTCTCTACGGCCTCTACCATAGCTGCCGCGACGCGGCCTTCGACGAGGCGGTGGCGGAACTCAACACCCGGATCGCGTCTCAATCCGCCCCCACGGAGACGGCTCTAGCGGCCGCCCGCTGACCGCCCCCGCGTATCCGGCCGGCGTCTTCCCCGCCCCCGGCCGGAAGCCCGCGACGCCCACCTCCCCGTGGCGTCGCGGGCTCACGCGCGCCAGATCACTTCGCCGACGCGATCCGGTAGAGGAAGTCGACGAAGCCCAGCGTCGCCCCGTCGTAGCCCATGACCTTCGGGTTGGAGCTTTCGATCAGCATGAATTCGTCCGGTGCGTGCGCGCCGGCCCCGCAGCCCAGGCCGAACTGGCCCGCCGGGAGCGAGACCGGCGCTGACGTGAAGACGTGCCCGGGCCAGGACCCCGCCAGCCTAGGATAGACGGTGGTGGCCACGCCTGCCTGCTTGTAGGTGGCGAGCTCGGCCTTGATCAAGGCTGAGTTCTCGTCGGTCTCGGTGGGGTCGTAGCCGCCCGTCACATTGACCGCGATGTCGCCATAGCCGCGCTTGGCGAGGTGGGCCTTCAGCTTGGCGACGCAGTCGTCGAACGTCTGGTTGGGAACCAGACGCATGTCGATCTTGGCGGTGGCGCGCGCGGGCAGGATGGTTTTTCCGCCGGGCCCGGTGTAGCCGGCGACCAGGCCCTCGATATTGACCGTGGGCATGGCGGCGCCGCGCTCCAGCGTCTCCTGCCAACTCATGTCGCCGACCCACTTCTTGACGCCCAGGACCTTGCGCTCGTTCTCCGAGCTGCGCGCGGCGGCGGACTGGGCGATCAGCTCCTTCTCACGCGAGGTCAGGGGCCGGACCTTGTCGAACCAGCCGTCGATGGCCGGCGTGTTGCCGTCCGCCGAAACCAGCGTCTGCAGCGCCTGGACAAGGCGCCAGGTCGGACTGTCCACGGTGGCCTTCAGGCTCGAGTGGATGTCCTTGGCGGGGCCGCGGCCCCAGGCCTCGCCCGACGAGACTAGCTCCAGTTCAACGATGCCCTTGGCGCCCAGGTTGACGGTGAGGTCGCCCGAGGTCGGATCCTGCCAGCTCGCGGGGATGATCACACCGGAGCACTTCTTTAGCGCGGCCAGGACGTCGGGGCGGCGAACGACCTGGGTGAAATGCGGTGATCCGATCTCCTCCTCGCCCTCGCAGACCAGCACCAGGTTGACCGGGGGCTTCTTGCCGGTCGCGCGGATGGCGTGCAGCGTCGCCAGCATTGCCGACTCCGGGCCCTTCTGGTTGGTGGCGCCGCGGCCGACCAGGATCTTGCCGAGCCCGGCCTTCTCGACGATGCGGCCTTCCAGCGGCGGCGAGGTCCATTCAGCGGGGTCGAACTGCTTCACGTCGTACATGAAGTAGAGGCCGAGCGTCGTCTTGGCGCCGTTGTCCATGACCCCAAAGACGCCGGGCTGGCCGTCGGTCGGCACGCGCTGGACGTTGGTGAAGCCGGCGTCCTTGGCGAGCTGCATCATGTAGGCGCAGCCCTTTTCCATGTCGCGGTTCTCGGCGGCGATGGAGGGGAGCGCGATCCAGTCGCGCAGGCGCTGGATCGAGGCGTCGTGGCCGGCCTCGACCGCCTTCCTGATGGCGGCCATGTCGCCGGATGCGGCCAGCGCCGAGAGCGGCGTCAGGAGCGCAGCTCCGGCGGCCGCGCCCTGCAGCAGGCGGCGGCGGTCGGTGGCGGAATAGTCGGTCATATCGGCGGGTCCCCGGTTACGCTTGGCCCGCAAATAGAGGGTGACGCGGGAGCCGGCTCAAGCGGAGTTTGAACCTCGGCGCTTGACCTCGCCGGCCGCCGGATGGTCGGGTGGCTCAGGGGATCGGGGGCGTGGATGTCGGGTGAAGCTAGCGAAGTCGCGCCGGTGACCGTACTGCCGGCCGCGCGGCGCCTTCAGGTGATGGCCTATGGCGGGCTGATCCTGCTGCTCCTGCAATTCGCCGCCCCCTACGAGGGCCTGATCGGGCTGCCGATCACCTTCTTCCTGAAGAACAAGCTGCACTTGAGCGCGAATGCGGTCGCCCAGTTCAATGTGCTGACCGCGGGTCCGCTGTTCCTGGGGTTCCTGTTCGGGATGCTGCGCGACCGCTGGAGCCCGTTTGGGACCGGCGACCGGGGCCTCTTGGTGATGTTCGGCCTGATCACCGGCGCGATCTACGCCGCCGTCGCGTTCGTGGCGCCCAGCTACGCGGTGCTGCTGGGGGCGGTGATCCTGCTCAGCTGCGCGATCCAGGTCGCCTGGGCCGCCGGGCGCGGGATGCTGGCCGATATCGGCCAGCAGCACGCCATGGCCGGCCAGACCAGCACCGTGATGAACATGGCCGCCGTCGTCCCGTTGCTGGTGGCCTATCTCCTGGGCGGCGTGCTGAGCGGGATGCTGGAAGGCAATTCGGCGACCGCGGCGGCTAGGATGTTGTTCCTGGTGGGCGCGGGCCTGATGGCGGCTGTGGCGATCTGTGCCTGGCTTGGCCCGAAGAGCCTTTTCCAGGCGGCCCCGCGTACGGCCTCGTCCACGAGCCTCGCAGCCGACGTCCTGCGGATCGCCCGCCACCGGCCGGTCTATCCGGCGCTTGCGATCTATCTGCTCTGGCAGTTCGCGCCGGCCGGCGGCGTAGCCCTGCAGTTCCACATGGCCAACACGCTGCACGCCACCGACGCGCAGGTGGGCGCCTTCTATGGCGTGTTCTACTTTGGGTTCATTCCAACGGTGGCGGCCTATGGCTGGCTCTGCCAGCGGATGAGGCTGGAAAAGTTGCTCTGGTGGGGGACCTTCGGCGCCGTCCTGCAGTGGCTGCCGCTGCTCTTCGCCCGGACGCCGGGACAGGCGCTCATGGCGGCGATCCCCATCGGCCTGATGGGCGGCATAGCCCAGGCCGCTTACGTAGACTTGGCCATCCGATCCTGCCCCCGCGGCCTGCAGGGGACGATGGCGATGCTCCTGATCGCCGCCTACTGGGTCTCGCTGAGGTTCGGCGACCTCTGGGGGGCCTGGCTCTATGACCACAAGGGCGGCTTCACGACCGCGGTTTATGCGACGATCGCCGTCTACGCTGCGATCCTGCCGCTGCTGCTGCTGATTCCGAAGCACCTCATCGCCACTGCCGACGGCGAGGCGCTGGCGGTCTAGGCGGCGCCGATACGAGATGGGATAGAGCGGGATATGCTGAGACTGGGCGCACTGATCGTGGCCGCCACGCTGGCGATGAGCTGTGGCGCGCTGGCCCAGCGGGCGCCGCAGGAGGCCAACGGCTACACCCGCTACGAACTCTTGGCGCCGGGTTCGGGCAAGTTCCGGATCATCTACGACATCAGCGCGGTCAGGCCCGGCGCGAGCGCCTTCTTCAATCCGATCCGCAAGGGCTCCATCGCCTCCGACGAGAGCGTGACCGACCTTGCGTCAGGAAGGCCGCTGAAGTTCCAGCAGGTGACGGGCGAGGCCGCCAAGCGCGAACTGCCCGAGGCCGATCCGGGGAACGACTACATCCGCGTCGAACTTGCCCGCCCCGTTCCCGCCGACGGCGGTGAAGGCCGGATCCGCATCGAGAAGACCTACGAGGACGCCAAGAGCTATCACCCCGAGGGCGCGGGCATCGTCTTCGAGCGCGGCCTGGGCATCAAGAAGAACGCTGTGGTCCTGCCCAAGGGCTACGTGCTGGTCGAGTGCAACTATCCCTCCCAGGTGGCGCAGGAGGCCGACGGGCGCATCCGGATCAGCTTCTTCAACGTGACGCCGGGCGAAGCGCCGCTGAAGTTGCGGGCCGCGCCAGGGAACGTGCCGGCGGGCGCCTCCAGCGTGCAGGAGAAGCTGGGCGAGCGGGCGAAGCAGACCCGCGACATCGTCTATTTCCTGCAGGCGCCGGAGACCCACGCCTTCGACCTCTATCACGACTACACCGAGGAGCGGCCGGGCGTCGGCGCCTACGTCAATGTGGTCCGGACCGGCTCGACGGCGTCGAACCCCGGCGCGAGGAACCTCGACACCGGCGAGAAGATCCCCGCCGAGCATCTGAAGGGCGAAGAGATCACCAAGGCGGGGATCAATGACCCCGACCTGCCCAAGGTCACGCCGGAGACCGAGGTGGTGGTGTTTCGGTTCGCAGCCCTGAAGGCCGGCCAGACGGTGCGCCTGCGGATGAGCGAGACCTACACCGATCCGGGCCGCTATCGGCTGGTCGGCGACGAACTGGTGTTCGACCGGACGTTCGGCCGGCCGGCCAACGCCGTGGTGCTGCCCGCTGGCTGGGTGCTGACCAATTCCGCCGCGCCCGCCGCCGTCAGCCAGACGGCCGACGGCCGCACCCGCCTCGACTTCAACAACCCCCGGCCCGACGAGGTCGCCGTCCTGATCACCGCGCGTAGGGGCAAGCCCTAGTCGATCCAGAGGCCGCGGCTCTTGTGCCAGTCCTCGATCGACTCCTCGGGGTACTCCTGGAACACCGCATCGTCGTGCCCGATGCGCGGCTCGACCCAGCTGGGCTTGTACTTCAGCATCAGGTGGACGCGGGACGGTGGCGTAGGAAGCTCGCTGTCGATCGCCGAGGCGAAGGGGTGCACCAGCTCCGGCCACGTGGGATCGAAGAGCCAGAGCGCGGTCGCACAGCGGGTGCAGAAATTGCGCTGGCCCGTGGAGACCTCGCAGTGGCCGTCGTCATCCCAGATCTCGGCGCGGTAGACGCCGATCGCGCGTTCCGGATCCTCAACCTTCAGGGTGCTCATGTCGGCCCCCAGGTTGATCGCGTAGCCGCCCCCGCCGTCGGTCTTTCGACAGATCGAGCAGTAGCAAAGCATGAAGGGCTGCGGCGTGTGGCTCTCGCAGGTGAACTGCACGGCGCCGCACCGGCACGAGCCTCTGAGGATCATGGGCATGGCTGACAAATGCCGCCGCCGCGCCGGCGTTGCAACGCCGCGCTCCGATTTCAGAACCGGACACACAGCGCCCTCCAGGTGACGGCGGCGCAACGATCGAGCCCTCATTTGGACGCCCCCGGCCAGGACTCTTAGCGACCCGGCCGCGACCCTCGCCGCGGCGCGCGAGCGGAAGGAGAACGGGCATCGTCCCCACGTGGAAATTGAAGGGGCTGGGTCCGTACGCGGGGATGGCCGGCCTGCTGGCCGCGTCCGCCGCCCATGCTGAGGGACCCGCGCCCGCCGTCCAGGCGTCGGCGGCCGCAAAGGCTGCGACGGTCTCCGAGCTGGTCGTCACCGCCGAGAGGCCCCAGCCCGGCGCGGTGATCGGCGAGATACCGCCCGAACTGCAGCTCAACCCCGCCGACATCCAGTCCTACGGCGTCAGCAATATCGCCGACCTGCTCACCGAGCTTGCGCCGGAAATCCGCAGCGATCGCGGGCGGGGCGGCGAAGGGCCGGTGGTGCTGCTGAACGGCCGGCGCATCTCCGCCTTCAACGAGATCCGCGACCTGCCGACCGAAGCCATATTGCGGGTCGACATCCTGCCGGAGGAGGTCGCCTTGAAGTACGGCTATTCGGCGAACCAGCGCGTCGTGAACATCGTCCTCAAGCCACACTTCCGGGCCGTGACGGCGGAGGCCGTTGGCGGCGGACCGACGGAAGGCGGCCAGCCGAGCGGCCAGGCCGAGTTGGGCGTCTTCCGCATCGCCGAGGACCACCGGGCCCATCTCGATCTCAAGTATCAGGCCGGGGACGCCCTCACCGAGGATGAGCGCGACCTGATCCCGCTGTCGTCGGGCCAAGCCTTCGACCTCATTGGCAATGTGCGGTCCGCGCCGCCCGGGGGAGAGATCGATCCGGCGCTGAGCGCGCAGGCGGGTGCGCCTGTGACGGTGGCCGGGGTGCCTGTCGGCGCCGCTGGCCGAGCGCTGACCCTCGCCGACTTCGCGCCGACCGCCGGCCTCGCCAACACCAGCGACGTGGGCCGCTTCCGGACCCTGCTGCCGGAGACCCGGATGGTTTCGGCCAATGGGGTCTACAGCCATCCGATCTTCGGCGTCTCGGCGACGGTGAACGCCACCTTCGAGGCCACCAGCAGCGACGCGCTCCTGGGTTTGCCTGGGCTCGCCCTTCAGGTTCCCGCGGGCGACCCGTTCTCGCCATTCGACCGGCCGGTGGAGGTCGACCGCTATGTGGCGGGGCTTGGACCCCTCACTCAGTCCATCGATGGCTGGACCGGCCATCTGGGAACCACCTTCAACAAGGACGTCGGCAAGTGGCGGCTGTCGCTCACCGGCGCCTACGACCACGCCGACAGCAAGACGGTGAGCGACACGAGCGTCGACCCGGCCCCGCTGCAGGCGTTGCTCGACGTCCGCTCGGCCGATCTCGACCCGTTCGGCGTGCTGCCCGTGAACCTGCTGACCCTGCTGGCGCAGAACACCGCGCACTCGACGTCGGACACCGGCAACGCGCAGGTCCTGGCGGCCGGACCGCTGCTCACCGTGCCCGCCGGCCAGTTGCGGACGAGCGTGCGGATCGGCGCCACCCTGAATGATTTCAGCTCGGATTCGCAGCGGCTGGGCCTGAGCCAGTCCGTTGATCTTTCCCGCGATTCGTTGAACGCCCAGGCCAATTTCGACCTGCCGCTGACCAGCCGAAGACAGGGCTTCCTGCCGATGTTCGGCGAGCTGTCGGCCAACCTCAATGTGGCGGAGGAACAGGTTTCGGACTTCGGGACGCTGGAGACCCTGGGCTACGGCCTGAACTGGCGCCCGACGACCGCTCTGACGCTGATCGTCTCGCACACCCACGACCGGGATGCGCCGACCGTGCAACAGTTGGGCAACCCGGTGGTGCTCACCGAGGGCCGGCGGATCTTCGACTACGCCACAGGCCGGACGGTC
>Ga0207676_10002276_pt1 | contig 13775 bp, 13 predicted proteins | sample KBSSwiS72_FD_184307 | JGI IMG/M metagenome (GOLD analysis project Ga0207676, IMG submission 184307) | Switchgrass rhizosphere microbial communities from Kellogg Biological Station, Michigan, USA - KBS Switchgrass S7-2 (SPAdes) (version 2) | ecosystem: Host-associated > Plants > Roots >... | reverse complement strand
AGCCAACCTGGCGCTAGGCAGGCTTGATCCCAAGATCGCCGAGGCGATCGTCGCGGCGGCGCAAGAAGTCATCGACGGCAAGCTCGACGAGCATTTCCCGCTGGTGGTCTGGCAAACCGGCTCCGGGACCCAGTCGAACATGAACGCCAACGAGGTGATCTCCAACCGCGCCATCGAGATGCTGGACGGCGTGATGGGCTCCAAGACGCCCGTCCACCCAAACGACCACGTCAACATGAGCCAGTCGTCGAACGACACCTATCCGACGGCCATGCATATCGCCTGCGCCGAGGAAGTGGCCCGCAGCGTCATGCCCGCCCTGGAGCACCTGCACGCCGCGCTGAAGACCAAGAGCGACCAGTTCGCCCACATCATAAAGATCGGCCGCACCCACACCCAGGACGCGACCCCGCTGACGCTGGGCCAGGAGTTCGGCGGCTACTCCCACCAGGTCGCAATGGCCGTTCGCCGGCTGAAGGACACGCTCTACGGCCTCTATGAGCTGGCTCAGGGCGGCACCGCCGTCGGCACCGGCCTCAACGCGCCCGTCGGTTTCGCCGAGAAGGTCGCCGAGCGGATCGCGGCGATCACCCGCCTGCCCTTCATCACCGCCCCCAACAAGTTCGAGGCGTTGGCCGCCCACGACGCCATGGTGTTCAGCCACGGGGCCATAACCGCCGCGGCCGGAGCGCTCTTCAAGATCGCCAACGACCTGCGGTTCCTGGGCAGCGGACCCCGGGCGGGCCTTGGCGAACTGGCCCTGCCCGAGAACGAGCCCGGCTCGTCGATCATGCCCGGCAAGGTGAACCCCACCCAGGCGGAAGCCCTGACCATGGTCTGCGCCCACATCATGGGCAACCAGACAGCCATCGCCTTTGCCGGCAGCCAGGGCCACTTCGAGCTCAACGTGTTCAACCCGGTGATGGCCTACAACTTCCTGCAGTCGTGCCGGCTGATGAGCGACGCGGCGATCTCGTTCACCGACCACATGGTTGTGGGAACGGAAGCCCGCGAGGAAAACATCAAGGCCAATCTCGAGCGCTCGCTGATGCTGGTCACCGCGCTGGCCCCCACCATCGGCTACGACAACGCCGCGAAGATCGCCAAGACCGCCCACAAGAACGGCACGACCCTGCGCGAGGAGGCCGTCGGCGGGGGCTACGTCACCAACGAGCAGTTCGACGCCGTGGTCCGGCCGGAAAACATGATCGGGCCGGGCTGATCCTCGCGCGGCCGGCCGTTAGCTGGCTGGCAAGCTGCGCCGTCTAGGATCGGACGGATGACGGCGCTTGCATCAGTTCAGCCGGACGACGGTCGCCCCCGGCGGCTCCTTCTGGGTGCGCTCATCGTGACCTTCGTGCTGGCGAGCGCCTGCGTGCTGCGGCTCCTCGCCTACCAGAAGGCCGGCATTGATTTCTCCAGCTTCTGGGCAGGGGCGAAGACCGCGTTGTCGCAGCCGGGCCGGCTGTACGATTTCGACTACATCTCCGGCTTGCAAGGCTGGCCGCTCGGCCCCGGAAAGCTGCGGCCCTTCGTCAGCCCGCCCTCGGCCCTCCTGCTCTTAGCGCCGTTTGCGCTCGCGCCCTTCTGGCTCTCCTACGTCCTCTGGATCCTCCTCTCGGCGGGCGTCTTCCTGTGGGCCACCCTAAAGGCCCGCCTGCCATGGTGGTCGATCCTGCTGCCGCCCGTCGCCTGGGTTGTCTACTGCGGCCAGACCACGCTCCTGATCGGGGGACTCGTGCTGGGCGGCCTGGCGCTGCGCAGACGCCCGATCCTGGCGGGCGTCCTCTTTGGAATGGCGGCGGCTGTGAAGCCGCAACTCCTATTGCTGCTCCCCATCGCCCTGATCGCCGACCGCGGCTGGAAGACGATCCTGGCGACCGGCGCGACCGGCGCCGGTCTGGTCGCCGCTTCGGCGGCGGTCTGGGGCGTTGACGCATGGCGTCAGTGGCTCGCCGCCGTGGGACGGTTCCAGCAGATCATCTTCAACGATCCGAGCATGGTCGCCGACGGCATGACGCCCTATGCGGCGCTTGAGGCGGCAGGGTTGCCGGGTGGATGGGCGCTTCTCCTCGCGCCGCTGGCCGCCGGCCTCGTCTGGACCACCTTTCGCCGCACGGAAGACCCGGCCGACCGCCTGATCGCGGTCTTCGGCGGCGCGCTCCTGGTCACGCCCTACGCCATGAACTACGAGACCGCGCTCTTCGCGCCAGCGGTGGCGGCCTACCTGGCGCGCACAGCCCATCCGCGCTGGCTTCTGATTGCCGCGGTCGGCGCGGTCTTCGGCATGGGCCTGCCGCTCGAACTGCTGTCGTTGCTCGCCGTCATTGCGCTGCCGTCTCTGGCGCGGCCCGCCCCGCCCGTCGTCTACGCGGCAGCCTAGGCCCGCCGCGCGACCGCGAAGTCGGCGAGGTCTTCGAGGGCCGGGCGCCAGCTGTTGGACGGGAACTCGGCCAGGGCCGCCTTGGCGCTCGCGGCGTAGGTCGCCGCGAGGTCGAGCGTCGAATCGAGCGCGCCGGTCTGGACCATAAGCGCTCGGGCCCGCTGGAAATCGGCCTCGGTCTGGTCGCGCCGGTCGATCGTGCGGATCCAGAACTCGCGCTCGGAAGATCCGGTGCGGGCCATGGCCAGCAGCAGCGGCAGGGTCGCCTTCCCTTCACGGAAGTCGTCGCCCGGGTTCTTGCCCAGGGTTTCGCTTTCGCCCGAGTAGTCCAGGGCATCGTCAACCAGCTGGAAGGCCAGGCCCAGGTCCTGGCCGAACTTCCGCAGGGCCTTGCAACGCTCCGGCGATGCGCCGGCCGAGACCGCGCCGGCTTCGGCGGCGGCGGCAAACAGCTCGGCGGTCTTGGCCTTGATGATCTCCAGGTAGACGTCCTGCGAAAGATCGAGGTCGTGGGCGCGGGTGAGTTGCAGCACTTCGCCCTCGGCGATCACGCGGCTGGCGCGAGCCAGAATCTCTAGCGCCGGCATCGAGCGCGCGCCGACCATCAGCTCGAACGCCCTGGCGAACAGGAAGTCGCCGACCAGCACCGAGGAGGGCGCGCCCCAGATCAGGTGGGCCGCCACGCGCCCGCGGCGCAGCTGCGAGGAATCCACCACGTCGTCATGAAGGAGCGTCGCGGTGTGGATGAATTCGACGGCCGCGGCGAGTTTCAGGCAGGCGTCATCGCGGGCGCCCGCCAGACGGGCGGACGCCACGGTCAGCAGCGGGCGCAGCCGCTTGGCCGAACCGGCGATCAGGTGATCGGCAAGCGCCGGGATCACCGGCACCGGGCTTTCCATGTGCTGCCGGATCAGGCCGTCTATGGCGGCCATGTCCGGCCGGGCAAGCTCCAGCAGACCGTCGATCGACGGCGGCTTTGGGGCGACGGCGGGGCGTGTGGCGACGTCCAAAGCGGACCTCGAACTCCTGACTACCACGGCGATCGGGGAGGAGGCGCCGTTGCGAGGGACAATGGTGACGCGATAGGGCACGGTCAAGCGACGCCCTCGCACCCGGTACGTTACTTTCAAGGCTTCCCGCATGGACGACACCACCGAAGACCGCGTCCTGGACGGCCGTGTCGTGCTGCGCCAGCCGGTGCGCGGCTACCGGGCCGGGCTTGACGCGGCTCTGCTGGCGGCGGCCTGCGACGCTGGTCCCGGCGCACGGGTGATCGAGGCCGGCTGCGGAGCCGGGGGCGCGCTGCTGGCGGGGGCCATGCGCCGCCCGGGCGCGCATTTCACCGGAATCGAGCGCGATGCGGGTGCTTTGGCTCTGGCGCGTGAGAATATCGCGCTGAACAGCCTGCAGGACCGCGTCGAGGCCGTGCAGGGCGACGTCGCCGTGCGGTTCTCCAGCCTCGGCCTGGAGCCCTTCGACGCCGCCATGACCAACCCGCCGTTTTTCGACGACCCTGATGCGTTGCGCGGGCCCGCCGCGGACCGCCGCGGCGCCTGGATGGCCGACGACGGTCTGGAAGCCTGGATCGGGTTCCTGTCCAAGGCGGTGCGCGAAGGCGGGTCGATCACCCTGATCCATCGCGCCGACCGCCTGGGCGACGTCCTGGGCCTGCTCGCGCCCAAGGCTGGCTCGGTCCAGGTGCTGCCGATCCATCCGTTCGCGGACCAGCCGGCCAAGCGCGTGCTGGTCAGGGCGATCAAGACCGGAAAGGCGCCCCTGAAGCTCCTTCCCCCGCTCGTCCTGCACGACCGCGAAGGCGGCAAGCACACGGCGCAGGTGGAAGCCATCCTGCGCGGCGAAGCGGCGCTCAGCTGGGCTTGAGCGACCGCGCGGCGGTGTCGCGCAGCAGCTTATCGAGCAGTTCGAAGTCGATCGTCTCGGGCTTGCGGAAGCGGATACAGGACTTGCCGGCGTCCAGGCCCTTCAGGGCCTCGGCGTTCATCGCGTGAACCTCGGGCGGGACGTAGAGCGAGACGTATTGCACCTGGCTGTTGAAGGCGAAGGTGGCGCCGTCCGCGCGGCTGTAGGACGGCATGCCGTAGCGCATGTCCTCGACGAAGCCCGGCAGGTTGCGCAGCGCGCTCTCGCGGACCTTGCGCATCCACGACGCCCGCTTGGGCTCCACGGTCTCAAGGTATTCGTCGACTGTGTCCGCCGTGGACTGGACCATCGCCGCCTCCTTAGCTGATCCCAAGTTTCTCGCGGAAATCCGGATGCACCAAGTCGTGGTATTCGGGGTGCTTGGCGATGTAGCCAGCCATGAAGCTGCAGAACGGCTTCACCTTCAGGCCGTGCCCGCGGGCGTAGCCGAGCGCCGCCTTGGCCAGCGCACCTCCGACACCCATGCCCGTGAAGGCTTCGGGGACCACGGTGTGCGGCAGGACGATCGCGTCGCGCAGCAGGTTGTACTCAGCAAAGGCGGTCTGTTCGCCAAGCGTCACTTCGAAGCGATGGGTCTTGTCGTTCATCACGACGTCGAGCGGCTCGGACATGGTCGCGGTACTCCCCAGGGACTAGGTCCTTCTTGACCTGCCGGGTGCTTGCCGCCAAGCTCGAAGCACGCACTCACGCGCACCGGAAGAGAAGGAGGATGTGATGTCGACGCCCATTGCCACAGCCCTTCGCCGCGTCGCCGTGCGGGTTGTCTAGGACAGCCGATCCTTTCGAGAAGATGGGATTCCGCGGTCGACGCCTGATTGGCTTCGAACCCTCAAGGAAACCCTGACATTGCTCAGCACCTATGGTTGGAGCGACGCGCTCCAGCAAGACTTCTCACCCTTCGCCGCGCAGGGCCTCGCGCCCGCTCGCGTCACCGTTCAGCAGCGCGGACGCTTCCGCCTGATCACCGAGGGCGGCGAGACCGAGAGCCGGATCTCCGGCCGCTTCGCCCATGAAGCCGCCGAGGGCGACTACCCCGTCACCGGCGACTGGGTGGCCGTCGAACTGAAGGCCGACGTGGCGGTCATCCAGCACGTCCTGCCGCGCACCACTGTCTTCACCCGCAAGTCCGCCGGCCCCAGCGGCGCGATCCAGGTGGTGGCGGCCAACGTCGACGTGGCCCTACTAGCCGCCTCGCTGAACGCCGACCTCAACCTGCGCCGGCTGGAGCGCTACCTCGCCACCGCCTACGAGAGCGGAGCCCGGCCAGTGATCGTGCTGACCAAGTCCGACGCCTGCGAGGACGTCGAGACTTTGGTGGCGGATGTCGAGGCGATCGCGTTCGGCGTGCCGGTGATCGCGTGCTCGGCCACGACGGGCCAGGGACTTCCGGACCTCACAGAGCACCTCCTGCCCGGCAAGACCGCGGTGCTGCTGGGATCCTCCGGGGTCGGCAAGTCGACGCTGGTCAATGCTCTGGCCGGCAGCGAGCTGATGGTCACCCGGGAAATCCGCGAGGACGACGCGCGCGGACGCCACACCACCACCCACCGCGAGCTGATCCTGCTGCCGTCGGGCGCGCTGATCCTCGACACGCCGGGGATGCGCGAACTGGCGCTTTGGGAGGCGGACACCGGCGTCGAGGCGGCCTTTGCGGACATCACGGCCGAAGTCGAGCGGATCGCGGAGGACTGCAAGTTCCGCGACTGCAACCACGTCCGCGAGCCTGGCTGCGCGGTGCAGGCGGCGCTGGGCGACGGGAGCCTGGACGCGGACCGCTGGCGCAGCTTTCAGAAGCTGCAGCGGGAGCTCGCCCACGAGCACCGCAAGGCCGATCCAAGGGCCCGCGCCGAATCCCGCAAGGCCTGGATCGCGCAGCTCAAGGCCGGCAAGGCGCGGATGAAGGCCAAGCGCGAACCGGACTAGCCGGTCGGCCGGCGAATCTAGGCTATCGTCGCGCCGCTTCGAGAAAGGCTGATGGACCCGCCCATGCGCATCCTGGTCATCAAGGGACAGTCGCAGTACGGCGGCACGCGCCTCTTCGCCGACGAGGCGGCGGCGGCGTTCGGGCGGCGGGGTCACGAGGTGGAAGTCCTCGATGTGGGCGACGTCGCCGACGCCGGCCAGCGCCTGCTCGCCCACGCGCCGACGACGACCACCGACCTGGTGTTCACGATCAACATCGCGGGCGAATTCCGCGACACGATTGGGCGCTCGCTCTCCGACCTCTACCGCGCGCCGCATGTGATCTGGCATACCGACTACATCCTGAGCCAGGTGGCCCGGCTGAAAGCGACGCCGAAGACGACGGCGGTCCTGCTGGTCGATCCCACCCAAGTCGAAGGCGTGAAGTCGATCTATGGCGAGGATCGCTTCAACCACATCGCCTTCTTCCCGCATCCCGCGGTCGGCAGCCCGGCGCCCGACGACGCCACTCTCGCCCAATTCCTGGAGCGGCGTCCGATCGAGATCCTCTGGTCCGGAAGCTTCCAGAAGCCGGAGGCGGCCTGGACCGGGATCGACGGTCCGGCGCGGCAGGTCTTCCAGGACGCGCTGGACCTGGCCCTGGGGCTGGAGTGGATCCCGCCCCTTGAAGCGCTCGACACCGTGCTGACCTCACGCGGGGTCGACCTTGGCGATCCGGCCTTGGCCGCCGCGCGGGAGGCCGCCGCCCTGATTGATATCGAGGTGCGCAAGGCCCGCCGCTTCGAGTTCCTGAAGGCGGTGGCCAAGACGGGCCTCCCTTTACGCATCTGCGGCGTGGGCTGGGAGAGCCAGCTCTACCGGTTCAAGAACGCGACGTACGAGGGCCCGGTGGAGATGACCCGGATGGCCGAGCTGATGGCCCAGTCGCGCCTGGTGCTGAACACCAACGGCAACTTCGGCGCCGGCTCGCACGAGCGCCCGTTCTCGGCGTCGCTGGCGGGGGCCGCGACCTTCTCGGACTTCAGCCGCTACTACGCCCAGGTTTTCGAGCCGGGCGCGAACATCGAGCTTTTCCGGTGGAAGGACCTGGCTGGCGGCATGGCGCAGTTGCAGGGCCTCGCCGCCGACCCGGAGCGCTGTTTCGAATACGCGCGCTCAGCGAAGGTGATGACGCTCGCCGCCCACACCTGGGACGTCCAGGTCGATCAGATCCTGCAAGCGGGCGAAGCCGTCAGGTGATCATCTTGCGATAGAGATGCCACGAGGCGTGACCCAGCATCGGCACCACGAAGATCAACCCGACAAGCGCCGGCAGCGAGCCTAGCGCCAAGGAACCGGCGACGATCGCGCCCCACACCAGCATCACGCCGGGGTTGGTCTTGATCGCCCGCAGGGACGTGCCGATCGCCCTCCACATGCTGACGTCGCGGTCGAGCAGGAGCGGGAACGACACCACGCTGATCGCAAACGCCGCCGCGGCGAACAGGAAGCCGACGCCGAAGCCCTCGGCGATCATCGCCCACCCGCCACCGGTCTGAAACACACTCCGCTCGAACGCAGCAAGGGTCTGCGGGGCGGGTCCGCCGAGGTTGATCAGGTAGATCTGGAAGGCGACGCCCAGCCAGACGAAGAACATCGCCAGCAGGATCAGTCCGAGGCCGACGATCGACATGATGGCCGGCGAGCGGAACACGCCGAACGCATCCAGCCAGGTCACGTGGTCGCCCAGCTCACGCCGCCGGCTAAGTTCGTAAAGGCCGATGGCGGCGACCGGGCCGATGATGGCGAAACCCGAGGCCAGCGGGAACACCAGCGGCAGCAGGTCCAGGCTGAAGGCCAGCCGGGCAAGGACCAGGCCCGCCAGCGGATAGATCAGGCCGATGAACAGGATGTCGTCGCGCAAGGCGCCGACGTCGGCCACACCCTTCTTCAGCGAATCCCAGAGGTCGCTGACGGTGATTTTCTGGACCACCGGCACAGCCTCGCCGATATGACGCGTCGGGTTCGGCAGCACCGCGCGGCCAATGTCGGACGCCGCCCAGCCAAGCTTCTCGATGACGAATTCGAAGGGGTTCTCGACGTGATTTCGGGACGCCATGCGCTTGTCTCCCAGGCCAAGAGGCTGGAGGCGGACCTGCGCGGGCGAACGGGCTCGTGGCAGACCACAACCCAGCAACACTAGGGGCAGCCTAGCACGGTCCTTTCTCCACGAAAGCAGGGACGCAGGTTTTGAACCACGGAAAACACGGAAAGCGCGAAGCACGGCAATCCGGGCCCGGGCGATCTGACCGCCCTCGAGTTCCGTGTTTTCGGTGTTGTCCGTGGTTCTCTTGGACCAGGCCTGAGTCCCGCGGAGCCACGCCGGCATGAAAACGGCCCGGGTGTAGGCCCGGGCCGTTCCGTCGTCCGGATCCCGGCTCTCGCCGGGATGACTCGCTGCGCGGTCAGTTCCGCGCGGTGTCGACCAGCTTGTTCTTGGTGATCCAGGGCATCATGGCTCGCAGGCGCTGGCCGACTTCCTCGATCTGGTGCTCGGAGCCGCGGCGGCGGATCGCCTTGAAGCTCGGCTGGCCGGCGGCGTTCTCGCTCATGAAGTCGCGCACGAAGCGGCCGGACTGGATGTCGTCCAGTACGCGCTTCATCTCGGCCTTGGTCTCCGCGGTGACAATGCGCGGTCCGGTCACGTATTCCCCGTACTCCGCGGTGTTTGAGATCGAGTAGTTCATGTTGGCGATGCCGCCCTCGTAGATCAGGTCGACGATCAGCTTCACCTCGTGCAGGCACTCGAAATAGGCCATTTCGGGCGCGTAGCCGGCCTCGACCAGGGTCTCGAAGCCCGCGCGGATGAGCTCCACCAGGCCGCCGCAGAGCACGACCTGCTCACCGAAGAGGTCGGTCTCGCATTCCTCGCGGAAGTTGGTCTCGATTATCCCCGAGCGCCCGCCGCCGATGGCCGAGGCGTAGGCCAGGCCGAAATCCAAGGCGTTGCCGGTCGGGTTCTGGTGGATGGCGATCAGGCAGGGCACGCCGCCGCCCTTCTGGTACTCGCCGCGCACGGTGTGGCCAGGGCCCTTGGGGGCGACCATCAGCACGTCGATGCCGGGGGCCGGCTCGATCAGGTTGAAGTGCACGTTGAGGCCGTGGGCGAACAAGAGCGCCGCGCCGTCACGGATGTTGGGCGCGATTTCTGCGTTGTAGATCCCGCGCTGCAGCTCGTCGGGGGCCAGCACCATGAGCGCGTCGGCCCATTTGGCGGCCTCGGCCACGGACATGACCTTCAGGCCATCGGCTTCCACCTTCCTGGCGGTGGCCGAGCCGGGCTTCAGGGCCACGGCGACGTTCTTCACGCCGGAATCCTTGAGGTTGAGCGCGTGCGCCCGGCCCTGGGAGCCATAGCCTACGATGGCGATCTTCTTGTCCAGGATGCGGGAAAGGTCGGCGTCGCGGTCATAGTAGACGCGCATGATTGTTCTCCTGGATGGTCAAGAAGGTATGGGTCCGCGCAACGGCGGTGCAGCAAAGCGCGCGCTTTCCAGCGGTTTTTTGCTCAAAGGTCAAGGGACGGCGCGTCACAGCCGGAGCCTCGCCATGGCCAGAGAGTCGACGTATTCGCCGTCGCGCCAGGCGTAGGCGCGGTGCAGCCCCTCCCGCTCGAAGCCGAAGCGTTCGTAGAGTGCGATGGCGCGCGGGTTGTCGGCGTAGACATCCAGCTCCAGCCGCTTGATGTTCCACCAGCGGTCGGCGACATCGACCAAGGCCTGCATCAGCGCTGTGCCGACGCCGCGGCCCGCATAGGCGTCATGGACCGCCATCCCCAGGCCAGCGGCGTGCGCTCGCCGGTGGCGTGTCTCACGCACCATGCCCGCCGAGCCCACCACCTTGTCGTCGATCAGGGCGACCAGCACGATCTCGTTGTCGCCTCGCCCGGCGAAGCGTTTCTCCCTCGCCGCCATCGACGTGAAGGGCGTCTGAAGCGTGCCCCAGTAGGCCCGCGGCTGGTTATGCAGCTCGGTCAGGGCGGGTACGTCGGATGGCTCCGCAGCGCGGATAATGATGTCGGGTGGTTTGGCGCTCATGGTCGTCTCCGTTTCCGGGACGGACGAGGGGCCCAAAAGAAAAGCCCCGTCCGGATCCGGCGGGGCTGGTTGCGGTTGGTCTGTGCTTGGCGGTCTCTAGCGCACGACGTCCCTCACCGGCCCGCCAGAGGCGGTCCGCGTGATAAGTACGAGCTGCATGGCGAACGTGCGCATGCGGCATCCATAATCTGTTAGGCGAAGCTTGGCAAAGCCGGTTGCATGATCGAGGTCACCGCCGACATTGCACTCGCCGACGACGAGGTGCAGGTGCGCGCCGTCCGCGCCTCGGGGCCCGGCGGCCAACACGTCAACAAGGTCTCGACGGCCATCGAGCTTCGGTTCGACGTGCGCGCCTCGCCGTCGTTGCCGGAAGGTGTGCGCTCTCGGCTCTACCGGCTGGCGGGCAGCCGGCTGACGCTGGACGGCGTGCTGGTGCTGGTGGCCCAGGGCTCGCGGTCGCAGGAGATGAACAGGCAGGAGGCGCTCGACCGCCTCCTGACCCTGATCCGCAAGGCCGCCGAGCCGCCGCCCCCGCCGCGCAAGAAGACCAAGCCGACCTACGCCTCGAAGCTGCGACGCCTCGAAGGCAAGACCAAGCGCGCCAGCGTGAAGACCCTGCGCGGCCGCCCAAGGGGCGACGACTAGGGCCGATAAGTCGGTGGCGTCGTCGATGGGGGCGTTCGGGCCATTTTTCTTGATGCTCTCGATGGCGTCCTTGGCCGACGCCTTGGAGGAATATCCTTGTGGGCATGCCATCTCTCCTCGGCTAGCCCCCACGCGCGGCCGCGCTCGTAGAACCGTAACCAGGGATCAACCGCGGGTTCGTGCACTCAAGCTCTGGCGCGATTTGGCCTCATTGGCCTATATGCTCGACCGTATGCTCTTCCGCGCCCGCATCCTTGCCGCCGCTGCCCTCCTGGGCTCCCTCACAGCCTGCGCTCCAACGCTCGGTCCGCCGCCGCCGGGGGTCTCGCCCGCGCCGTCCGCCAGCGCCGAATTCCGCGCAGCCGACTTCGCCTGGGCCCAGGCGCCGGGGCGTAACACGCTGGCGGGCCGGCTGGCCTTCAAGCAGGGTGCGACGCCCTACAGCTGCGTCAACGCGAGCGTCATCCTGACGCCGGAGACGCCCTGGTCGCGCCGTCGGATGACGGTGCTCTACAAGTCCGACACTCGCTCGGCCCTTCCCTCGGACGAAGTCCGTGCGCGGACGTCCCAGGCGCCTCCGGGCGACAGCGGCCCGTACATCAAGCGCACCACCTGCGACGCAGCCGGCCACTTCAGCTTCACCGGCCTGCCGGACGGGTCCTGGTTCGTGGTGACCATCGCCAAGCCTGCCGCCGGCGGACAGGGCGTCAGCATGGCCTTCATGCGCCGCGTCACCACCCGCGGCGGCCGTGTCACCAACTTCGATCTCTGAACCCTTCGCGGGTTCGCGGGTTAGCTCACCCGAGGGGCGCGTCATGCTCCCGTGGGAGCTCCGATGCGAGAGATCGTCAGCACAGCCTTGATCGTCGGCGCAGTGGCGCTCCTGGCCACCGCAGCCCAGGCCGCGCCGAGGGATGTCCAGCCCCCGCAGCAGCTCGCCGCCGCCTCGGCCGCACGGTACGGCGTGCAGGCGAGCTACACCGGCCCGCAGCTGGAGGTCGGCTACTCCGCAGGCGCGCGGCACATCGCTGACTGCCTCGCGAGCTTCCCCGGCTATAACCCCCGCACCGACCAGATCCGCTCGCCTTCCGGTGCGGTCCAGCGCTGCAGGCTCTGAACGAAAAACGCCCGCCGGACTGGCGGGCGTTCTCGGAGGATCTGGCCTGGCCTAGTGGACCTTCGCCCGGCCGATCTCCAGGCCGTCCTCTCCGGCGGTGACGTTGATCACGGCGCCGTCCTCGAGGTCGCCGGCCAGGAGCTTGCGGGCGATGGGATCGACCAGATCCTTCTGGATCACCCGCTTCAGCGGCCTTGCGCCATAGACCGGATCGTAGCCGCGCTCGGCCAGCCAGTGGGTGGCGGCCGGATCAAGCGCGATCGCCATCCGCCGGTCGGCGAGCAGTTTCTCGACCCGCTGCAGCTGGATGCGGACGATGTCGTCCATCTCGCTGCGGCCCAGCCGCTTGAAGAGGATGATCTCGTCGATCCGGTTCAGAAACTCGGGCCGGAAGTGGTGGCGCACCACCTCCATCACCCCTGGCCTCGCCTTCTCGACGTCGTCCCCGTCCGCAAGGGCGGCGAGATACTCCGAGCCCATGTTCGAGGTCATGATGATCAGCGTGTTGCGAAAGTCGACCGTGCGGCCCTGGCCGTCGGTGAGCCGTCCGTCGTCCAGCACCTGCAGTAGGATGTTGAACACGTCGGGGTGGGCCTTCTCGACCTCGTCGAACAGCAGCACCTGATAGGGCCTGCGCCGCACGCTCTCGGTCAGCGCCCCGCCTTCGTCGTAGCCGACGTAGCCCGGAGGCGCGCCGATCATCCGGCTGACGGAGTGCTTCTCCATGTACTCGCTCATGTCGAGGCGGGTGATGGCGTGCTCGTCGGCGAACATGAATTCTGCCAGCGCCTTGGTCAGCTCCGTCTTGCCGACGCCCGTCGGACCCAGGAACAGGAACGAGCCGATCGGGCGGTTGGGATCCTGCAGGCCGGCGCGGGCCCGGCGCACGGCGTCGGAGACAGCCAGCAGGGCTTCCTCCTGGCCGACCACCCGGGCGCGCAGGGCGTCCTCCATCTTGAGCAGCTTCTCGCGCTCGCCCTCCAGCATCTTTTCGACCGGCACCCCGGTCCAGCGGGAGACAACGGCGGCGATCTGCTCGGCGTCGACGACCTCAGGCGAGACGGCGTCCTTGGCCGCGGCCGCCTCTTCCTCGGCCAGGCGCTTCTCCAGCGGCGGGATTTCGCCATAGGCGATCTCCGAGGCGCGTTGCAGGTCGCCCCGGCGCTGGGCCGTGACCAGTTCGGCGCGCAGGCGGTCGAGCGCCTCGCGGGCCTGGGCGGCGGAGGACACCTTGTCCTTCTCCGAACGCCAGCGCGCGGTCATCTCGGCGGACTGGCCCTCCAGGTCGTCGAGCTCGTCCTCGAGCTTCTCCAACCGTGCTTTGGAGGCCGCGTCGGTTTCCTTGGTCAGGGCCTCGCGCTCGATCTTCAGCTGCACGATGCGGCGGTCGATCTCGTCGAGCTCCTCGGGCTTGGAGTCCACCGCCATGCGCACACGGCTCGCCGCCTCGTCCATCAGGTCGATGGCTTTGTCCGGCAGGAAGCGGTCGGCGATGTAGCGGTTGGAAAGCGTCGCGGCGGCGACGATGGCGCCATCGGTGATGCGCACCCCGTGGTGCACCTCATACTTTTCCTTCAGGCCACGGAGGATCGAGATGGTGTCCTCGACCGTGGGCTCGCTGACGAACACGGGCTGGAAGCGGCGGGCGAGGGCTGCGTCCTTCTCGACGTTCTTGCGATACTCGTCGAGC
>Ga0207676_10002274_pt1 | contig 13784 bp, 15 predicted proteins | sample KBSSwiS72_FD_184307 | JGI IMG/M metagenome (GOLD analysis project Ga0207676, IMG submission 184307) | Switchgrass rhizosphere microbial communities from Kellogg Biological Station, Michigan, USA - KBS Switchgrass S7-2 (SPAdes) (version 2) | ecosystem: Host-associated > Plants > Roots >... | reverse complement strand
TGTCGCCGAGGTAGCCGATGTATTGCTTGCCGGCAAGCATGTTGTTGACGATGACCGCGCCCGCGAGCCCGGTTTGATATTCGACCGTCGAGCCGGGCGGCAGATATTTTTTCCATAGCTCTTTGCCATGGAGCACGTGCACCGACCATGTCGCCGCGTAATGCGACGGATGGCCGACGACGAGCTTGATCGGTTCCCCGGGCTTGCCGAATTCGAGGTCGGCCGCGAGCGCGCCGCCGGCGATCAACGAAGAAACCAGCGCTGCGATCACTGCACGCGAAATGCGGAAGGCCAGAGTGATCGTTAGCATGAGTTTGCTCCTTTGAAGTGAGCGCAATCGCGCGGGCGTCGGAACGAGACAGGAGGCAAAATCAGTTTACCGCAATCAATAAGAAACCCAGGAGACGATCCGGATGAGTTGACTGCACGGTTACGGGCGGCCGCCGCGGCTGTCCAGTTGTCACTCAGTGCGCCGAAAGATTGGGAAGGCCGAAACCAGAGCGATGTTGCAGTTCGATTCAACAGCTTTCCCGGAAAACTGTCTCCAAACCCCGACAGCCCTGATGCATGGAGGGACAAATGGCCTGGAGTGTGACGAAATACGTTGATTTACGACAATCGCCGGCTCTACCGTGTATGCTGGAATAGACGCCATGAGCCGCGCACCAATAGTTGCCCGGCCCGCACTGATTCAGGTCCTTCGAGGGGATACACCTGAAATAGCCTGCCCGAAGGACCCGATCGCGCGCGACGATGCGAAGTTGGCATGTCGATTGCATAAGGAACGGGTCCATGTCCACCGCCATTCGCCTTGTCTGTGTTTTTTGCGCCGCGCTCAGCCTCACGGGCTGCGCGCCCATGCTCGCGATGCTGGGCAGCAACACCTCGTTTGTCGCACTAGCCACGCAGGTCGAGCGCATAAAACTCGCTGCCGACGGCGCGAGCCTGGTGCGTTGGGACAAGACGCTTACGGACTACGCGCTGTCCCAAGCTACCGGTAAGGAATGCAGGATATTTAACATACTTGCAATAGAATCGGTGTGCGTGGAGAAGACGCCGGTCATCGCGGCGGATTCGGATGCGCTGCCGAAAGAGGTGGCCACCGGCGCAGCGCCCGCGGACCCGGCCGCGTTGCCGACGGAAGTCGCTACCGCAACGCCTGCCGATTCAGACGCGCTGCCGAAAGAGATTGCTGCCAGCGTAGCGCCTGCGGATTCCGACGCGCTACCGAAAGTAGTCGCTGCCGCCGTAACGCCTGAGAAGTCGGTCGCGCTGCCGAAAGAGATTGCTGCCAGCGTAGCGCCTGCGGAATCACACACGCATGCGACGATCGCGCCCGCGCGGTCCTTCGAGTTCTCCCGCGAGCAGGCATCGGGCGACTAGCTACCGCGACGGCATCCCACGGTGCCGTGCTGCAGAACATCCCGGCAATTTCGAAATCGGCATAGCCGCTATACGCGCGCCCGCGTGCCAGAGTAGTCAATCCCGCCGCCGCCATTTCGGGCACAATAAAGCCTTCCGTACCGACGCCGTCCGACGCATCCAACATCTCTTTCGGGGAGGAACGAAATCATGATGGTCACGCCTTTATATGCCGGCCTGCTCGTGCTGTGGCTCCTGGTTTTGAGCGTGCGCGTGGTGCGCCGCCGCGGCAGCGACAAGATCGTGCTCGGCGACGGCGGCAACCCTTCGATGCTGCGCGTCATTCGCGCCCAGGCCAACTTCACTGAATATGTGCCGCTCGCGTTGCTGATGATGGCGATGCTCGAGCTGACGCGCAACTCAATTTACGTCCTGCACCTGCTCGGGATCCTGCTGCTGATTTCGCGCCTGCTGCACGGCTACGCGCTGTCTTTCACGTCGCACTTCATGTTCGGCCGCGTCGCCGGCGCGGGGCTCACTTTTCTGGTGCTGGGAATCGAGGCTGTGATGTGCCTTTATCAGGCCTTCATCGGGCATCAGTTGTGGATGCGGTAGGTTGAGCGATCGATAAGGGATAAGGGATAGGTGACAGGCGGGCCTAACGATTTACGCCTCTCCCCTATCGCCTGTCCCTGCTCAGGCCGCCCGCAGCAGCTCGCTGAGCACGCGGATATCCGGCAATTGTTCAAGCCGATCCACCGCATCGACCAGGCGATCGATGCGCTCCGTCGCGACGATGCCATCGAGGCACTGATAGCATTTCTGCAGCAGCTCGTCGCGCGATAAGGGGTTGGCGGGGTCGCCGCGCACGATGCTCGCAGCCGCGCGATGCTCGCCACCCGAGGTGCGCGCGACGGCTTCGGCGCCGGGCTCCGATTTGTATTCGGTGCGCACACGCTGCATGATCGCACGCACTTCGGGCCGTCTAACCATCGCATCTGTGAATGACGCGAGCGTGACACCGCCGTCGAGCAGCGCCGCGCCCAATGCATATTCCATGCTGAATTTGCCTTCGAGACCCGTGTCCGGCTGCTTGTAAATCAGCGCGGTGTCGGCGCCGGGCTGAATGCGAATCGTGAACGTCTCGACGTCCGCCGCGGCGAAGCGCTCTTTGGCGAGCAGCATAAAAGTCGCGTCGAGCGGCAGATGGCCGAACCGGCAGCACGGATATTTCTTGATGCTGAGGCCGGGCGCGACGATGTCCCACACTTTGCCGAGCGTGCCCAGTACCTCGAGCGTCTGCGCTTCGCCGGGCCCGCTGTGGATCCTGATGAAATCGCCGACGGCCTCGGCATTGGCGCCGAAGCCTTCGCGCGCGAGCAGCGCCGACTGCACGCCGCCTTGCGCCGCGATGCCCGCATGAAACGGCTTGGTGTCGGTGCCGAAGTTGCGCGCGAGGCCCGACGCTTCAGTCGCCGCGATGCCGAGCATGATGGGCACGCGCTTCGGCTCCATTTTGATTACGCGCGCAACCGCTGCTGCGGCACCGAGCGTGCCGACGATCGCCGTCGGATGAAAACCCGCACGCCCGAGATGCGGGCCAAACACGGTGCCAAGCTTGCCGGCGATCTCGACGCCGATGATGTACGCAAGCAGCGCGGTGGCGCCGTCGCAGCCTTCGGATTCGCCGGCGGCGAGCACGGCTGGCAGCACGCACACGGACGGATGCCCGCGCCAGGCGACGACGCCGTCGTCGTCCGCCCACACGTCGTCGAAATCGAGCGCGTGACCAAGCGTGCCATTGACCAACGCGGCGAGCGATGGATGCGCCATCAGCTTCGTGCCCATCACCGTCGCCGATCCGCCCGCGCCATTCGCCGCGAATGCGTTGATCGCGCTCTGCCCCGTGCGCGAGCGCGTGCCCGCGACGCTCACCGCCAGCGTGTCGAGGATCGAGCGTTTCGCCGCCTGAATCGCTTCAACCGGCAGATCTTTGAATGACAGCCCGGTCGAAAAAGCTGCGAGCGCGTCAGCCACGCGCGTGGTGCTGTTGGCGACGACTGCGGACGGCGTCAATTCGGATTGGGCTTTGAGTTTGGTTTGGGGGGACATTTAACTGATCCTTAATTCTCGCTTTGTCGTTGCATGAACTTTTTTTCTCGTCATTCCGGCGCACGCCGGAATCCAGGGAATTATCTTACAGCTCTGGATTCTGGCTTGCGCCAGAATGACGGGCAGGGTAGTGCTCTCAGTCCACCCGCATCTTCGCCGCGCGCGCGATCTTGCCCAGGCGCTCGATCTCCGAAACGATCAACGCGCCGAATTCCTCCGGCGTGCTCGGCATTACCTCCGCGCCTTCGGCCATGAGTTTCTCCTTGACGTCCGGCTGCGCGAGCACGGCAACGATCTCACGGTTCAGTTTCGTGATGACGTCCGGCGGAGTCCCCGCCGTCGTGAGCACGCCCGCCCACAGCGCGACATCAAAATTCGGCACGCCGGATTCGATCAGTGTCGGCAGCTCGGGCATGATCGAAATGCGTTTCTTCGTGCCGACCGCGATCGCGCGCAGCCGGCCGGCGCGCACGTATTGCACCGAAGACAGCGTGTTGACGAACATGAACGGCACCTGGCCGGCGACGACGTCGGTCAGCGCCGCGGCGCTGCCTTTGTACGGCACGTGCACGATGTCGATGTTGGTGAGCTGCTTCAAGAGCTCGCCCGCCACGTGCGGCGGCGTGCCGTTGCCGGTCGACGCATAAGTGAGTTTGCCGGGATTCGCGCGAGCGAGCGCGATTAGGTCTTTCACGCTTTTGACCGGCGTCGAAGGGTGCACCACGAGGATGAACGGCAGCAACGCAAGCTGGCCGACCGCCGCGAAGTCCTTCACCGGATCGAACGGCAGCTTGGCGAACAGCGCGGAATTGATCGCGTGATTGTTCGACGCGATGATGATCGTGTAGCCGTCGGGCGGCGCCTTCGCGACGATCTCGGTGCCGATGATCGTGCTCGCCCCCGGCCGGTTGTCGATCACCACCTGCTGCTTGACGCTGTCGCTCAACTTGATCGCGACCAGGCGCGCGATGATGTCGGTGCCCGAGCCCGCCGGAAACGGCACGATGAAGCGGACCGGCTTGACCGGATAGGGCGTTTGCGCCTGCGCCGCGCCTGCGTAGAGCGCGAGAGATAAAACCGCGACGGCGCGCGCGACTAAACGATTTTGGCTTTGCGCCGTCATGCCGCTTTCCGCAAAGGCATCTTCTTTATCTTGATTTCAACCCGCAGTTTGGCATGTCCCAGCATGTTCACCAGCGCGTCCAGGCTGAATTTATCAATCCTGCCCTTGAGCAAATCGTTAAGCCGCGGCTGCGTGATACCGAGGAGGCGCGCCGCGTCTTTCTGGGTCAGGTCACTGCGCTTCACAAATTGCTCGATTCTGGTCATCATCTCCGAGCGCAACAGTAAGTTGTGCGCTTGCGCGGGGCGGAAGCCGATGTCCCGAAAAACGTTGCCACTGCTGCGTTCAATCTTCACTCGTTCGGTCATGTCTTTTTCCTTTGCTCGATCAAGGCGCGAAAACGCGCGCGTGCGACGTCAATATCCCGTTGCGGTGTGCGCTGCGTCTTCTTTTGAAAGGCATGCAACACGTAAATGCTTTCCGAAAATTTTGCGACGTAAATAATTCGATACTCACCGCGCGCATGGACCCGGATTTCCCTTACGCCAATCCCGACGGACGGCATTGGCTTCCAATCGTCGGGCTCGAGGCCATCCTGGACGCGGGCCAATTGACGCCCCGCGCGTTGGCGGGCCTCGTCCCGGAAATGCACGTACAACACTGCGGCTATCGCTGACCCAGGCGACCGATTTCATTTCGAATTATATCCGTTTTGATATAAACGGTCAATACGGAATCGCGTCGCGTAAGAGCTCCGCGCGTCCGCCGTGTCGAAAATCACCCTCAATCGGCCTTGATGTTCGCCTCGCGCACGAGCTTGCCCCACCGCGCGACTTCGGCGGCCATGAAAGCCTGCGCATTGGCAGGAGAGCTCGCGACAACGTCGAAGCCCTGCTCGCGCACGCGCTCGGCAGTGTCGGGCTGCTTCAGCACGTTGACGACCTCGGCGTTGATGCGCGCGACGATGTGCACGGGCGTAGCGGACGGCACCATGAGTCCCGTCCAGCTCGTAATCGCGAGCGCCGGCATGCCGAGCTCGGCGGTGGTCGGCACGTCCGGAATCGGCGGCAAGCGCGAAGCTCCCGCGACGGCCAGCGGACGCAGCCGGCCCGACTTGATGTGCGGCAGGCATTCCGGCAAACCGGTCGTGATGAAATCGAGATGGCCGCCGAGCAGCGCGATCGTCGACGGGCCGCCGCCCTTGAACGGGATGTGCTGCGCGTTCGCGCCGGAAAGCTGGCGGTAAAGCTCGAACGCGAGGTGCTGCGGCGTGCCGTTGCCGCTCGACCCGCCGTTGAGTGAACGCGTGCGGCTCAGCGCGGTCAGCTCCGCGAGCGATTTCACCGGCAGGCTTTGCGGCACGACCATCACGAGAGGCAATGAACCCAGCACGGTGACCGCAGTGAGGTCCTTCGCAAAATTGTACGGCGGGTTCGGAATGAGCGTCGCGTTCACCGTGTGCGTGATCGTCATGCCGAGCCAGGTGTAGCCGTCAGGCGTGGATTTCGCGACGAGGTCGGCGCCCAGCAGCGCGTTGGCGCCGGGCCGGTTGTCGATCACGACCGACTGCTTCCATGCGTCGGAGGTTTTCTGCGCGATCGTGCGCGCCATCAGGTCGGTGATGCCGCCGGGCGGAAACGGAATCACGTAGCGAATGGTTTTGTTCGGATATGTGTCGGGCGGCGCGGCAGCACGCGCGCTCGTCGCGAAGAGGAAAACGAGCGATACGAGAAATGCGTGGGCGGCTGCGCGCTGCATGATCTCCTCCCTGCTTGTAGAGCGCATCGCTTAAGCGATGCTGCGCTACTCTAGCATGCGACGCGCAATGCGCAGTCAGGCCTTACCCTTTTCGAGGAACGGCTTCAAGAGATCGAGCGGCAGCGGAAACACGATGGTCGTGTTTTTGTCGGCGCCGATGACGGTCAGCGTTTCGAGGTAGCGCAGCTGGATGGCCTGCGGTTCCTGCGCGAGGATTTTTGCCGCCTGGAACAACTTTTCGGAAGCCTGGAGTTCGCCTTCGGCGTGGATTACCTTGGCGCGCCGCTCGCGTTCCGCTTCGGCCTGCCGCGCGATGGCGCGGATCATCGATTCGGTGAGATCGACCTGCTTGATCTCCACATTCGCGACCTTGATCCCCCACGAGTCGGTCTGCGCGTCGAGCGCCTGCTGGATGTCGAGATTGAGTTTCTCGCGTTCGGCGAGCATCTCGTCGAGCAGGTGCTTGCCCAGAACCGAGCGCAGCATGGTCTGCGCGAGTTGGCTGGTGGCGTTCAGATAATCGACGACCTGGATGATCGCTTTTTGCGGATCGATGACACGCAGGTAGACCACTGCGCTGACTTTCACCGACACGTTGTCGCGCGAGATCACGTCCTGGGTCGGCACTTCGAGCACCACCGTGCGCAAATCGACGCGCACCGCCTGCTGGATAATCGGAATGATGATGACGAGTCCCGGCCCTTTGACCTGCCAGAAACGCCCGAGGGTGAATACGACGCCGCGCTCGTATTCGCGGAAGATGCGAATGGCGTTGACCAAAAACAGCACTGCGAGCACGACCAGAACAGCACCGCCGCCGAGCCAGCTCAAATCAAAGTACGACATTTTTATCTCCTTGTGAGAGGGGCTCTACCATGAGCACCAATCCGTCGATGCCGATCACGCGCACCTGTTGCCCGGGGTCGAGCGGGACATTCGCGTGGACCTTCCACCGCTCGCCATGCACGCGCGCATACCGGGCGCCGCCGGGAGTATCGAGAACCTCGCCGGTCGCGTTGATCATTTGCTCGCGGCCGCTCACTGGCGGCCGCCGACGCGATTGCAGCGCGAGGCGCAGCACGATGAACAGGAACGCGGCGCTCGCCGCCGTGACGGCGCCTATCAGCGGCCACGGAACGCGGTAGCCGGGAATATCCGTGTCGATCAGCATGACCGAGCCGACCACGAAGGCCGTAACGCCGCCCATGCCGAGGATGCCGAAGCCCGGCACGAAATGCTCTGCGACCATCAGCCCCACGCCGAGCGCAATCAGCACGAGGCCGGCGTAATTGACCGGCAGCAACTGCAAGGCGAAGAGCCCGAGCACCAGGCAAATCCCGCCGATCACGCCCGGTGCAACAAGGCCCGGGCTGTAGAACTCGAACAGCAGGCCGTAGAAACCGATCATGAGCAGCAGATAGGCGATGCTCGGATCGGTGATGACGGCCAGGAAGCGCGTGCGCCAGTCGGGCTCGTATTCGACGATCATGGCGCCAGCGGTTGCGAGCCGCTGCTCCCTTCCAAGCACCTGAACCTTGCGGCCGTCGAGCTCTTTCAAGAGTTGCGGCACGTCCGCGGCGATCAGGTCGATCACCTTAATTTTGAGCGCGTCCTGCGCGGAAAGGCTCACCGCGTCGCGCACGGCTTGCTCGGCCCAGTCGGCATTGCGCCCGCGCAGTTGCGCGAGCCCGCGAATGTAGGCGGCGGCATCGTTGGTCTGCTTGCGCGTCATCGTCGACATGAGCGACTGAGGCTCAGCATCCTTGTCGGCCGCTTTACCTTTGCCCTTGCCCTCGCCGCGCGCCGGCGATGCGGGCTCGCCCGGGCCGCCGATCGCAACCGGCGTCGCCGCACCGAGGTTGGTAGCCGGCGCCATCGCCGCGATGTGGCTCGCGTACATGATGTAGGTGCCGGCGCTCGCCGCGCGCGCGCCGGTGGGCGCCACGTAGCTCGCGACCGGAACCGGCGAAGCGAGTATGTGCTTGATGAGCCCGCGCATCGAGGTGTCGAGGCCGCCGGGCGTATCCATTTTGAGCACGACGAGCTGGGCGTTCGACTCAGCGGCTTTGTCGAGACCGCGCTGCAGGTAGTCGGCGCTGGCGGGCCCGACCGCGCCGTTCAGAGTGAGGACCACAACGGGGGCTGCCGGCTGCGCGACAGCCAGCGACGTCCAGCAAATCAGCCATAACGCAAGCGCCCGCATGATCCGCCACCCGTTTACTGCACCGGAAGGGGTACAGTGCCACAAATCGGGGTGGCGTGCGGCCTGCGCGGGAATGCGCGGAGTCTTCGGAAGCACGCTCAGCAGGGTGTGAGATTCAACGGCATCACACGCGCGGATCCCCAGCAAATGTGGGTAGTGAACAGCCGACGTCGCGATGCGACGCAGCACGATTACTTTAGCGTGGCAAATCGGCGGCCCAGACCCACTTTCTCACTTCGCAAGTTCGCGTAGCACTGCACGCCGACGGCTCATGATTTTGCGCGCGATCTTCATCTGCGCGTCAAAAACTGACTTGTGCGCAGCAATTTGATAGCCTTCGGCCGTCTCTACAATGAGGATTTCGTCGCCTTTTCCCAATTTCAGGCGCGCGACTACTTCCTTCGGAAGAATGACGCCGAGGGAATTGCCGATCTGCGTAAGCTTTAACCTGAACATGACGACTCCGCGGCCTTTTTCGAATCACGCTTTGCCCGCCGCCAGCGCCTGCACGATTTGCTTGCCGGTGCGGCCGCGCTCCTTCGACTCTTCGGGCGTCTCAGCGGCGAGCGGGGTCTTGGCGAGCATTTCGAACATGTCGGCCGCGCCTTCCAGCATGCGCCGCGTCATGCCCGCGTCTTCGAACGTGGTCGCGACTTCGAGCATTTCAGGCACGTAGCGATAGGCTTTCGGCGCCATGCCGACAGTGCGGCCGAGTATCCACTTGTAGACCTCGGGCTGCGTGTCTTCGAATTCTGCCGCGAGCTCGTCGGCAACACCGAGTTTGTGGCTCGCGAGCAGGAGTTCCACGCCAAGCGCCAGCGCGCCTTTCGTGAACGCGCCGTAGCACATCTTCAGCGCGGACGCGTTGCCGATCTTCTCGCCGACCACGCGGATCTTGAGTATCTCGTCGTTGATCTGCGTGAGCACCGACGCTTCCGGCCCCGACACGTACAGCCGCAATTCCGATTTGCCCTGCTTCGTCGTCACACGCAGGATGCTGCCGTCGATGCAGGCCCCACCCGCCGCACGAATGATGCCGTCGATTTCTAGCGCGGTGCGCGGCGCGACGGCATTGCCGTTGACGAAGATTATTTTCTTGCCGGTCGCCTTGATGGCGGCTGCGACTTCGCGCGCTTTGGTCACCGCATGCGCGGGATCCAGCACCGAGATGATGACGTCGACCGTCGCAACCAGTTTCTCGACCGAGCCGCAATCCGTGACGCCAGCCTTGGCGGACAACGCGATCGTGCGTTTGCTGCGCCCTTCGAGCGAGGTAAAGATTTCATAGCCGCACGCCTTCAAGCGCACCGCGACCTGGCCGCCCATGTCGCCGATGCTGGTGATGCCGATTTTTTTGATGGTGGCTTGCATGTGGTGCTCCTGTACTTGGAATTCATCTCAGAATCCCCTCGCCCCGCTTGCGGGGAGAGGGTTAGGGTGAGGGGCAGCTTGAAATCTGGGGTTTCGCTATGAATAAAGCTGAGTTGCTTCCCCTCACCTCCGCCCTCTCCCCACTGGCGCGGGGCGAGGGAGTGTTTGTTGAAGGCCGCGTTCTAATCAACCTTCTCAGAAATTATACGCGGTACTTGTTGACGAAATCCCAGTTGATCGCATAGCCGAAGCCGGGCTCGTCGTTCAGCACGAGCTTGCTGCCGTGCATTTGCGCGCGCTGGGAGAAAAGGTTGTTCCACAGCGGATCGCGGTCTTCGTCGGCGAACACTTCGACGCAGTAGCCGTTCGGCACCGCGGCCGCGAGATGGCCCTGGATTTGCGGATCGTGATGCGTGGTCATCAACACGCCGTGCGCATGCGAGTAGCTCGCGATGCGCAGCCATTCAGTAACGCCGCCGGCGCGCGTGCAGTCGAAATTGAGATACCGCACGAGGCCGAGATCGACCAAGTCGCGGCACGCCCACAAGTGGCTTTCGCTCTCGCCGCAGGTCAGCGGGATATTGGTGTGCTGCGTGAGCTTCGCCATGCCGCGGATCGCGTCGTACCAATGCAGCGGCTCTTCATACCAGAACACGTTGTAGGGCTCGAACGCGTGGATCGCATCGACCGCCTGCATCAGCGAATACGAGCGGCTGGCGTCGATCAGCAGTTGAGTCTTATCGCCGATCGCTTCGCGCGCGCGGCGCACGCGGTCGACGTCCTGCGCGAGCGGTAGCCCGCCGGTCTTCATCTTGACGGCGGTAAAACCCTGCTCGATATAGGCGGCCATTTCATCGGCGATGATCTCGGCCGGCTTGTCCGCCCGGTAATAGCCGCCGCTCGCATAGGCGTGAATCTCCTTGGTGCCCGCACCGAGCAAACGCCACACCGGCAGATTGCACGCCTTGCCTTTCAGGTCCCACAACGCGATGTCGATGCCGGCCTGCGCCGCCATGATCGGCTGGCGCTGCGCGGTGCGAAAGCCCATGCTCGCGGTGTCTCCGTCCTTGTAGATTTTGGCGCCGTCGTTGGTCAGCGCGAATATCTTCGCCCAGATCGCCTCGTGCGCATGCGCGTCCATGCCGATCAGGATGTGGCTCAGCTTCTCCACCGCCTCCACCACCGGCTTTGCCGCGCGGCCGTGGATCGTTCCAAGTCCGATCAGGCCGTCGTCGGTTGTCACCTCGACGATGATCTGCGTTGCGACGGTAAACGGCTCGGTCGCGACCGCGTACGTATATTTGAGCGGCACCGACAGCGCGTGGGCCTTGATAGATTTTATTTTCATGGTACGGCGATCTCCGGCGATGAGTGTGCGGCGGGTGACTATTGCTTAAAGGGGGCCAATTAGTCGTCATGCCCGCGCAGGCGGGCATCCAGACGCATTTGATTTTCCTGGGTTCCCGCCTGCGCGGGAACGACGAACGTGGTTTTGTTGGACCATTCTCTAACGATAGCTGTTTCAGTTTCAAACGGCATTATTGCGCCACACGGATGTTCGCGGTCTTCACCACCTTCGTCCACTTAGCGATGTCGCGCTTCATCACCTCCTGCAGGCGTGCGGAGCTCGTGGCGCCGATTTCGAAACCCTCCGCGGCGATGCGCTCCTTCATGTCGGGATTGGTGAGGACCGCAGACACCTCCTTGCTCCAGCGCGCGAGCACTTCGCGGGGCAGCCCTTTAGGACCGAGCACGCCGTACCACAGGATGGTTTCATAGCCGGGCAGCGTTTCGGCGATGGTCGGCATGTCCGGAATCGCGGCGACGCGCTTCGCGGTCGTCACGGCAACCGCGCGCAGCCGGCCGGTCTTCACATGCGGCATCACCACGGGGATCGCGGCGAAGCTGACCTGGATTTGCCCACCGAGCAAGTCCGTGAGCGCGGGGCCGGAGCCCTTGTATGGCACATGCGTCATTTGCGTGCCGGCCATCAGGTCGAACAGCTCGGTCGCGAGGTGCGTGAGGCCGCCGACGCCGGACGTGCCGTAGTTGAGGCTGCGCGGCTTGGCTTTCGCAAGCGCGATCAGCTCGGCAGTATTTTTCGCGGGCACCCCCGGGTTCAACGCGATCAGATAGCCGGATTCGCCGATCATCGCGACCGGCGCCACATCCGCAATCGGGTCGTACGGCAGCTTGTAGATCGTGGCGTTCGCGCAATAGCCGCCCGAGATGAACAGCATCGTGTAGCCGTCGGGCGCCGACGTGAGCGCCGTTTCGATGCCGATCTTGCCGCCGGCGCCGGCGCGGTTGTCGACGACCACCGACTGGCCGAAACCATCGGTGAGTTTCTGCGCCATGATGCGGCCGATGGTGTCGATCCCGCCACCGGGCGCGAAGGGAATGATTAGGCGGATGGGCTTATCGGGGTAGCGCTCTTTCTGCGCGTAGGCAGGCGTGGCGCCTAGCGCGCACAGAACTGCTGCATTGACGATGTGCAATAGCTTGCTCACGAAATCTCCTCGGGTTTGTCTTATTGTGAATGTCATCAGGTCTGCAGATTAAGCAGCGGCTCGCCGCGCGCCCAGCGCTCGAGATTGTCCAGAAAAATGCGCACGCTGCGCAATTCGTTGCCGGCGGATGCGCCCGCGCTGTGCGGCGTCATGATCACGTTCGGCATCTCCCACAACGGAGAGGCAACCGGCAGCGGCTCGCTTGCGTACACGTCGAGGTGCGCGCAACGGATCTGCCCGCTGCGCAGCGCGGCGATCAGCGCTTCCTCATCGCACAGCGCGCCGCGCGCGACGTTGATGAGGCCCGCGGACTTTTTCATCAGTGCGAGAGACTGCGCATTGACGAGCCCGCGCGTTTCGGGAACGAGCGGGCACGCGAGCACGAGCCAGTCGCAGCGCGGCAATAGTTTGGGCAAGTCCGCGAGCGTATGCATTTCGTCGACCGGGTCGTCGGCTGCGCGCGGTTTGCGCCGGATGCCGATCACATGCATGCCGAGCGTTTGCGCGAAACGCGCGACGGTTGCGCCTATCGTGCCCATGCCGACGATGACGATAGTTTGTCTCTGCAGATCGGGCGGCTGCGCCGACGCGCGCACCGGCTCCCAGCTTTTGCGCCGCTGCGCGTCGATGAAGTGCGGCAGTCCGCGGCTCATCATGAGCAATGTCGTAATCGCGGTCTGCGCGACGGGCACGCCGTTGCTGCCGGTCGCGGTGGTCAGCTTGACGCCGCGTTTGGCGAGCGGCGCGACGAACGGATGCTGCTCGATCGCCGTGCTGTCGAAATGCGCGAGCTTGAGATTGCCCGCCGCGAGCAGCGTGTCGCCGTAGGACTTGTAATGGTCGGAAAAACGGATGTCGCGCGTAAGCATCGTCACTTCGATGCGCGCGAGGTCGGCGGATGCGAGGCGTGCCTGCGGTTCGTCGGGCAGATGCACGACCTCGAGCGCGAGCCCGGCGCGCTGCGCGGATTCGTTCAACAGCTTGCCGTACGTAGCGACAAATCCGCGGGATAGCAGTATTCCGGTCATCTATGGTCCCTGTCCGACCGGTCAGCCGCGCGGCGATGCACCGCGCATCATTCGTCGCCCGTGAAGACTTTGAGATAGGACGAGCGGCCGCCGTCGGCGGCGATGGTCGTGCCGGTCAGCATGCGCGATTCGTCGGACGCGAGAAACACCGCGATGGCGGCGATGTCGCCCGGATCGCCGGACGCGAACGGGTAGAGTTTTTTGGTGATCTCCCTCGCGCGCGCGGCCGGCGAGAGCTTTTCGGCCATCATCCATTCCTTGTTTTCGTAACGCTTGATCTGGCGCTCGGTGCGCACCGAGCCGGGCGCGATGCCGTTGGCGCGGATGCCGTGGTCCGCGTACTGCGCGGCAAGCGTCTTGGTGAACGCGATGATGCC
>Ga0207676_10002270_pt1 | contig 13792 bp, 18 predicted proteins | sample KBSSwiS72_FD_184307 | JGI IMG/M metagenome (GOLD analysis project Ga0207676, IMG submission 184307) | Switchgrass rhizosphere microbial communities from Kellogg Biological Station, Michigan, USA - KBS Switchgrass S7-2 (SPAdes) (version 2) | ecosystem: Host-associated > Plants > Roots >... | reverse complement strand
AGGTCCGAGGGCAGCAGCGATCTCGGGCGGCAGCTCGCGCGGGTGCCCCGTCATCTTGCCAATGTCGAGGCCGGGATCGAGCTACCATCCGGCATCCGGGCCAGCGCGGCCGCGCGCCATTCCGGGGCGACCTTCGACCGTGCGGGGAGCGCGCAGGTTCTGCCCGGTTACTGGCTGGTGGACATGCGCGCCCAATGGGCCGTGGCCAAAGGACTGGTCCTGCAGGGGCGGATCGAAAACCTGACCGACAAGGTTTACGAGACCGCAAACGGCTACTCCAGCCTGCGGCGGACGGCCTATATTGGCATCAGGAGCCAGTTCTGATGCTCCGCGTAACCGGCTCCGGGCCGTCCGTCGTGGTCTGCAAGACCTGCCGCATCGCTCCGGACCTGCGGGAGAACGAGCGGGGCGAGCGTGGCGGCGCCCTGCTCGCAGCCGCCCTGCGCATGGCCCAGGCAGACATGGCCGAAGCCCGGCATATCGGGATCGAGGAAATGTCGTGCCTGTTCGCCTGCCAGCGGCACTGCACGGTGCAGATCCGCGCGCCCGGGCGGATCGGCTATGTCCTTGGCGATTTCACGCCCGGCCTCGCTTCGGCCCGCGCCATCCTCGGCTATGCCGTGCTTCACGCCCAAAGCGACGAGGGCGTCGTTCCTTATGCGCAGTGGCCAGAGGGCGTGAAAGGTCATTTCATCGTGCGAACCCCGCCCGAAGGGTTCATCTGCACATGACCGTCGCCTTTGCCGATGTCGCCGCATTGGAGGCTGCGCTGAACCGCCTCCCCGTGATGGACCGGGCCGCCCTTGCCGCAGCGCGTACCCGCCAGGCGGAACTGACCAAGCCGGAAGGGTCGCTCGGCCGTCTTGAGGAGATCGCCGTGTTCATGGCCAGTTGGCAGGCCACGGCGCGGCCCCGCATCGAGCAGGTCCGGGCCGTGGTGTTTGCCGGAAACCACGGGGTGGCGGCACGCGGCGTCAGCGCCTTTCCGGTGGAGGTGACCGCGCAGATGGTCGGCAACTTCCGTGCAGGAGGGGCCGCGATCAACGCGCTGGCGGCTTCGTGCGGCGCGGAACTGGCCGTGGTGGCGCTTGATCTCGACCGGCCCACGCAGGACATCACCGCCGGCCCCGCCATGACGGCGGACGAGTGCCTCGCGGCGCTCAATGTCGGGGCGGCATCCGTTCCGGCGGGCTGCGATCTCCTGTTCGTCGGCGAAATGGGGATCGGCAACACGACGCCCGCCGCTGCCTTGTGCGCGCAGGCATATGGCGGAACGGCAGCCCGCTGGTGCGGGCGCGGCAGCGGAGTGGACGATAGCGGCATCGCCCGCAAGGTCGCGGCCGTGGAATCGGCGCTGGCGCTTCACGGCAAAGCTTGCACCACCCCGTTCGAAACCCTGCGCCGCATGGGCGGGCGTGAGATCGCCGCTATGGCAGGGGCCATCCTGGCTGCCCGGCTGTGCCGGGTGCCGGTTCTGCTCGATGGGTTCATCTGCTGCGCCGCCATCGCGCCCATGGCGGCCGCCAACCCTGCCTTCACGGATCACTGTCTCGCCGCGCATTGTTCGGCCGAGGCAGCGCATGCGCGGCTGCTGGGCCATTTCGGGCTGGAACCATTGCTTAACCTCGGGATGAGGCTGGGCGAAGCATCCGGCGCGGCGGTCGCGGTCCATCTGGTCCGCGCAGCACTTGCTGCGCACAACCAGATGGCAACCTTTGCCGAAGCCGCCGTGGAACAGCCGGGATGAGCGGTTTTGTCATCCACCTTATGCGCCATGGGCCGCCTGTGCGGACGGGGCTGTTGCTTGGCCATTGCGACGAACCTGCAACGGCTCCGCGAGCGCCGACCTTGATCGCCCGCGCCGCGTGGCTCAAGATCGGGACAATCGCCACGTCCGACCTGCGCCGGGCCGCCGAAACAGCCGACGCTCTCGCCGCGACGATGGGCCTGAAGTTCGCCATCGATCCCCGGTGGCGTGAACTGGATTTCGGCGCATGGGACGGCAAGGTTTCAACCGACCTGCCGGCTGCCGACATGGCCCGGTTCTGGAACGATCCCGACGGCAACCCCCCACCGGCAGGAGAGCGGTGGACCGAACTGCGGCAGAGGGTGCGGGCCGCCCTGGCTGAACTGACCGGGCCGAGCCTGGTGGTCACGCACGCCGGTGCCATGCGCGCCGCAGTTTCAGTCCTCACGGGCTTGGACCATCGCGGCGTCTGGGCGCTAGACCTGCCCTATGGCGCCCTGCTGTCGCTTCGGATCTGGCCTGGCGAGCAACTGACGGGGCAGATTGTGGGGCTGGATGCAGGCGAACTGCAATGAAGGCCCTGTTGGTCGCGCTGGGGTTCATGACGCGGCTGCCGCTGCCGGTCCCACAGGCGGAAACGCGCGACTATGCCGCCGCGATCCGGTGGTTCCCGGCGGCGGGACTGGTTGTTGGTGCCGGAGTGGCGGGGGCGGCGTGGCTCGGTACCCAGCGTGATCCGTGGCTGGGCGCCCTCTGCGGACTGATCGCATGGGTCGCCCTGACCGGCGCGCTCCATCTTGATGGCCTTGGCGATGTGGTGGACGCCGCCGGCGCAGCTCATGGCAACCGGACTCGCCTCTCGCAGGTGCTCGCCGACCCGCATATCGGCAGTTTCGGCGTCGTTGCCATCACCCTGCAACTGCTCGCCAAGCTGGTGCTTCTGAGGCTGGCCGTGGAAACGCCGGGGTGGTGGGCCTTGTGCCTGGTGCCAGCGCTCGCCCGCACCGGGCCGATGGCCTGGGCGCTGACGCTCGCACCGCTGCACGAGGGCATGGGCACCCTGTTCCGGGCTGGAGCGAGTTGGCTCGCGCTCGCTCTGTGGCTCGGGGGATTTGGCCTCGCCATGTTTCCAGCGCTTTGGGTCGTGGCTGCCAATCTGCTTGCATTTGCAGGGTGGCGCTGGTGGCTGAAAACGCGGCTGGGCGGCATTTCCGGAGACGGCCACGGTGCGGGGATCGAACTCGTCGAGACGGTCTCCTTGCTCGTGCTGGCGGTGTGCCGATGAACCCTGCGTTCACGCACCACGGCGGCGAACTTGCCGCGGCAGTACGGACTTACGGCGGCGCGCGGGCCGAGTGGCTGGATCTCTCGACGGGCATCAATCCACTGCCTTGGCCGGTGCGGACAGACCTACCGATCAACTGGAGCGATCTGCCCGATCACGCGGATCTGTTGGCGCTGGAACGGGAGGCTGCCGCGCACTTTGGCGCTGATCCCGCCCTGTGCAGGGCAGTGCCGGGCAGCGAAGCCGCACTGCGGTTGATCGCCCTGGTGCTTGGACTGCCGGGCCGCCATTTCCCACTGACCTATCGCAGCCACGTCGAAGCTTTCGATGAAGTCTGTCTGTACCAGGCTGGCGCCGTTGGTGCCGCCACCGTCCTTGTGGTCGCCAACCCCAACAATCCCGATGGCACCCTGCACCACGCAGACCAGATCGCCGCCTTGCTTGCCGCACAGGAAGCCAAGGGTGGATGGCTGTTGGTCGATGAGGCCTTTGTCGATTGCCACCCCGGCGCGAGTGTCGTCACCATGGTGCGGCCAGAGCGGCGCCTCATCGTGTTGCGCTCGTTCGGCAAGTTCTTCGGCCTTGCCGGCGTGCGGCTCGGCTTTGTCCTGGCGCCGCCTGATTTGCTGGCCGCACTGCACCGGAGACTGGGGGCATGGCCGGTCAATGCCACGGCGCTCGCGATCGGACGGACTGCCTATGCGGACCGGGCGTGGGTTGCAGCGACCCTCCACGACCTCCGTGCGCGGGCGGCGGCACTGGATGACGTCCTGTTCAGACATGGCCTTACCTTCGTGGGTGAGTGCCCCCTGTTCAGGTTGGTGCATGTGCCCGCCGCTGGGGCCCTGTTCGAAGGGCTGGCCCACCGCCGCATTCTGACCCGGCCATTCGAGCAGAACGGCTCTCTGCTGCGACTTGGGCTTCCGAGGGACAGCGTTGCGCTCACCAGACTGGACGCGGCATTGACGGAGGCCGTCCGGCATGGCTGACTGGGCGCCGCTTTGCGCGCTGACACTCGATGTCGCCTTGGGCTGGCCGGCCTGGCTCCATGCCTGCCTGGGGCACCCTGTCGGCTCGTTCGCCCGGATGATCGACGGCTGTACCCGCCGGTTCAACCAGCCACAACGCAGCGATGCCGTCCGGCGATGGCTTGGCGCTTTGACCATGGTCATCGTCGCCGGCGGGACCTTTGCGATGGTCTGGGCAATGGATTGTTTCGTCCGTCGCTGGCTCGGCCCTGCGGTGTGGCCGATCATGGCCCTGCTGGCCTGGCCAGCCCTCGCCCAGCGCAGCCTTGATGAGCACTACCTACCAATCATCACTAAGCTGGAAACGGGCGACCTCACCGCTGCGCGAGAGACAGTGGGCATGATCGTCGGACGCGACACCAGCGAACTCGACTCATCTGGAATCGCCCGGGCAGCCATCGAGTCTCTGGCCGAGAGTTTTTGTGACGGCGTGGTCGCACCGCTTTTCTGGTTCGTCGCGCTGGGTTTGCCAGGGCTATGGGCCTGCAAGGCGATCAATACCGCCGACAGCCTGATCGGTCACAAGGAGGTGCCGTTCACGGACTTCGGCATGGTGGCGGCGCGCACCGACGATGTCATGAACCTGATCCCGGCGCGGCTCTCGGCTATCCTGATCTGTCTCGCCGGTTGTGGTGGCTGGCAGGTGCTTTGGCGGGACCATGGCAATCACGCGTCGCCCAATGCGGGGTGGCCAGAGGCGGCAATGGCCGGGGCCCTCGGCGTGAGTCTTGCCGGTCCTGCGAGCTACGACGGCATCTTGCTCGAAAAGCCGTGGATCGGATCGGGCGAAGCTCCGGGGTTGCAGGCCATGGCGAGGGCGCGCCAAGTCTATCACCGGGCCTGCGGACTTTTGTGGATCGGAACGGGAGTGGCTGTGTGGGCGCTGTGATGTTGCAGGGAACAGGCTCGGACGTGGGCAAATCCGTCCTCGTTGCGGGGGTTTGCCGGGCTTTCGCGAACCGGGGCCTGCGGGTATTGCCATTCAAGCCTCAGAACATGTCGAACAATGCCGCGGTAACGGTCGATGGCGGCGAGATCGGCCGGGCCCAGGCGCTGCAGGCGCTGGCGGCGCGGGCCGAGCCGCATACCGACATGAACCCGGTGCTGCTCAAGCCGCAGGCAGACCGCACCTCTCAACTGATCGTCCACGGCAGGGTCCGTGGAACCCTCGGTTCGGCCAACTTTATCGAAGGGCGGCGCCCGCTCCTGCCCGAGGTGCTGGCAAGCTGGGAACGGCTTTCGGCGCGCTGCGACGTGGTCGTGATCGAGGGAGCGGGTTCGCCTGCCGAGATAAACCTGCGCGACGGCGATATCGCCAACATGGGGTTCGCCCGCGCGGCGAATGTGCCCGTGGTCCTTGTCGGCGACATCGATAGGGGTGGGGTGATCGCATCGCTGGTCGGCACGCGGGCCGTGCTTGACCCAGATGACGCGGCCATGATCCGCGGCTTCATCGTCAACAAGTTCCGCGGCGACCCCGCCCTTTTCGACGGAGGATACCGCGCGATCGAGCGCTTCACCGGATGGCGTGGATTTGGCGTTGTCCCGTGGCTCGAGGCGGTCTCGCGCCTGCCGAGTGAGGATGCCGTCATTCTGGAACGGGGCATTGGAGCCGATGGCGGACGCCTGCTTGTCGCCTGCCCGATCCTGCCCCGCATTGCCAATTTCGATGACCTTGATCCCTTGCGGGCAGAGCCGAAAGTTGAGGTGGCGATGATCCCGCCGGGCATGCCGATTCCGGTGGAGGCCGACCTGATCGTCTTGCCCGGATCGAAGGCGACGATTGCGGACATGGCCTTCGTCCGCGAGCAGGGGTGGGATATCGACATCCTGGCTCATCACCGGCGGGGCGGATCCGTGCTGGGGATCTGCGGAGGCTACCAGATGCTCGGTCGGTGCATCACCGATCCGCTTGGCATCGAGGGTGAGCGGCGTGAAATCGAGGGCCTTGGTCTGCTGGATGTCGAAACGCGGCTTGGCCCTGAAAAGGCGCTTCGCCATGTGACGGGATATGCATTCGGCGCGGCGCTCGATGGCTATGAAATGCACATGGGCGAAACAACGAGTGTCGCGACAGCAAAGCCATTTGCCATTCTTGATCACGGCGGAACGGACGGCGCGGTCAGCGACGATGGCCGGGTGATCGGCACCTATTGCCACGGACTGCTGGGAAAAGGGCCATTGCGGGGCGCGGTCCTGGCGCGCATCGCCGGCAGCGGCGGAGCCTTCGACCATGGACAGGTTGTCGATGCGGCGCTGGACGATCTGGCCGAGGCGCTTGAGGCGCAACTCGATCTTGATGCTCTGCTTGCCCTTGCGCAGGGCGAGGCGCGGTGAGCGTGTTGCTCGTCCTTGGCGGGGCCCGTTCAGGTAAGAGCCGCCATGCCCAGCAGTGGACTGAGCGGAACGAAGGCCGACTCGCTTACATTGCGACGGCAGAAGCGCATGATGATGAAATGGCCGAGCGAATAGTCCGGCATCAGGAGCAGCGCGGCACGCGATGGCAAACGTTCGAGGCGCCATTCGACCTGCCCCAAGCCATCAATGCTGCGCGTTCGACCCACGCTGCAATCATGGTGGACTGCCTGACCCTGTGGACATCCAATCTGCTGCTGGCGGAATTGGATATCGAGAGCGAGGTCGATAGATTGGCCATTTCGTTGAAGGGCTGCACCGTCCCGATCGCCCTGGTCTCGAATGAGGTCGGGCTGGGCATCGTTCCTGACAAAGCCCTCGCGCGGCGCTTTCGAGACGAGGCGGGACGGTGCAACCAAAGACTGGCCGCCTTGGCCGATGAGGTTGCATTTGTCGCAGCGGGGCTGGCAATGCGGTTGAAGTGATGAACGGCTAGGCACGCTCAGACGGTATTCGACGTTTGATGCCCGCTTTTGGCGAGCGCTGCCTTTCGAGGTGTGGTTTGCAAACGGCGACTTCGTCCCACGACCTGCCGGCGGCTGCCGACCAAACCTCGTCCTTCCCGCATTACATCTTGATCGCCCGCTTGCCGCGGAACCAGCCGTCAGGCTGACCGTGTATGGAGAATCCGCGAAGTCCGAGGTGTGGTCGGTCGTTTTTGACCGGGTCGCGAGCAAATTTCACGTGCCGCGGGAATAAAGACCTTTCATCTCCAGTCTCTCCTTCGAATGCTCTTGAAGGATATTGTGCATGGAGACTGATGAAACGCTGCTCGGAAGACGCCAGGCCTTGAAATGTCTGGGATGGGCCGGGACCGGCGCGCTCTATGCGCTGAATGGTGGGATCGCCACATCGCTCACGCTCGATCAAGCCGTTGCTGGTGTTCCCCCGGGGCAAAGTCAGGCAACGACAACCGCGACCTTCACGTTCCTTCAGATCAGCGATACCCATGTCGGCTTTGCGAAGGCCGCCAATCCGGATCCGGTGGCGACACTGCGCGAAACGGTGGCGAAGATCCGGGCGCTGCCTGTTCAGCCAGATTTCCTGGTGCACACTGGTGATATCAGTCACCTCGCGAAGACCGAACAGTTCGATCTTGCGCAACAGGTGCTGGGCGAGATCGGTCTGCCGATCCATTTCGTGCCGGGCGAGCACGATCTGGTCGATGGCAACGATCCGCGGCCCTTCATCGCGCGCTTTGCGCCCGAGGCGACAGGTGACGGCTGGTACAGCTTCGATGTCAAAGGTGTGCATTTCGTCGCTCTGGTGAACGTGGTCCAGCTCGGCAGCAAAGGCATGGGTACACTGGGCGCGGAGCAGCTCGCGTGGCTCAAGGAGGATCTTGCCGGTCTCTCATCCTCGACCCCCATTGTCGTGCTGTCGCACTTTCCGCTGTGGGCGCTTTATCCCGATTGGGGTTGGGGGACCGAGGACGGTGCCACCGCGCTCGCACTGCTCCGGCGTTTCGGCTCGGTCACCGCGCTCAATGGCCATGTGCATCAGGTCCAGCGCAAGGTCGAAGGGCACATGAGCTTTCACGCTGCCCGCTCGACCGCTTATCCGCAGCCTGCACCCGGTGTCGGACCCGGACCCGGGCCGCTCGTCGTGCCGCCCGAGCAATTGCGCTCGCAGATAGGCATTTCCACATTGCGCTTTGCCGCGAGCGACACCCCCGTCGCCGTTCTCGACACCACTGTCGCCTGACCCGGAACCGCGATCATGCTCAAGCAACGATGTGCGCCAAAGGCGCGGTCCCTGCTTCTTTTCACCGCGCTTGCGGTGTTGGCAGGAAGTGCCATGGCTGAAACCGGCCCTGCACGCCATGCGCGGAAATCCGCCGCCCATGGCGCGAAGCCGGTCGCTGCGTTTCCGGCCGGCAATGCTGCCAACGGGGCACTGCTCTATCAGTCCTGCATGGGTTGCCACTCGCTCGGCGATAACGATGTCGGCCCGCGCCATCGCGGCGTGGTCGGGCGCACGGCAGGGACCGTACCAGACTATGCCTATTCCGCGGCGCTGCGGAAGTCCGGTCTTGTGTGGACGCCCGCCAATCTCGACAAATGGCTGACCAACCCGCAAAAGTTGGTGCCGGGGACGAAGATGTACTTCTCGGTCGCCAAGCCGCAGGATCGGGCGGATATCATTGCCTATCTTGCGCAGCAGAAGTGAGCACCAGGCAGAGCGATGACCCGCTGGCGACGATCCCCCTGGCTCGGACTGACGTTCAGCCGCGAACGGCTGCGCGACGCGGAGCATGGCCGTGCGGCCAGGTTCGCGTCGCTCGTCCTGCCCCATCTCGACAGCGCGTGGCGCTACGCACGGTTTCTCTGCCGTGATGACAGCGCCGCTGAAGATATCGTGCAGGGTGCGTTCGAACGCGCCCTCAAGGCAATCGACCAGTGTCACGGCGATCCGCGGGCGTGGCTTTTCACCATTCTGCGCAATTGTCATCATGACTGGGCACGTCAGCAAGCGCGGTCGGCATCGACCGGCTCGGACGACGAATTGGCCGTGCTCGCGGCACCTGATGATCAGCACAAGCTCGCGGAGATGGCCGATCTGCGGCAGATGATCGAAGCCCTTCCGGAGCCGTTTCGCGAAGCCCTGGTGCTGCGCGAACTTGAGGAACTGACCTATCGCGACATTGCCGCGGTGACAGGAGCGCCGATCGGTACGGTCATGTCGCGGCTGGCGCGGGCACGCCAGATGCTCGGCGTGCTGCTGCGCGATGGGGATGCGCCGGAAAGAAAGCGAGGACAGGCATGACTCAGCCTTGCCAGGACCGCGACCTTGCCTTGCAAGCGATGCTCGATGATGAGCTCGACCCGTTGGCTACTGCCGCGCTCGAAGACCACTTGAGGGGCTGCGCGGGATGCCGCGAGGCCTTTGCAAAGGCGAAGCAACTGCGCCTCGCCCTGCGCCGCTCGGAGCTGTATGCCTCTGCGCCAGATCACTTGCGTACACGGATCGAGGCGCTGGCGGGTGAGGCGGCATCGCCTGCCTGGCAGCGGCCGCGTCCTGGCTTCATGCCGTGGCTGGGCGGCGGCGCGATCGGCGCGCTTGCGGCCAGTCTCGCGCTGCTGCTGGCCGTGCCCACGGCGCCCGAGCAGACCCTTGCCGATGAAGTGATCAGCAGCCAGATCCGCTCACTTCAGAGCGGCCATCTGGTCGATGTAGAGACGTCGGATCGGCACACGGTCAAGCCGTGGTTCAATGGCCGGATCGATTTCTCGCCGCCGGTCGTCGATCTCGCCCCGCAAGGGTTTCCGCTGGTCGGGGGTAGGCTCGATGTCCTTGAAGGCCGGACTGTCGCCGCGCTGGTATTCAAGCGTCGGCTTCACACGATCAATCTGTTTATCAGGCCCCAACCGGCAGGTGCACGCGATGCGGCGCTGGCCCGCCAGGGCTACGCAATCGAGAAGTGGAGGGCAGGAGGTCTCGAATACTGGGCCGTCTCGGACATCCCCGCCGGCGAACTCAGTAACTTTCACCGCATCTTCGCCGAAGAGTCTCGGAAATGATGATCTCGATCCGACCTACTCTGCCAACCGATGCCCCGCTGCTTCCCGCCATTGAGCAATCTGCGGGCGAGTTGTTTCGCACCGTTCCCGAACTCGCGTGGATCGCCGATGGCGACAATATCGCGCCGCAGCGCCATCTCGAACTGATTGCAGATGGTGCCTGCTGGGTCGCTGAAGCTGGGGACGGAACATTGGCCGGCTTTCTGGCGGCACAACTTGCGGGAGATGCACTGCACATCTGGGAGCTGTCGGTCCGTCAGGGCCAGCAGCGCAAGGGCATAGGTCGAGCGCTGGTCACACAGGCCGCTGCGTTCGCGCGCGAAAAAGGCCTGCAGGCCGTCACGCTGTCCACGTTCGTAGGCGTGGCGTGGAACGAGCCGATGTATCGCCGTTTAGGCTTCATGGCGCTCGCGCCCGACGATTGCGACGAACGCCTGCAAGACATCTTGCGCAATGAGTTGGCCGCAGGATTACCTGGCGAACGGCGCTGCGCCATGCGGATGCAACTTGCCCGAGCCGATGCCGCATGACCACGATCCGCCGCGCCGGTCCCGCCGATGGTGACCGCGTCGTCGAGATCTGGCGCGCTGCAGTCGATGCAACCCATGACTTCCTCTCTGCGGCCGACCGCAATGCGATCGATCACGAGGTAAAGCACTGGCAGCCCGATCCACCACTGTGGCTCGCGGTGGGCGAGCACGGCACTGCGGTCGCCTTCATGCAGATCGTCGGCGCGGCGATGGAAGCCCTGTTCGTTCACCCGGCGCATCATGGGCGCGGCATTGGCCGGGCACTGGTAAACCACGCGATGTCGCTTTCGCCTGCTGCGGCCCTGACGACTATCGTCAATGAACAGAACGCACAGGCGGTCGGCTTTTATGAGCGGCTTGGCTTCCGCCGGACGGGGCGGTCCGAGGTCGACGAACAGGGGCGGCGCTATCCAGTGCTGTTTCTTCGACTGGACAAGCCGGGTCGGGCGCAGGTTGCCGCGGAACCGCGGGCCGAACACGATCTTGCGATGGCAGACATCGACGCACTTGAGGATCATCTCTACGCGCACAACCGGAAGATGACCGGGCGTGACGATGCGCGCGGCCTTGCCTTTGTCATCCGCGATGACAGCGGGCGCATCACTGCGGCGTGCGCTGGCTATAGCTGGGCGGGAAGCGCGGAGCTCAAGCAACTTTGGGTCCACGAGCACCTGCGCGGGCAGGGGCATGGCCGTACGTTGTTGGCCGCGTTCACCGACGAAGCGAAGCGCCGCGGCGTAAGACAGGTGTTTGTCGCCAGTTACAGCTTTCAGGCCCCGCAGTTCTATGAGCGAGCCGGATTCGAGCGGGTGGCAGAGATTGCGGATTGGCCTCCTGGCCATGCCAATATCCTGCTGCGCAAAGTGCTTCTGCCATAAGGCATTGCGCAGCGATTCGCGCGAAACGGGCTGCGCTTTTTCGTCAACCTGCTGAAACTTCTGATGAACTTCGCACGAAAGGGGTGGTACCCCCCTATTGGCTGGAGCCTACTCCCATGATTTTGCCCTCCCTCGCGCGGCGCGGTGTGCTGCTTTCCATCCTTTCTGCAACGGCGATAGGCGGCCACGCCGCTGCGCAAGGGCGGAGCACTGCAGCCAGCCGACGGCCCGCGATCAAGGCGCTGGCGTTTGACGGCTTCACACTGCTCGATCCTCGCCCGGTGAGCGCCGCCATGGTCCAGCTTCTGCCAGAAAAAGGCGCGCAGCTGGCTTCCGCATGGGCCAACAAGCTGTTCGCCCTCTCGTGGCTTGAAACCGCAGCCGGGCGCTACAGCGGCTTTGCTGCAATCGCGGATGCCGCGCTGGACTTCAGTGCGCAGGCCATGGGCATCGACCTGCCGCCCCAGCAGCGGCACGCGCTTGTCGCGGTCTACGGCAGGCTTCCGGCCTGGTCGGATACGGCGGCAACGCTGGAGGCGCTGGCCACGTCCGGCGTACGCCTTGCCTTCCTGTCCAACCTTGGCGCTGACATGCTTCAGAGCAACATGCGCGCCAACGGGCTTGATCAGTGGATGGACGCGCCGTTGAGCACGGACCAGGTCCGTGCATTCAAGCCCTCGCCGCACGCCTATGCCATGGCGGAAGTGCACTTTGGCCTGCCACGCGCCGAAATCGGATTTGTGGCCTTTGGCGGCTGGGACGCGCTGGGCGCTAGATGGTACGGTTATCGCACCGCCTGGATCAACCGGCTGGGCGTGACCGAAGAGACGCTGACACCGAGACCGGATGCGATCGCGCGCGATCTTTCCGCAATCGCGGTTCTGCGCCAGGTCTAGCGCGGCAGGGCGCCAAGCGACGCGCGGAGGCGCGGCGAAGCAAAATCGAGGAAGGCACGCAGTTTGAGCGGCACGAGCGGCGGCCCGGTGTGGACAAGGTGCACGGGGATCGGACCGCCGACGAAGCGCTTCAGGACCTCCACCAGCTGCCCCTCGCGCAGCGCGGATGCCGCCTGATACGAGGTCATCCGCGCAATGCCGAGTCCACTGCTCGCCGCCTCGACCAGCGCATCGGCCGTGCTCACACCGAGCCGCGGATTGATGGCGAGCGCGGCATCCTCGGCGAAGCGCCAGCTGTGCGATATGTGAAGCTCTTCGAACGCAAGGCAATCGTGATCGGCAAGTGCGGCCGGGCTTTCAACTGACGACCCAAAGCACGCCATACCGGACTGGATACGAGAATGACTGTTTCCGCCCGAACCAGCCGTCCCACAAGTATCCCACGATGTGGCCAGCTAATGCCGTAACCAATCGCAGAATATCGTCACCGCCGATCCGCTGGTCCATTGACGGCCTCGAACACTCGCGTCATCAGCTCGATCAACACTGCGGGGTCATTGCGCGGGGACTTCTTGAGCTTGGCGAGCGGCACGAAAATCTCGACGCCCGACACAGGCTCAGCGGCTACGGTTTCAGTAACAACGTTCATCACACTACTCCTTCAAAACCACATGCACCCCGGAATGGGGTGGGCGGCGAAAGAGCGACCGGCAGGCCCGCCGGCGGAGCCGGGCAGCATCCGCAGGACCGGAACACAGAAGAGGTAAGCGCGGCACGCGCGTTGCGGCCAGGCGCGGCGGGCCTAAAGGGAAGCGACGCCCACCCCATAGCGGGAGTGCCACGATCAACGCGATCGGGCCGGCGAACGCCCTGGCCCGACTCCGCAGATACGAAAAAGCGCAAATCCGCAGGGACGGATTTACGGATAGCGGGGCGTTGCGGGGTGTCCCCGCTTGAAGGGGTACGGCCAGACTCCGGCTGGCCGTCAGGGGAAGGCTTTCCCCCTCCACGATCAGCATTGGCTGTGGATAGACCGTGGCACATCCTGACGGCGGCGATACAAAACCTTGGTCATTGCATGTAAATACCGAGGATTTATATCATACCTTATGGAGCCGACGACTCATCGAGAACGGGCCCTGGAGGTCGTCCGTCACCGCGGCATTGCGCGTGGACGCGACTTCGATGCGGCTGGGGTCACGCGCGCCACTCTGCAGCGGCTGCGCGATGAAGGCGTCCTCCAGCAGGTCGGCCGCGGGCTCTACAAGCTGGCCGATGCTGACCTCGACAGCGCGACAAGTCTGGCCGAAGCCGTCCGCATCCAGCCGCGCGGCGTCATCTGCCTGCTCTCGGCGCTGCAGTTCCACGAACTGACCACGCAGACCCCCCATGCGGTGTGGATGATGCTCGGCCAAAAAGAGTGGGCACCGGTCAATCCGTCCGTGACGCTGAAGATCGTTCGCGCGAGCGGCGAAGCTCTGACAGCGGGCGT
>Ga0207676_10002266_pt1 | contig 13803 bp, 11 predicted proteins | sample KBSSwiS72_FD_184307 | JGI IMG/M metagenome (GOLD analysis project Ga0207676, IMG submission 184307) | Switchgrass rhizosphere microbial communities from Kellogg Biological Station, Michigan, USA - KBS Switchgrass S7-2 (SPAdes) (version 2) | ecosystem: Host-associated > Plants > Roots >... | reverse complement strand
GCTCAAGCTTCCCACGCTGAAAGTATCTCGCCGTGAGGCGAAGGCTGTTATCGGTGAACGGATCAAGGAAGGACACCGAGCGGGAATGGAGTCATATGAAACAAGTTCTAAGCGAGCCGAGCGACGTTATGGTACGTGGGACAGACGAAACTACCAGCTCCTCATCGAATTGTTTGACACAGACGAAATAGCAAAAGAGTATAACGCGATTCCAAAATTGATTCTGACCGGCACTTACCGAAGCACCGAGAGGGCAGAACTGCACCACAAGCGGATCGATCGAAAGATAAAGTGGTTCAAAGAGCTTGCGCGCAGGATCGACAATCATTTCCTGCAAGCTGGAGAAGCCCTTCCCAATCTTACATCTTCGGAAACCCTCTCGGCCTTCGACAAAGTTGATCTACTTTGTAACCGCTTTCATGCGGTAGTGAACCAACTGAATCATCCGAAACGAGGACACAAATCACCGTCACGTTCGTTCGTTAGAAGCGAGTACGATGTTCAGGAATTACTGCACGCATTACTGTGGATCTTTTTTACCGATGTCAGACGAGAAGATCCTGTTCCCCAAAGAGCCGGCGCATCTTCACGAACCGACTTTGTTCTCAAAAAAGAAGGAATTATCGTCGAAGTGAAAAAGACACGCTCAAATCTACGAGACAATGAGGTCGGCAAAGAGTTGATTGTTGACATCGAGAGATATAAAGCGCGTAACGATTGCAAGCTTGTGTATTGCTTCGTTTACGATCCTGACCACTACATCCGGAATCCCGCCGGGCTTGAAGAGTTGAGTCGAAACGAAGCTGATCCAATCGTTAAGGTGATTGTCCTACCAAAACGGTAGCTGACAACTACCAGATTAAGTTTCGTGAGCTTGCATTATTCTATATTTCTCTTACCAATTTAAATCGCCATATTGGTCCAGTGAATAAACTCCGCCCTCTGAAGCTGCTGGTCCGGAGAAGTAAATTTTCTCTACTTCCTTGTTGAGAACGTCCTTGGACGCAGTTGTCAACTCTTATCTTTATTGAAAATAAGACTAGACCAATCCCGGCGCAGACGTGATAGGAGGAACGTCAACTTTTTACGCGAAAACAGTTCGCGGCAAATCATCAAAGGATGGAAGAGATGAAATCTTTTGGCCACCAGGACGTGGGATTTTGTTCTACTTCTACGAAAAATGGCCAGAACTGTTAAATATTTTCACCGTCATTTTACTTAGCATTTTCACGAAAAATTAAAACACACAAAAATTTGCTCTAAAAATTGGGTCTGCGTATAAATCATGTTGCTACTCCAGCGCCCAAAGGACTTTGGACCAACTATAAGAGCCAGCCAAGATACTGTATTGGTTATCTAAGGGAGGCATAACTTATGACGACAGCGCTAGCATGGATAGGAGGTTTGGTGGTTTTGGGCTTTTTGATAAAGGTTTTTGCCCAAGCTGTTCAAACGAGTGGTTTAGAAGAATTTAGCGTATTGAGATTCCGGTTTAAGAAAAATGAAAAGTCGCCGAAGCAGCTTGAGGAGTAAGGAATGGACATGCTTATTATTTCTCCTCCATATTCGAACTTCTCTGACTATTCCGAGATTGTCTTAGATCCTTTGTATGGATCAGGATGGGCATCCCTACGCGTCCGGTACCCATCTGGAGTGCAACCTCAAACGAACTACTTTTGATCGACGTTCTTGGATAAGGAGTTATCTACAAGGTCAATGTTAGACGAAACAAAAACGGGCGGTGAAATACCCGCGATGAGTTACAAGCTCATTCAGGACACATTTGAAAAGTTACTAGAAGCCACTGCGAATTTGCTGGAGCGAGATTGGCCCGCAAAATACCATGCTGTAGATAGTGCGCGAGTAGTCTTTTTTCAGGGCCTCAGGATAGCAATCAATACCTTTAATACGATTATGTTCATCGTGGCAGACGATGACTATCATGGCCGCAGGCGAGTATGTTCGCTAGCGCTTCCTCCTCTTGTAAGGACCCTATTTGAACAGCTCATCAGTTTCATTTTCTTGATACAGGATGTGCCAAGGTACATTCCGTGGATGTTTAGAACTGGATACAACGAAGACAGAATACAGCTTGCCCACGTTCAGAAGTATCACGGTTCCGATGCAACGTGGAACGACTACATCAAACACTTACAAGAGAAGATTGCAGCGGAAGAGGCCACTGGATACATCAGTCCACATGAGATAAAAAGGCCGGACACCATTGGACGCTGGCCCACTCCTGGGCGAATGCACGACAGACTTGTCAGGGACCGAACAGCAGATCAGGACACACTTGATTATATTGAATACATAAATTCGTGGCTGTACCGAGAGTTATCAGGCCAAACGCACCTGAACATCAGTGGACTTACAATGAGGGGCATACACTTCTCCATTGACGAAGCTAAAATTGTCTTTGGGGAAGAAGAGTGGGAAGAGAAACGAAACGAAAAACTTGAAGAATACCGACAGAAACAAGTTTGGCTCGCCATCATTTTAATGTTGGCTATTGTTTCCGAGATAGAAGGGCATTTCCATTTTGGCCGTAACCAAAAAGCACGTGAACTGTGGACGCTTTTGAACGCTCATAGCGACATTGCACTAGACTTCTGGGAACATAGATATAAGGAGCTACTTCCTGAGTAGCAACATGTCAACACCCAGAATCTTTGACAACGGGTGTATAATGCCGCGCATGGAATGGTGGCTTGCCATCATGGGTTTCATTATGAGCCTCCTTGCTACAGCCGACTTGGCCCACAAGTACGGATCTGCTCTAATCAAAAAAATTTCAGAAAAGCGATCTAGACCGGATTCATACGGAACCTCGTTGGCTATAGCGAAAGTCACTCAAATATTAGCCTCAATGCATTGCTGTCCTCGCTACTACCATTTTAAAAAAATCTAAAGTTGGACACGTGCGAACGATTCTTTACTTGTAGGTAATGTTCCTTTACTTGAAGGGAACGTTCTTTACTTACTGACTTATCACGACAATGCGCAAAACAGAATCCTTCTTCGGCTGGACTATGCCCTCGCGTACCGCGATTCGTCGGGCGGAGCAGGCTATGGATCCTGCGCAACAAGGAGTGCGTGATGAAATAGGATTCCTGTACATTCATGATGCCTACGCCAACCGTTTCTTCCCTGGCACTTCCGTTTTGCAAACTTGACTGCGGTACGCTCTCTTTGTGCCGTGGATTTACCGACGCCTTTTCGACCGCGGCATCAAGCGAGATGTAGAACAACAACTGACAAGAGAAGAATTGATTCTTGTCGCACGCTTATCTCAGGTTGAAATGAAAGGCGTAATCGGTAGAACGATCTATCCGCGGCCCACAAAACAACCATCTACATTTATCTATTGGTCAGCGCTGGCTACATGGGGCATCCTCCGCGAAAGCGAAGGAAACACACCATCACGCACCTTTGTCCATCGAATGCTTGAGCGAACGAACGGAGTCAGACGAAGAAGAAGTGATGAGTTCGAGACGGATGAGATCTATCAGCCGTTCTGGCCACTACCCGACCCACCAAAAACCTGGGAGGAACCTGATGCTAGCCTCAGCTTTAGTCTCAGCAATGAGGAGCGAAAATTCCTGCGAGAAAAAATCAGCCTTGTGAGAAAGCCAGGAATCCAAACGGCGCAGACTTCACTTCTCGCTAATCTGGCGCAGGCGGAGATCACTCCAGCGACGATAGATTCGGACGAGGTAGCGACTCACGCAGACGAAGAAGATCGACCGGCGTTAATGCGCGCCAGCTGTGCCGCAGCGCTGGGTGCGATTGGCCGTGCAGTTTATGCTGCTCTTTTAGAAGAAGTTTGCGAATCCTATGATCATCGAGACACGATAGGAACGCTCCATCGAGATCACTTGTCTAACATCATCGTGCCTAGATTTCGAAAGAATGCGCTGCTAACTGACCTCACGATGCTGCGCGCCGACGTGCCAAAAATGCCGGACAAAGTCTTTCGTGTTCTTGAAGAAACCTGTAATTGGCTCCTGGGCCTACGAACGCCAGTTATGTCTCTTCGAGATGTGTACGCCGAGGCAGAATATTCTCGTAAACGGGATCGTGCGCGGCTGCCTTCCAGGGGCTTAGCCCGCGAACGCCGCAACGAGTGGAATCCAGGTCTTACAACTTTGGCAGAGCCGCTGCACTACAGATGGCACATTGCCCAACAATTTCTCGCCGACCTCAATGACAGTAAAAGACAAAGTAGCTAAAGAATGGGATCTACAAGCGTATCAGGATGCGCTTAGACCGCGAAGCGATCAGCTCACAGAACTGGTTATTATTGCGACGTATTCGTTGGATATTGCCTCTCTCGCAGCGGCCTTACTGGCACTGGTTCGCCAGGATGAAGAGGACGGAACGGGTTCTGTTGTGTCGCTCGTCAATGCAGTCGAACATTTGCGCGATCGGTTTCGCGTGCTGGTTCAAAAAGGCCAGATTCACAAGCCCCGAAAACTAAAACCGATATCGCCACTGTTTGATCAATTTGTGCGGGAAGTTTCTAGTGAAAACTTCCGCAGTTCCTGGCACGCAAAAGCCTCGTTGATGAAGTTCACATCTAATGGACAATCGGAGTGGCGCTTTTGGTTGGGCAGCAAGAATCTAACACGGGAAGAAGCGTGGGATGTTGGATTGCTTCTTATAAGTCACCCACTGAATAAGGGTACGCAGATTCCCGGTCTGGTTGAGACGGCGGTAGCTCTTGCTCAACAGGCAGAATTGCCGAACGTCTCGATTAATAAATTGCGAAGAGACTTGGAAGATTTGACTTGGCAGATACCTCTTGGTGTCGATGTGAAGGAAATCAAGTGGCTCGCAAGTAAAAGACGCTCGTATCCAGAAGTAGATCAAAACTCATCTAAAACATACCTCGTCAGCCCTTTCCTGGATGCAACGACACTAAAGCATTTCGGCTCTATGAATGGGCAGCGGCTATTGCTTTCATTGGATTGCGAGCTGTCTCGGATCGCAACCGAATCACCCGAGGCACTAGCCTCATTTGATGATGGAATCTATGGCATGGCAAAGCCTGCATTGGATGAGGATCTGGTCAGTGAATCAGAGGAGCCACCGCCACCCGATAGTTTGCATGCGAAGTTGATCTACAGCGAAGTGGGAAAAGCAAGAAAACTATGGATTGGAAGTGCAAATGCGACCACGCGAGGATTGACTGGTCCAAATACCGAGATCGCCGCTCGGCTGGAAATCACGAAAGAAATGGCCGCATCGCTGGAACACTTTATTCGTCGCCAAAGAACGCTCGGTCTTAACGAAATCCCGAGGCTTGAAGAGGAAGTTGAGGCTCAGATCAGGAAGCGACTCGAAAAAACGCGTGACTCGTTCGTTCGCGAGTGCGAGTTGACTCAGAAACGCTCATTTTCACGTTCAGTAGTCCGGGCAATTCCACCGCCGGATATTCCCGCCGATGTCGAATTGAGAATCGGGAGAATCACCGGAGATCTGTTCGCATGGCCTCGCGACGCTGAAGCGCTCGAGTTGCCGCCGGCCGAATTGCATCAGGAGAGTGAGTTGATACAAATACAGCTTCAACTGGAAGAACAGGTTCTAGAGTGGCTTCAGAGCGCTAGGTTTTTGCCACCTTTAGACAAAGATCGCGACGCTTCTGTGGTGAGGAGGTGCTTGAATCATCAAGAGTTGCTGGAGTTGCTTCAAACCGCTTTAGGCAAAGTCCCGTCAGGTAATGGACGGTCATGGGATGAGGATGAAGTCGAGGCTAGTACACGTGGATGGTCCAAGCTGAACCATCGTTTCCCGACACTAGAAGACATATTGAAATCCGATCGCGCACGATTGGTTTTATTCGACCGGTATTTTCGCCATTACGCCGATCACCAACAAGCAATTACCGGCGAGTTGAGTGAACGTGAGCGAGAGTTGTTAGCCGATTTCCAAACGATGTGGCGCACGATCAGAACAGTGCTACTTGCCGCGGATAACATCCATTGAACGAACCAAAGGCTTTTCAACTTGCGACAATTGATGCCGCCTGGAGACAACTGACATCGACGGCTGGGCCGCGACGCTTCATGGTCGCAGACGAGGTAGGTTTAGGCAAAACGATCGTCGCACAGCAGATAGTGCGTCGATTCCTCGACGCTGCAAATAATTGCGCAATTGTCGTCTTCTATGTATGTGGCAGTCTGCCGCTCGCCAGTCAGAATTCAAAGAAGCTGCTAGAGGTGTTGCCTGATACCGAAGAACGCCTGCGCGCTCGGAGCGCAGTAGATCGTTTGACGATGATACCCTTGGCGCAGCCTCTCACTTCTCGACGTTTGCACTTGTACCCGATCACTCCAGGCACATCGTTACCGAAATTGAAAGGACCCGGTTACGGTCGCAAGGAAGAACGCGCACTGCTCTATGTGTTGATTTCAGAAATTCACCCCGACTTGGTTGAGCATATTTCATATAAAATTTTTCAGGGTACCGTTCGCAACCACCAGAGATTCAATGGTCTGATCCGAAGCATGACACAAGTACTCCCGCGCATATGGCACGACAGATTTCGCGCGGCGATTCGAAAAGTGTTTGATATCGAGTCTGGAAGGCATATTAAAGAGGTGCTTCTTACTCAAGCTGACAAAAAGCTCTTGTTCAAACAACTGAGACTCGCACTCGCACTAGCTGCTTTTCATCAACTGCAACCCGACTTGATCATCTTCGACGAATTTCAGGGGTATTCAGAAACACTCACTGGAACCGATGACTCTCTGTTGGTGCAACACCTTCGGGGCGACTGTGATAACAGACCCACTGCTCGTTTATTGCTTTCAGCGACGCCCTACAAGATGCACCTAACGTCCGCCGAAGATCCGGGTGGGACCGAGCACCAAAAGAACCTGCTTCAACTACTCGGCTATCTATTTGGCGCAAGCTTGCGAAGCAGCAATGGCGGCAAGCATTTGGAGGCTTGCAATGAAGCCTTTCGGGCTTTGCACGTGGAACTCTGGGCGGGCAGGCCAGAGTCGCAACGCGCTTCTGAAGCAAGAAAAACGCTTGAAACACTTCTCGCACAAGTCATGTCTCGTACCGAAAGGTTCCTTCATCCAGAGTTCAGAGATAGACATAGATTTAAGAGTGTGCGAGCTCCAATCGAAGCTGTCGACATTCAGAGTTTTGAGGCACTAGCCAAAAAGAGCAATGCATACAATGATCGTTCAACCTTAGCTGAAGCCGTGGCGCTCTGGAGCTCAGTCCCCCTTCCTCTTCAGACTTTAGGACCGACTTATCAAATTCATCGAAAAATCGGAAAACGTCCGTGGCCCAGAGGAACTCCGCAACTAACAGAAAGTACGGTAAAGGGATTGCAGCAGATCGAGATGCTGCCTCATCAGCGATTGCGAGCCCTCTCTGATTGCGTTCCGCCCGACAAACTAGCTATTCCGTGGCTCGCGCCATCGTTTCCTTGGTGGCAATTGGGACCGCGTTGGCGAAGTGCCATCCAGAGCAAGCTGCTTCTTTTTAGTCGTTTTCGTGCGACGCCACCCGCAGTCGCCGCGCTTTTGAGCTATGGCGTGGAAACCGCCTTCCCGGCTTTCCGCAAGAAATCCGCGCGTTTTATTCAAAACCTTCAAAAGAAGCGCTACTTTCGCGTTACAGGAAAGAGTGGGTTTGGTCTGGTCGCGCTTTTTCATCCTTCTGAATGGTTAATGTCAGTGACCGATCCGACTCAGGTGTTCGAACAAGCAAGTGGTAGTTCTGCTTCGAGGCAGGATGTTGAAAAACTGCTAGTGGCACAAGTCAGGCGTGCGGTAAAAGAACGCGGCATCAGAGTGCGGCGACGCAAATCGAGCCGCCCATTATGGAAACTGCTTTCGCGAATTGAGTCCGGCAAAGATTACGCTTCTTGTTGGAAGAACATTGCAAAAGGTGAAACGGGGTTACATCGGGTAGCAGATCGATGGCGAAAGGAAAGTTATCGAGATATTTCCTGGATCAGTGAATCTGAGCTTCGTGCATTAGCACAGCATGCTCTCCATTCACCTGGAATAGTTCTGGGTCGAGCGGTCCGAAGATACAGCCCTGAAGCAAGCTACGACGTCCTGTTCCGAGCCGCATGGACAGGGCTCCGCACTTATCTGGATCGGCCGTGGTTTGCAGCCGCATTAGTCAAACGTGGTCAGGGATACGCAGACGCTTTGGGAGCTGCCATCGTTGAAGGAAACCTGGAGTCGGTAATAGATGAACATTTATGGTTGGAGAGCATATTAAGTCCGCCGTCTGATACAAATGAGCTTGCAGAAAGATTGTTGCTCACTTTATCTCGTGTTACAGGTGGCGCACACTTCAACGGAATCCATCATCGCTTGCGGTGTCATGCGGTGTTACCTTTTTCTGCTGCCTCATCACTAAGGCCCACCGAGCAAGCGGATGGATTTGCGCCACGACCGGATGAAATCCGCAGGAGCTTCAACTCGCCATTCTGGCCTCACGTTTTGACAACAACATCTGTTGGTCAAGAGGGGCTTGATTTCCATTATTGGTGTCGGACGGTTGTGCATTGGGACCTTTGTTCAAGCCCAGTAGAGATCGAACAACGAGAAGGAAGGGTCCAAAGATTTGCTGGACTCAACGTCAGGTCTGCGATCGCCAGGGAAGCAGTGCTGCGCCGGGTTTCGTTAGTTCCCAATCGCAGTCCATGGCTGCAACTTGAACAATGGGCGAATGAAACGCTCTCCGACGATTCAGGCCTTTGCCCGTGGTGGTTAACCTCTAATGCTGATACCGAAGGTCTTGTGTTCGAGACTCCGGGAAGCGAACAGATTTTCAAACGTGAACAGTTGCAGCGCCGGCGACTTCTATACCGTCTGACCTTGGGACAACCAAATCAAGCGGACCTTTTGGAATCACTGACAAGCAGATCCGAGGTGTTGGGTACAGCCAATGAAAGTGAAATGGCGGATCGAGTGCGGGCTGCTCTTCTTAATCTCTCGCCATACCAAAAGGCGAAGATTTCACAGTGAGTTTTCTTTTCAATTGCTCGCGTTTGCGGTCGTCGCTTTAGCTGGCCTGAGGCACTACGGCATTCGGCACAGAGTATTTGCCGTTGGGGAAACAGTGATCGAGTACAGTTTGCAATTCAGGTGATGGATTCTTGATCGATAGGTGTTGATACACAGTCTTAAAGCAGCGGCTATCAACATCTCCAAGCTCGCAAATAATCAACACTGCTCCAAATCCGGAGTTTGCTGCTAAATCGCAAAATCTGTCTTTGATGTCAGTTGGGTCTAATGGCGAGGCACTCGAAAGACTATGGTACATGACATTAGTTACATCTATTACTAAGCCGGTCTCAGATTTGCAATATCCTTTTCTCCGCTTACCGTTGATCGCGGAACCTATTTTGTAGCTGAGATCTCGATCTGAGTCTGCGGAAACGTGAACACTCGTGCACTCAATAAACGCCGCTAGTGTTGATCCGTCTGTATTGATCTGAAAATCGGGAGGATCAGGGCAAGTGAATTGAAAGTTCTTGGTGAGCAATGAACTGGCAACCGCGAGCTCGCATTGAACTCCGAGATAATCATCAAATCTGTTAGTACGCAATCGCTGCTTAAATCTGCTCGCCAGTTGAGGAGCATATTTTTCGACGTCACGAAACTCCATGTATTTTGTAAGCAAATTCATTATTTTGAGCTCAGCAAGATCGAGGGCGCCGTTTCTGAGAAGCTCTTGACTGGTTTGGAAATATTGAGTGATTGGACTGTCACATCGATTTACATCCAACAATCCCGCATTTTTGTAATGGCGTCGCGCGATTGACAGATAACCTGCGAGTCGAAGATGTCGATCGGGTATAAATCTGTCGCCAATTTGAAAAGGCATATATAAATCTACTCAGCGTCGTGTTTGGAATGTTTCACCAGGTGAGAATACACCGGAAAATCTGGGAGAAAGCAATTAGTTTCGCAAAGCGTGTGGCACTAACCGGAAATGAGTCCAGTGTGCATCGCAGTCGCATCGCTGATCTCATGTCGCGACAGACGTCCTTAGCAGTCCGTCCGGCTTTGACTGCTTTCAGGATCGCGATGATCTGGTGTTCGCTGAATTTGCTCTTCCGCATTGAGGTCCTCCCTAGCGTCATAGTCGCCCGGAAACCTCTAGTTTCAATGGCAGCGTTTTAAGGGAGGCTTACAGTTAGGTGCTCCTACGGGCGTTCAGTGACGACGCCGAGGCTGAGGTCTTCGGACCTCGGCACGGAGGGATCTGCTCAGGAGAATTAGAATGCTTTCGGCTTGTTGAGAAAGGCCTTCTCTTCTCGCCAGTACATATAGGGAAGTAAGCAAATCGGCCGCAGCTTGTGGCTGACCACTGTTCAATAACCCCTTGGCATATTCTTTCTCGATGATGAGATACATAGGTAGCGTCGGATAGGAAGAGTATCGTTGTACTCTTGCGTGAGCCTCGTTAAGCAAGAACATGCCTTCAGAAATTAAGCTCCGTTTCGCACTTTGTGTAAGCCTGTCACGTTTTGCCTTTAATATTTTAGTTGTCCCAAGATCAGCGGTAACGTCTAGGTAGCTAAGTTCATTAGACCCGTAACTCCGATCAATCGCCATATCACTGAAATCGCTAATTGCTTGATCGTAATGTCCCTGTACCTGATAGATATACGCGCGGTAGAGATTAAGATACCGTGGTCTAGAGCGAGCCATGAAGAGTTTGTAGTAATTCAGCGCCTTTTCCAGGCGATCTTGCCTCTCCCGTTCTAATTCCCGTTGGAGCTTTCGCATATCACGTTGTTCTTGACGAAACGAGCGGCTTGGCAGCATTGCTAAATTTTGCTGTTCGTCCGCTAAAGAACACGCCTCGACATAATACATATTCGATAGAATTGATGCGTTGCTATAGTGAGAGGGCCAATCCTCTTTTGCTTCATAGATTTCGCTTACCAGTCTCGCTGCCTCAACACCGCCGTACGGGACGTTTAGAATATTTAGCCACGTGCAGGTGCCCGACCACATTGTTAAGAAATCAACCCACAATTGAGGGATGCGGTCGATTGACACTTTAGAATGCTGGGTCAGGAATGCGACAAGCAATTGCGAGCCGATTTCGCCACAGCGAAGAAACTCGCATCGAGAATAATGGTACTGCATCACGGTTACCTGCTGCTGCAAGTATTCGCGATCAGTCCACAGCTCTTGGTAATCTGCCGACAGGCTATAAAGGTCTGCATGATTCATCAAGAATTTCAGGTTCTTCAGAATTCTATCGGTTAGAAAGCTTGGCCGCCATGGAGGTGTCTCCCCTTGCGACCAGCATTTCCCGAAATACTCCAAGTCTCGTCTGAGAACTGACTTTAATTCCGCGAAGTTCTTACAGAATTCAAGGCAGATTCCGTTATCCGGCTGTTTTATGGTTTCCAGGAAAAGCTTAAGGTTTAGTTCCACTCGAGACGCATCTGCCTCGAGTACATAGACCCGCATTAGCTTTCTATTTTTCCGCGCGCGATAGTATTCAATTTCGGTGAGAGTTAAGTTGTCAGGGGGAACCATGGTGCCGGCGCGCTTCCAAAAAACGCCAACATACAGGTCAGCACTGTCTACTGCGTGCAAACATGCTGGCCGTGGAGCTCCGCCAAAGCTCTCACTTTTAGATTCGTAAGCTAGACATTCAAATCCAAATTCATCGGCAATTATCGCGCGGAGTTTTTCGCGTTGGCTGAGGAAGCCGCCAAATACCGAACTTAGAAAAACGATAGGTGTCGCAGTATTTTTAGATACGCCGATCACTCGAATGTAATCCTATTCATAGTCATAAAGCCAGCTTGAGTTTCCGTTAGTATGGGACCCAATGCGGATCACGGTGTATCTACGATCCTCGTCACCAGTCAGAGTCCGTGAACTATCCGTTCTCACGACGTCCCCTGGATTTCTCTCTTAAATGCTTGTGGCGGCTCTTAGGAGGAGGGTGAGTTGAAACAATGCTTTGTAGTACTCCGATGTCAGGTACACGGCCTCCATGGAGCTTTTCGTAGGCAGTAACGCTGGCTTCAGGGTTATAACCAGCGGCCTCCACAACTTCAAGGGCACGCTCGTCCGCCTTAGTTTCATGGTGCTGAGACTCGAGCTGGCTCGTTACAGCCAAACTCGCTCCGCCCAACACGCCACCCACCACCTGTGTCGCCACTCGTTTGAGCTTGCTTGAGCCTTGTCTTTTTTGGCGCTCGTCAAGCTGGTTCATTGTTTGTTTGAACGCTGCACGCTTTGCTGTGTCACTTGCAGTCTGTTTGGCAATATGTTCCTGCTCGATGTGGGCGTATTCATGGCCAATGATAAAAGCTAGTTCATCATCCGTCATCACATTTGCAAGCTCCCGAGTAATCTTAATCGTCTTATCACGATATGCGGCCGCTTGAATCCTAGCTCCGTCAATCGGACCTGTTTCTTCAATGGAAAGTTGCACACCTAATGCAGTCTGAATTCGCTCTGTAACTCGCTCGATCTTATTTACCGGAGGTTGATAGGTTGGGCCATAATCCTCCTCATCTGAGTCGCCATCGTCACAGTCTTCACAGCAGTCATGGCACTCACAGTAACAGTCGTAGCAATCTGAATCGCAATCGTCACACTCATGACAGTCGCAGTTGCATTCCATGCAATCGTCGCAGCAGTCATGGCATTCACAGTCGCAGTCGGATCCACACTCGTAGCAGTCGGAACATCCGTGGCAATCACACTCGCACTCGTTTTCGTCACCTTCGTCGCTAGAGGTGTGGCGTACTGAGCAATCCCCGCAAGATTCGTGACAGCCACATTCGCAATCCGTGTCACAGTCTCCATCTGGACCGTTGCAATCCAAGCAATTGTGACACTGACACCAGCAGGCCCCATCACAGGTTTCGCAGCAATCGCCCGTGTGACACTCGCAGTTGCAAGAATCTGCGCCTGCGCACTTGTTGGACTCGATGTCGCAGTCAACGCAAAAATGGCAGTGACAAAAACATGCGGTGCCATAGTCGGGGCAGCAGTCGCAGTAAGTACCATCGACACCGTGATGACACTCACAAAAGCAGAACCCTTCAGAGAGAGTAGGAGCATGCTCGCTAATCGCGTCCAGAAATGTATCTTGACCATGCCGAAAATAGATTCTGGATAATGCGAGCACACTCTGCCGCGCCCGCTTCCCCCATCCAAATTCTGAAGCTTCATTCCACGAGTGCTGTGGGGTACGCGAGTAACTGGCTATTCCGATAAGGTGCCAAGTAGTGGCCGCCCACTTCGCCTCACGCTTCAGGGCAGCTAGATCGTTGCGCTGGTTGTGGGAGTTACTGCTCAATCCATCTCCTATTTTCAGCATTATAGTGAAGTCCGATACAAATGCCGTAGCTGATATTGACGTGAAAATCTGTTGTCGGATTCAAAGAAGAGGATTGGCGGCGCTTCTATTCCACGAACGGTGACAGAAGGAGTGTCTTAGAAAACGTACGAAACACTTACAAGCGGCGTATGGCAAGCAATCTAATGGAAGCTTGCAATACTGTCTTTGTAGTAACCTACTATTGTGAAACAGGCAATCGCAGTTTCAAGCACTTGGGAAGAACACACTTACCTCGCTGGACAGAGATGTTCATGCGGTGGCGACTACAGTGTCTTGCGGTGGGATTTAGATTTTCGAGCTAAGCAGTCGTTAGAATCTGTCCAGGCAAAATGCAACTCATGCGGAATTGAAACTCAATTCTGGTTTGATATAACAGCGGCGCTTCAACCCCAGGCTCAAGATTACATACGAAAGGCATGGCCAGTCCCACTGGATGGT
>Ga0207676_10002250_pt1 | contig 13861 bp, 18 predicted proteins | sample KBSSwiS72_FD_184307 | JGI IMG/M metagenome (GOLD analysis project Ga0207676, IMG submission 184307) | Switchgrass rhizosphere microbial communities from Kellogg Biological Station, Michigan, USA - KBS Switchgrass S7-2 (SPAdes) (version 2) | ecosystem: Host-associated > Plants > Roots >... | reverse complement strand
GGAGGACGAGCAGTCGGTCCCCCAGCTCTACGCATCGCTCAACGCGAACGCGCCGCTGTGGCGGGAGAACGCCAACGCCATCGACGCGCAGATCAAGGCATCGCAACGGCTCGGCTTCACCGACGACGAGGTACGCGGGTCGCTGTCGCGCCTGTCCGCGGTCACGCACGACGTCAACGAGTCGCTGAAGATCCAGCAGACGGCGATGGATCTCGCCCGCTTCAAGAACATCAGCCTCGAGGCCGCAACACAGGCACTCGTCCAGGTCGAGGCGGGCCGCTATCGCGGACTGGCCGCGCTCGGCATCAACATCAAGGACATCCACAATCGAACCGAGGCGCTGGCGGCCGTCCAGAAGGTCGCCGCCGGGTCAGCCGAGGCGTGGGGCAAGACCAGCGCGGGTGCCGCCCAGGAGGCCGGCATCGCCTTCGGCGAGGCGCAGGAGTCGATCGGGCGGGGCCTGTTGCCGGTCATCACCGAGCTGTCGCACGGGGTGCGCGACATCCTCGCGCCAGCGCTTCAGACGGTCGCCGACAACCTGCCGCTCATCGAGCAGGCCGCCACCGCTGTCGCTGTCGCCTTCGGCGTCAAGATGGCTCTCGGAGTTGGTGTCGCGACCGCGGCGATCGTGGCGCAGGAGGGCGTCGTCGGCGTGCTGACGGCGGCCTACACCGCGCTCAAGGTCGAGGCTGCCTTGGCGTGGATTGCACAGGCGGGCCCGGCCGGCCTCGTCGCCGGCGGCGCGTTCCTCGCCTATCTCGGCATCACCGCGGCGGTCAACGCCAGCAACGAGGCCCAGAAGAACGCCATCCCGATCCTTGCCGACCTCGCAGCGCAACAGCGGGCGCTCGACGACCAGCGCGCCGCGGGAACGATCTCGGTGGACGACTACAACGCCGCCAGTGACGCACTTGTCCAGAAGCAACGCGACGCCATCGCCGCCGCCAAGATCGCCAAGGACGCGACGGCTAGTCAGGCGGCGGGCATCACGGCTGCGACCGGCGCGACGAGTGCCTACAGCGACACAGTCGCCGGGGCGACATCGTCGGTCGTCATCTTCGGCGCCGCGACGACGAGTGCCGGACTGACCATCCTCGCCGCGAACGCGGCCACGAACGCGGCCACCTCGTCGTTCGTCGAGTTCGGTGCCGCGTCGATCGACTCGGCCGCCGGGCTGACCATCTTCGCCGCCAATCTCGGGACCACTGCCGACGATGCCGCCGCCGCAGAAGGACAGGTGACGGCCCTTCAGCGGGCCATCGCGGGACTCCCGTCGGAGGTGGCAATCCGCATCAAGGTCATCGCCGAGGGCGCGGGCGGGCGGAACGTCGAGGAGAGCGTCGGCGCCGCGAGGGATAAGGCGACGGGCGCTGGCGACCCGACCATCGCGCAGGGGAACGCCGACTTCCTGCGCGACCAGAAGTTGCGCGACGAGCAGTACGCCAAGGACCGTAAGGCCGCCGCCGACAAGGCCGCCGCCGACGCGAAGCGCGCTCGCGACAAGGCTGCCGCCGACGCCAAGCGAGCGGACGCCGAGGCGAAGCGGGCCGAGGACGAGTTGAACCGGCAGCGGGTGGAGATCGCCAACAAGACCTTCGACCGCATGGCCGACGCCGGCACACCGTACTTCGACGACCTCCACAAGGCGAACCTGAAGGCGATCGACGACGCGCAGAAGACGGCCGATGCACTGATCGAGGCGCAAAAGAAGGCCAACCTCGAACCGGCCACCGCGGCCGAGGCACGGTTGCGGGCCGTCCAGCAGCAGCGCCAGCTCGCGAAGCTCCAGGCCGACATGGCCGCCGCCAAGACGCCCGAGGAGCGGCTCGCGGCCACGCAGGCGCTGTCGGACTTCAATGCGCAGGCGCGCATCGACTTCCTGCGCAAGCAGGGCGACGCGGCCAACGCCATCCTCGACGAGACGAAGAAGAAGACGGACCAGGGGTACGCCGACCAGAAGGACGCCGAGAACAAGCGCAACGCGGACCAGGTGAACCTCTTCGACGAGAACCTGAAGTCGCTCCGCGAGTACGTCGGCAAGCACCCGGCCGAGTGGAAGAAGGCGACCGACAAGGTGACGGCGGTCCTGAAGGCGGCCGGCATCGACTACGAGAAAGTCGGCGCCGAGAATGCCAACGCCTACATCCGCGGCGTGAACAAGGCGTTCGCGGGCTTCGGGGCGCCACCTGCAGCAGCAGCGCCCGGCGGCAAGGCGCCCGCGGCGGGCACGTCCGCTGCCGTCGCGGCGACGGCGGGGCTGACCTTCGTCGGCGGTGGCGTGAAGGGCGACGTCTACCTCGACGGCAACAAGGTCGGCGAGTTCATCGAGCGCTACCTCGCCGCCAACGCGTCGGCGACAACTTCCGGTTACACGGCGAGGCACAACTGATGGCCGACGTCCAGATCGGTGTCCTCATCAGCCAGGGGCTGCTGGCCGACCGGCCCGCCGCATCGACAGCCCTCGAGTACTACGCCACGGACACGTCGCAGCGCTTCTACAGCGACGGCGCGACGTGGTCCGAGCAGGCCGTCGGGCCGAGCGGAGTGGCAGGCGCAACAGGCCCCACGGGCCCCACGGGCGTCCACGGCTCAACGGGTGCCACCGGCCCGGTCGGCCTGACGGGCGCCACGGGCGCGGGCGTGACCGGGGCGGTCGGCGCGACGGGGCCCGGCGGTGGCGCCAGCGGCGCAACAGGATCGATCGGGCCGACCGGCCCCGCGGGCGCAACCGGCAGCGGCCTCACAGGCGTGGCGGGGCCCACGGGTTCAATCGGCGTGACGGGCGTCACCGGGCTGACCGGTGTCGCCGGGACCACGGGCGCGACGGGCGTGGCGGGAGTCACCGGGATCGGTGCCACGGGTGTCACGGGACCGTCGGGCGGACCGACCGGCGCCACGGGGCCGACCGGGGCCGGAGGCTGGCCGCCCTCGTTCCCGTCTACGCCGACGCTCGTGGAGTCGGTGGCGTGGGTCGCCAAGCAGGACGGCAACACGATCTCCCTGGCGGGCACGCCCAGCACGGGCGACGTCATCTTCGTGGCGCAGGTCAGCAACCAGTACCCCGCCAACCTGCCGACGGGCGGCGGCGTGACGAACTGGTATCCGGTCGGCCAGCAGATCACCGGCGGCGCAGGCTTCGTATCTGCAACGCTCTGGATAGGCGTCGTCGACACGACACCCTCGGCGACGATCACGCTGCACTGGAAGAGCCACAACAGCGAGATCGCTGCACTCGCCAATTTCCGCGGCCTGTCGGGGCGCATCGAGGCGGCCAGGGGCAGGACGATCGTTGCCGGGTCGGCCAACATGGACCCGGCCTACACCGACGGCATGACGACGGTCCTCTCGCCGCTGTTCATCGGCCTGTTCACGACTGGCTCGGCCACGTCGCCGGCAAGTGCGAACGTGACGGACATGCGGACGGCAACCCTGCTCGGCTGGCAGGACTTCTTCTACGCCCTCCCGTCGCAGTACGGCGCCGTGTACGGCAAGTTCACCGGGGCCACCGGCAACTACGCCATCATCGTCGCGCTCATCTACTGACCCGTGCCGGTCGTCCACTTCGCCGGCAGCCAGGTCGACTTCGATGCCCTGCGCGTCCTGTTCGGCGCCGCGCCGCCGGTCATCCCCGAGGACGGCGCGTACCGGCTCTGGGTGAACGAGGTCGAGGTGACGGGCGTCAGCGAGTGGAGCGCGACGTGGAGCGAGGTCGTGGGCGGCGTGGGCCAGGCCACGGTGACCGTCCAGAACCGCGCCAGCGACCCGTCGCTCGACTTCAACGACCGCGACATCCTGCGGATGACGATGGGGACGTGGGTGCTGTTCGAGGGCGAGGTCGTGCGAGCGAGCATCGACCTGCCGGCAGGCTACCCGTTCAGGCGCTGGGTGCTGTCGTGCTCGGACTGGAACACCATCCCCGACACGCGCATGGTCAACGTGCCCGACGGCCAGAACTGGGCGGCGCCCGCCGGCGGCGACGGCGACCTCTCGTCGAGCGATACCGGCGGGCCCCAGCCGGTTGATCCCGAATCGCAGGTGGCAGGGACCGACCGGGCGACCATCCAGAACTGGTACCAGTACAAGGTGCTGGCACCCGACGGCGGCGCGTTCGACACCGACGAGTTCGTGGACGAGCTGATCCCCAACACGCAACTCATCGACGGGCGCACCGGCGAGCCCAACTTCGTGCCGGGGCAGGGCCCGCTCAAAGGGGCCATCTCCCAGATGGGCGGCCTCGCGGCGGTCACGGTCTACGACTGGATCGACCCCGACCGCAAGGTGCATCACCAGGCGTTCGACGGCGACTACCTCGCCCTCGCGCCCGTGGCACCGGCCGTCATCACCGACCAGCGCGCCGAGTGGGACGGCACGACGAAGATCGGCGGGCGCGGCCTGCACATCGACGCCGACATGACCTACGCGCCGCAGGTCGCCTACGTCAACGGCGTGACGGGCTTCGTGATGCTGGCAGCGGCCGACCCGGCCTCGAGCGGCGGGCGCGTGCTCTACCAGGGCAGCGGCTGGGGACACTCCACGGCGTCGAGCGTCCCGTTCACGCGGAGCCAGCGGCAGATCATGGTCGACGGGCAGTCGGTGACGCGGGCGCAACGGGACGCCCTCGCCGATACCTACACCGCCTTCGGATCCCGGCCGCGCTACACGGGCTCGGTGACGATCGGCGGGCGCGACGACGAGGGCAACGCGCTGCCGCTCTCGACCGGCTGGCGGGCGGGCCAGGTCGTGACCATCACCGACGAGCGGCTGCCGGCCTACCTCGACAACACCGGCTGGCCGATCCAGCGGCTGTCGGGCTCGCTCCGTACCGGCGACGCGACGGTGATGATCCTGACGCTCGAGTTCGGCGACATGCCGATCGGGCGCTTTTCCGAGAAGTACGCCGACCACACGAAGAGCGCCGTCACGGGCGCCGAGCCCAAGCCGCCCGCGCCGCGCCACGCGATCTACTGGGAGACGCTCAACCCGAAGCCCGGCGAGGCGCAGACGCTCAAGAGCCAGGCCGTCGACAACTCCGAGGAGCCGATCAAGGTCAAGGGCGTGCCCGTCCACTGGGAGTTCGTGTCGGTCAAAGACTTCGCCACCGACGACGACCGATCGGGCAACGGCGAGAGCCTGAGTCCGAATGACACGTTCACCGACGCCGACGGCATCGCCATCACGACGTTCACGGCGGGCACGCTGAGTGGCGTGGCCTACCAGATCGAAGCCTCGACCGAGTACCAGGATCTCTGATGGTCACCAAGGCGATCCGGGGCCAGAAGACGTTCGTCACGCCGGAGGCTGGCGGCACGGGCGGCACGTTCCCGGGCGCCCTGATCGACAGCCTCGACATCTCCTTCAGCCTGATGGCGAACAACACGACCGTGCGCGGCGATACCGTGGGCAACCTCGACAACACCGTCTATGACGATGGCGTGGCGTCCTTCGGCACGGCGTTCGTGCAGACGATGCCCGGCACGGGCTGGCTCTCCAACACGTCCAAGGGCTTCATCATCCCGGCCGGTGCCGGCGGCCGCTACGACATCGAGTTCTTCTTCTACCTGCTCGGCACCGCGACGTCCTTCCCCGTGCAGTGGGGCGTGCGTTCGGACGTGCAGGACAGCTCGGGCACCTACATCCAGCAGGTAGTGGCAGCCATCGGCTCGCTCACCCACTACAGCGGCATGTCCAACAGTGCCGCCCAGGAAGCGCGGGCCAACGTCACCGCGCAGGGCATCCCGATGGTCGCGGGCGACCGGCTCGTCTGGTTCGCGCAACAGAACTCGGGCGCCAACCGCGCCATCGACTACGTGCGCTTCAGTATCAAGAAGGTCGCCTGAGTACGCCGAGGCTAGCCGCCCAGCGTCAGGTCGACGTGCCAGCCCGCGCTCGACAGATCAGCGTTCGAGTATGTCTGCGCTCCCCGGTGACCTACCTCGACCGAGTAGAAGGATGTCTCTGGCAGCGTAAGCGCGAACGCATAGCGGCAGTCGTGATCAGCGAGCTTCCAGGTCGGGTCTATCTCGGTCGGAGCCGTCGCGATGATCGCCCCGGCCTGGTCTTTGACAACGACTTTCATGCCGACCCGAATGTCCGAATAGCCGCCTGAACCCCAGCACTCCAATTGGTCGGCTGCATTGCGGCCGAAGCTCCACACAGTCGAGCCTGCCAGTGAGAACGTGCCCGTGAACGGGTGGCTAATCGCGCTCGGCGACGGCCGGTGTGTCGCAGGCTCCGGTGTCACGTACACGATCATCGGCGTCGGAGCGGGTTGCGGCGGTGCGGTGACGTAGACGATCTGCGGCGTCGGTGCCACGGCCGCCGTAGTAGAACAGCCGGCCACGACGGCCGCCACGAGGCACACGAGTGCCAATCCCCTCTTCACTGGTTGCTCCAAGGCTCTTCCAAGGCTCAGGAGGCGAATCGATCCCGGTCCCATCGGAGCCTTGGAAGACACGACAGGGCCGGGATCTGGAATGTATCAGCGCGTCGGGGCAGATTCCGCGGGTGGATGGCGCAGGTGTTGCCTGGTCGCAACAGAACCTGTCGATCTCTGATGTAGATGTTGTTGTCGGGGTTAGACTCCCGATCTCCGCGCGGACGGACTTACGTACTTGTTGTCCGACCAGCGTGACTACCGAAGGAGTCATCGACCGATGGCTGCACCCACCAAGCACAGCTCGCCTACGCTCGCCCTCAAGATCACAGACGAGGCACGCGAGAAGGCGATCAATTCCAGCTCCGGCGGTTGCCTGATTGCCGATGCGATCAAGTACCAATATCCGCAGTTCACTAGGATCGTGGTGGACATGGCGACGATCCGGGTTACCGATCGCAGGGCCGGTCTTCGCTACACGTACCTGACGCCGGAGCCGGCCCAGCAGTGTTTGCTGGCCTTCGACCAGGGCTGGCGTAATCCGTTCGATGAAGTTGTTGTCAAGCGGGCCGTCCAGATCACCCCGGTAACAAGGGCGCGAACCGGACCGCAGTCGCCGGCGGGTCTTGCCGAACGTCGGGCTGCCCGGATGCCTGAGCTTGAGGCGAAGGAAGCTGCGGGGACATTGACCAAAGGCGAGAAGACGTCCCTGACCCGCTACCGAAATCCGAAGCCCGTTATTGAGCGCCCGACGAGCGAGGGGGCAGTGGACGTCAAGGTCATCCATGGAGGCCCGAAACACGGTCCCGTGATCTTCGGTGGTCGGCCGCGGATCCAGGGCGAGCCGCACCCGAACCTGCTCCGTGGCCGCGATCGATTCTTCGGCGCGCAGACCGCACGGCCAAGCGTTGTCTGGGAAGAGGCCGTCGCGAAGGCTGCGGAGGAACGAGCGCGGGAGCTTATGGCCGAGCGCTTCGGGACGTCGCCGACGGAGTAGTTGTTGTTGAAGACGAACGAGCCCGGCCGGACTACCGATCACGGCCGGGCTCGCTTCCCACGATACCCACTGAAGCCCTCCCTTACAGGAGGGTTTCTTACTAGCCGGGTGGTCGGGCCCTCGACAATGGGACGTCAGCAACAGAACCTGTTGGACCAACTACCCCGGCGCGGACGGTTTGGCAGACGCGGTGTCAAACCGTACTGGTGGACCCCTCCCGGGATATTCGGGGTATACGATCTCGGTCCTCCGAAGCGGGGTTCGGGGATCCGAACGTTCGTTTCACGGCCTCCGGGTTTCCCTAACTGACCCTGCGAGTGTCAGGAAATCTGACAGTCCCCTAGCGGGTGCAACATTTTGTTGCGGCCCCGACGATCCGAACTGGCCGGACGAGCACCCACTTCGGATCCTTTTCGATCCGTTATCTCCTGACGGAAAAGGATCGATAACGGATCGGCGCTCGCCTCGACAATGGGCCGTCGGAGGTGTGACGTGCCCAAACGTCCCGTAACTGACCCCGCGACCGAAGCGATCCTCGCCGATATGGAACGCGAAGTCGAAGACGCCGTTGCAGCGGCGGTGGCGAAGGCTAGGACTCGCCTCGCTGCCCTCGACGCTGCCCGGCTCGCGTCGCCCGTGCCAGGCGACGAGCCAACAAGACCTCGCGATCCGACAGCGGCTCCGGATTGATCAGCTCCGCTGGATCGCAACCGAAGATCTTGGCCGAGCACATTTGGAAGATCTCGTAGGCATCCGGAAAAGCCGCGTCGGCGACGTCCTCCCAGCGGCGATAGGTTGCTTCACTGGTCCCCACCAATTTCGCGACCTCGCGTTGTGACCCGAGTCCGCTGTTGGCCCTCATCACCACCAGGTTCGACGCGAACGAGCGTTTGTAGGCCTTCGCCGCTGAGTCTTCCACCGCCAGAACGGTAGGCAGCGCAAGACCGGGCAGCCACAGCCGTTTCTGACGATCGCCACTGGTGTTGAGCGCCAACATTCCCTCTTGCTTGTGTCCTTCAGATTTGCTAGGTTACTCGCATGGCTGAACGACGCAAAAGTGCGACGCGGGAACTGGTGCGCCTCCGCACCGGACGTGACGACCTCGAAGCCCATCTGCGCGAGCTCTACGTGGACCGGCGGTTCACCGACCAGGAGATCGCCGACGCGTGGGGCGTTGCCCGCATGACGATCGTGGTCTGGCGCGCCGAGTTCGGCATCGCCCGCTCTGACCGGCCGGCGCTGACGGTATGACCGCCGTTCTCGTGGCGGCCAGCGTCCTCATGTCGAGCCTCGGCGTCGGTGCGGGCGCCGGCGGAGTCCAGCAGCCTGAAGCCACGGGGCCGTCGTCTTTCGCAGAGGCGACGGTGGTTGCTGAACTCCGCGGGCGTCCTCACTCGCCCAAGGGCGTGGTGGCCGTTCGTCAGGTGGCATTGGCGAGCGGTCACCGCCTCACGGGCCCGGCCTCGTGGTACTGCTGCACCCGGGGCCATACGGCGGGCGAGTTCGTCGCCGCGGCAGGCCCGGCGCTGCGTATCGGGGCATGGCGCGGGCGCGTCGTCAGGGTGAACGGCCTGCGCGTCCGGTTGGTCGACTTCTGCCGCTGCCCGTTCGGGCGCGTGATCGACCTTCATCCCGGCGTGTTCCGCAGCCTCGCGCCGCTGTCCCGCGGAATCGTCCGGGTGAGCGTGGCGTGGTGACCGACGGTGGCGCGTGGCGGGGCCCGAGCACGCAGGAATGGGTGGCGCGTATCGCGGCGCCGATCCTGCGCGACGGCGAGACGCTGCCGCTGGTCAAGCCATTCCCCACGCCCTTGGAGGAGGGCGGCGTGAGCGACGGGGCAGTCGCATCTCCCGGTGTCCCCTGCCCCGTCGCCCAGCCTTCCGAGGGCGAGTGGCGCGAGCTGTGGGGCAAGTAGCCATGACCGACAGCGCCATCCGCAACCTGGCGATCCTTGCGCTGCTGTACCTCGAGTCGGGCGAGTGCCCGCCCGAGGACGTGGCGGCCATCGAGGCGATCGTGGCGGCGCACGACGAGGCGGCGGCGTGAGCCCGCCGCGCCTGTCCGTCATCCAGGGATCCGATGAGTGGCTGGAGGCCCGCCGGCAGCGGATCACGGCTACCGATATGGGCGCGCTGCTCGGTGTGAGTCCGTGGAAGTGCGAGGCCGACGTCGCGGCCGAGAAGGCGGGCGAGCGCACCACCGAGTCGACGCTGCGCATGCGCATCGGGTCGGTCCTTGAGCCGCTGATCGCGTCTGAGTACGAGGCCCAGACGGGCTACACGCTGCGCCGCTTCCACGGGCTCAAGGTCCACCCGACGTTGAGCTGGGCGGCGGCGTCGCCCGACTACCGCGTCATGGGCCGGCGTCTGCTCGTGGAGACGAAGTGGACGGCCGGACGGGCCCGCTTCGCCGACGGGCTGCCGCAGGATGTGGAGGCCCAGACCAGGTGGCAACTCGGCGTGCTGGGCTGGCAGCAGGCCGACGTGGCCGTCCTCATCGGCGGCGAGGAGCTGCGGCGCTACCCCGTCGAGCACGACGAGGCGGTGTTCGCCGGGATGGTCGAGGTGGCCGCCGACTTCCGCGCCAGGCTCGCTGCCGGCGGACCGTTCGCGCAGTCGGTGGACAGCCTCCGGCGGCGCTATCCGGCCGACGACGGCACCGAAATGGTGGCCGATGCGGAGCTGGAGGAGGCGATTCGCGAGCTGCATCGGCTCAGAACTGGACGGGAAGACGTCGAAAACGCCATCGATCTCGTCGAGATCGCGGTGAAAAGTCGCATGGCCGAGGCCACAAAGCTCGTCGGAAACGGCTGGATCGTGACATGGAAAACCTCGAAAGACGCGCGGATCACTGACTGGCAATCGATCGCCACAGGGCTTCTCACGACGGTGCCGGAAGAGCAGCGCGAGGCCCTCATTTCACTGAACACCACTGTCCGCCCCGGCGTGAGGCCGTTCCGGCTGCAGTGGCAAGGAGAGCAGACATGACAACTGAAATCACGGTGTCCGAGGACGAGCGCGAGCAGAAGCGAAAGTTGGCGCTGTTGAAGGCGATCGGCTTCGACAAGCTCGCCCCGGAGCAGCGCGAGCTGGCCCTGAACATCAGCCGCAAGTACGAGCTGGATCCGCTCCTGCGTCACGTCGTGATCGTCGACGGAAAGCCGTTCATTACCCGGGACGCGCTGCTTTTTATCGCGCACCGCTCGGGCCAGTTCGACGGCATCGAGGTCACGAAGCCCGTCCTTGTCGGCGACTACTGGGAGGCCGAGGCCACGGTCTACCGCCGCGACATGTCGCACGCGATCCGCTATCCCGGTCGCTATCCAGCCAAAGGCAAGAACACCGCGTACGCGCCCGAGATGGCGATCAAGGTCGCCGAGAGCATGGCGTTGAGGCGGGCGTTCAACGTCGCGGCACCGGTCGTCGAGGAAGCATGGGACCGCGATATTCCTGAACCGCCCGTGGCGCCGCAGTCCCTTGCCGAACGCGTGGCGCAGAAGCGCCAGGTACTGGCGGCCAACCACGAGCTGCCACCGGCCGCCATCGAAGACGGCGAGCCCGACGTGCTGGACGAGCCGATGAGCGAGGCCGAATCGGCGGCCATCCCGCTGATGTGCGGCGCCGAGGACAAGAGCCTCGACACCGGCGAGTGCGAGCAGTTGCCGGGACACAGCGGGCCGCACCGAAACGCCGGCGGCGTCTGGCCCAACAAGTAACCCAATCCGGGCCCGTCCCCCGCGGGCCCGAGGGAGTCCCGGCATGCGCCATGCGCAGCAGGTGAACGGGGAAGATCACGATACGGACGTGTCCGTCGAATATCAGCAGGTGCGCGTCGAGCCGTGCGCGTGCGGCGGCCTCCTGGTGGCCGATCCGACGAACAGCGTGGTCGTGCTGTGGACGGTCATCCGCCACCGGCGGACGTACCAGCACCAGGCGTGGCTCGCGAAAGTGGAAGAGGTAGGGGGAGGTTGACGTGATGGCATGGGGCAGGCTCGATGACGGGTTCTATGACCACCCGAAGATCGACCGGCTGGGGAAGGACCGGCTCGCCTGCGTTGGGCTCTGGACCCTCACCGTCTCGTGGTGTAACCGCTACCTGACGAACGGCTTCGTACCCACGGAGCGCGTTCTCCGGCTGGGCGGGACCACCCGACTCGCCGCCGCCCTGACCGCGGCGGGGCTTTGGGAGGAAGTCGACGGCGGCTACCTGATCCACGACTTCCTCCATTTCAACGAGTCGGCCGATGAAATCCGCGAGGACCGCGAGGCGGCCCGAAAGCGGATGCGTCTGCTCCGTGACAACCGCCGCCGTTCTCGCGAACAGGACATGAACACGGGATGAACAGTTGGCGAAGTTCATCGACACGCGCGCGCGCGGGCGCCCGCGTCCCGTCCCGTCCCGTCCTATCCCGAACGTAGGAGAAGGAAACGATGGATAGAGAGGGCTACTACGGCCGTACCTCGCGCCCGCGCGCGAGGCTGCCCCTGCTCTCAAGAGCGCAACTGGAAGCCTGGACATCGTTCGGGCCGGAGTGGGACGACTTCAAGGACGCATGGCTGTGGCGTGGCTTCCTGTGGCCGCCGACTGGCTCCGCGGAAGACGACGACGACGGGAACTCGCAACGTCATGTGCTTTGGCAGATGCTCGACGACAGGCCGAACGACCTGCCGCGCTGGGTCCGAGCAGCGCCGGGACGGACCGTCCGCGAGGTGGTCGACTACTGCCACCGGCGGTATCACGCCATCCGCGACGCAATCGCTGACGCAGAGGACGAACGGGAGGCGGCTCTCTACTGGAACCGCCAGCGCGAACAGGCAGAGGCGACGCACGCCATCACGCGGCTGCGGGACATCCTGCGGCCGTGACCCTCGAACTCGGCAGCCGCGTCTACGTCGTCACGGGCGGCCTGCGCAGCGAGGAGGGCCTCGAGGTGGCCGCCGGCAGCCGTGGCACCGTCGTCGGCTACGCGGGGCCGCTCGTCGTCGTCGACGTCGAGGACCGCGAGACGGGCGAAACGCTGAGCCTCACGACGGCCGAGTGGAACGTCCGCCGGCTGGCGCTCTTCGGCGTCGAGGAGGGCCAGCGTGCCGGCTGAGGACGACCTCCTGCTCGCCATCGTCGAAGCCGCGACGCTGTTCCGCTGGCGCTGCCACCACGACCGGCGCAGCGACCTGGCACGCCAGCAGGGCCATGCTGGCTTCCCGGACGTCATCGCTATCCGGGATGGCCGCATCAAGGCCTTCGAGCTCAAGAGCGAGCGCGGCCAGCTCAGCACCGACCAGTACGCCTGGCAGCGCGAGATGCCGGCCAACAGCCACGCCTTCGAATACCGCGTCGTCCGCCCGGCGGACCTCGACGACGTGATTGCGAGCCTACGGTGAGAGACGAGCTGGAGGGCTGGGCGTTCGTCCTCGTCTTCGGCCTGCTGTACGCCCTCGTCGTGCTGGCCGTGCCGACGTTCCTCGCCATCATCGGCGCGCCATGAAGCTGCTCACCGTCGCCGAGGTGGCCGACGACCTCGCTCTGTCCCGCGACCAGGTGTACCTGCTCGTCAAGCGGGGCGAGCTGGCCGGCGTCCGGATCGGCCGCAGCGTGCGGGTAGACTCGGGCGACCTCGAGCGCTTCGTCGAGCTGCGAAGGGTGGTTGACCATGAGGGGACATCGCCAGGGCAGCCTCTGCCGGCGCGGCAACAACGGCCTGTGGGTGGCGCGGGTCAGCCTGCCCGACGGCACAAGGCGCACCGCGACGAGCATGGACAAGCGGGTGGCGCAGGCCGAGCTGGAGCGGCTGCTGCGCGAGACAGGGCAGGGCGTGCGGCGGACGAAGAGGCTGTCCGTCGCGGCGTTCCTCCGCTGGTGGCTCGCTGACGCCGTGGAAACGTCGAACCTCGCGCCGAAGACCAAGGCAGGCTACCGCGGCATCGTCGAGAACCACCTCGTGCCGCTGTTCGGCGCCTACCCCGTCGAGCGTCTCACCGAGGGCGTCATCAGCGACGGCCTGACGCGTTCCGGGACGTCGGCGCGCACCAAGAGCCACCACCGCGCCGTGCTCCACGCCGCTTTCCTGTGGGCGGCCAGCCACCGCCTCGTCGCCGACAACCCGGCCAAGGGCGCCCGCCTGCCGACGCCCCGGAGTCGCGAGGCGGTGACGCTCACGCTGGACCAGGCGATGACCGTCATCGAGCGCACCCGCGGCGACTGGCTGCACCCGCTGTGGGTGCTGTTCCTGACGACAGGCGTCCGCGAGGCCGAGGCGCTGGGGCTGACGTGGGACGACGTCGACCTCGCGGCGGGCAGGGCCACGATCGGCGCCACGCTGCACCGGACGCGGGACCCGCGGGAGCCGTGGCAGCGGCGGCCGACCAAGTCGGGCCGCACCCGCAGCGTGCCGCTGGGCCCGCTCGCCGTGGCGGCGCTGGCCGAGCACAAGGCCCGCCTCGCCGACGTCCGCCGGCCCGACTGGCGCTACTTCGGCCTCGTCTTCCTCACCG
>Ga0207676_10002240_pt1 | contig 13891 bp, 12 predicted proteins | sample KBSSwiS72_FD_184307 | JGI IMG/M metagenome (GOLD analysis project Ga0207676, IMG submission 184307) | Switchgrass rhizosphere microbial communities from Kellogg Biological Station, Michigan, USA - KBS Switchgrass S7-2 (SPAdes) (version 2) | ecosystem: Host-associated > Plants > Roots >... | reverse complement strand
GTTCCTGTTCGCGACCGACTATCCGCACGACGATCCGGGCGGCCGCATGAAGTACAAAGACGTCGAGCTGCTGCGCGACAATCCGCGCATCACCGAGGACGCCAAGGACATCATCCGCTACAAAAGTGCGGCGGCGATGCTGCCGGCCGTCGCTTAACCCGTTTACCTGAAGGACTATCACCGTGAACAAACCACGCAACATGTTCGACAAGATCTGGGACCGTCACGTCGTCGCCCAACGCGACGACGGCGAAGCGCTGATCTATGTGGATCGCAATTTCGTGCACGAAGGGCCGTTTTACGCGTTCGACAAATTGCGCCTCGCCAAGCGCGCGATGCGGCGGCCTTTGAAGCAGATCGCGATTTCCGACCACTACCTGCCGACGCTGAATCGCGCGGGCGGCCTGGCCGGCATCAAGGACGCCGAGATCCGCAACATGGTCGAGCAGCTCCAGCGCAACGCGCGCGATTTCAAGCTGCCGTTCATCGGCATGGAAGACACCGAGCGGCAGGGTATCATGCACGTTGTCGGCCCTGACCTGGGCCTGGTGCAGCCGGGCATGGTGATCACGGCGGCCGATTCGCACACGACGACCAACGGCGCGCTCGGCGCGTTTTCGTTCGGCATCGGCGCCTCCGAGATCAAGCACGTGATGGCGACGCAGGCATTGTGGTATCGCAAGCCGAAAACACTGCGCGTGACGATCGACGGCAAACTCGGCGCGGGCATTACTGCCAAGGACGTGATCCTCGCCATCATCGCGAAAATCGGCATCAGCGGCGGCAACGGCCACGTCATCGAATACGCGGGCGCGGTGATGCGCGCGATGACGATGGAACAGCGCATGACGGTGTGCAATATGTCGATCGAAGCCGCCGCGCGCGCGGGCCTGGTCGCGCCCGACGACACGACTTACAAATTCCTGGAAGGCCGCGAGTTTGCACCGCGCGGCGCGCAGTGGGACCAGGCCCTCAAAATATGGCAGAGCCTGCCGAGCGATGCGGATGCGAAATTCGACAAGGAAGTCGCGCTTAACGGCTCAGACATCGCGCCGATGGTCACGTGGGGCACGGTGCCCGACGACGCGCTGCCGATCACCGGCAGAGTGCCCGATCCCGCGCAGGCGGCGAGCAAGGAGGAGCGCGTGCACCTCGAGCGCGCGCTGCAGTACATGGGACTGACCGCCGGCATGCCGATCAGTGAAATCAAGGTCGATCGCGTCTTTATCGGCTCCTGCACCAACGCCCGTTTCGAAGACCTGGTCGCGGCTGCGCACGTGGCAAAGGGACGCAAGGTCGTGGTGCCGTCGATGATTTCGCCGGGCTCGACCGAAGTGAAGCGGCGAGCGGAAGCGGCGGGCCTCGACAAGATATTCGTCGCCGCCGGCTTCGAGTGGCGCGATTCCGCCTGCTCGATGTGCGTCGGTTCGAACGGCGATTTTCCCGCACCGGGCGAGAGCTGCGCGTCGACCTCACCGCGCAATTTCGAAAACCGCCAGGGCCGCGGCGTGCGCACCCACCTCGTGAGTCCCGCGATGGCGGTGGCCGCGGCGGTGACGGGCAAGCTCACCGACGTTCGCACGTTGAAATAAGACAAGGAAAAATCATGGAACCCTTCACCCGCCTGACCGCTGTAGCTGTCCCGTTCGATACGCCCGACATCGATACCGATATGCTGATCCCGCAGCGCTTCCTGCGTAAACCGCTGACCGTCGGCTATCGCAATTTCCTGTTCTTCAACGACCGCTTCGACGCGGCCGGCAAGGAAAAGCCCGACTTCATTCTGCATCGCGAGCCGTACAAGAAAGCCCGCATATTCGTGACGGGGCCCAATTTCGGCTGCGGCTCGACGCGCGAAGGCGCCGTCTACGCAGTCACCGACTTCGGCGTGCGCGCAGTGATCGCGCCAAGCTTCGGCGCGTTTTACGCGAGCAACAGCTATCAGAACGGGCTGCTGCCCGTCGTGCTGCCCGATGCCGACGTGCGTAAGCTGCGCGAGCAGATGCACTCGAAGCCCGGCGCCGAAATCACGATCGACCTGCCCTCGCAGACCGTCACCGGACCCGACGGTGCGCAATACAAATTCGACATCGAGCCGTCGCGCAAGGAGCGCATGCTCGAAGGTCTCGACGACATCAGCATCACCGAGCGCTACGAGGATGCAATGAAAGCGTTCGAGAAGAAGCTCGACGCGGAAATGCCGTGGATGGCCGCCAAAGAACTGGAAGTGTTAGTACAAAAATGACGCAACCGCTGACGGCAACGTACGGGGCCTTCATTTCTAAGCTCAAGTACAAAGCGCTGCCGCCGGCCGTCATCGGCACCATCAAGCAGGGATTCACGGATTGCATAGGCGTGATGCTCGCCGGCTCGCGCGAGCCGGTCGCCGTTGCGGTCGAACGTGTGCTGCGCGCGGATCAACCGACCGGGCCGGCCAATCTATATTTCAGCCCAAAGCGCACCTCGGCGCCGGCCGCCGCGTGGATCAACGGCACCGCGTCACATGCGCTCGACTACGACGACGTCGCATTGAAGGGCTGCCATCCGAGCGCGGTGCTCGTGCCCGCGATACTCGCGGAAGCGCAGGCGCTCAACCGTTCGGGCCGCGATATGCTCGTCGCCTACGCCGCGGGCTTTGAAGTATGGGCCGACTTGATTGCGCGCGAACGCGGCAACTATCAACGCAAAGGCTGGCACCCGACCGGGATATTCGGCGCAATTGGCGCGGCCGCAGCCTGCGCATCCTTGCATCGACTCAATCCCGCCAAAGCAGCACATGCGCTGGGCGCCGCTGTCTCTGAAGCGAGCGGTGTCATGTCCAACCTTGGCTCCATGGTCAAGCCGACGCATCCTGGCAAAGCCGCCGCGTCCGGAATTTACGCTGCACGATTTGCAGCCGCCGGCGTCGCGGCGACCGCAGATGCGCTCGAGCACACGCAGGGATTTCTCGCCGCGCTGTCGCCCGCCGGCGATTTCGATGTCGATACGCCGCCCCGCCTGCCGCCGCAGCAGTGGCAGTTGCAAAAGCAGGGCTTGAGCATCAAGCAGTATCCGGTGTGCTACCGCGCGCATCGCGCGATCGACGCCATGCTGGGACTGCTGCGCGAGAAGGCGGTCGCGGCCAAAGACGTGGCCGAAATACGCGTGTCGTTCAGCAATTCGCACCTGGTGATCCTCAAGAACCACTCGCCCGAGACCGCGATCGCTGCCAAGTTTTCGATCGAGTTTGCACTCGCCTGTGCACTGCTCAACCAGCGCGTCGGCTTGCGCGACCTCACGGATAAGTTCGTTCGCAGCGCGGCGGTTCGCGACCTGATAAAGCGCGTCGCGATCGACATCAATCCCGTCGAGGAAGCCGGCACCTCGGGTTACGCGCCCTACGACTCCGTGCAGTTAAAGCTCGCCGACGGAACAGTGCTCGACAGCGCGCACGTGCGGCACGCGAAAGGCGACCCGCAGGCGCCGCTGTCGGCCGACGAACTGTGGGTCAAGTTCGACGATTGCGTCGCGTGGTCGAAGCTGAAGCTCGACTCGAAAAAGCTCTTCGCGCAACTGCAGCAGCTCGAACAACTCAAAGCCGCCGGCGCCCTGTTTGCCCGCCGCGCAAAATAAATTCACCACAGTCAACGTAATAAGGAGCAAATCATGGCCAAGCTGCGCCACATCACGCTGTCGGTCGACGACATGGAAAAAACCGCCGCATTCTACGAGCAGGCGTTCGAAATGAAGCGCGTGCGCCAATCGGGCGTCGCGATCATGATGTCCGACGGCGTCGTCAGCCTCGCGATCATCGACGCCAACAAAAACGCGAACTCCGGCGCGCGCAAGGGGCTCCATCACATGGGCTTCCTCGTCGACGACATCAACGAGGCCGCAGCCAAAGTCGAAAAAAGCGGAGGCACCTACGCCGGCCAGATCAAGAACATCGGCGAAGGCCCGCGCACGGAGCGCAAGTACACCGATCCCGATGGCACGCCATTCGACGTCGCCACGCCGGAGCATGCACGCAAGGTTTGGTGCATCCCCGCATAGAGCTCGCAACCTGCATTCGACGCACGCCCGTAACCGGCGGGCTGCAGTACGCATAATCAGAGAGCAATGACCTGAATTTGCGGGGCTGCCTGCGAATTGCCACAATTCGGCCGCGCCGGCGCCAGAATTCGCGCCTGTTCATACCATAACGGCCGCATAGCCTTGAGCTTCCTTCTTACATCTCGAGGTTCTCATGCGCGTTCTTCTGCTCAATCCGCCGCATATCGCAATCGGCAGCCGCATTCCGCTGGAGCAACTGCCGCCGCTGGGCCTGCTCTCGATCGGCGGGCCGCTGATCGACGCCGGCCACGACGTCGAATTGCTCGACGCGGAAGTCGGCCCGCTGACTCACGACGACGTGATCAAGCGCGTCGTCGCCCACCGGCCCCAGGTGCTGATGATCGGGCACTCGGGGTCGACGTCGGCGCACACTATTGTCGCGGAGCTGACGCGGCGCATCCGTGAAAAATTGCGCAACGTCATCATTGTCTACGGCGGCGTATTTCCGACCTATCACTTTCGGGAAGTGATGCAAGCGGAGCCGCAGCTCGATGTGATCGTGCGCGGCGAAGGCGAAGCGACGGCTCTGCGCCTGCTTGACGCACTGGAAAACGACGAGGACCTGAAGGCCGTCGACGGCATCACGTTCCGGCGCGCCGACGGCATAGTGGTGGAAAATAATCCGGCCGAGATGATCCGCGATCTCGACGCCTTTCGCGTCGGCTGGGAGCTGATCGATCCGTCGCGCTACGGGTATTACGGCGGCAAGCGTGCGGTCGTGATGCAGTTTTCGCGGGGTTGCCCGCATCATTGCAATTATTGCGGCCAGCGCGGGTTCTGGGCGCGCTGGCGGCATCGCGATCCGCAAAAATTTGCCGCAGAGATCGCGTGGCTGCACCGCGTTCACGGCGTGGAACTCATCAATCTCGCAGACGAGAACCCGACCGTCAACAAGGCGCTCTGGCGCGCTTTCTGCGAGGCCATGATTGCCGAGAACGTGCCGGTCAGCATCATCGGCTCGACGCGCACCGGCGACATCGTGCGCGACGCCGACATCCTGCATCTTTACCGGCAGGCGGGCATCGAACGCTTCCTGCTCGGCATCGAAAACACCGACGAAGCGACCCTCGCGAAAATCAAGAAGGGCTGCGACACCACGACCGATCGCGAAGCAATCCGGCTCCTGCACCGCCACGGCATTATCTCGCTGGCAACGTGGGTCGCCGATTTCGAGGAAGTCACGGATCGGGATTTCGTGCGCGTTTTGCGGCAGCTGATTTCATACGACGCCGACCAGATCACGACGATGTTCGTGACGCCGCACCGCTGGACCGCTTTTTACCGGCAGGCGCAGAGCCGCCGTGTCATCCAGCTCGATCAGCGCCTGTGGGATTACAAGCACCAGGTGCTGGAGTCGCGCCGCATGCCGCCCTGGCGTGTGTACCTATGGGTCAAGCTCGTCGAATTGATCGTGCAGACGCGGCCGCGCGCGCTCTGGCGCACTTTCTTCAATCCGGATCGCGCCATGAGCCACGGCATGCGCTGGTACACGCGCATGGGCCGGCGCGTGTGGTTTCATGAAATGAGAAATTTCCTGTTCAACGATCGCCGCGTCACCAACGGACCTACGCTGCGCCAGTTCTGGGGCGCCCCGCAGGACCGCCACGAAGTGCCGGTGCGCATAGTGCGCGCGCGAGATCAGCGCAGTAAGTCTGCGCAGAGCTGGCTATCGCGCGTCAAGCACGATCTCACTTCGTCGTCTTGACGATTCGGCAACGGTTGATCGAACGGCGAAAATCCGGGGGGCGACGCCGTTGCTCTGATGCGATAGTCCTCAGGCCTTCGCGTACCAGGATTTCACGCCGGGATGATCGCGCACCGCGTCGTGCACGCGCATGAGTTTCGGATAGCCGGCAAAGATCGTTGCAGGTATGTGATCGACCTTGCCGCCGACGAACCAGCGCACGGCCATATGCAGCTTAAGGTCCACCACGTTGATCTTCTCGCCGCCAAAAAAGGGCGCGCCGGTGATGTTCTTTTCCGCCGCCTGCGCCCACGCCGGCATATACCCCGCCACTAACGCCTCGCGTGCGGCTTTTTTCCCATCATCGGCCATGCGCAGGGTCGGGCCTACGTTTGCGCGCAGATCTTCTACGTGCTGCATCATTGCCTCATGGCGCGCCGCCTCGAACTCGTCGGCAGGGTGCAACCCGTGAGCTCGCCCTATTAGCACAAGTATGGCATTGGTCTGTGCGAGCGCTGGCCGGCCGGGCAATTCATAGATGGGCATCGCGCCGTACGGCGTTTGCGGCTTCAGCGCGGGCCATGCCTCGAATTTGATGCGCACGTCTTCGAAGTCGACTCCCGCGAGATGCAGCGCGAGCCGGCATTCCTCGCCGCGGCTTACAGGAGCGTCGAAATAAATCAGCCTTGGTTTTGCCATGCTATGCGATCGCGCCCGCCTTCCTCAACGCCGCAATCTCATCCGCGCCATAGCCGGTCGCCTTCAGTACTGAATCCGTGTGCTCGCCCATGCGCGCGGGCGCGCGGTCGAGCGCAGGGCCGTCGTGCGCAAACTTGAAGGCCGCGACCGGTACCGTCACCGGCTTGCCGACGCCGGGCACGTTGTCGTGCCGGTGCAGCAGGCCGCGGTGCTTCAGTTGCGGATCGGCGAGCGTCTCGCGCAATTCGCGCACGCGCATGGCCGGAATATGGCGGTCTTCGAAATAATTCTCCCACTCGTCGGCGGTTTTCTCTTTCATCTTCTTCGCGACCGTCGCGAATTTTTCGTCGTAGCGCCCGTAACGCTCGTCGAGGCTGGTGCGCTCGGCTTCGGACGCTTCGCCGATCGCGGTGTAGAAGCGGCGGTGCTGGCGCGGGTTGGACGCCGCGAGCTGGATCAGGCCGTCCTTGCTCTCGAACATCGACGTTTCCGCAAACCGCATCTTGTTGCCGCTGCGCTTGGGATTGTGTCCTGAGTGCAGGTGGTCCGTGATGTGCGTAGCCTGCATCATCAGTGCGACGTCCATCATCGCCATGTCGATGTACTGGCCTTTGCCGGTGCGCAGCGTCTGATACAGCGCTGAAGCAATCGCAAACGCGCCGGTGGTGCCCGTCGCATAGTCGATCACCGGCGCGCCGGTCTTAATTGGCCCGCTCTCCGACGTGCCGGTGGACGCGGTAAACCCCGAAGTCGCCTGGATCGCCATGTCGTATGCGGTCTGCTTGCCGCGCGGACCGTCCTGACCGAACGCGGTCATCGACGCATAAACGAGTTTCGGTTTGAGCTTCGACAGTTCGTCGTAGCCCAGGCCAAGCGCCTTGAATGCGCCGGGCCGGTAGTTTTCGACCAGCACGTCCGCCCAATCGCGGACGAGGCGCTTCAATGCTTCGCGCCCGCCCTCGGTTTTGAGATTGAGCGCGATCGAGCGCTTGTTCGAGCCCTGAGTGAGAAAGCCGGTGCCCATGCGCGTCTTGTTGAGCGCCATGTCGGCGCCCGATTCGCGGCTCTGGTCCGGCTCGTTGGGATCTTCCACCTTGATCACATCGGCGCCGAGCACGGCCAGTTGATAGGCCGCGAACGGTCCGGCGAGCACGTGCGTGCAGTCGAGTATCTTGACGCCTTCAAAAGGTCGCATTGAATTGGTCTTCCGTATATCGAATGTTGGAGAATTGCTGATCAAACGTCATGCCCGCGCGAGCGGGCATCCAGATGGAGTTTCGTTTCCTGGGTTCCCGCTTCCGCGGGAACGACGAGGTTTATATCTGCACTAACTAATCAACCGACGTGCTTCGCCAGAAACTCGAGCGTGCGCTCGCGCGCCGTTTTCGATGCGCCCGCATTGTACGAACCGCGCTGGTCGCAGTTGAAGCCGTGGCCCGCCGCATAGAAGTGATGGATCTGGTCTTTATGCGCGGCTGCGACTTCCTTCGCCTTGTCGAGCGGTATCGAATGGTCGGTTTCGCCCCACTGGAACATCACCGGGCATTTCGGCTTTTCGTTGATCAATCCCGGAATGCCCCCGCCGTAGTAGGGTATCGAGCACGCGAGTCCGTTCAGGTTGCACGCGGATTTCCACGCGACCGTGCCGCCCCAGCAGTAGCCGACGATGCCGATCTTGCCCGCGGATTCGACGTTTTTCATCGCTGCCTGGACGTCCTTCAACGCGTCGTCGAGCTTCATTTTCTGCATGATGCCACGCCCGACTTCGATGTCCGCGGGCGTGTAACCGATGTCGAGGCCGGGCTGCACGCGGTCGAACATCGCCGGCGCGATCGCGAGATAGCCGTCGGCCGCGTATTCGTCGGTCACTTTCTTGATATGGCTGTTGACGCCGAAGATTTCCATCACGACGACCAGCGCGCCCTTGGGCTTGCCTTTAGGCTCGGCGCGGTACGCGGAGAATTTGTGGCCGTCGGCGGCCGTCAGTTGGATCATGGTGCCCATCGTGGTCCCCTCTCGAAATTGATAACAGCGGAATGAATAGCGGCGAAAATTATACATTGCGCCGGAATTTTTCATCACCGGCGAATTGGCTTACCTGCACCCGTATAATACCCTCTCGCTAGCGAGTGCGATGCCGGCGGTCTGGAGGACCAATGCAAAATAAAATATTTTACGGCACGATCATCGGCATCGCCGGTAGCGTGCTGTGCGCGGCAGCCTTTGCGCAGCCCTACCCGACCCGCCCGATTCGCTTGATCGTCCCTTATGCGCCGGGCGGCGGTGTAGATATCGTCGCGCGCGCTCTCGGACAGGAACTGACGAAGCGGATGGGACAGCAGGTCATCGTCGACAACCGGACCGGCGCCGGCGGCAACATCGGCTCGGACGTGGTGGCGAAAGCGACACCCGATGGCTATACCCTGCTCATCGCATCGCCCGCCAATGCCATAAATCCCAGCCTTTATTCCAAAATGCCGTTTAATCCCGCGCGCGATCTCGCGCCGGTCGCGCTGATTGCCACGACGCCCGCGGTGCTGCTCGCGAGTCCCGCGCTGCCGGTGAAGACCGTCAAAGAGTTCGTCGCGCTCGCCAAGGCGAAACCCGGCACGCTCAACTTCGGTTCGGGCGGCAGCGGCACCACCGAGCATCTCGCGGGCGAAATGCTCAACGTGCAAGCCGGCCTCAACCTGCAGCACATCCCGTATAAAGGCGGCGCCGCAGTGCTGCCCGATCTCATCAGCGGACAGGTTGCGATCTTCTTCGTCAATCAACCGTTCGCGCTGCCTTACATCAAGGCGGGAACCGTCAAGGCGCTGGGCGTCGCAAGCAACGAGCGGTCGGCGGCACTCCCCGATGTGCCGACGCTGGCCGAAGCCGGCTTCGCGGACTTCCGCGTGTCGGTCTGGTACGGGATCATGGCGCCGGCAGGGACGCCGAAAGCCATCGTCGCGCAATTGAACCGCGAAATCGTCGCCGCGCTGGGCTCGCCCGAAATGCGCGAGCGCCTGCTGGCGATGAGCCTCAAGCCGCTGCCCGGCACGCCCGAACAGTTCGCAGCGTTCTTCGCCGAGGAAATGACACGCTGGGCGCGCGTCGTCAAAGCGTCCGGCGCAAAAGCCGACTAGCCGCGCGAATTCGCACCGCATCGCATGGACAGCACCCCTCCCTATCCTTCGTTGCTCGCTCCGCTGACGCTCGCGGGTCACCGCTTGAAGAACCGAGTCGTGCACGCATCGATGACGACGCGCTTCGGCATCGACCGGCACGTCACGGACAAGCTGGTCCAATATCACGTGAATCGCGCGCGCGGCGGCGCGGCGATCCTCATCACCGAGCCGCTCTCCATGGCGCGCCACCAGAACATCGATTACAAGGTGCGCGCGTGGAACGACGATGACCTCGACGGATTGAAGCGCTGGGCCGCCGCCGTTCGCGAGCACGATTCGCACCTGCTCGGCCAAATCCAGGATTCAGGCCGCGGCCGTCATGCGGCGGGACGCAATCCCGATGCAATCGGCGCCTCGCCGTTGCCCGACGATATTAGCTGGACGATGCCGCACGTGCTCTCGATCGGCGAGATCGAGCAAATGATCGCAGACTTTGCTTCGTCGTCGGCGCGGATCCAGCGCTGCGGGTTCAGCGGCGTTGAAATTTCCGCGGGCCACGGCCACTTGTTCCATCAGTTCATGTCGCCGCGCTCGAACTCGCGCACCGACCAGTACGGCGGCAACTGGGCGAACCGCACCCGCTTCGTGACTGAAATGATCGCGGCGATACGCGCCGCCTGCGGCGCCCAATTCATCATCGGCATCAAGCTGCCCGGAGATGACGGTGCGCCGGGCAGCATCGGCCCGCGCGAAGCCGCGATCGTCGCCCGGCACATCACCGCGGCGCGCAACGTCGACTACGTGTGCTTCGCGCACGGGGCTCACGCGCGCTCGCTGGAATTGCACGTGCCCGACGGCTACGGCCCGCGCGCGCCGTATGTGCCGCTGATGCGCGAGCTGCGTGCCGCGGTCAACGGCGTGCCGGTGGTCGCGCTCGGACGCATCACCGATCCGGCCGAGGCCGATGCGATTGTCGCGCGCGGCGATGCAGAGCTCATTGCGATGGGCCGCACGCTCGTCGCCGATCCCGCATGGGCCGCGAAAGCCGCGCAAAACCGCGCGCACGACATCCGCTATTGCGTTTCGTGCAACGCATGCTGGGACACCACGTCGACGAATCACATGCCGATCAGGTGCGACAACAATCCGCGCGTCGGCCTGAAGGATGAAGTCGATTGGTGGCCGGCGCCCGCGAAGGTGCGCAAACGCGTCGTCGTCGTGGGGACGGGCGTCGCCGGCATGGAGGCGGCGTGGGTTGCCGCCGCGCGCGGCCATGCGGTAACGGTGTTCGGGTGCTCAAGTGAAATCGGCGGCAAGACGCGTTTGCGCGCGCTCTTGCCCGGCGGCGAAGCGTTGAGCAGCGTTTACGACTACCAGCACGCCGCGGCTCAGCGATCGGGCGCGCGATTTGAACTGGGCATCACGGCAAACGCCGCAGACATTATCGCGTTGAAACCCGACGCGGTCGTGTTGGCTTGCGGCGCCCAAATGACGCGGCCGCTATGGCTGCCACCAGACTTGAGCGAGACGGGAATCGTCCCCGACTTGCGGGATGCGATGGCCGGGATGCTCGACATCACCGCGCGCCAGTCGGGCACGGCGGTCGTCTTCGACATGGACCATACGGATGGCACCTACGCCGCGGCGGAATTTCTGCGCGCGCGTTTCGACCGAGTCGTGCTGATCACGCCGCGCGACGGCATCGCGCAGGACGTCGCGATGGTGACGCGCCAGGGAATTTTGCGGCGCCTGCACGAGCAGCGCATCGAGATGGTGCTGCACGCGGAGCCCTGCGCGCTCGAAGGCCTCGAAGACGGCAAACTTTCATACGCAAATATTTATACGGGCGACCGCACCGAAATAACGGATGTAGCGTTTTTTGCGTACTCGACGCCGCGTGCGCCGCGTGTAGAACTCGTCGAGCCCCTGCGCGCCGCGGGTCTCGCTTTGCACGTGGTCGGCGACTGCCGCGTGGCGCGCGGCGTAATGGCGGCGACGGCCGAAGGGCATGCGGCGGGAAATGCGCTTTAAAAGTGGAACCCGAAAGGAGTTCGTCACTCCCGCGCAGGCGGGAGTCCAGACAAAGCCATGCAACGAACTCAAATCGGCTGGATTCCCGCCTGCGCGGGAATGACGGCGCGCCAACAGGAGGGGTCATCCATGCACGGTATTTCCGTCAAACTACAAATTGTCGCGGGAGCGATGCTTGTGCTATCCGCTTTGCAGGCGTACGGGCAAAGTTTTCCGTCCAAACCCATCCGAATCGTCGTGCCGCTTGCGGCCGGCGGTCCCGGCGACGTGCTGGCGCGCTCGGTCGCGCAGAAGCTCACCGAAAACGTGGGCCAGCAAGTGGTCGTCGACAACCGGCCCGGCGCCAATACGAACATCGGCAACGAAGCAGTCGCCAAGAGCGCGCCTGACGGTTATACGCTGCTCGCGACGGCGAGCACGCTGACGATCAATCCGGCGCTGTATGCGAATCTCACGTACGACGCGGTGAAAAGTTTTGCGCCGGTCACCTTGATCGCGTGGACACCGCTCGTGCTTGTCGTGCATCCGTCGCTGCCCGTCAAATCGGTGCCCGAGCTCGCCGCTCTCGCGAAAGCAAAACCGGGGCAAATCTATTACGGCTCCGCCGGCAGCGGGAGCGTGTTGCATCTTGCGGGGGAAATGTTCAACACGATGGGGCGCGTGAAGCTTGTGCACGTCCCGTACAAAGGCGTGACCAATGCGTTCAGCGATTTGCTCGGCGGCCAGATTTCGCTGATGTTCCCCGGCGCGCCGATCGCGCTACCGCAGGCGCGCGCCGGCAAATTGCGCGCGCTTGCCACCACCGGCGAAAAACGCGCGCCCGCCGCACCGGAATTGCCGACCGTGGCTGAAATGGGTTTTCCGGGCTACGAAGTCTCGGTGTGGTACGGCATGCTCGCCCCCGCCGGCACGCCGCAGGCGACGATCGGCCGGCTGCACACGGAAATTGTCAAGGTCGTACAACTGCCCGAGATCGCCGGGCGCTGGGCGGCGCTCGGCGCGGTGCCGCTCACCAACACACCCGAACAATTCGCGGCGTTCCTCAAGAACGATTTGTCGAAATGGGCGAAAGTCGTGCGCGATTCCGGCGCCAAGGTGGATTAGCGACATGACTTCGATTGCGAAAACAATTATTGTGGCGCTGCTGTGCGCCGCCGCGGCAGCACACGCGCAGCCCGCGTGGAAGCCGGAGAAATCCGTCGAGATCATCATCGGCACGTCGCCCGGCGGCCCGCAGGACCGCCTGGGCCGCACGCTGCAAAAAGTGCTGCAGGAATCGCGCCTGGTCGAAGTGCCCGTGTCCGTCGAAAACAAGCCGGGCGGCGGCGGCGCGGTGGCGCTCGCGGCCCTCGCCCAGCGCACCGGCGGCAGCACCCTCATGATCAACGCGCCGACGATGCTCAACAACCAGATCACCGGCAAGAGCCCGCTGCCCTATACGGACTTCACCGCGCTGGCTATCCTCGGAATCGAATACGAATGCGTCGCCGTGCGGGCCGACTCCCCGCTTAAATCCGCTAAAGAGCTCGTCGACCGTCTGAAGAAAGACCCGTCCGCATTGAGCGTGTCGATCGGCACTTCGCTCGGCAATGCGGGGCACCTTGCTTACGCGCTTGCGATGAAGGCCGCCGGCGTCGACATCAAGAAACTTAAAACCGTCGCGTTCAATTCAGCGGGTGACGGCATCACTGCGCTGCTTGGCGGCCATATCGATCTTGCCTCGACGCCGCCATCGGCCGTGCTGCAGCACGTGCAGGCGGGTAAGCTGCGCGTGCTGGTGCTCACCGCGCCGACCCGCTCGCACGGCGAACTCGCGAACGTGCCGACCTGGAAAGAGCTCGGCATCAACAGCACGCACGAAGTCTGGCGCGGATTGATCGGCACGCGCGGCATGACGCGCGCGCAGATCGCCTATTGGGACGACGTGCTCGGCAAGCTCGTTAAAACGGACGCGTGGAGAAAAGAACTCGAGCAAACCCAGATCGAAAACGTATACCGCAACAGTACCGAGACCGCGAAATACCTCAAAGCGGAATTTGATGAATCGCGCGTCATTTTGACCGATCTCGGACTTGCAAAACAATAAAAGCTATTCGGAGCCGCAGATAAACGCAGACGCACTCGGATAGTTCTAAAACGAAGAGACTTATGATGTATCTGCGTTTATCTGCGGCTGATGGTTATTTAACAGAGGTTTAAAGTAAACATGTCCACTGCTCCCGCCTGCATAGGCCCGCATCCGAACCCGCGCAAGCCGCGCCAGCAGCTTCCCGCC
>Ga0207676_10002237_pt1 | contig 13903 bp, 10 predicted proteins | sample KBSSwiS72_FD_184307 | JGI IMG/M metagenome (GOLD analysis project Ga0207676, IMG submission 184307) | Switchgrass rhizosphere microbial communities from Kellogg Biological Station, Michigan, USA - KBS Switchgrass S7-2 (SPAdes) (version 2) | ecosystem: Host-associated > Plants > Roots >... | reverse complement strand
AAGGCAATATCCCAGATCGCGAAAAGGCTGGTGGACGTGTATAGCTAAACAAAGACCGTAACTTTTCTTTGACTCGCCAGTTTTATTATCAGAAAACCGGCGCTGCGAGGACTGGTTAGATTTGAGTCAGGTAACTGAATCCGAAGAACGGCTCCTGATAGAAGCTGCTCAGAAGGACCCGAGCCGCTTTGCCGAGCTGTACGAACAGAACTTTCACCGCGTCTATGCTTATGTGGCGCGGCGAGTTCGTGATCGTGCGGAAACACAGGATCTCACCGCTCACGTCTTCCATCAAGCACTCGCAAATCTCGGAAAGTTCAAGTGGAAAGGCTCGCCATTCGCCGCGTGGCTCTACCGGATTGCGTCAAACGCGATTGCCGACCAGGCCAAGCGAAAGGTGCGTGAGTCGAGCGAGCAACCAAACACCGCCGCGGAAACTTCCACCGTGACGGATCTGGAAGAGGTTGAACGTCGCGCTCGTTTGTTTGGCGCCGTTGAGAAACTTCCGGACGACCAGCGTCGCGTCATTCTCATGCGTTTCGCGGATGAAAAGAGTATCCGTCAAATCGCTGATGAGTTAGGGCGCAGCGAAGGAGCAGTGAAACAACTCCAGTTTCGCGGGCTGGAGAATTTACGTAATCGACTAAACGAGAAGTAACCAATGGCCGAACGCTCCATCATTGACCAATTAGACGACGCCGTTGCCGCGATGGCCGAAGGGCGTCAACTTGATCTGACGAACCTCGAGCCGGAATTGTCCGTGCTCGCCGGAGTCGCGCAGGATCTAATTGGTTTGCCTCGCGAAGTGTTCAAGTCCGAGCTTCGGCAGCAATTAATAAGGAGAGATTCTATGAGCAGTCCCGTATCACAACTCAAAGACAAGTTTACCCAGGAACGGTCAGCAAAGAAGTCAGACGATGCCGGTTACGTGAAAGAGCCCGAGATGAGGCGCGAAAACCGCCGTGCCGTCACTCCATACATCACCGTTCATCAACCAGCGGAACTCATTGACTTCCTCATCCACGCATTCGGTGCTATCGAGCATTTCCGGGCTACAGGTACGGCAGGTGGAATGCACGCTGAGCTATCGATCGGTGATTCCATTGTAATGATTGGTGGCGCCGAGCACATCGAGCCAAAACCCACCGCAATTCATCTCTACGTGCCTGATGTTGATCAGGCGTACGAACGAGCGCTGAAAGCCGGCGCGAAATCCTTAATGCCTGTTGCCGATCAGCCGTACGGCGAACGTTCTGGTGGAGTTGAAGACGCGTACGGTAATCGCTGGTACATCGCGACCCCGTTTGTGCCGTTGCAAACAATCGCGAAGGACCTTCACACGGTGACGGTTTACTTTCATCCCATCGGCGCGCAACGGTTCATCGATTTTGTTACCAACGGACTTGGCGGGGAAGAACTGATGCGTCATCAGGAAGGCGAGATGATCATGCACGCAAAAGTGCAGATCGGCGATTCAGTCATCGAGCTTGGCGAAGCTCGTTATCCATCACAACCGCTGCCAACCGCCATTTATCTCTATGTCGACGACGTGGATGCGATGTATGAACAGGCGTTAAAGGCAGGTGGAATTTCCATGCTGGCGCCTACAGATCAGGCTTACGGCGATCGAAACGCATGGGTAAAGGATCCGTTTGATAACGTCTGGTACATCGCTTCGCCACTGCGGGGTTAGAGTTGCCAGAAGAAATACTTACTCCTCCACTGTCGATTTCGCAGAGTCTCGTTCGACTATCTGTTAGGGAATGAAGCTGATTGATCGCAGCGTTTGAGCATTCCCTGTGCGAAAACTTTTACTGAGACGAACCTGGAGGAGAGTATGCGAAAGCTCATCGTTGCCGAACACATCAGTCTGGATGGCATTATTCAAGGCCCTGGTAGCCCTAAAGAAGATCCCAGCGGCGACTTCCGCCTCGGTGGCTGGACAGTGCCCTACGACGACGAGGCCATCGGCCAAGCCGTGCAGGACCAGTTCTCGCAGCCGTTCGAATTGCTGCTGGGGCGTCGTACCTACGACATATGGGCGGCGTATTGGCCGCACGTGCCGGCCGATTCAGCCAGCCGCGGTATCGCCGACCTGTTCAACAGCGTGCCTAAGCACGTTGCCACACACCGGCCAGATACGCTTGATTGGCAGAACAGTCACGGGCTGAAAGGCGACCTTGCCGGCGCGATACGCGCGCTTAAGCGCCAGGACGGCGCCAACCTGTTGACCTGGGGTAGCGGCGATATGGTGCGCCAATTGCTCGCCGCGGGGCTGGTGGACGAGCTTCAGCTTGTGATTTATCCCGTCGTACTTGCGCACGGCAAGCGCTTGTTCGACGACAATGCGCAAGCGTCGGCCTTCACCCTGGCACACTCAACCAGCGCGGCTAGCGGCGTGCTGATCACTCGCTACGTACTCAGCGGCGAGGTACGCACCGGGACGTTCGAAGAAGTTGAGTAGGAAGCCAGTGATGCCTCTTAATTATTCGGAATCCATTCCACAAAATAACTTGAGTTACCGGCCTTGACTCCTGTTTTCGTTTTCATCGTTATTACCTCCTAACGAATTGATTCTTGTTGAACTTGAGCAGACTCACGGAAATAGATCGTGCAGCATACGACAGCTTGTCGACTGCTGTATTGAACAAACCGTAGTTGCTTAGAACAGATTTGAACTCGTGCTCATCAAAATACAAAACCGCCGCCAGTGTCACAGTTGGTCTCAAGAAACCGGCTTTTCCGAAATGGATAATTGAACCACGATGTAGCAACTGTAGGGGCGGCACTCCGTGGCCGCCCCTACAGTTGCAACCTGAAAGATCGGACTTTTGAGGCAAAGCCGTTTGAGGTTGTGAAATAAATTCAGGTGTCACTCCAAGTGTATGTGGTCGATAGTCAATTCCCCTGTCTCGACCCGTTGGACCAGTTGGACCAGGTCCGGATCTTTTATTTCCAATGCATAACGGATCAGCGCTCGGGTTTTCGCTGGTATTGAACTGTTAGTTATGAGTAATCGAGCGCGTCGTTTAAGAGAGGCGTCGATGGTGTGAGATTTTTCTTTGCGCAGTGTTAGGCTACTATAAGTGGCCATGATCTTCATCCTTTCGATAGAAGGTTGATGGTCTAGGGCCGATTTTGTGTTGCTTGCACAAGTCGGTCCGTTTCTTTTGGTGGGATCACGCCACTCTAGCGCGTAGATTTTCGCTTGTCATCAGATTAATTTTGGCGGGGCGAATATGGACAATAGAAGCGGAGTTGTTCTTCGGTTTTTAGTTTGCACCACCTTATTTCTTACGGCAAAAACTGTAGCGGCGTGTGAGTGCACTGACAGAGACTTCACAGTTCTCGGCAGATTCGAAGACGCACGATTTGTCGTAATTGCAAGAGTACTCGCCGTTGAGAAGATATCGGAACCCGATACAACTCGTACAAGGATGGTCATCGAAAAAGTTTATAAGGGAAACTTGAGAGTGGGCCAGGAAATGAGCTTTGGGCAGGGCGAGAGTGGGAGTTGCGATGAGGATTTCGATGAAGATGATATTGGCGTTAAGTTCTTGTTCTTTCTCAAGCCGAAGGAGAAAAATCCGACCGTTTGGTATGCCGACCGTTGTGAAAAATCAAAACCTTTGCCGGGTTTCGATACGCATCACGTGAATGATGCCGCGGATGATTTAGCTTACCTGGAGAAAATGGACAAGGTAACAGGCAAGACGAGGATTTCGGGTACGTTGATTTCCTACCAGGAGTCACCACATGGCAGAACCGATTTCAAAAAAGTTGCTGCTACAAAAGTTCGTCTCATCGGAGAAAAGAAAACCTACGAGACCGAAACCAATGAAGACGGTGTTTACGAGATCTACGACTTGCCTGCGGGGCGATATACAGTTGAACCTAAAACTCCAAAAGGTTGGGCCATTGAGAATCCTTCTGCATACGGCGGCGGTGCTTCGAGTGGCAGAGAAGACAGCGAGCATTTTCAACTAACTCTGGAAAAGGGCAGACACGCTTATTTCGACTTCTTTTTTATGGTAGATACCAAAATTCGGGGCCGGGTTTTGAATCGATTTGGCAGCCCGATGAACAATGTCTGTGTGAATCTCATCCCAACTGAGGGTAAGGTCTCGGAACACTTCGAGCGGATTGATTGCACAGAAGGAAAGGGAGTTTTTGAAATCGAAGAAATCCCGTTTGGGAGTTACTTCATCGTTGTTAACATAAAGGACAAGATAACCGCTAATCAGCCGTTTCGGCGGTTTTATTATCCATATGTGTATGAACGTGAAAAGGCGCAGGTCGTTACGATTGTTGAGGGCGATGACGCAAAAGCGATTGATATCTATGTTCCAGAGATGAAGGACGTTGTCGACATTGACGGATTATTTCTGTCAGCAGATAGAAAGCCTGTGACAAGAGCTCGCATTTTTTTCAAGGCAGAGAAAACTGATGAACTGACCGACGGCGATACTTTTGCTGTAACGGATGCAAACGGAAAGTTTTCACTCCGAGTCCTGAAAGGTTTGAAGGGCAAGCTTTCCGGCGAAGTTTGGTTGGATGAGAACGAATATACAGAGTGTCCCCAGGTTGTGGCGTTGCTCAAAATGAAAGGGGAAACCGGCTGGGAAGATCAGAAAACAGAGATCGAAATTCAAATCGAGGGCAATGTTGATAACATGGAATTGAAGCTTCCATTCGCAAGTTGTAAGGGCAGGAAAATAGTTTCCCGGATGAAGGTAGATTGAACAACCTCGGGCTTTGCCTCATAAGTCGGAATCGCACTTGGATCGGGTCAGTACAAGGGCGGTAGCGACCTGGTCTGACTCGATCAAAGAATAACCTCTCACCAAGGAGAATCCCCCATGACTCAGTTTCCAACCCGTGGCGGCGATAGCGGCCAGCCGATCTTGTTAAGCGATAAGCAGGGATTTGACCGGCGCTGGTTTGCGCCGAATCTGAACGCCGTCTACGCACCAACCCAGCCGGAACAGGTGGCCCAATGCGTGACCGATGCCCTCGCTACTTATGGCAAGGATGTGAAGATCACTTCCGGCCGTCACTGCTACGAAAACTTTGTCTACAACGACAGCACACGCGCCGTGATCGATATGTCCGGCGTCAATCAGATCGGATTCGATAGCGCTCGCAGTGCTTATTTCGTAGATGCCGGTTGTGAGAACTGGACCGTTTACCGCACCCTGCTCAATACCCACGGCAAAACGCTGCCTGCCGGTTCGTGTTATTCAGTGGGCGCCGGAGGTCATATAACAGGTGGCGGTTATGGCCTGCTATCGCGCATGCACGGTTTGACGATCGATTATCTTACTGCCGTGGACATCGTGACCTGGGACGCCGCCAGTCAACAGGCGACACTGCGTCACGTGTCGAACGAAAGTGACAGCCAGCATGAACGCGATTTGTTTTGGGCATTGACCGGCGCGGGCGGCGGCAATTTCGGCGTGATCGTGCGTTACTACTTTGAGCAGTTGCCCGATGCGCCTGACTACGCCACGCTGTTTACCTTGGCCTGGGATTGGAGCCAGGTCACTCAAGAACAATTTACTGATCTGCTGGATCTCTATGCCGAACTGGTGCCGCTGTTGCCCGAAAACGAATTCACGCTCTTGAAACTATTTCACGTCGCGGCCGGTCAAATTGTTCTGATTCTGCAAGTGGCTTCACTGCCCGCTATGTCGTACGACGCTCATTGCCAACATGCCGCCAGCAGGGCACAAACCGTGAAACAACATCTCGAACAGGTCTTGCCGGCGGTGCATCTGCGTCAACCGGTGGGTGGTCATCCCGGATATATGAGCTCCACCAGCAGTAGCTTGACCGAGCAACATTTGACCTACCTGGAAGCAGTGCAGACTCTGAACGGTTCCGGACCGAACCAGTTTGGCAAATACAAATCGGCCTATATGAAAAAGGGATTTCCCGCGGATCAGATTGCGACCATTTACAAATATCTGAATATCACGCCGGATGGGCTGAACATGTCGCAGTGCCTGCTGCAAGTCGATAGCTATGGTGGGGCCATCAATCGCGTCGCGCCTACGGCCACGGCAGTCCCGCAGCGCAACTCGATCATGAAGCTGCAGTATCAAGCGTATTGGAATAATGCCGCCAGGCCGGGCCAGTCCCATGAATCACCGTATCGTGAGATGGCGCAGGGTTATCTGGACTGGATCAATAAGTTCTACGCCGAAGTGTACGCTGCGATGGGTGGTACGCCTGACCCGTCGAAAGACCCGAGCGGCACTGTTGATGGCTGTTACTACAACTATCCCGATAATGTGCTTGGCACACATGCCGACCAGAGAATCGATCAGGCAATGTGGTTGTATTTCTTAGACAACTTCCGCAACAATCAGCCTAATCTGGTTGACATCAAACGCTACTGGGATCCGGAAAACTACTTTCACCATCCGCAATCCATTCCGTTGAGTTGATCCACAGATTACACAGAAGGAAGACACTGCTGATTAAACTCACTCAAAAATTCTCAACGCACTCCATTTGACAAGAAATCCGATCAAGGGTACGGTGTGGTGCTCCCAAAAATTTCGTTAGCGCGTCACTCGACGTAAAAAAAACGCGTCAACGAACGTCTGAAATCACCACAATACGTTGTCCAGTACACTGCTAAGCAACGGTTTAGCAGGATAGTTTTTTGTAGCGTTAGCTCGACGTGTGCCCAGCCGCAAAAGGCTGCTGATCTCACGGCGAGTTTTAGCGCAGACAACAATTCCCCGGCATTAATCATTAAGGAGTAAGAAGTAAAAATGCAGTGTTTCAAGAATTTTGCAATCTCATTGGTCGTCGTCGCACTTCTAGTGTTCCCATTAACTACGTCAAGTCATAAGCAGGAATCCCCACGAACACCCCCAGTCAAATTTCTGAAAGCTCAAAAGCCAATTCCCAATCGCTATATCGTCGTTCTGGAAGACGATGTTGTTCCGGACAACGTTCCGCTCGACGTGCGGCGCGCGCGAGTGGCCGCGATAGCCAATGGCCACGCACAAACTCACGGCGGCAAAGTTGATTTCATTTATGAAACCGCGTTGAAAGGATATGCCATTGAACTTCCAAACGAAGCTGCGGCCCGTGCTATCAGCAACTCGCCGCAGGTCAGGTGGGTCGAAGAAGATAGCATTGGTGAATGGGCCCAGGCTCCAGCATCACCGCAACCAAGTCCGCCATGGGGACTGGATTCCTTAGACAGCGGTATTCCGGCGCCATCACCTGACCCCACGACCGGGCTAACGAGTGGATCTTACGGTTTCAATGCGAATGGTACCGGAGTTACAGCCTATGTTCTTGATTCGGGTATTAATACGCAGCATACACAGTTCATGACGCCATTCGTTTCGCGGGCCAGTATCGCGGCCAACTGTTTCGAGTTTGTGAACTGCGTTTCGGGAACGCAAACGGCGTTCTTTAACCAGCAAGTGTGTGCCTCTGGGCTGCCGTCCCCATCCAATAATGACTGTTACGGACATGGTACACACGTAGCAGGTACCATCGGAGGTAACACCTACGGTGTCGCAAAAAATGTAAACCTGCGGTCAGTGAAAGTCGGCAGTACTTTCGGCCCCGTCAGCTCTGCTGTCATTGCGGGCGTGAATTGGATGACCGCCGACCATCAGGCAAGTCCTTCCACACCGGTAGTTGCCAACATGAGCATTGAAGTCGCGACCGGTGCGGTGGAATCAACAGTACAAAATGCCATCAACCAGGGTATTACGGTTGTGGCAGCCGCTGGCAACGGCAACACCAACGCTAATAGCGTCTCTCCCGCGAATGTGGCCGATGCCCTAACGGTAGGTGCAGTTGATTGGAACGGTGTCCGATCGCCAGTCTCAAACTGGGGTCCTTTGGTCGATCTTTTTGCGCCTGGCGTTCAGATTGCTTCTGCGGCTTCGGGTGGTGGGATTTGTCCTGTAGGCACGTTTTGTTTGCTGTCGGGAACTTCGCATGCCGCTCCTCATGTGACTGGAGCAGTGGCGCAGTATCTACAGGGACGACCCGGTCAAGTTAACTGTAACGTAAATCCGATTCAGGGAGGTTCACCATTCAGCGGCAATCGCTCGGCCTGCCCTGATCGAGTGAGTCGCTTCATCATTGCCACTGCGAGGATGAACGTGCTGTCAGGAGTCAGCAGTACGCCGCTTCCGTCAGCTAACCGGTATCTCGCAACGAACGCCCTTCCCGGCCCGACGAATCCGATTGAAAATAACCAGTTTTTTGTCTGGTCGCAGTACATTGACTTTCTTAACCGCGAGCCGGATTCAGTAGGCTTTAGTAATTGGGTCAGCAACCTGAATTCGTGCGGCGGCACCTGGCCGTGCATCAATAACGAGCGCATCCATGCCGTGCGAGGAATGATCGAGTCAACCGAATTCAGAACGGGCAAACCTGCACTCTCAAACCCCAGCTCGACTAATGAATACAATACCGAGTACGTGCGGCAGCTTTATCTCTGCCTCCTGCACAGAGAACCGGACTCGGGCGGCTGGGCAACATACGTGAGCGAGCTCAACAGCACAGGCGACTATGACCACACGGTCCATGGCTTCATCAACGGAAGCGAATACCGCACCAGGTTTGGCCAGCACTGATGGGAGCGTAAGGAACTTTTAGTACAGCTTAAAGAGGAGGCCACCCGCAAGGTGGCCTCTCGTTTTGTTTTCTCCTAAACGTAAACTCTTGATCATTAACTCTTACCGAGTATAATCCCCGTAGCTCAGCGCTTAACAAAAGCCTCATCTGACCTAGTGGCTCAAGACTTGAGAGCGACGAAGTCACCAAACGCCGCCTTGACCTCGCGCCGCTAATATCGCCAGAGTCGCTTTACTTTGTATTTCTGTCTACCTCAATAGAACCCCGGCCTAGAGTGGTTCTCTAATCCGTCGTTCATAGGTCTCAACGAGTTGGTTCGCACCTCGACAGATATGCGGGCCAGTCTCCCATACGCTCGAAGGAGGACCAATGAAAAAGAAATCTTTAGCGCTCGCGGTGTTTACTTTGCTTTGTGCAGTGACACTCATTTCGGTAGTGCTCAGCGCGCCAACACCAATCCCTGCAGCCGCGACACCAATGACTACTGTTTTTGGGCCAAAGCAATACACTCGCACTGCCGGTCAGCCCCAGACTTTTACTGAAACCTTTCAACATTGTGGGACCGGCCAGTGCCAGATCGTTGTGACAAACGGAAATGGCGACAAGTCTAAACGCGCTAGTAGCGCATCCATTTCACTTAACGGTCAGCAGGTGCTCAGCCCACGCGATCTCAATCAGCAAGTAGCGTCGATCGTCAAATCCGTTACCTTGCGCGATCAGAATCAACTCACCATCACACTTTCATCCAGCCCCGGGTCCACGTTGACAGTATCTGTCCAATGTGTCGCGCCCGCTGCTGTACTGGAGGGCCGCGCCCCTGGAGCAAGTCTGGTGAATCCGACAACATTGGCCTCCGCATTTCAAATCGCCAACACCGGAACTGCAACCGCGGAGAACGTGCAGATTACGTCTTTCTCACTTGCTGGCGGAACGCTGACAACGCCCACTCTTCCAAACAATCTGGGAGCGATTCCCGCCGGCGGCTTAACGAATGCCGATGCAACTTTTACCGGTGGTCCTTTCCTGCCTAATGGAACCTACCCGCTGACGGTGCAGGGAACATATCAGGTTGGAGGATCAACGTTTTGCTTTACCTTCAATCTTACGTTGCGTATTCCGCCAAACGCGCCCGGCGACGCACCACTCAACTCGGTGACTGCGGGATCGAACTTCGTGACCGGCGCTCCGTTTCCAACGCAACCGCCCGAGTTTGAAGGTGATGAAAACGGCAGCCTATGGACTCCACCAATAGGACCATTCGTGCCCGGAACTCCGACTGAGACAGCTACGAACGTGCAGACGGCGCCGCCGTTGGCCCAATTGAAGGCCGAGCCGTTGATTTTCATAAACGCGCCTGCTCCGATCAATTTTGTTCAGAATGCAAACTTCGGCACCAACGTTAACAACATCGCAGAACCAAGTGGCGCTACCGGCGGTGGCGTCGTTTTCGTCACGGCAAATTCGTTGGCAGCCTTTTCGACGAATAACGGCGACAGCTTCACACAGTTGAATCCAACCAACATCTTTCCCGCGGACGCGATTGGCTTCTGTTGCGATCAAATTGTTCAATACGTGCCGAGCATCGATCGCTTCATCTGGCTGCTACAAGGAAACGGATTCCGACTCGCTTCTGCCAGTCCGGCACAGATTATCAGCAGTGGCGGCACGGCCTGGACGTACTGGAACCTCCCGTCGAATCTTTTCGGACAGCCCGTGGGAACAGGTGTCGATTATCCTGATCTCTCAGTGGGGAACAATTCACTTTATCTGAGTTGGGATGTGGGCTGGCCCACTTGCCCCTCAGGCTGCAACAGCGGAGTGCAGGTTTCCCGGATATCACTGGCTGGTATTCAGGCGAGCAGTACGATCACGATTGAGTATACGAATCCACCGGATTCGGGCATGGTTTGGGGCGGTCACCTGATGCAGAACACGCTCGATGAAATCTTCTGGGCCGGACACAGGAGCAACAGCCAGATGAGAGTGTTCTCGTTGGCAGAAGGCTCAAACCGCTACTTCTGGCGCGACGTCAACATTTCATCGTGGGCGAGAGTCGCCTTGTCGTCGCTAACACCAGATAGCCAGAACTGGCTTGGTCAATGTGGCGGCGGCTTTCCGGGCACAGCCATCATCGGCTCGACGCGCGTTGGCAATCAGCTTTGGTTTGCCTGGAGCGCCGGGAACGATAGTAACTTTCAACAGCCTCACGTTGAGATGGTGACGCTTGATAGAAACAACAACTTCAGCAGGATCCAACAAGTGCAGATCTGGAACAACAGTTACGCCTTCGGCTATCCGGCGCTGGCGACCAACGCCTGCACCGGAGAAGTCGGACTTTCGCTGGAGTATGGTGGCAACGGAAATTACGAAAACCATGTGGTGGGATTCTGGGGCGACTTTGTTGTGTACATCACGACCGGGAGCAATATCGGCACGTGCCGTTTCGGAGACTACGTGACTATCAGGCAGGCACCGCCAACGACTGAGAATCCCGGAAACCTGTTCGCGGCTTTTGGCTATGGACTTAATGCTATTTCGCCGCCGGGATCAGGCGCGCGCAGCGATGTTCGGTACGTCTTGTTCGGGCGTCCGTCGTCGTCGTGTAACATTATTGGTGAGTGATCGGTCGTTTAAGAGAGGCATTACCCGCGAATTCCTAATGACGTCCTTTTCTTACGAGTTGCCAGTTCTGACATATCCTTAGTTGACAATATCAACCAATTAATTGACACTAGCAACTAAGCAAAAAAAAGGATGAAATATGGATGCTCAAATAGACGCGGTGCGGCACTTTAATCGTTTCTACACGAACCAGATTGGGGTCTTGAGTGAGGGCCTGCTGGAAACTCCTTTTTCGCTTACTGAAGCGCGCGTCATATATGAACTGGCCCAGCGAGGTAGTGCGACTGCCAGTGAACTGGCAAACGAGTTGAGACTGGATGCGGGCTACCTGAGTCGCATCGTACGCAAGTTCGAACAACGTCGACTAATCACTAAAAAGTCCTCTGACGCAGATGCACGACAGAGTGTATTGAGTTTGACTGCGCGTGGACGAAAAGAATTTGAGAGTTTGAGCCAGCTCTCACGCAACCAGGTCAAAGAGATCCTTACCGATCTATCTCCCCTGGACCAATCTCGTCTGCTCGGTGCGATGAGAACGATCGAGGAGTTACTTGCAACGTCGCTCAAAGACGAAAAGATTTCATACATATTGAGACCGCCGCACGCTGGCGATATGGGTTGGGTGGTGCAGTCAAACGGCTCTTTGTACGCACAAGAATATGGCTGGGACGAGACGTACGAAGCCCTCGTGGCCCAAATCGTCGCAGACTTTGTTAAGAACTACGATCGAAAGAAAGAGCGTTGTTGGATTGCGGAGAAAGATGGCGAGAATATCGGTTGCGTCTTTTTAGTGAAGGAGTCGAAGCAGGTGGCGAGATTGCGATTACTCATAGTCCTTCCCAAGGCGCGCGGTTTGGGAGTCGGAAAACGATTGGTTGATGAATGTACACGGTTTGCCCGGCAAGCTGGTTATAAGAAGATTGTATTGTGGACGAACAGCGTGTTGGTCGCCGCGCGTGGTATTTATGAAAAGGCGGGCTATAAGCTCGTGAAAGCTGAAAAGCACCACAGCTTTGGACACGAGCTGAGTGGCGAAACCTGGGAACTCGATCTTAGCCGCGGATTAAACGGATAAAACCCGGATTTAATCCGCATCATTCGCGGTTACTGATTCGAGGTTGTCGAAATCGCTGTGTGGCGTCTGTCATACTAACGAGCGTGGATCAACTACGATGAGGAGAACGAGACCGGGCCGGGTCGCGTGGCTGGTCGGACTTGCAGCGTAGACTCCGAGGAGACTCCTGGTCTGATCCGATGAGTACAGAAGAGCATCAGGACCTACAAATACGATTGGCAACAGCAGCCGATACCGAGGCAATCGCGTCGGTACTATACAAGTCCTTCCGCGAATACGAATCCCACTACACTCCCGAAGCGTTTGCCGCCACGGTCCCGACACCCGGCCAAATCGAAGAGCGTATGAATCAAGGCCCAATGTGGGTGGCTCTTAGGAATGGCATGATCGCCGGTACTGTGTCCGTAGTTCTCAAGAATGAAGAGGTTTATATTCGAGGTATGGGGGTCGATCCGTCGGTGAGAGGTAAGGGAATCGGACGCAAGCTACTCGATCGGATCGAATCGTTCGCCGTTCGCAAGCGGTGCAAACGCTTATTTCTAAGTACGACGCCTTTTCTATTGCCCGCGATAGATCTTTACGAGCGCAACGGCTTTCGTCGAAATCCCGAAGGCCCGGCCGATTTGTTTGGGACGCCACTCTTCACGATGTCTAAAAGCCTGGATGCCTTAGGATTGTGCCAAACTGAAGATAAGGATCTCGATTATGTGCTCGCTCTCGAGCACGGCGAAGAGAATCGTTTGTTCGTCATTCCCTGGTCGCGCGAACAGCATCGTCAAGCGCTGGCGGATCCTGACGTGGCCCATCTGATTGCACATACCTCAACGAGGGTCGGCTACGTAATTCTGGCGGGATTGCTGGATCCTAATCAAAGCATTGAATTGCGGCGCATTGTGATTTCAAAAAAAGGGAGAGGTTATGGACGTGCTACTGTCGAACTGGTCAAAGATCTGGCCTTCAAAACCTATCAAGCTCATAGATTTTGGCTTGATGTAAAGGCGCAGAATCAGCGCGCCAGAAGCGTTTACGAAGCAGCAGGATTTATAGTCGATGGGATGTTACGAGAGTGCCTGCGCACAGAAAGCGGTTTTGACTCGCTGGTAGTCATGTCTATGCTGCGGCAAGAATACGAAGCATCGAAGGAAGCTTAGGCTTGTGACTTCAGGGCGGCGCCCATCAGGTATCTCCTGCACGAAGATCTGTTTCCATTATGGCTGAGAAGTAGCGTTGACGTGACGTGGCGTCTGAAGTTGTGAAAGTGCCGTTCAAATCTCGTTGAATTAACTAGCTCAGCCCCCGCTAATGGATGGGACGATTGAAATCTCAGCTCCAGCGGGAATACGACTTGTAAGCCCACCAGTGAATCGGACATCCTCGTTAATCGTGACCGCGATTAGTGCTCATAAGTGGAATCACAAACGTATCTATCGCATCTATTGCAGCCTGAAACTGAACAAACGGCGCAAAGGCAAAAAGCGTTTGCCGACCAGGACACCGGCCCCGTTACAAGTGAGCACCGCGATGAATGAGTGTTGGTCAGCAGACTTTACCAGCGATGCGTTGTGGTGTGGCCGGCGCTTCCGGACG
>Ga0207676_10002236_pt1 | contig 13904 bp, 14 predicted proteins | sample KBSSwiS72_FD_184307 | JGI IMG/M metagenome (GOLD analysis project Ga0207676, IMG submission 184307) | Switchgrass rhizosphere microbial communities from Kellogg Biological Station, Michigan, USA - KBS Switchgrass S7-2 (SPAdes) (version 2) | ecosystem: Host-associated > Plants > Roots >... | reverse complement strand
AGCGGCAACACCGCCAGCGGCAAAAACTGTCGCGGAAGCATCAGCCGCAACTGAAGCTGAAGCGCCTGCACCTCCGCCGCCACCACCACCCGCGCCGCCACCACCCGCGCCGCCACAGCAAGCCGCTCCACCGCCGCCGCCACCTCCGGTTCAAACGAAACCCGCACCACCTCCGCCACCGCCCCCGGTCGAGAGTCAGCCGAAACAGGACGGCAACATTGCCACTGCCGAAGAACTGCGGCGCACGAAATCCAGCCCGCTGGTTCGTAAGATCGCGCAAGAGCACAACGTCGATATTTCAAAACTCGAAGGCACTGGTCTAAGTGGCCGCGTAACCAAGAACGACATCCTGAGTTTCATTGAATCGGGATCAGCACCCGCAGCGCCACAGCCTCAACGTGCCGCTACTCCTGCCCCCGTGCAAGAGCCCGTCGCGCCACCGTCGCCCAGACCACAAGTCGGCGATCGCGTCGAGCAGATGAGCGTGATGCGGAAGAAGATCGCCGAGCACATGGTCTTGTCTCGACGTACCTCGGCCCACGTCACCACGGTCTACGAAATCGATATGACGCGTGTCGCGCGCTTGCGCGACAAGCATCGCGACGAGTTCTACCAGCGAACCGGCACTAAGCTCACGTTCATGCCGTTCATTTTCGAAGCCGTGAACAAAGGATTGCGAAAGTTTCCCATTTTTAACGCGCAGGTCAACGGCGAGCAGATCATCTACAAGCAGGACATCAATCTCGGGATGGCAGTCGCGCTCGACTGGGGCTTGATCGTTCCGGTGATCAAACGCGCGGACGACTTGAGCATCTCGGGCCTCGCGCGCGCTGCAAACGATCTCGCCGATCGCGCCCGGACCAAAAAACTGAAACCGGATGAAGTCACTGGCGGGACTTTCACGATAACGAATCCGGGCATCTTTGGTGGTCTATTCGGCACGCCTATCATCAACCAGCCGCAACTGGCAATTCTCGGCGTCGGTAAGATCGAGAAACGAGCCAAGGTACTCACCACTGAGGACGGCGACGACTTTATCGGCATTCGTTGGATGGCTTATTTCGCGCTCAGCTTCGATCACCGCGTGATCGACGGCGCAGATGCGGAGCGCTTCTTAGCCTTCATCAAGGAGCAACTGGAAACAGGCGATTTCTCGGTTTAGACCGCGGATTTCCACGGAAAGTAACACAGATTTTTTTCTAATCCGTGTTAAATCTGCGGAGATCCGCGGTCTTCTTATTGCGATAAAGTGGTGATTCGATGAAGAAATGCGGAGGCTATTGACTTAGTTTCTGCGAAGGTCTAAGACATCTCATCCGCAAAATTTAACGGCGGGAGGCGAGGAGCGAGGACTCGCCATGACAGCTTGAGAAAGACGCGCGTTCAAGGGGCGCGTCAACTAGTTACCAGTTTAAGGAGATAAATCGATGGTATTCACTAAACATAAATTGTTTGCCCCGGCAGTGCTTATCACCTGCCTGTTAGTCTTCTCAGCCTCCCCAATATTGGCCCAGGATACCACCAACCCGGCCGGCTCGCGCACCATCGCCAGCGGCCAGAAATTGAAGCTCAAAGGCGTAGTTACCCGGCGTGATGCTGATACCTTCACGGTTCGCGACATGAATGGCGTGGATACGGTTGTGCGCTTGAGCGACAGGACCAGTGTTAAGACCAAAGGTGGGTTCCTGCGAGGCGGCTCCAACTATGCACAGACCAGCATCCTGCGTGGTCTGAATGTTGAAGTTGAAGGACGCGGCAATGGCTCGGGCGAGTTAGACGCGGAGAAGATTCGGTTCAACGAGTCAGACATGCGCGTTGCACGTGCGGTTGAGTCGCGCGCTGCGCCGCTCGAAGAAAGAGCCAGTGACACTGAAAACAAACTGAGCCAGGTTGAAGCCAATGCGCAACGCCTGTCAGGCCAGTTGGAAGAGTTGGCGGCTGTTTCGAACGCCGCACGAGGTGGAGCCAAGGCAGCGCAGGCAACTGCTGACGCAGCTGTCGCGGGTGTCAATGCCACCAATGAGCGCATCTCTTCACTCGATGACTACGCGCCGCAACAAACTGCCGCGGTAAACTTCAAGTCCGGCAGTGCCGTGCTTTCACCAGAGTCGAAGACAACGTTGGACGACATTGCCAGCAAGGCGCTTAACGCCAAGGGCTATGTGCTTGAAGTTTCGGGTTTTGCCGATTCAAGAGGAAGCATTAACCTCAATCGTCAGCTGAGCCAGCGTCGTGCTGATGCAGTGATTCGTTACCTGGTTGAGAACCACAACATTCCGCTACGTCGCATCGTTACGCCGTTTGGCTACGGTGAAATGCAACCGATTGCGGAGAACGATTCGCGTGAAGGCCGTGCTCAGAATCGACGCGTGGAGATCAAGCTCCTTGTCAACAAGGGCCTGACTGCTCCGGCGCCGACAATGAATCCTGGCACTTCAGGTTCAGGCAACTAATTTGGGCTGTAGTGGAGTTGTACCTAATGGTGCAACTCCTCGCAGACATCGAGGCACCAAAGAGTCATGGATCATGCCGTCATAAAAGCGGTAGGATAGGATAGACATGCGGGCCAGCAACTGGCGGCATGATACAAGACTCGAGGGTGCCGAAGATGATTTCAGGGGTTGAGAAAAAACTTTTAAGGCCAGCATTCCTGATCGGAGTGCTGGCCATTTTACTATCTGCGCCAACCGTGCAGGGGCAAACGAGTGTCAAAGACCTGCCGCCTCCGCCGCCAGTCTGGAAAGCAAAACCAACACCAACTCCGAAGCCGCCTGAACAGGAAGTGCTCGACGTTATCAAGACCACTTCGAATCTGATCATGGTGCCGGTGTCTGTTACGGACCAGCAGGGCCAGGCAGTAAAGGGACTTCAGGTTACCGACTTTCGTTTGGACGAAGAAGGGAAGCAACAGGAGATCACTGGCATTGGCGATCCGCAGCAAGTGCCACTCGCGATCGCGTTGTTGTTTGACGTGTCGAGCAGCACCAGTCAAAAGGGCTTCTTTGCTTCTCAGCAGAAGGCGGCAGCGACATTTCTCAACATGGTAATGAAGCCGGCCGACAAGGCTGCGATCTTTACCATCACCGACAAAGCGACGATGGTCCAGCCTCTCGCTTCCGCAGAGACGTCAGCCGCGAAGATGTTGACGATTCCGGCGGCCACGTCACCTGTTCCCACGGCGTTCTATGACACGGTCAACGCCGCGGCAAAATATCTGATGAATAGCGCGCCCAGCAATTACCGGCGTGTGATCATAGTGCTGTCAGACGGCGACGATAACTTCAGCGAACAGATCCGAGAGTTGTCTGTTGCGGAAGCACGTGCCGTGCAAGATGGTAAACAGACCTACGCCGGCACGAGGGCGGGTTTGCAGTTGAAGCACCAACAAGCCGTTGCCTCCGTACAAAAAGCCGTGCAACAGGCAGACGCGATCTTTTACGCAGTCAATCCCGGTGGTCCTTCAGTGAAGTTGAATCAGATTGCGATGCGTGCGGAAAGAGGATTGGAAGCAATCGCTGAAACCACTGGAGGCACGGCGTTCCTGCCTGATTCCGATTTGGATCTGGAAAGAGTGTTTCGACAGGTTGCGGCGGAGTTACGCGGGCAGTATTTGCTTCAGTACTACGGCGATTCCACCGCGCCAGCGAGCCAGTTCCGGCGCATCCAGGTTGCGGTCCCGGCGCGCAACGACGTGCGCGTCCGCGCGCGGCAGGGGTATTACCCGAAAAAGCAAGATTAGCCACAAAAGGCACAAAAAGCACAAAATGAATTTACGGCCGAACATAAATCATTTTGTGCTTTTTGTGCCTTTTTGTGGCGCTATTCTATCGTTCTCATCAGCAGCAACACGTCCGTCAAGCGATTAATCACACCCAGCAATGATCTGCCGGCGCGATCGAATTGATTCGCGGCTGCTTGTTCTTCGGCGGTCGCGGCGCCGGCGGCTGACCCAGCCAGTTTGATGTAGAACGGCTGAAGTTCCGGCGTGGCGCGAAAGTCTGTTTCCAGTTTATCCAGGCCTTCACGAAAACTCTGAATATTAGCCCTGACCTTTGCTTTGCTTTCCTGGTTCTGTTGCGCGACGGCCTGTGAAGCTTCGTTTCTACGTACTGCTTCATCAACTGCGGCAATGCTGCTGTTAACGCCTCCCAGCACATAGATAAACGTGGATAGAAGCTTGATCTGTTCGGCAACGCGCGTTGCGCCCGCGGTTCGCGCCTGCGATACCCGCTGCTGATTTGCCGTGGCAGTTGTTGGCTTCTGCCTCGACGTGGAGCGGTTGCGCGTTTGGGAGAACGCTGTAGAGGGAGATAAAAAGATCATTAGTAATAGAGTGGTTGCGACGAGTTTCAAGATAAGTTTCTCCTCTGCTGCTGTTCTCGGTTCAGACCGCTATTTTCCTGGTGGAGGGGTGATTGTACCAAAGTCCAGGGCGGCTGATAGAATGACGCCGGAATAGGTCGATCTGGTTGCACGATGCCCGCTTTAATAAACGAAAGAAAGCTTTTGGTCCAACCCCTCGGGCTCGTTGACTACGAATCAGCGCTCGCAATCCAGAAAAAAACCGAACTGGCAGTCAAGACCGGCATTCAGCCTGACACGCTGCTCCTGCTCGAACACCCGCACACACTGACGATCGGGCGGCGCGGCGACAGTTCATCAATCCTGCTCGATCCGGAGCAGCTCAAAGCACGCAACGTAACGCTCTTCGAAACCAATCGTGGTGGAAAAGTCACTTATCACGGGTTGGGCCAGGTCGTAGGCTATCCGATTATCAATCTCAGTCCCGATCGTGAAGACGTTCATCGCTACGTGCGCGACCTTGAAGAGGTGCTGATACGGACCATGTCAGATTTCGGTATCAACGCTTTTCGCATTGAAGGTCTGACAGGCGTTCACACCGAGCGTGGAAAAGTGGCGGCGATCGGCGTACACATCGCGCGCTGGGTAACCACGCACGGTTTTGCTCTCAACGTAAACACCGATCTCAGCTACTTCAATCTGATCATTGCATGCGAAGGTGAACCGGTAACTTCAATGGAAGTGTTGCTGGGTCGCGAGACGGATCTGAGCGTAGTTGAAGATCGCATAGCGGCGAATTTCGCAGAAGTTTTTTCTTATCAGTGTCATCCGTGTCTATCCGTGGCCTAATATGCTGAACATCGAAACTATCCAGGCAGCGCGCGAGCGAATCAGCTCCCGCATTCACCGCACACCGGTTCTTACCTCGCACCAGTTCAACGAAGCAGCCGGCAAGGAAGTCTTTTTCAAGTGCGAGAACTTTCAACGCGCGGGCGCGTTCAAGATTCGCGGCGCCACTAACAGGATTCAGTCGCTCACGACGGCGGAGAAGCAGCGTGGCATCGTTGCCTTTTCATCGGGTAATCACGCGCAGGCCGTGGCGCTTGCTGGTCGTGAAGCCGGCGTGCGCGTCCTCGTTGCCATGCCCGAAGATGCGCCGGCGGCGAAGGTCGCGGCGACACGCGGTTATGGCGCCGAAGTCGTTTTCTACGATCGTCACAAACAGGATCGCGAAGCGTTTGCACTCGACCTCGCTGAGCGCGAGCGATTGACCATGGTTCCACCTTACGACGACTATTTCGTACTGGCGGGACAAGGGACTTGCGGACTCGAGTTGATGGAGGAAGTTCCTAATCTCGACTGCGTGCTCGTGCCGTGCAGCGGCGGCGGTCTGTTTGCGGGCGTGGCCACAGCGGCGAAGGCGTTGAATCCGGAGATTCGCTGTTTCCCGGTTGAGCCGGTGACTGCCGACGACACGCGCCAGTCGTTAATAAAAGGCGAGCGGGTCTCGATCCCTCCACCGCCGACAATTGCGGACGGACTGCGCGTCCAGATCCCCGGCAAACTCACGTTTCCAATCGTGCAGCAACTGGCGGAGGACGTTCTCACAGTCTCAGACGAAGAGATCATAGCCACGCTCCGCTTCATTCTCTTCCGCATGAAGATCCTCGTCGAGACTTCCGGCGCAACAGCAGCCGCGGCAGTGATGTTTCGCAAACTCCCCGCGGATCTCAAACGCGTCGGCGTGGTTCTGTCCGGCGGCAACATCGATCCGGATCTATTACGAGAGATTATTTAGCCACAGATGAACGCGGATAAACACAGATCTGAATTCAGATCTGTGTTCATCCGCGTTCATCTGTGGCTAGAAAATAACCTCTCCCAGCACGAACGAAGCGAGATTAGCGATCACGATTACACCAAAGTCGCGCCATCGCGCTTCCTTTCCAAACGCCAACCAAAACAACAAGCACTCAGCCACCGGCGCAAACACCTCAGCAACCATCAGAAACACGCCACGTCCTTGCTCCCACAAGAGCAACGGCAACACAAGCGTGACGATCGGATACGTACACGCCGTCAACCAAACACCTGCGCCTACTCGCCGGAGCTTCGAATGATGTGCTGAAAGCCCGAAGAAGAGGATCGGAATCTCGATCGCGATCGTGAAGAGATATCCAAGCGGCAGAAAACGCCAGAGCTCTGACGGCGACACTAAATCATCCTCAACAAGAATGGCGCTTCAGCCAGAACGTGAGCGATAGCGATGGTGAAGTAGATATCGCGGGTGGTGGAGTAGTCGATCGAAAAACTCAGCCAAAGAAAAACGACTGCCGCAAGCGCAAGCACCAGCAAACCTACGATCAACCGCGGAAAACCTCTGGCATGCCGCGCGATTGGCACCGTCTTCACATCCCAAAATCTTGCGCTTGCTCCAATCAGCGGCAACGCCACAATCCAAACAGCGTAGTGAAGCATCTCGAGAAACAGGTGCACTGAGACGAGCATGTGACTCGAAACCTGCGGCAACAGCTCCGCCCCTGAATGCTGCGTGATGCGCCAGAAAAGACCGTTATTGTCCGGCAGTGGCGCAGACCGCGACAACTGCCACACCATTCCCACGAGTACAAACGGCAACACAGACAGGCAACGTCGATACGCGCGCAACCACTCAGGCCGCGTGCGACCAAGGTGCCGGTCCAGAAACCACAGCGCCACGAGCGGATGAACGTAAACGATCACGAGACTAAAAAGGTCCGGCCAGAACCAGTTCAGCGAACACAGCGCCAGCCCCAGTGGAATGGTCCACGTCCAATTCGCCCGTGGCTTTTGTTTGCCACGCAACCAGACCAGCAAGACCAGCCAGACCAGAAACAGGCTATTCCACGACGCGATAACAGTGGACCACGCCTCATCACTCCACCACGCCGTGTTATAGAGCAACGGCAGCGAAACGTAAGTGAGCGTCAGCACACCCAACCCGGCAAACGCCGTGAGAAAAAAGTTGCGCGATCTTCCGAACCGTACCGGCAGTCGCATCAGGAAGTAGCGCAATTCAAACCAATTGTGCGGACCTGCAAAGAGGAACACCGTGACGATCGACACTTGCAGCGGCACCCAACTGGCAAAAGCTGCGCTGGCGGCAATGCACAGCAGAACTATCGCACCAAACACACGCGCGTTCGGCACAGCCCGGACTACGGGCCAGATTTTTAGCTCTGCTGCGCTCTGCACTTATTCCTCGCCGGAACTGGTCTTCTTGAGCGGAATGATGAGCCGCATGTTTGCGCCAGTCCGCGCATCGTCCGGAATGATCTCGATATCGAGCCCGCCCGCGGTCGGTTTTCCTTCGGCGAGCGCCTGCGGCAGGTTTCTCCAGCGATACGATCCCGGCGGGCCTGCGTTTCCACGAGTCATGATCGCCGCGGCGCCGATCACTGCAACGACTAACATCACCGCTCCGACGACCTTCTGAGCGCGACCGAAAGATGAAGAACGCGCAAACAAGACACCCGCAATCGACACGGAAAGAAACATCAGCAATCCGGCGATGATCGTGCGCGTGGGACTGTGCGCGATGCTCGCGGCGATCGGTGTATTACCCGCCGCGCCATCCAGTGCAGCACGTAAATTCTTCAAGTCTGACTCGGTGATCTGAAGTTTCGCCTCGTAGGCCTTCGGATCGGTTGCGATTTCGAGGCTCGTGTGCAGCACATACCTGGCAACTTTTTCCGGCTGCTTTTCCGGCTGTTTGGGCTTTGCGATATCGGCATTAATGATTTGAGTTGAGATTAAGAGAACAAAGCAAGCAGCGATAAGGGATTTCATACGCGGAGATCTCCTTTCAAACGCTTTTCCAGACTTTGAACGCGCATCAGCTTATATGCTTTCTAAATCCGTGTCATCAGTGGCCCGTTTTGCTTACGACGCCAAAGCACGTAAAATCCTTCCAGAGGTAATCAATTGGCCCGCGAACTCCGTGTAATCAGCAACAATCAGAAAGTCCGTCAACCCAAGCCTGAATGGCTACGCATCCGCCTGGGCGACCCGGCGAATCAGAACCAGGTGCTGCAACTCATCGAAGGGCTCAACCTGCACACAGTTTGCCAGGAAGCTCGTTGTCCGAACATTTTCGAATGCTGGACCGATCGCACCGCGACTTTCATGCTCGGCGGCGACATCTGCACGCGTCATTGCGGCTTCTGCGCCGTCGGCAAAGGACAGCCGGGACTCCTCGACAGGGACGAACCGCGTCACGTCGCCGAAGCAGTGAATCACTTGAACCTCGCTCACGCCGTGATCACTTCAGTCAATCGCGACGACCTGCCCGACGGCGGCGCCGCACACTGGGCCGAGACGATTCGCGAAGTGCGCGCCGCGAATCCCGAGTGCAAGATCGAAGTACTCATTCCGGACTTTAACGGCGACGAAGCAGCGCTCAACACCGTGCTCGACGCGCAACCCGACGTCCTCAACCACAACACCGAAACGATCGCGCGCCTTTATCGACGTGTCCGTCCCGATGCGATTTATCAACAGTCGTTAACGTTGCTGCGCCGTGCCGCGACGAGACGCGATCGAGAAGCTCGTGGGATGTTGACCAAGAGCGGCATCATGGTCGGACTGGGCGAGACTTTCGATGAAGTCGTCGCTCTCATGCATGACCTGCGTTCGGTTTCCTGCGACATCATGACCATCGGCCAGTATCTCCAGCCGCACGCGCGCCGTTTACCGGTCGAGCGCTACGTCACTCCGGAAGAGTTTGCGAAGTGGCGCGAGATTGGCATGTCTTTGGGATTTCATCACGTCGAATCGAGCCCGCTCACGCGTTCCTCCTATCACGCGCGTGAACAAGCTTCAAAGGAGATCTAACCACAAAGACACGAGGGCACAAAAAATAGTCCTTTGTGCCTTTGTGGTTGGAAAATTTGATGAAAGCCACCATCTTCAGACAACACGGCGGAGCGGAGGTGCTCGAATACACCGAGATGCCCGATCCGGTGATCCGCGCGAACGAAGTGCTGGTGGAAGTGAAAGCCTGCGCGCTAAATCATCTCGACATCTTTATTCGCAACGGCATGCCGGGCATCGAGATTCCACTGCCGCACATTCTGGGATGCGACGTTGCCGGCGTTGTGCGTGAAGTCGGCGAGCTCGTCACCTGGGTTAAGGCGGGCGATGAAGTAATGGTCCAGCCGGGAGGTTCGTGCGGGCATTGCCAGGCATGTCTCAGCGGCCAGGACAATCTTTGTCGCGAGTACGACATGATTGGATATCGTCGCAATGGTGGTTATGCAGAATTAGTGGCGGTTCCCGGCGCGAATATCATCCCCAAACCGACTGAGCTGAGCTGGCCGGAAGCTGCGGCGTTGCCGTTGGTGACCGTGACTGCCTGGCACATGCTGGTAACGCGAGCCAACGTGCAACCGGGCGAGGACGTGCTTGTGCACGCCGCCGGCAGTGGCGTCGGCTCAATCGTGATTCAGATTGCGAAACTGCGCGGTGCGCGCGTGATCACGACGGCGAGCACTGACGAAAAGCTCGCAAAGGCGCGCGATCTCGGTGCTGATGAGACTATCAACTACACTCGCGACGATTGGCCGAAAGAAGTGAGGCGACTGACCGAGCGCCGCGGTGTTGATGTCGTAGTGGAACACACCGGCGCCGCGACGTGGCCCGGATCGATCGCAGCCCTCAAAAACAACGGACGCTTAGTGACCTGCGGAGCTACGAGCGGCTTCGATGCGCGCACGGATCTGCGCCAGGTTTTTTATCGACACCTGACGCTGCTCGGATCGTTCATGGGCTCGAAAGCCGAGTTGCTGGAAGCGATGAAGTTTGTCGCGCAGGGAAAAATTCGCGCGATCGTCGACCGCGTTTTGCCCCTCAGCGACGCACGACAAGCACATGAGCTAATGGAGAATCGTGGGCAGTTCGGAAAGATAGTTTTAGCCACGGATTCTCACAGATGAACACGGATATTTTATCTGTGTTCATCCGTGAAATCCGTGGCTTATTTACCTGAGTAGTCCTCAGTTACAAACCGCTTTTTGAGCGCCTCAAGATTTCCTTCTTCGAGATTGAAGTTTGTCCCCGCAATCACCTTTCGACCCTCATCCGTAGTCACCCAATCGACAACCTGTGGCGCGTTGGTTCTGAGGAAAGCGCCGTCTTCTTTATCGAGCGGCTTGCGGTCTTTACGTGAAAAGACCCAAACGTATGTATAACTACCATTGCGGATGTATTGCAGGTCTTTCTCGAAGCCGGTGAGTGGCGATGGAGCCGGCGTCGGCGATCCTGCCGGCGTGGGGCTGCTGTTAGAGGTCGGCGCGCCGCCACCACAAGCACCAAAGAAGAAGACAACGACCAGCAGCAACACAAAACCTGATTTATTCATCGCCAGGCTCTCCAAGAGGATTCTCCACACGCTTCTCATCACGGATATACATAATCGTACAATCTTTATCCTCGTAAACAATATCAAACCAGCCGCTCGATTGCGCATGCTCAAAGAAATCGTGATGCTGATTGTCTGAGAAGACGTAACGCGCGCCAAAGCGATCGCGAATCAATGGCCCAGGATCTTCTTCCTGCCCGAGTGTAATGCGATCGTAGAGACGAGAGAGGTCCTGATCCTTGTCGTAGAGATAATTCGGATCGAGCCCCGAGACGTAGTGATGCGAGGGGGCGTAATAAAACAGACGCGGAAAGTCGTCCCAGTCAGTATTGAAAATGATTTGCCCCGGCGGAACATTATTTCTTAACCACTGCGCGCCGGCTAGATAGTAATCGTGAGGCTCGCTTTGCGCGATCTCCTTCTCGGTGGCGGTCAGGTTGAAGTAGAGAAAAACACCCAACACGAGCGTCACAGTTGCCACTGCAATATTTCTGAGCATCTCGTGAAAGGCTCTTTGTTCCTTCTCTTCACGATCGAAAAACGGCTGGAGCTCCTCAAGTACATCCGGCGGCAGACGTCTTGGATACGGACGAAGCCCCTGCAACCATGGCTGAAGTGTGAAAGCGGCGAACAGCACGGCAAACGGTGGCCAGTATTCCGCGATCCGCTTCCAACGCGCAGTCATGATCATCAGCGCCGTTGAAAACAGCAGGAAGAAGATCGGGTAGTGTGCTCGTTTGCGTTCTGAAGGCTCAAAGGAGATGTAGCCGACGAGCATCGCGATGCAAGCGACCGCTGAGTTTCCAAGAAACTCCCACGAATCGTACGGGTACCACTCGGAGCCCACCTTCGTGTCGAAGTCTGACATAGTGAGCTTGATCTTCATGTGCTCGACGAGCAGTTGCAGGTTGTGTGGGAAATAAGGATTGAGAACCATTCCCGCAGCACAGCCAACCAGCACAAAAACCAACGGTCGCCATTCAAACCTTAGCTCCGTGATCGCAATGGTGATAACCCAAAAAACCGTTGCCATTACGAGCAGCACAAACAGGTCGTAGGTCCAGGTGAAGATCAGCGCGAGGGGCAGCAACGGCCAGTAATTCCGCAGATATTTCCGCTGAAAAAACAGGTGAATCGCGATGATCATGTAGACAATCGCGAGCGGCGGCGCTTTCGCCATGTTCATTCGAAACAGAAACGGTGCGGAACAGGCCAGCAAAGCGACCAGCCAGAGCAACGGATACCGCACGCGATGCCGTAGCAACAGCCAATAGCACGAGAGCACCGCGAGACTACCGAAGACTGCCGACGCGATCTTCGCGCCCAAACGCGGATCTGAAAACGCAACAAACGGTATCTGAAAGATATGGAACAGCAGGTGATGGTCTACATAGTCTTTCGGATTCAGCGTCGTGAGGGGCAGCCATGGAAACGCCGGTGGAAACGCTTTGCTCTTCATCGACGCCCAGAGCTCGCGCGACCATTGGACGTGATAGTAACCGTCAAAATCGCCACAGCAGATGGCGGTGGTTGACCACTGAAGCAGGTAAAAAATGATTCCCGTGGCGAGGGCGCCGGCTAAAAACTGGAGGATTCGGATGAATGATTCGGACTGATACCAGGGGAGTTTGCCGGAGGAGGTCGTCATCAATCGCTCAACTGTCTCTTGTTGTGAAGCTCACAGTTGTTCGATGAGATCGAGGAGGGCTCGAGGATCGATCGGCTTGGTCATGTGAGCGTTGAAGCCGGCGTTGGTCGAGCGTTCCTTGTCGTCGAACATCGAGTAGCCGGTGACGGCCACCATCGGAACAGTCTCATAACCTGGCAACTGTCTCACTTCTCGGGCCAACTGGTAACCGTTCATCTCGGGCATGCCGATATCGGAGATTATTACGTCAAACTGGCGCTCGCGCGCGGCCTTGAGCGCGGCGGGCGCGGAGGCAGCGGTCACGACGGAATAACCGGCGTGGGTCAGCACAACTGCCAGCATCTCGGTGACGTCAGCCACGTCGTCGACGACCAGAGCGGTTCTGTGTTCTCGCGGTTCGCGGCGCAGGACCTCGCTATCAGGGCCAGGATCGGACGCGTGGTTGGCTTGGGTTTGTAAAAACTGACTGAGATTGAAACAGAGAGAGGATGGCTGATAAACGGTAGAAACGCACGATGAATAATGATCTTGCATTGAGGCAGCCTTTCCGCAGCTTTTTATGCCAGACCGCGTGTTGTGTGGAGAGCAAGTTTACTGTAGCCGAAACGCTCGATGGTGTCTACAGCACTCTTGATTTTTGGATCGAAGTCTCACGCAAAGACGCAAAGGAGCAAAGACAAGACGCAGAAAAAAGCTTTGCATGCTTTGTGCCTTTGCGTGAAAAAAACTTCGTGGACAGGCTTTAATTATTTTGCTACGTTGCACGAAACTCAAAACATAACAAAGGAGCGAACTCAATGGCAGCCAAAAAAGGAAGCAAGAAGTCCAGAGGCGCGCGCAAAGGTGGTGGCAAAGCGGCAAAGAAGGGCGCGTCAAAATCCAAGTCCAGAGGCGGCGCAAAGAAGTCGACTAAGAAGGCAGCCAAGAAGTCTACAAAGAAGGGCGGAAAGAAAGCAGCAGCAAAGAAGGGCGGTACAAAGAAGGCCGCAACGAAACGGACCAGCAAGGGCGGCGCAGGTAAGCGAGGCGGCACAAAGAAACGGTCCAGGAAGTCGTCAGCGGCAGTCGCTCCGACAACGCCGGCCGCGGAAAGCTACGCAACGCCGAATGCCATGAGCTCCGAGGGAGCCACTGAAGGTATGGGCGGCGAATCCGAAGCTTCCAGCGAAGAAGGTTAGTTCGGCCCCGATGTATCCAGCCGGCAATCTCTTTATTCCTGTCGAGCACGGGCAGTTAGAAGCAATTCTTAAAGAGCCGCGCCAGGATCAATCCAAAGGCGTGGCGCTGGTCCTACATCCACATCCACTCGGCGGCGGCACGATGCACAATAAAGTTGTATTTCGTGCCGCCGCTGCGTTGAATGACGCCGGCCTCACTGTCCTGCGAATCAATTTTCGTGGCGTTGGGCAAAGTACTGGTACACACGACGAGGGACGTGGCGAACGTGATGACGTGCGAGCGGGGCTCGACTACTTGTCTTCACATTATCCGGGCCAGCGGATAACTCTCTGCGGCTTCTCGTTTGGCGCCCGAGTTGGATTGGAGGTCGGAATTCAC
>Ga0207676_10002231_pt1 | contig 13921 bp, 12 predicted proteins | sample KBSSwiS72_FD_184307 | JGI IMG/M metagenome (GOLD analysis project Ga0207676, IMG submission 184307) | Switchgrass rhizosphere microbial communities from Kellogg Biological Station, Michigan, USA - KBS Switchgrass S7-2 (SPAdes) (version 2) | ecosystem: Host-associated > Plants > Roots >... | reverse complement strand
ATTCGAGTCGCAATCTCTTCAACGACGCGGTCGCGCAACTGCAATTTGTCTTGCTCTTCTAACACCGGCATTCCTGCTTCTTCTGTGCGCTCTCTAACCCACTGACTTCGACTGCGCTTGCTCTCGTAGCAACCCGACTAGTTGATCACTGATCCGATTGACTGTTCCTGCACCCAGTGTCACGACCAGGTCTCCCGGCTGAACGTAGTCGCGCAATAACGCCGCCGCGTTCTCCAGATCACCTATGTAGCTAACTTCCTTATGACCAAAACGCTTGATGGCATTCGTCAGTGCTTCCGAAGTTACGCCTTCAATGGGGTCCTCGCTCGCCGCATAGATGTCCGAAATGAAAAGCACATCAGCGTTGTTGAATGAGCGCGCAAACTCCTGCATTAGATCATGCGTTCTTGTGTAGCGATGTGGCTGGAAGAGCACCACGATTCGACGCCCTCCGGAACCAAGTTTTGCTGCCGCAAGCGTTGCTCTGACTTCGGTCGGGTGATGACCGTAGTCGTCAACTACCAACACACCATTAACTTCGCCCTTTGCCTGAAATCTTCGCCCGGCGCCAGTGAAGCTGTTTAATCCTTCCGCTATCTTTTCGAATGACACTTCCAACTCGAAGCCTACGGCGATCGCGGCGAGTGCGTTGTAAACGTTATGCATGCCAGGCACGCGCAGACTCAATTCACCAACTACGTCACTTCCGCGCCACACTGTAAACGTCGATCCAAAATTGCTGTCGTAACGAATACCGTGAGCGGACACATCAGCCTGCGCGCTCAAGCCATAGGTCATCCTTCGTCTTTCGAGGAGCGGGATGATTGCCTGTACGTTTGGATCGTCCAAACACAACACCGACGAGCCATAGAACGGGACCGAGTTAACAAACTTCGCGAAACATGAACGAACGTCGTCCATGTCGTGGTAGTAATCCATGTGTTCCCGGTCGATGTTAGTAACCACCGCTATCGTGGGCGTAAGCATCAGAAACGAGCGGTCGCTTTCGTCGGCTTCGACAACCATCAAATCGCTTGTTCCGAGATGTGCGTTTGAACCAAAGGCACCCACGACACCTCCTACCACCATCGTGGGATCCAGGCCGGCGTGGCCCAGTACCGTCGCAACCATTGACGTTGTCGTTGTCTTCCCATGCGAACCGGCGACTGCGACTGTGTGTGGTTTCAACCGCATCAACTCGGCAAGCATCTCTGCCCTGGGAATAACAGGAATCGAACGACTGTGGGCCGCCACTATCTCGGGATTGTCGTCACGCACCGCGGTTGAGCGGACTACGACGTGTGGTTGACTAACGTTTTCCGCGGCGTGACCTTCAAATATCTCCACACCCATTTGCTGGAGACGATCAGTGACATTCGACGTCTTCACATCTGAGCCGGAAACGCGGAAACCAAGGTTCACGAGCACCTCAGCGATGCCGGACATACCTATGCCGCCGATGCCAACGAAATGAACATGTTGAATGCGTCGAAACATTGGATTTAGAACTTTGTGCTTTGTTCTTTGTTCTTTGTGCTTAACGCCGAGGGGCAATGCATCGGCGTTGCGGTTCGGCACTCCCCTGAATGTCCGATAACCCTGATGTCCGATAACCTTTAGGTTGTCGGTCGTCCGCTAATCTTCACGGTCCTGGTTTGAACCGACAACCTAAAGGCTATCGGACACCGCCAACTCTTCAATCAAATCAACTGCAGCTGCTGCTGCATCGCCTCTTGACAATTTGCGAATCGCTGTCTCCATCGAGTTCACCGCGTCAGGTTCTTGGGCCAACTCAATGATCTCTTTTGCGAGTCGATCACCGTTTAAATCCTTTTGCAAAATCATTCGTGCAGCGCCAGACGAGACCAACGCCTCTGCGTTCTTACGTTGATGATCATCCGCGGCTAACGGAAATGGAATCATCACGGCGCCCTTACCAGCAGCAATCAACTCAGCTGTTGTCGTCGCACCTGCTCGACAAATGACGAGGTCAGCTGCGGCAAAATCTGCGACCATGTTGTCAATGTAGCTTCGAATCTCGGCCGCATCCTGCCAGCCCGAGTTCTTATATGCCCTCTCAACTCTTTCAAAATCCGCAGAACCAGTTTGGTGCTTGATCTGCAGCGGCACTGTTGCCGCTTTCAACTTTGGGAGCGCAGACATCATCGCCTCGTTGATCGCTCGAGCACCTTGTGACCCTCCAAACACGAGCACCGCAAACTTCGCCGGGTTACGCTGCTTCGGAGGGATCTCAAAGAACTCACGTCGAACAGGATTTCCAGTGACTACCCCTTTTCCTCGAAAGAACGGCAACGACTGTTCGAACGAAACAGCAGCTCGATCGACAAACCTTGCGAGTACTCGATTCGTCCAACCGGGTAACGCATTTGATTCCATTACCAACGTTGGACGCCTCGCAAATACTCCTGACAAAACAACTGGCCCCGACACGTAACCACCGGCCCCAACCACAACGTCCGGTTTGAACTGTCTTATCAAACCGGCCGCGCCAAAAAAGCTTTGCGGCAACATGGCAACACCTTTGGCGCGTGCAGCGAGACTCACATTCTTCAAACCTGAACTGTCAATGAGCGATAGTTCAAAACCCGCCTGGGGTACCAATCGACTTTCCAACCCTCGTGCAGTGCCAACAAATCTGACTTTTGCATTCGCGTCGCGTCGCATGATCTCCTGTGCGACGGCGATTCCCGGGTAAATGTGTCCGCCAGTTCCGCCGGCGGCGATCAGTACGCGCATTACTTTCAAAGTGGCACAGACTTCAGTCTGCGCCTAGCCTGAGCAACCTCTAACTGAGAAACACAGACTGAAGTCTGTGCCACTAAAACCGCGACGGGCTAGTGGTGCTCACCGCAGCCACCCGCATTCGCCGCCGTTCCTTCGCTTTGTTTCTAACCGATTCCAACAAACCCATATCAACCGAACCACTGGCATGCTGCGAAATATTCAAAAGAATTCCGACAGCAGCGAGAGTCGGAACAAGCGAAGAACCGCCATAGGAAATAAACGGCAGCGGAATACCTTTCGTTGGCACCAACGAAAGGACCACACTAATGTTGAAGAGAGCCTGGGCCACGATGCTTGTCACTATTCCGAGGCTAAGCAACATTCCAAATCTGTCTGGCGCCAGTAGTGCAGTCCGCACGCCGCGCCAGAGAAAGAGTCCAAACACAAGAATCACCGCCAGACCGCCAACCAGACCAAGCTCTTCCGAAACAACAGCAAAGATGAAATCCGAATGCGCAAACGGGAGAAACAACATCTTCTGTTTGCCCTGCGCGAACCCGAGACCGTTTGGCCCTCCGGAACCGACCGCAATTAATGCTTGAACAACCTGAAAACCGCCGCCCTGTGGATCTGCCCACGGATCCAGAAAAGTGACCATTCGCTTGAGTCGCCACGGCACAAAAACCAACAATCCAATGACACCCAACAACGCCGGCGCAGCTGCCATTGCAAGATGGAGTAACCTTGCGCCAGCCGTGTAAATCACAACAAAGAAGATCAGCGCGAGCATCAACGCTGTGCCAAGATCTGGTTCAATCACAATCAGGCCAGCCAGCCAAAAGGTTACGATTCCGCACGGAATGAATGTCCGAATCAAATCGCCTTCCTCACCAGCCCGCTTCTCAAGGAAGTACGCAAGAAAGATCACCAGCGCCAACTTCGACATCTCGGAAGGTTGCACCGAAAACCATGGCAGTTTGATCCAACGATGCGCACCATTGCTGCTACTGAACGCAAAAACCGATAGCAGTGTCACCGTCGACAAAAACAGCAGACCGAAAACGACACGCCGTGACTTGAGCTGCTGGTAGTTGAACTGCATTGCCAGCAACATGACAACAAACCCTATCGCCATCCACGCGCCCTGCTTCAGAACGTAATAAAACTGATTGCCGTTCTCCTTCTGCGCCATCATCGCTGACGCGCTGTAAACCATGACCACGCCAAAAAGCGCGAGCCCGATGGTCGCCGCGAAAAGCCATTTGTCTGGTGCTAACTTCTTTGACATGACACTTCGTGCACTTCGTGTATTTCAGACCGGACACTTCGTATCTCAAACTTGAGATCTCAGATCTCACAGTCTCCGATTTTTCACTCTGAGATCTGCGATCTGAGATCTGAGATCTGTCTGAGCCCTGAGATCTCGCTCTTGAACGCTGTCCCTCGATGTTCGTAACTGTCGAACATATCGAAGCTCGCACAAGCGGGCGCGAGCAGAACAACGTCTCCCTTTTCAGCGGCCGCAAAGGATCTCTTCACGGCGTCACGCATATCCGACGCTTTCTCAAATGAAGCACACTCACCAAGCTCATTTGCGATCGTCTCTGCGTCTTCACCGATCAACACCAACTTCCGAACCTTTGTTCTTACCAGGTCTGCCAGCGGCGCATAAGGAGCTTTCTTCCCCCTGCCACCCAAGATCAAAACGACCTTACCTTGTTCGTCCGCAAAAGCTTCCAGAGCTTTTAGCGTTGCATCAACACTTGTTGCCTTGGAGTCGTTGTAGAACTTTACTCCGCCCAACTCCGCAACGAATTCGAGTCTGTGCTCCACAGGATTAAATTGCTTCACCGTCTCACGCATGGTGTCGATGTCAGCACCAGCGGCCATCCCCGCCGCAACTGCAGCAGCAACGTTCTCGACATTGTGAAGGCCACGCAATTTCATTTCGTTCGCACGTAAAACAATCCGGTCGCCGGCACCATTGCGCGCAATCAATTCATCGCCTCTAAGGAAAACTCCTTCATTCAATTCCCTTCGCACACTGAACTGCTTTACTTGCGCGCGGAGACCATTTGCCCATGAGGACACAGTCGGATCGTCAGCATTTAGAACCGCGAAATCGTTCGGCGTTTGATTCATAAAGATCCGATGCTTGGCTGCAGCGTAATCAGTAAACGTCTCGTATCGATCCATGTGGTTCGGGGTCACGTTCAAAACAACCGCAATGGTCGGATGGAACTGTTTGATGGTTTCGAGTTGAAAGCTCGACAACTCGACTACCGTCCAACCGTCGTCCGTAGAACTATCAACCATTGAAATCAAAGCCTGGCCTATGTTGCCGCCAACCTGCACAGTCATTCCCGCATCCCGCAGCAACTCGCCAATAAGCGATGTCGTGGTCGTCTTACCGTTGCTGCCGGTTATGCCTACTGTTCGTCCCTTCAAATAACGAAATGCGAGTTCGACCTCACCGATGACTTCCGCTCCAGCACGTTCCGCGTAGCGAATCGGAATGATGTTCGCTGGAACACCGGGGCTGACAACAACTACATCGAGTTGATCGAGCAGCCAACTGGGTGGTTCCCCCGGTATCAAACCAACGCCCAATTCCTTTAACGCCAGCGCGGTGTCGCTCCACTTATCGAGCGGCTTCTGGTCGTTAAGTGCGACGACCGCACCACGCGCTGTCAGAAACTTCGCTGCCGCAATTCCACTCCGCGCGGCGCCGATTATCAAAACTTTCTTGCTAGCTAGATCCAACTGATTCCCTGCAATCCAAATCTATCCGCAGATTACGCCGATTACACAGATTACTTAGATGGACGGCGTTAGTAGCTCTTTTCGAAATCGGCGTAATCTGCGGATGACCGTCTTACCTGAGTTTCAATGTCGAGAGACTCAACAGCGCGAACAGGATCGCCAGGATCAAAAATCGAAAGACGATCTTCGACTCCTTCCAGTCCTGCATTTCAAAGTGATGGTGAAGCGGAGTCATCTTAAATAGACGGCGCCCGGTCCCCGTCGTGCGCTTAGTCATCTTGAAGACGCCAACTTGAAGCATCACCGAGGTGGCTTCTATGACGAAGACTCCGCCCACCATCAACAGCATAAATTCCTGCTTGGTCAGCACCGCGATGGTGCCCATCGCTCCACCAATCGCCAAACTGCCAACATCGCCCATGAAGACTTCCGCAGGCGGCGCGTTGTACCAGAGAAAGCCCAGACTCGCTCCCGCCATCGCACCACAAAAAACTGTTAACTCAGCCGCTTCTGGTCTATGTGTCAACTCCAGATATGTCGCCCACCGCTTGTCGCTGCTCAAGTAGGTGAACGCGGTCAACGCGGTCATCGCGATGAACGTGACGCTGATTGCTAAACCATCAAGTCCGTCCGTCAAATTCACAGCGTTGGAAGATCCCAACAGGACGACGACGATTAGGATTAGATAAAGGTACGGCCCAATAAAGGTTCTGCCCGTGGGTTCTGCTGTGAACTTCAAGAAGGGGAAAAGAACGTTCCAGGAGAAATCGCTTTGCCAGTATTTCGTCGAGATGAAGAGCACTGCCCAGACGATCACGGCGATCAGCAACTGTCCGAGTAACTTTTGTCGACCTGTTAAGCCAAGACTCTGCTTCTTGGCCATCTTTGAGTAGTCATCCACAAAACCGATGGCTGCGAATCCGCCAGTTGCAAGCATCGTGGTCCAGATGTAGACGCCATTGAGCCTAGCCCACAAAAGCGTAGAGATCAGAACCGAGCCGACAATCAGCACGCCGCCCATTGTTGGCGTACCGCGCTTGACCATGTGCGCCTGTGGACCTTCTTCCCGAATTTGCTGACCGATGTTCCATTTCTTAAGGGCTTCAATGAGCTTGCCGCCAAAGAAGAGCGATATCAGTAGAGCTGTAATCGATGCGTAGGCTGTGCGAAAGGTAACGTATTGAAAGACGTTGAGGGCCTTTACGAGAAACCAGTCCTTCTCTTTGAAGTGGTTGTAAATTAGCTCGTAAAGGATGAAGTAGATCATCGCGAGATTGCCGATTGCGTGTCCGATATGGTTCAGCTTGTCGCTGCTATCGAAACTTCAGCGGTTAGTATCTTCTCCCCTCAATTCAAAGTTCTCTTTCAAAGCGGTAACGACCTTGTCGGTAGCTACACCTCGAGATCCTTTTACAAGAATCAAATCACCTTGACGGGCTTCAGTGATGATCGCGGCCGCCGCCTCAACCGACGATTCAAAAAACCTCGTATCAGACAATCGAGCAGAGTTCGCGCCGGCAACTATCTCTTTGGCCAAACCTCGGATGCCCCATAAGACATCGATTCCCGCTTTCGCGATTTCGATTCCGGCTTCTCGATGAAGTTCTGCTTCCTCAGGTCCCAGTTCCAGCATTTCGCCGGCAACAACTATCAATCGCTTTCGCCCACTTGCTCCGTCTGCCATAGTTCGAATCATGTGCAACAGTGACTTTGGATTGGAGTTATACGAATCGTCGATCACTGTAAAACCAGACTCGAAGTCCAACACCTCGCCACGCATCTTCGGTGGCTTAGCTGTTCTTAGTGCCGTAGCAATCTCACCTGCGCTCATGTCAAACGCTGTCCCAACAGCAGCTGCAGCCAACGCGTTGCTTAGATTGTGACGTCCGCTCATCGGCAACATCGCCATAACCTCACCCGTGGGTGTTCGCAAACGAAAAGTGATTTTTCCAAGCGAGCCAGCATCGATTTCAGTTGCCATGACGTCAGCCTGGTTTTCAATTCCGAATGTCAAAATCCTGCCGGAGTGCTTCTCGCGCATCTTCATCACGAGTTCGTCGTCAGCATTCAGAACTGCAGTGCCATCCGGCTTCAATCCCTCTATGAGTTCAGCCTTCGCTGCCGCAATGTTCTCGATGGTACCCAGGTACTCCAGATGCACTGGAGCCACCATCAACTCCACGCCAACATCAGGCGGCGTTATTTGCACGAGCCGGCGAATCTCATGTGTTGGAGACGACATTCCCATCTCGAGCACGGCCAGATCAAAATCCGACGGCGAGCTACCCTCGCTCACCATCTTCAGCACTGACAAAGGCAGACCCAAACCGTTGTTGTAGTTGCGCTCACTTTTCAGTACTCGTCTACCAGTTGACTTCAGAACATGTGCTGTCAGCTCTTTTGCTGTTGTCTTGCCCGCGCTGCCAGTTATGGCAACGACTTTGCCGTCCCATGCTGCATAAACGCGATGGGCCAACAACTGCAATGCTGCAATCGCATCCTCAACAAGCAACAGGCGATGCTTCATCCCTTCAAGATTTGAATCACCCGGAACGCGATCAGCACGAGCAACCGCTGCAACCGCGCCACGCTCAAATGCACCGGCAATAAACTGATGACCATCCGCGAAGTCGCCGTTGAATCCGGCGCGGACGTAATCTTTTTGCGACAAGGCAAAGAAGAGTTCGCCCGCGCCAACAGAACGCGAGTCAATCGAGTAATCAGTAATGTATTTGTCAAACATCTCGGCACTCATGCTAGTCACATCAGCACCCATCAAATCTGCAGCCTCGCCAACCTTCACCTGATTACGGCCTCTTCCAGCTCTGCGCTTGCCTGCGATTGTTTCTGTGCATCAGAAGGCCCCAGTAAACATTCCACCAATTTTGAAAGCGACCCCTGGCTCATAGACACGTTCGCCAGCAGTTCGGCGTAGCTCTCAACTGGAGCTCCCGAAGCGTTGACGCCGTTCGATACATCTATCGGGAAAGGATGCTGCGCCCGGAGGGTTGCTCGTTGACTGCGTAAACGCTTTCTACAGTCATCAATGCTGTATCTTACGTCATTTCCTGATGTCTCTTCATCCACGCAGATCGGGGGAATCATTTGTTCGCTCCGGTTTCGAAGTGTCCGTTATTGAGCTCTGCCGAAATCTATGTAAACAACCTGACCAGAATTTACTTCGCTTCCTGCTGCAGGACTTTGGCGAAGAACTTTTCCCTCACCTTTGCCTTCAACGTGCAATCCGAGTTGAGCACACGTCCGAGCGACGTCGCGAACGCTTCGTCCACTTAAGTCCGGCATCAGCATCGCTCGGTTTGTCGCGTTGGCATAGACAACTTCTCCGCCTCGCCCGCTGTTGCTGTCCACTGTTGGCATCGTGGCCTGCCGCTCCTGTTCGCTGCGCGCTTGTTCCTCACGAGCTTTAGCCGTGGCTTCGGGATTTAGATTCGCCTGAGCAATGAGAGCCGGAACAGATTTCGTCTCGACGTCAGGCATGACACCCATTCCTGGAAGAATCTGTTCTGCGATCTCTCGAAACACTGGCGCGGCCACATCGCCGCCGTGATATGCACCGGCCGGCTCGTCTATCACAACAATGACGACGACCTGCGGATTGTTCACCGGAGCGAAACCAACAAACGAGCCGATAAACTTTGTCCTTGAATACGTCCGGGTCTTGGGATCGATTTTTTGTGCAGTACCCGTCTTGCCGGCGGCTGAGTAACCGTCCAATTGTGCCTTCTTGGCGGTGCCATTCAAGGTCACTCCTTCCAACATGCCACGCAAAGCGATCGCTGTTTCTGCACTAACCACGCGACGTTGTTCGGGATTCGCTGTGTACACAATGTCTCCAGAAGAGTTGCGTATCTCGCGAACGAGGTGTGGCGCTATGCGTATGCCGTCGTTGGCCAATGTGCCGAAAGCGGCGGCCATCTGGACTGGCGTTACTCCAACTTCCTGACCCATCGCGATCGAGCCAATGGAAGATGGTTGCCAGTTTGCAACCTTTCTCAATATGCCATTCGTCTCGCCAGGTAATTCGATACCAGTCTTCGAACCGAATCCAAAACGAGTCATAAAGTCGTACATGGATTCGTTACCAACTCGCAGACCTAGTTTGATGGCCGCAATGTTGCTGGACTTCGCCAATGCTTCCGCTAGAGTCAACACTCCAAATCGTTTGTGATCGTGAATGACCCGACCAGCGACAGTGATCGCGCCCATCTGACAATCGATCTTGTCCTCAGGTTTGGCGAGCTTCTTTTCGATCGCTGCTGAGAAAGCAACAATCTTGAACGTCGATCCTGGTTCATAGATATTTTGCAAAGCCCAGTTTCGACGGTTGTCTGCGGGAGAGGCTGAAACGTTGTTTGGATCAAACGACGGCGCATTCGCCAAAGCCAGGATCTCGCCATTTCGTGGATCCAACACAATGACCGAGCCTGACTTCGCGTGCGTGCGTTCGACAGCACTTTGAAGGGCGCGTTCTGTCTGGTACTGAATAGCCTGATCAATGGTCAGAACAACTGTCTCGCCCTGTTTGGCTGCGACTTCAAAACTCTCATAAGGTTTGCCCGTCGCATCTTTCTCGAGAAAGAGACGACCAGGCTCGCCGCTAATTTTTGCGTTGTAGGCTTGCTCCACTCCTCCGAGACCTTGGCCGTCAAGCCCAACAAAACCTAGGGCGTGCGCTGCGAGTGATCCATTCGGGTAATAACGTTTTGGTTCCAGAATTGAGTTAAGGCCCGGCAGGTTCAAAGACAAAATAGGAGCTACTTGCTCAGCATCCAAACGACGAGCCACCCAAATGAAGCGTCGTTTCTCGTCTCGAGCGTCCGTCAACTCTTTGAGAAGATCAGATTCTTTTTCACCCAGGGTCCTTGCAAGTACGCTGGCGGTGCACAGCAGATCGCCGGGCTGTAATCCATCCGGATCAACGAACAGACTGACAGTCTTTATACTGCGAGCGAGTTCGCGTTCCTGTCGATCCAACAGGTCACCGCGCTGCGCACTGGTCTCGAGCGCATTTTGTTGTTGCTGACGAGCGCGATTGACGAGGCCGTCATGTTGCGACACCTGTAGATAGACAAGCCTGGCAGAAACAGCGAGCATCCAGAAGCCAATAACGGCCGCGACTAACAGCGCGCGGCCGAATGAGACATCTGGTCTGGACTTGGATTGAGCAACGAGGCGTGCCAACATCCTGGTTATTTCCCTTCTTACCGGAGGCGCGGTGAGAACGCCAACAGTTGCAAGACTTGATGAATTCCGATTTTTGTCGGACTTCACTTACCGCGTCGAAGCTTTCTTTGCACTGGTCTTTGGTTCAGTCACCTCTGTTTTCGAATTGGACTGCCTGGTGGAATCGGACCGGGCAATCTGTCCGGCAGTCGCAGGTTCCAGCCCTAACTGACGAGCAACCTGTTCAAGTCTTGACGGCGCCGAGATCATTTCCTTTTCTAAAGCCAATCGCTGGTTGTCTTCGATCAACTTCTTGCGTTCAATCCGGAGGCTCTCACTTTTGTAACCATCTTGCACCGCCGCAAAGTGCTGCTCAGCAGCGAGGACAAAACCGCCACTCAGCAGCAGACCGCAGAACAAGAGCAACGCCAGCCGTGACAAAGCGGTCACATCACGAGCCCGAAGGATCTTCGCGTTACGTTGATGCTCGGGAAATCTTTCCATCTTGTTGCTCCTTAATTGGCTCGCTCGTTTAGTTCCCTCGGAGCTTTCGGCAAGCGCGCAACTTTGCACTGCGGGCTCTCGGGTTCTCATCGAGCTCTGTGTTGCCAGATATAATTGGACGGCGTGTCATTACCTCAACCACCTTACGCGCGCCACAGGAGCACACAGGCAGGCGCGGTGGACACTGACAATGACCGGAGAGTCGACGTAACTCTCGCTTGATGATTCGATCCTCAAGCGAGTGAAACGTGATCACCACAAACCGTCCGTCGGTCTTTAAAAGATCTACGCTTGCCTCAACAAACTCTGGTAATCCCTCGAGCTCATGGTTGACGGCGATACGCAACGCTTGAAACGTGCGCGTTGCGGGATGAATCTGCTTCCACTTCCCGCCACCAACAGCGCGCGAGACCAAATCAGCAAGCTCCCTGGTCGTTGCGATTGGTTGTCCCTCTTCTCGCTTCTCAACGATCCAACGCGCTATGCGACGAGACTGTCTCTCTTCACCGTATTCAAAGATGATCCTGGCAATTTCGGCTTCAGGAAGTTCAGCCAGGAGTTCCGCGGCGGTCGATCCACTCGTCGCGTCCATTCGCATATCGAGCGGAGCGTCAAAACGAAAACTGAAACCTCGTTCGGCGGAATCGAACTGCAGCGATGAAACTCCGAGGTCTGCAAGGATGCCGGCCGGATCACTTTCACCGGAGTCGCGCAGCACCTCAGCGATATCAGAAAAGTTCGCGTGAACGGCTTTGAATCGATCGCCGAAGACTGCGAGTCGTTGTCGTGAATAAGCGAGAGCGGAAAGGTCTCGATCGATACCGAGCACGCGAGTTTCACTTGAGGCCTGCAGGATTGCCTCGCTATGACCACCCAATCCCACCGTGCAATCCACGAAGAGATCTCCCCGTTCTGGTTCGAGGAAATTTAGTGTCTCTTGTAGCAGCACGGGGCGATGGGGCGCGCCCATGCCCCCCATAGGCGCAGCCATCACCACCGCCCCGTGATCTCGTTCAAAGAACTGGACAAAGCCGTTCTTTGTACTTTGAACTTCGTAGTTCGCACTTCAATTAGATGTTTCAATCACAGAACAAAGTTCAAAGAACAAAGACGTTCTTAAATTCCTAACCTTGCGATCGCGGCCTCGTCTTCTTCCGTGTAGGGATCCGCAAGCATCCGGGCCTTGAATTTGTCGAGCTCCCAAACTTCCAGGTAGGTCAGGTATCCCATTACAGCGACGTCGCCAATGACTTCAGCGCTTTTTCTCAGCAGCGGATGGATCAACACTCGGCCTTGGCCGTCCAATGTTGCTTGCTGGCCGTAATAGTTCGTTCTATCAAGGAACTTCCGCCTCGCTGGATCCATTGATGGCAGCAAAGAAAGTCTTTGCTCAATCGACTCCCATTCGGGAAGCGGGTAGATGCGAACGCAATCGCCTGTCAAACTCGTGATATAAAACTCTTTGCCGTGCTTCTCGTCGATCAGACGCCGGAATGACGTAGGCAGCTTTAGACGCCCCTTAACATCAATACGAGCCGTGTAATTTCCCCGCAGCATGGCAACGAACCTGACAAGATTTGGTGGGTGGCCTAAAGGAAAAGAGATAACAAATGATCGGTGTTGCTACGCGGTTGGACCCACTTCCGACCACTTTTGACCACCCGAGACGGATACTACGCTGCGGGTTTTGGTGTGTCAATAGATAAGTAGTGTTTTGTTTAACTATTTCCGAGGATCTGCCTCGCCGATGTTCGCAAGCTGTTTGCCAGTCCATTTCTTACGCAATACTAATTCTCGAAAGAAGCATTGGTTCCTAAAGTTGTCCTATGCAGCCTAAGGGGTCTGCATGTTGTATATTCGCAGCCAAGCTTGAACATAAACATTGGAACGAGTAACGGCTGAATGGAGACGCTCTTTAGCGATTTCAAATTCACGGGGCTTCTCTTATTCGGACTGCTGGCCGCTGGGGCTAACGTCATCGGCGGACTTCTCCTGGTTAAATCCGGAGCCCATCGTCTAGGCGAGCGCTTCCTCAAATACCTCGTAGCCCTCGGTGCCGGCTTCATGCTCGCAGCGATCTTTATCGAAATACTGCCGGAGACCATTGGCATATGGGCACAGACACACAGCGGCGCGAACGCCGCCAAAGATGTGGTTGGTGCGATGACGTTGTTACTCGGCGGCTACCTTTTGATCCAACTGTTTGAGCACACGCTTGCACCACACTTTCATTTTGGCGCAGAAACTCATCCTGAGTCGTTCATGAAACCTTCAGCAGCCTACACTGCTGTCGGTGGTTTATGGATCCACACCTTCTTCGATGGCGTTTCGATTGCTTCCGCCTTTCTGGTCGACTTTAAAGTGGGTCTTCTTGTCTTTATTGCCATACTTCTGCACAAGATGCCGGAAGGATTTACGGTAGCTTCGATTATGTTGGCATCGGGCCGATCCACACAGAAAGCTTTGATAGCTACGGCCGCGATCGGTGCAGCAACTCTCGCGGGAGTTGTCGGCGTGGCGTTCCTTAATTCACGAATGACGAACGCCATCGGTTATGCGCTGCCATTTTCAGCAGGCGTGACGCTCTATGTGGCGGCGAGTGATTTGATTCCCGAGGTCAATCACAAAGAAGAGCGAAACCCTACCGTCTCAATTGTCGTTTTTGTAGGAGTTGCCCTCTTCTATCTGCTGCACAAGTTGATTGAAGGATAGACAACAACATTGT
>Ga0207676_10002220_pt1 | contig 13984 bp, 11 predicted proteins | sample KBSSwiS72_FD_184307 | JGI IMG/M metagenome (GOLD analysis project Ga0207676, IMG submission 184307) | Switchgrass rhizosphere microbial communities from Kellogg Biological Station, Michigan, USA - KBS Switchgrass S7-2 (SPAdes) (version 2) | ecosystem: Host-associated > Plants > Roots >... | reverse complement strand
CGACAAGTTTTTTCTGGGCGGGCACGACCGCGGCGGGCGCACGGCGTTCCGCCTGGCGCTCGATCATCCGGAGAAAGTACTTAAGTTCGCGAGCTTCGACGTGATCCCCACGCATTACGTGCTCACGCACATCACGCGCGAGTGGGCGCTGAATTCGTATCACTGGTTCTTCATGGCGCAGCCCTACGACATTCCCGAGCAGTTCTTCGCCGGTAAGGAAAAGTACTACATCGACAAGAAGCTCACGACCATGGGCATCGGCAAAGGCGGCTTTACGCCGGAGGCGCTTGCCGAATACAAGCGCTGCTGCACGGCGGAAAACCTGCACGGAGTATGCGAAGACTATCGCGCTGGCGCAACGCTCGATTTCGACATGGACAAGGCGGATTTCGATGCCGGCCGCAAAGTGAAATGCCCGGCCCTCATCATCTGGGGTGAGAAAAGCCATACCGAGAAAATGTTCGACGCGCGCGTCGCGTGGCCGCTCTACGCGGAAAACATCTACAAGCTTTGTCCGCTGCCGTGCGGGCACTATCCCGCTGAGCAGGTGCCGGACCAAGTTTATGCGGAGTTGAGTGCGTTCTTGAAGTCGTGACAGTTTCTTAAAAAAGAATAATTAGCCACAGATAAACACAGATGCACACAGATGACGCAAAAAACCTAAAGGAACGGCAGTTTGGCTTTTGATGTACCCGTGTTTATCCGTGTTTATCTGTGGCTACAATCGGTTTTCCTGTTTTTGAGGAGGTCATCATGCAGCGAATATCTTCGAAGTTCACACGGTCATTTCTGCTCGCGCTGTCCGCTTTCATCGCAGTGACGGCATTGCTGGAATCTGCCGACGCACAAACGCCACCTAATCCCTATAAGGTCGTCGACGGATTCATCAAGCTCCCCGCCGGACGCACCTGGGGCGCGGTCGGCGCGGTCGACGTCGATCGCAACGGCACCGTATGGGTATTCGAGCGCTGCGGCGGCACGCGCTGCGACGAGTCGAAACTCGATCCGATTATGGCGTTCGACCGCTCGGGCAATCTGATCAGAAGTTTTGGCGCGGGCATGTTCGTGTTCCCGCATGGGCTCGGTCTAGATCGTGACGGCAACGTGTATGTAACCGATGCCGAAGGCAAAAACGGCAAAGGCCATATCGTCGTCAAGTTCAGCCCTGAAGGAAAAGTCCTCATGACGCTCGGCAAGCCGGGCATCGCGGGCCCGGGCACGGACGTCTTCAACCGGCCGACCGACGTTGTCGTCGCGGCCAACGGTGACATCTTCGTGTCCGACGGGCATGGCGGCGACTCGAATGCACGCGTGGTGAAATTTTCGAAGGACGGCAAATTCATCAAGACATGGGGCAAGAAAGGTTCGGCGACCGGCGATTTCTCCGAACCGCATTCGATCACGCTTGATACGCAGGGCCGCGTGTTCGTCGCCGACCGCGGCGACAATAACCGCATCCAGATCTTCGACGCGGACGGCAATTTCATCGCCGAATGGAAACACCTGGGCCGCCCGAGCGGCGTCTACATCGACGCCAACGACATTCTTTACGTCGGCGACACCGTGCCGCAAGGCAAGCGCATGCCCGATAAGAAAGACGGCATTTGGGTGGCGAACGCCAAAGACGGCAAAGTGATCGCATTCATTCCCGACATCGGCCTGACGAAAGAAGCGTCGGATGCGCCCGAAGGCGTCGCCGCGGATGCGCAGGGGAATATCTACGCAGCGCAAACCAATTCGCGCAACATGCGCAAATATACAAAGTAGCGGCCGTTCGATGACGCCAGATATGAAGCGCGCGATGCGAAACTCAGCCGCGATCCTTTGCGCGCTCGCATTCCCGTTGCTGTGTGCAGCCGACTATCCCGACCGGCCGGTGCGCATCGTCGTGGCGCAGCCTGCCGGCGGCAATGCGGACCTCGTCTCGCGCTCGTTCGCACAGAAGCTCACCGACCGCTTCGGCGTCCAGTTCGTCGTCGACAACCGTGGCGGCGCAGGCGGCATCATCGGCACCGAAATTGCAATACAAGCGGTGCCTGACGGCTACACGCTACTGATCGTGCCTACTGCGCTCGGCACCAATCCGGCGCTCGTGAAGAACCTGCCGTTCGATGCGAAGCGCGATCTGGCGCCGATTTCGCAACTGACCGCCGGCCCCAATATCGTCGTCGTACCGACTAACAGTCAGTTCCGCAATCTCGGCGACATCATCGCCGCCGCGCGCGCGCAGCCGGGCAAGCTGAGCTTCGCGTCGTCGGGCCTCGCCAACGCAACGCATATGGCGGGCGAGCTTTTCAAATACATGGCCAAGGCCAACATCCTGCACGTGCCATACAAGGGCTCGCCGGCGGCGATGGTCGCGACCTCATCCGGTGAAACGGAGCTCGCTTTCGCGGGCATCGCGGGTGCGATGCCGTTGATACGCAGCAACCGGTTGCGGCCGATCGCGGTGACGGGCGCCAAGCGGTGGCCGACGCTGCCGGACGTGCCCACCGTCGCCGAATCCGGCGTGCCCGGCTACGAAAGCTCGAATTGGTACGCGATGTTCGCGCCCTTAAAGCTGCCGCCCAAACTCATCAACCTGATCTACACCGAGATTGCCACCATCGCGAAAAGCGAGGAAATGCGTAGCCGTCTCCTCCCGGATGGACAAGAGCCGCTCGGCACGACGCCGAAGGAACTCGAAGCGCATCTCGCGCGGGAGATTGCCAAGTGGATTGAGCTTGGAAGAGCGGCGGGGCTGACGCCGAATTGATTTTCCCGGGGCTCCGTCCGAAACGTAGCCCGGAAGGAGCGCAGCGCATTCCGGGAATCACCGCGATGAGTTATTCCCCGGATTCATTTCATTCGTCCGGGCTACAAGAGCTCGTAACGATGCGAATTCGGCATATCCTGATACGATGCAATCTCCGGCCAATGGAGGTGCTCATGCGTGTGCTGCCCGTACCCCGTTCAATTGCGCTGCTGGTTGCCGCGCTCGGCGCATTTCATCTGCCCGCCGCGCGTGCCGACTATCCGGACCATCCGATTCGTTACATCGTGCCGTCGGCGGCCGGCAACGGCGCGGATATTTCCGCTCGCATGCTCACCGCTGAACTCGCCAACCAGATGAAAGCGCAGTTCGTCATCGACAACCGTCCGACTGCCGGCGGCGTCATCGGCGTGGGCATGCTCGCGCGCGCGCCCGCGGACGGCTACACGCTCGGTTACGCGAACATGGTGTATCTCGCGATATTTCCTAGCCTCATGTCGAATCTGCCCTACGACATCGACCGCGACCTCCAGGTGATCGGGCGCTTCACATCGGGGCAGAACCTGCTCGCGGTCCGTACCACGCTGCCGGTAAATTCGGTAGCGGAACTCGTGAGCCTTGCGCGCGCCAATCCGGACAAGCTCACGTTCGCCTCGTCCGGCAACGGTACCACGCTGCACTTGAGCGGCGAACTCTTCAAGCAAATGACCGGGACGCGGATGGTGCACGTGCCCTACAAGGCGGTGCAGCAGGCGCTCACCGAACTCATCGCGGGGCAGGTGGATCTCATCTTCGACAATCAGCCATCCATCGCGCCGTACGCGAAGGCCGGACGCGTGCGCGGCCTCGCCGTGACGGGGCCCGTCCGCTCGGCGATTTTTCCCGAGCTGCCGACGATGAACGAAGCCGGCATCACGGGCTACGAGATCACGACCTGGACCGGCATGATGGCGCCGGCGGGCACGCCGAAGGCAATCGTTGCGCGTCTCAACGCAGAGATCGCGAAAGTGTGCGCGTCGCCCGCATTTCAGGCGAAGGTTGCCGCCACGGGCAGCGTGTGCGCGACGGGATCCGTCGAGGATTTCGTCGCCTTCACGAAGAGTGAGCGCGTGAAATGGGGCGACATCGTGCGGCGCTCGAACGCGAAGATAGACTGATGAGCGCTACCCGCCCTCGCGTCGCCATCCTCGGCATCCATCTCGAGAGCAACGCGTTTGCTCCCGTATCCACCGAGGATGACTTCCGCAAATCATGTTACTTCGAGGGCGACGCGATGCTCGCCGAAGCCGCAAAGCCTGCACCCGCGATGCCGGCCGAGATTCCCGGCTTTGTCGAGGTCATGAACGCCACCGGCCCTTGGGAACCGGTGCCGATCATCATCACGGCCACCGAACCGGGCGGTCCGGCCGACCAGCGCTTCATCGATGCGACGCTCGCACGGATGCGAACGATGCTCGCGGCGGCGGGATCGCTCGATGCGATCTACATCAGTAACCACGGTGCGATGACCTCTTCCGGCGCCGAGGACGCCGACGGCGCGCTGTACGCCCTTGCCCGTGCGGCGGCGGGACCGGCTGTTCCGGTGCTGGCAACAGTTGACCTGCACGCCAACATCTGCCAGCGCATGGTCGACTGCGCCGACTGCATCCTCTCCTATCGCACCAATCCCCACGTCGACCGGCGCGAGCGGGGATCAGAGGCGGCTACTCTCATCCGCCGTCTGCTCGCCGGCGAGCGCTGGGAGAAGTCGTTCATCCGCATGCCGATCTCGCCGCCATCGGTAACGTTGCTCACCGCGCGAGGCGCGTATGCCGATATGATCGCCGAGGGACAGCGGCACATCGGCCCCGACCTGCCGGTGGTATCGATACTCGGCGGCTTCACATTCGGCGATGTGCGCGAAGGCGGGATCACGATCCTCGTGTACGGCCGCGGCAACGAACCGAAGGCGCTTGCACTGCAACTTGCCGAATTCGCGTGGGCCGAGCGCGAGCGTTTTCGCGTGCGGCTTACGCCGCTCGACGACGCGATCGCCCGGGCTGCACAAGCGGGCCGCAACAAAGAAAGTACCGCTGTGTGCCTCGCCGACGTTGCCGACAATCCCGGCGGCGGCGGGCGCGGCAATACGACGGATATCCTGGAGCGGCTCCTCGCCGCCGGCGTCGATCGTGTGCTATTGGGGAATTTCGTCGATCCCGCCGTGGCGGCGAGCTGTCATGCAGCAGGAGTCGGCGCCGCCGTCCGCATCACGCTTAACGAAGGACGCGCCGACGAATACGGACGCACCGTTCCAATCGAAGCGCATGTTCTTGCGCTCTCCGACGGCGTGGTCGTCGGACGACGCGGCATTTACGCGGGCCGGACGGTCCACCTCGGACCATCGGCAGCCATCCGCGTGGGCGGACTCACCATGGTCGTGTGCTCCCGCCGCATTCAGTGCGCGGACCCGGTGTTCTTCGAAACCTTCGGTCTGGACATCGGCGCCTTTTCTTCATTGGTGGTGAAGTCCCGCGGCCACTTCCGCGCGGGCATCGACGCCTGGTACACCGACGACCGCATCATCGAGGTCGACGCGGCAGGCCTAACCTCCCCGGTGCTCGAACGGTTTGCCTGGAAGCGGCTGCCGCGCCCGGTGTGGCCCCTCGACCTCGATACGCGCTGGCAGGCGCCGGCGATCGGTGAGGGCCTTCCGCCTAGTGCGAGTTAACTTGCGGGGGCAAATATGACTCTGGAGGAACATGCCGAGTCGCTATAGATACTTAGAATCCAGCTGGCTGACCAGAGCGCGCAAACGCTAGTAATGCGGGTCATACATCGTAGCGTGCGCTTGCGCCAGCAGATCCTCGGGCTCTTTCTCCTTGGCCATGCCGTGCTTATGCGCGGTCTTCGCCAACCCGGCCGCGATATGCGCCGACACTTCGCGCACGCGGTTTAGCGACGGATACAGGCTGCCCTGCGCCAGGTCCGATTCGGTGGTGAGGCTTGCCAGCGTGTGCGCGGAGCCCATGAACATTTCGTCCGTGATGCGATTCGACCGGCTCATGATCGCGCCCAGCCCGATGCCGGGGAAAATATACGAGTTGTTGCCCTGCCGCGGCACGAAAGTCTTGCCGTTCAGCGTCACCGGATCGAACGGGCTTCCGCACGCGAACAGCGCGCGCCCGCCGGTGTAGCGGTAAGCCTCTTCCGCCGTGCACTCGGATTGCGAAGTCGGGTTCGACAGCGCAAACACGATCGGCTGCTTGTTGATCTTCGCCATCTCTTCCAGCACTTCTTTCGTGAACGTGCCACCCACCGCCGACACGCCGATGATCGCGGTGGGCTTCAGCGCGCGGATCGCCTCGAGAAACCCGACGACTTCCTTGTGCTGGTGCGCATATGGCAGCTTGTGGTGAGCGAGGTCTTTGCGCGCCTTGACCACTAGGCCCCGACTGTCGACGAGCCAGTTGCGGCCGCGCGCGGCTTTTTCGTCCAGTCCCTGCGCCATCATCGCGGTGGTGACGAGATCGGCGATGCCGGTCGCCGCCTCGCCCGCGCCGAGAAACAAGACCTTCTGCTCCGCGATGCTCTGGCCGGTGATGCGCAGCGCGGAAAACATGCCGGCCAGCGCGACGGCGGCAGTGCCCTGGATGTCGTCGTTGAAGACGCAGGCGCTGTCGCGGTATTTCGCGAGCAGGCGGAATGCGTTCTGATTGGCGAAGTCCTCGAACTGGATGACCACACCGGGAAACACCTCTTCGGCGGCGGTCATGAATTCTTCCAGCAAATCGTCGTACGCCTGCCCGCGCAGGCGGCGCTGTTTCAGGCCCATGTAAAACGGATCGACCAGCAGTTCAGCGTTTTCGGTGCCCGTGTCTATCATGACCGGCAGGCATTGCGCCGGATGCACGCCGGCACAGGCCGAGTAAAGCGCGAGCTTGCCGACCGGGATGCCCATGCCGTTGGCGCCCAGGTCGCCCAGGCCCAGGATGCGCTCGCCGTCGGTGACCACGATGAGGCCCGCGCGATGCGGCCAGTTGCGCAACATCGAGGCGATGTGCCCCTTGTCGTTCGGCGTGATGAAAATGCCGCGCGGGCGCTGGAAAATCATGCCGAACTTCTGACAGGCGAGGCCGACGCCGGGCGTATAAATGATGGGCTGCATCTCGTCGATGTGATCGACGATGACCCGGAAGAACAGCGCCTCGTTGCGGTCGTGCAGCGCATTCAACGCAATATATTTTTCAAGCGCGTCCGGCAGGCGCTTCAGCGAGTGCATGAAACGCTCGACTTGCTCCTCCTGCGTCGAAATATGCGACGGAAACAAGCCGCGCAGGCCCAGCGCTTCGCGCTCCTCTGCCGTGAATGCGCTGCCTTTGTTCTGTAGCGGTTCGCGCAGGAGATCAACGCCGCGCAGCGACGGCTTCTGGGTCTTGGGATTCTTTTTTGGGGGGGCGTTCATGATTGCTCCTCGTTTCGGTATTCTGAGTTTACGTCTATTATTCCACAGCAGGCGCTGGTCCCGGCGGCATCCGTCTTACGTGTAACACAATTGCAATGTAAATTGCCTATCGTCGCCCGCAGCCGCCGCCCCCCCCGCCCGCGTCCAAGGAGAAAATGCAATGCTTCATCGTTTCGACCAACAATCCCGCGTGCTGGCGCTTTCTGCTCTCCTGGCATTCGGCACGGATATGGCCTGCGCGGCCGAAATTAAGTATCCCGACATCGCGACCGTCGCGGCGCCGCGGGTGCTTGGCGAATTCAACGGCGTGAAGGTCTACGGCGGTGGATTCGGTTCGGCGCTCGCGCCCGATCCGCGCGCGCCGGGCTACTTCTATCTGCTGACCGATCGCGGGCCCAACACCGACAGCAACGACGCCGACAAGAAAGTGTTTCCGCTGCCGCGCTTCAGGCCGCAGATCGGGCGCTTCAAGCTGCAGGGCGACAAGTTGGTATTGGTAAAAACAATTGAAATCAGGAACGCCCAGGGCAAGAAGATCACCGGCCTGCCCAACCCCACCCATGGGAACACCGGCGAGATCGCGGTCGACATGCAGGGCCGCAATCTCGGCACGGATCCCGATGGGCTCGACACCGAAGGATTGGTGGCACTGAAGGACGGTAGTTTCTGGGTCTCGGACGAGTACGGTCCTTGGATCGTGCATGTGAATCCCCAAGGCAAAATCATCGAGCGCATCGGGCCGTTCCCCGGCAAAAAATCCCTGCCCAAGGTGCTAGCGCTGCGCCGGCCCAATCGCGGCATGGAATCGCTGACCATCACACCCGACGGCAAAACGCTCGTCGGCCTCATGCAAAACCCGGTGGACAATCCGGATAGCAGCATCCGCAAGACTTCACGGCTCAACCGTCTGATCGCTTTCGATCCGCGCACCGGGAAATCGAAGCAATATGCGTACATGCTCGATGGGACGCACGCGGTGGTCAGCGAAATCGCCGCCGTCACCGGCCACACGTTCATCGTGTTAGAGCGCGACCAATTGTACCCGGGCGATCCCGGGAAGCCCTCGAAGCTGAAGCGCATCTACAAGATCGACATCTCGCAGGCGACCGACGTGAGCGATCCGGACGACGGCCCCAACGGCAAGCGCATCAACGACAAAACGCTCGAGCAGTTGAGCGACGCGGAGCTCAAAGAAGCGGGCATCGTGCCCGTCACCAAGGAACTAGTCGTGGACCTGCTTGCGCTGCCCGGCGGCTACCCGCACGACAAGTCAGAAGGTCTCGCCGTCATCAGCGACACGATGATCGCCGTGTCGAACGACGACGACTTCGGCATCGTGCCGGACGGCAAAGGCGGCATCGCGCCCAAGCGCCTGCCGGGCGCGAACAACATGATCGACGTGAACCGCGTTTATTTCATCAAGCTCGACAAGCCGCTCAAGTAAGGATGGTGGTGCTTGTTTGAGCTGCCATGGTGAGGCGTTATGCGCGCCGAGTGCTCGCCTGTCCAGCGACGAGCTTAATCAAGGTTTGATGATTAGCCCCTGGCCAGTCGGCAACGCAAGTACCTGCACTTTCCGCTCGAGAGCGAATTGGTCGAATGCCTGTTTCTGATGAATATGTCCCGGCCAGCCATAGTCATCCAGGACGACAACCGCACCAGACGAGAGCCGATCCCACAAATAATTGGCCGCTGCAATCTCCGGTGGCGTGCAATTCATATCGATCGATAAGAAGGCCACTTTCTCGGATTTGATGTTTGGCAGCGTCTCAGGGATAGCTCCGCGAACCAGGACAACATTGGCAAACGGTGCGAATGTCTTTTGAACCACGTCAAAGCATTCGGCATATCCGCCGGCCTGCAGACCATGTGCCCGTTCTTCTTCGGATATGTACTCGTCCACCAGTCCGGCGTAAGTATCGAGCAGATAGAATTTACGCGGCAACTGGGCAAATTGGGTATAAGCGATGACGGCGCGCGCGTACCCCCCACGATTGACTCCACATTCAATAAAATCGCCTTCATACGCAAGGCCACGCTGCGCTGCCCAACATACGATGTAAGTGCGCCAATGCGTATCTGCGCTTCCCCATGATCCAGTGGCCTTACCCAATGCGTACGCTTCGGCGAAACGAGGGTCCTGCATAAAATCGCAGTTATGTATGGTTGCAAGTCCGTCTCGATTGTACGTAACGTTCGGAACGATCTTTTTCTTGGCTTGGCCTTCGATCTCCATTCGCAATCGTTCGCTATGCTATGTACAAAACATTCGGTTGGGATTGGCTTGCAGTCTATGTACTGCCTATGTGACAGTCAACGAGGAGCCCTGCGCTTAAGCTTTCGACAACGGCGCGCCGCAGTGCTGGCAATAGCTCGCACGCGGCGTGTGGTCCGTGCTGCCGCACGCGTCGCAGCGGAGTTGCCTATCGTGCTCGTCGCGGAAAGCGGAACGCGTGAGCTCGGCTGTGACGATGCCGGTCGGCACCGCGAGGATCCCCCAGCCCAATAACATGATAAAGCTCGCGATCGCGCGCCCGAGCCCGGTTTTCGGCGTGATGTCGCCGAACCCCACCGTGGTGATAGTGCTAATCGCCCAGTAAACCGCCACCGGGATGCTCGTGAAGCCGTTTTCCGGCCCTTCGACCACGTACATGACCGTGCCGAGCAGCGTCACGAGTATCGCCACCGTGCCGATGAACACCATGATCTTGCGCCGGCTCGCGTAGAGCGCCGCGCCGAGCGCCTGATATTCGCTGATGTACGACGCGAGCTTCAGGATCCGAAACACGCGCAGCAACCGCAGCACGCGTATGTCCAACAGCACGCCGAGCTGCGGCAGGAACAGCGCGAAATAGGTCGGCAGCACCGCGAGCAGATCGACGATGCCGAAGAAACTGCGCGCGTAACGTGTAGGCCGCTCGACGCATACGAGCCGCGCAATGTATTCCGCAGTGAAGATCCCGGTGAAAAACCATTCGAGCATGTCGAACGTTTTCGCGTAGCGCTGGTTGGCATCCTGCATGCTGTCGAGAAGCACGACCACCACGCTGGCGATGATCAACAGCAGCAGTGCGACATCGAATGCCTTGCCGGCGGGCGTATTCGACTCGAAGATCACGACGAATAATTTGCGCCGCCAGCCGCCGTGCGGCAGGCCGAAGCTCTCCGCTTCCGGCGAATATTCGGTTTGGGACGAGGCTGCGGAGGTGCTCACGCCGATAGTATAGATGGGACATGTTATAAAGCGTGATCGGAGATTCTTTGAACGCGGTCAATATTGAACGGTAGGACATTGCGCATTGCGCCGGGGAATGCGGCATTCACCCGCTATTGGGTCGCGGAAACGCTGCTGGCGCTGGGCCAGGAAATCTTTCTGGTCGCCGTGGGTTGGCAGATCTACGCGCTGACCGACAGCGCGATGAGCCTCGGCTTTATCGGCCTTGCGCAGTTTCTGCCGCTGTTCCTGCTCGCGCTACCCGCTGGCCACGTCGCCGACAATTTCGACCGGCGCCAGATCTCGCTGCTCTGCCAACTCACCAAGTTCGCGGCAGTGGCGTGGATCGCGGTCGGCAGCTACCAGGGCGCAGTTTCGGTCGCAACTTTCTATGCGTGCACTGTCGCGTTCGGTGTCGCGCACGCGTTTCAGCAGCCGGCGCTGCGCGCGCTGATCCCGACGCTCGTGACGCGTAGCGAACTGCCGCAATGCATCGCGTGGACTTTCGGCGCCAAAAAAGCGGCGATCATCGCCGGTCCCGCGCTCGGTGGATTGATTTATCTGGTCAGTCCGGTTGCTGCATATGGCGCGGCCGCGGTGTGCTTTCTGGGCGCCGGGTTTCTGTTGGCGCGCATGAAGCTGACCCGGGCTTCGGTGCCGACGCGCGAACCGATGACGTTGAAATCCCTGTTCGGCGGGATCTCCTTTATCTCGAAGCGGCCGGTGATCTTCGGTGCGATGTCGCTCGACCTGTTTGCGGTGCTGTTCGGCGGTGCGGTGGCGCTGCTGCCGATTTACGCGCGCGACATTCTCAATGTCGGTCCGGGCGGCCTGGGGCTCCTGCGCGCTGCGCCCGCCGTCGGCGCATTATTGGTCTCACTCGTGCTGGTACGCGTCAGAATCGACCGGCATATCGGCCACACACTGTTCGCTTCGATCGCAGTATTCGGCGCTGCAACGATCGTGTTCGGTTTTTCGCACTCGTTCGCGCTGTCGATCGCCGCACTCATCGTGCTCGGCGGCTCGGACATGGTGAGCATGGTGATCCGCCAGTCGCTCATACAGTTGCAGACGCCCGCAGGGATGCAAGGCCGCGTCGGCTCGGTCGCGTCGATATTTACCGGCACCTCGAACCAGCTCGGCCAGTTCGAGTCAGGCCTTGTAGCCGCATGGCTCGGCACCGTTGCGTCCGTCGTCATCGGCGGCGCGGGCACGCTGCTCGTCGTGGGATTGTGGATTTACTGGTTTCCGGCGTTGTGGAAGGTGGATCGGATGGCGGTGCAGGATGAAGAGCCGCCGGAGTTGCGTGTTAGCCAAAAGGGTTAGCTGCCACTGCGAGCAGCTTGAGTGCGAGGTATATGCGGGCTATGCTAGCCAACGCATAAAAAACTTTCGAGAGGCGCAACCGATGCATCCCCTGCTGATCGCCATCGCATCATTCGCAATCGCCATCGCTCCGCTCGCCGCACAAAGTCAATCCACTTACCCGACCAAGAACATCCGCCTGATCGTACCCGTCGGCACCGGCGGGCCGAGCGATCTTGTCGCGCGATTGCTCGGCGAGAAGCTGGCTGTGTCTATGGGCAAGCCGGTGATCGTGGACAACCGTCCCGGCGCGTCGCAGATTATCGGCGCGAACGTGGTGGCGAAAGCCGACCCCGACGGCTACACGCTGTTGCAGGCGGCGGCCAACATGTCGATCAACCCGATCATGGTGGCGGACATGCCGTTCGACACCATCAAGGACTTTGCGCCGGTTACACTCACGCACCTGACGCCGTATGTGTTCCTGGTGAGCTCGCAGTCGCCGGTGAAATCGCTGCCGGAACTGTTCAAGTTCATCAAGGACAATCCCGGCAAAATCAACTACGGCATCACCGGACCGGGCAGCCCGCATCAGCTCGCCACGCTATTGATGGCGCAGATGGCAGGCCCGCTGGGGACGATGACGGAAGTTACTTACAAGGGCAGCACCGCCGCGCATCCGGACCTGATCGCGAACCGCATTTCGTTCATGATCGATCCGCTCGCCGCCGCCGCGCCGCATATTAGAAGCGGGCTCCTGCGCGGGCTGGCGGTCTCCACGCCGCAGCGGAACCCGTCGTTTCCGGACATCCCCGCCGCCGCCGAGATCATGCCCGGCTACCAGTTCTCGAGCTGGGGCGGCGTATTCGCGCCCGCACGCACGCCGCGTGCGATCGTGCTGAAGCTAAACGCCGAAATCGGCACCGCGCTCGCGACCCCGGATATTCAAAAACGTTTTACCGACATGGGCCTCGTGCCTAAGCACAGCACACCGGAGGAGTTCGGCAGTTTCCTGCAGGCTGAAATTGCGCGATGGCGAGCGTTGCTGAACAAGAAACCGTGAGTGGTGAGCGGTGAATAGTGAGCACTAGGCTGATTAACGAAGTGTTCGCTTCATAAGCCGAAGAGAACCGTAATTAGCAGGTCCTAGGCCGCGCCCTGGTAGTCGCTGTCGCCTTCGAGTTCCGAAAACCGCACCGGAAGGATGTTACTGGTGGCGAGCGTGCCGTTTTCCGCCTTTTCTACCAGCATCAGTTGTTGCTCGTCGGGGATACCAGCCGGGATCACCATCCGGCCACCGGGCTTGAGTTGCGCGAGGAGCGGGGGCGGAATCAGGTCGGGCGCGGCCGTGACTATGATCTTGTCGAACGGCGCGTGTTCCGGCCAGCCGTAGTAGCCGTTGCCGGTGCGCACTTCAATATTGCGGTAACCCAAGCGCATGAGCCGGCGTTTGGCGTGCTGCGTGAGTTCATCTATGATCTCGACGCTGTAAACTTGCTGCACCAGCTCTGCCAGGATCGCCGCCTGGTAGCCGACACCGGTGCCGACTTCAAGCACCACGTCGCCCGCCTGTGGCTCGAGCAGATCGGTCATCAGCGCGATGATGAAGGGCTGGGAAATGGTCTTACCGCAGCCGACCGGCAGCGGCCGGTTGAGATACGCGTACGGCCGCAACTCGACTGGCACGAATTCTTCGCGCGGAATCTTCGCCATCACATCGATTACCCGCGCATCGAGAGCCGCGCGGCCCAATCGCTGCGTGAGAAACACGGTTTCGGCCACGACCTCGAGAATCATCTGCCGCCGCATCAAATCAAACTGATTTTCGTCCATCGCGTTTTTTCTCACCCGTTTGTCCAGCATCAACAGTTACATGCTGAATCAAGGTTTGATGCGCTAATGCGCGGTTGGTTTCGCCTGGGGCACAACCGGGACGCACAAGGTTGGCGTGGGTGATCAGACATGAAGGGCGGCACGATGCTTGCCGCTCATAACCTTGCGCGACGCCGGGCGGCGTGGGTGGCGGAATTCCAACGATGTCTGTCTCTCGGCAAGGAAAGCAGATACTGACGTTCGCCCATCTTTCCCGGGTTCGCCAGATTGTCAGACCACGTCCGATTGTTACTCTGCATATTAGGGCGCACCATTTGCCGTGTATCAAACGAATGCCGGGAATAATCCACGTGGGCAAGCGGATAACTTTCGATACCCAGGCATAGCTGTATCAGGGTTTAGGTGTTCGAAAACGCAACCTCGGGCAGTTGTTTCTGAC
>Ga0207676_10002219_pt1 | contig 13988 bp, 18 predicted proteins | sample KBSSwiS72_FD_184307 | JGI IMG/M metagenome (GOLD analysis project Ga0207676, IMG submission 184307) | Switchgrass rhizosphere microbial communities from Kellogg Biological Station, Michigan, USA - KBS Switchgrass S7-2 (SPAdes) (version 2) | ecosystem: Host-associated > Plants > Roots >... | reverse complement strand
CGCGCGAGCCGATAACCAACGCATTCGAGCCGCGGTCCTGGGCTCCGCCGCCGCCGAAAAGCAACCTGCCGCCGTCCCCACCCCAAGCACCGCCGCTGCCGTACACGTTCGTCGGAAAAATGGTGGATGACGGACAGATCATCGTGTTTCTCACCAGGCAGGAACGCAATTACGCAGTGCGCAGCGGCGACAAGCTCGACAACACTTATCAGGTCGACGATATCAAGCCCAACGTGATGTTGCTGACGTATCTGCCACTTAACTTACAGCAATCGCTGACGATCGGGAGCCCCAATTGAAATCGGCAAGGCCAACACTGACAACACTGCTGATTATCACGCTGGCGGGCTGCTTTGGCGGCAAATTCGACGATGGCAAGCGCCTGCTCGAGGAAGGCAAGTCGGAAGAGGGCATCGCGCGCCTTGAAGAGGCGGTCAAGGAAAATCCCAAAAACCCGGAGTACCGCGCGACGCTCGTGCGGCAGCGTGAACTGCTGTTGGCGCGCCACCTTGCCGAAGCCGATGCGCTGCGCGGGCAGGGCAATGTCGCGGGCGCCGAGCGCGCCTATCAGAAAGCGCTGGGGCTCGACGCCGATAACGCACGCGCCAAGACCGGCTTGCAGCGCCTGCACGCGGACACGCGGCTCAAGCAACTGCTCGCGCAAGCCGCGCAGCTGCTGGACAAGGGAGATAGCCGGGGCGCCGAAACAAAATTGCGCGCGGTGCTGGCCGAAAACCCCGAACTGCCCGAAGCCCGCGCACTTGAACGCCGGCTCGCGGACCGCGCGCAGTCCGCGGCAGCGGCGGCTCCGGCGCTCAAGCCCGCGGCGGCTAAACCGATCACTCTCGAATTCCGGGACGCGCCCATCAGGACCGTGTTCGAGATGATCTCGCGCACTGCGGGCGTGAACTTCGTGTTCGACAAAGACGTGCGGCCCGATATCCGCGTCACGATTTTCGTGCGCAATTCGAACATCGAGGACGCGGTCAAGCTGCTGCTGGTCACCAACCAGCTCGAGCGCAAGGTGCTGAACGAAAATTCGGTGCTGATTTATCCGAACACCCCGGCCAAATCCAAGGAATACCAATCGCTCGTGGTGCGCAGTTTCTATCTGGGCAACGCGGATGCGAAGCAGACGCAAACCATGATCAAAACGATGATCCGCACAAGCACTGTATTCATAGACGAAAAGCTCAATCTGCTGATCATGCGCGACACGCCGGAGGCCGTGCGCATGGCGGAAAAGCTGATCGCCGCGCAGGATCTCGCCGAGCCGGAGGTCATGCTCGAGGTCGAAGTGCTGGAAGTCAAGCGCAGTAAGCTGCAAGAACTCGGCATTCAATATCCAAACCAGTTCACGGTGCTGAACATCGTGCCTAACCCGACGACCATCGTGTCGACGGCAACGGGGCCGGTGGCGACCACGGACAGCACGACGACCACCAGTCAGTTGACGCTCGATATCCTGCGCGGCGGCCCCTCGGCGAACCAGGTCGGCGTGTCGCCGAACCCGACGCTCAACCTGCGCAGCGAATCGAGCGACGTCAACCTGTTGGCGAACCCGCGCATTCGCGTCAAAAACCGCGAGAAAGCTAGGATACATATCGGCGACAAGGTGCCGGTAATCACGACGACGTCCACGGCGAACGTCGGCGTTTCGCAAAACGTCAGCTATCTCGATATCGGTCTCAAGCTCGACGTCGAGCCGAACGTGCAGCTCGACGATGAAGTGTCGATCAAAGTCGGCCTCGAGGTCAGCAATATCGTGCGCGAAATTACCAACCGTTCGGGCGTGCTCACGTACCAGGTCGGGACGCGCAACGCCACCACGGCGTTGCGTCTGAAGAACGGAGAAACGCAGGTGCTCGCGGGGCTTATCACCGACGAGGACCGCAACAATGCCAGCAAGGTGCCGGGTCTCGGCGACCTTCCCCTGATCGGCAGGCTGTTCTCCACACACCGCGGCGACCGGACTAAAACGGAGATCGTGCTGCTGATCACGCCGCGAATAGTACGCAACATCATTAGGCCCGGATTCTATTCGGCGGAATTCAACGGCGGCACGGATGCAGCAGCGGGACTTTCACCGCTCCAGATCAGCGCTACCGCTCCGGGAGCGCTGGCGCTCTCGTCGTCCCCTTCGGAGTCCGCTGCGCACATGGTAGCCGTCGCGCCTGAGCCGATTGCGCAGGCCCCGGCGGAATACGTGCCGCAAGCCAGCCTCGTTATGACGGTAAACGACATGGCCAAGCTCGATCAGGAAGTGGCTATTTTGATCGAAGCCTCGCCGCAATTACGGGCAGGCCAGTTCGATCTGGTGTACGACCCGCGGGTGCTCGATGGCGGAGGCGGCGGGAAAACGCCGGGACGCATGACGGTCCAATTCGTTGCCACCGGCGACAACGCAACGCCGACCGTAGTTAATGTGCGCTTCAAGCCTGTCACGAAGACACCCGCGGACACCGAGTTCCGGATCGAAAACGTTGCCGTGAAGAATGCGGCAGGTGCGGCGGTGGCCGTAGCGCCGCCCCCGCCGCAGCTGATGAAGCTGGTGCCATGACGGTTGCGTCCCCTATTCGCCGGCGTCCCATAGGATTCACGCTAATTGAAATGGTGATCACGGTCGCCATCGTCGGGATATTGGCGAGCGCGGCGCTGCCTTTGACCGAGCTGTCGGCCAAGCGGGCCAAAGAGCAGCAGCTGCAGGAAGCGCTGAGACAGATACGCACCGCGCTCGACGACTACAAGCGTGCCGTGGACGAGGGCCGCATTGCCCGCAGCGATTTGGAAACCGGTTACCCGAAATCGCTGGCGCTGCTCGTCGAGGGCGTGCCCGATCAAAAAAGCGCTGACCGAAAAAAGCTTTACTTCCTCCGCCGTCTGCCGCGCGATCCTTTTGCCAGCGGTGCGGAAATGACCGCGGCGCAAACTTGGGGCAAGCGCGCTTACGCCAGCCCGCCCGACGCTCCGCGCGAAGGGGAAGACGTGTACGACGTGTACTCACTGTCGCCGGGCGTTGGCATCAACGGCATACGCTATCGTGACTGGTGATCGAATGAAAACGCGCAGCGGATTCACCCTCATCGAGCTGATCGTGGTGTTGACGATCATTTCACTGCTGCTCACCGTCGCCGCGCCGCGCTATTTTCAAAGCGTTCAGCGGTCGAAAGAATCCACTTTGAAACAGAACCTCGCAACCCTGCGCGACGCGATCGACAAGTTTTACGGCGATCAGGGCAAGTATCCGGATGCGCTCGGGGAACTCATCGCCAAACGCTATCTGCGCACGCTGCCGCCGGATCCGCTGACCCACAGCGTAGAAACCTGGGTCACGCTGCCGCCGCCGGCCGATGCGAGCGCGCGCGGCCAGGTTTACGACGTCAAAAGCGGCGCCACTGGCAGCGCAGCCGACGGTACTGCATACGCTGATTGGTAATGGGCGTGCGTAGCAGAGGTTTTACTTATCTCGGCCTGCTGTTTGCGCTGGCGCTCGCCGGTGTCGCGCTTGCACTGGCCGGCTTCGTGTGGCACACCGCAAGCAAGCGCGCGAAGGAAGCGCAATTGTTGTTTGCCGGTGGCGCTATTCGGGACGCGATCGTCAACTATTACCGGCGCTCGCCCAACGGCAACCGGCAGTTTCCGCGCGCCTTGCAGGACCTGGTCGAAGACCGCCGTTACATCACGGTCGAACGGCATCTGCGCAAAATCTATGTGGATCCGATTACGGGTAAACGCGACTGGGGCTTGATCACGGACGTCAATGGCGCCATCGTCGGCGTCTACAGCCAGTCGCGCGAAGAGCCGCTCAAGCGCGATAACTTTCGGGAGACGTTCACCGCATTCGCCCAGGCCCGGCATTATTCGGATTGGAAGTTCAGCGCCGCGATTCCGGAAACGACGCCTGGAGTCGACGTGGCGGTGTCTGCCGCCAACGGCGACCATGCTCCGCTGCCCGGACGCCGCACCCTGCCGCGCGCGGGCCCATGAACACGTGAGCTGTCGCTCGACGCGCCTCAAATATGAATGAAGAAACGTGAGTTTCACTTGCGCAATGCGCTCCCTATTCGCGGCGATCGTCGGTGTATTTGCTGTATTCGTCGTTGCCCGGCGCAGGCCCATGTGCCTGCGCGCGGGAGCGCGGCTGGCCAGGCGGCTATCGAACGTAGCGACGTCGTTGCGGTTACGCGGGGCCAGAGGAGCGATCGTTTCGCGCATCGACCCGGGTTCGCCGGCGGAAAAAGCAGGACTCGAAATCGGCGATGTCATTATCCGGTTCGCCGGCAACCGGGTAAAAAACAGCGCTCAACTTCGGAAGTTCGTCGCCGAGGCGAAACCGGGGTTGGACGCAGTGGTTGAAGTGGTACGCAACGGCCGTCGGCAAGCCTTCCGCGTGACCATTGGCGAATCGGCGCCCGGGAGCGCGACTACGGATAAGTCATGAAATGGCAATGGATCAATAGCGGCTTTATTGGAGGCAGCGAAGGGCAAAAGCGAGTCTTAGGTTCCATTCCGGCGATTTTCGAAAGCCTGTCAATTCTCCGACGCAACCGCTCTGACTTCGACGCACCTTGCGTGCTGTTTTGTGAAATATGTCACGGTCATCGGCCCTGCCGAGGCCGTACGGGGCTGGCCCGCATTTTGCGAGAGTGTCTGACAGATGAACACTCTCCCTTACATTGCCAGGTTTCGCCTCTCCAGCGTCGCGGCCTACCGCTCGCTGCGGGCTCTGACCGACCGCGAGAAAAAACACCTGCTGCACGAGATCCTGCAGATCCGGGGACTGATGCCGCTCCTTATGAAGCCGCGCAACAAGCAATTGTGGACGCCCGAGGACCGGGAAGAGCTGAGGGTACATTTGCGCCGTTTGTCCGGCATCAGCCCGTATTTGCTCGTGCTTGCCTTGCCCGGTTCGTTCCTGCTGGTTCCCGCGCTTGCTTGGTGGCTGGACCGCCGCCGCAACCGCTTGCACGCGGCGGCACCTGTTCTTTAGAGGTTACGGAAAATGTCGCGCAAACCGCTCGAGATCATGGTCGTCAACATTTCCGAAGAGGGGCTCAAAAAGAAGCTCAAGTTCATGCCGCGGCATGCAACCGCGACTTTTTCCGGCACGCAAATACGCGCGCTGCTCGAGCTAGTGTCGGGTATCGAGAGCCCGCAGGCATCGCTGCTCGATCGCGTGCGCGAAATCTCCCGCGCCGCCAGGGTGACGCTGAGTCGCGACGAAGTAGAGGTATTGCTTAAGCTTGCGCTGGAGGTAAAGCGTAAGGCTTGAGGTTCGTCAGTCGGTATTTGTTCCCGGCGTCACTGCTTCGAGATCCCCACGTAAGGCTTCACCTGTTCCGCGGTTTCTTCGAACAGATCCCGGTTGCGCGATTCCCATTCCGCGACCTGGCGATCGGCCTCCTGCGGCGTCACGCCCAGATTCTCCTGCAGCTTGGTGCACAGCGCGCCGCGTCGTCCGCCCACAGCATCCAAATCATCGTCCGACAAGGTGTGCCATTGGTCTTTGATTCTGCCGCGTGCGTCCATCCAGCTGCTCTCTACGATGACCCATTCCATGGTGGCCTCCTGTAAAACATTGGGAAGTTCAGCCAGACAATATTGCGGAGAAAAACGGCAGAAATCTGTAGGTGCAGTGCGGATGTTGTTATAGGACCCGGAGAAGCCCGTGCCGTGCGCTAACCGAGGCAGGCTATCCTGTAACCGTCACCACGATCCGCCGGTTATGTGCATGCGTGCGGTGTTCCCACAGGTAAATTCCCTGCCATGTGCCAAGCAGCAGCTTGCCGTTGGCGATGGGCACGGTAACGGATATCCCGGCGAGCAGGCTGCGCGCGTGCGCGGCCATATCGTCGTCGCCTTCGGTGTCGTGGTGGTATTCGGCGTCGCCATCGGGCGCCCAGCGCTGCGCGAGCATTTCTAGATCGCTGCGCACGGTCGGATCGGCATTCTCGGTGATGATCACCGAGCAGCTCGTATGCTGCGCGAACACATGGGCGATCCCGCGCTCGATTTTTGCGGCCCGCACGATGCGCGTCACTTCCGCGGTGATCTCGGAAGCGCCACGGCCGACGGTTGAAATTTCGAATATGTCCTGAAACGTCATGTTGTCAATTTTCACTCAGGCGGATGGCGCGATCAATCGCTGAAGCTCGAGCGTAGCCGCGCATGTCTTGATAGTATTGCCGCTATCCCGTCACATTCAGGACATTCTACGTTGAGTGCTGCTTACGATCTGGTTGTCATTGGCGGCGGAATCGCCGGTCTCACCGCGGCCGGTCGCGCCGCTCAAGCGGGGCTGCGCGTCGCAGTGCTCGAGCGCGGCACCGATGAGGCCTATGCATGCAACTCGCGCTATTCGGGCGGCATCCTGCACATTGCATTCCACAATATCCGCGAGCCCGCGAGTGCGCTGCTCGAAGTGATCGAGGCGGCGACGCGCGGCAAGGCGGAACCGAAACTGGCCAAAGCGTTCGCCGACAATGCCGCCCGAGTCGTCGACTGGCTGCGCGATGAAGGCGTCGAATTCATGAGTGTCGGCAACATTGCCTACCAGCAATGGGTATTGGCGCCGCGGCGCCCGCTCACGCCGGGACTCGACTGGAAAGGGCGCGGCGCGGACGTCGCGATGCGCCTGCTCGAAACCAATATCAAAAAGCGAGGCGGCGAAGTTTTTCGCGGTACCGCGGCAAGCGGACTTATCGTGAAAAAGGGACGCGTTGCCGGGGTCGCGGCTATGCGCGCGGCGTCGGCGATACTTTTCGACGCGCTCGCAGTCCTGATCGCGGATGGCGGCTTCCAGAGCAATCTCGATCTTCTGCGCGAGAACATCTCGGCGCAGGCTTCAAAGCTCATGCAGCGAGGCGCGGCCAACGGCGTCGGCGACGGACTTAGAATGGCGCGCGCCGCCGGCGCCGCGACCAGCGAGCTCACGGATTTCTACGGTCATTTGTTGTCGCGCGACGCGTTCAGCAATGACCGGGTATGGCCATATCCACAATGCGACGAACTCGGTGTTGCCGGTATCGTGGTCAACGCCAGGGGCAAGCGCTTCGTCGATGAGGGTAGGGGCGGCGTATTCGTCGCCAACGCAATCGCGCGCCTGGACGATCCACTGACCGCGTGCGCGGTATTCGACGAACAGGTCTGGCAGGGACCGGGCAAGAACGCGCGCATTCCGGCGAATCCGTTGCTGGTGGAAGCGGGCGGCACCGTACATTCGGCACCGACGCTCGCCGCACTCGCAAAATTGATCGACGTGCCCGCCGCCCGGCTCGAGCAGACCGTGAGTGAATACAACGAGGCTTATGCGGCCGGTACGCTCGCGGAACTTCATCCCGCGCGCAGCAGCAAGCCGATACCGGGCAACGCGCCGATCCCGACCATGCCCGTCAGCACGCCGCCGTATTATGCGGTGCCGCTCTGTGCCGGCATCACCATGACCATGGGCGGGATTGCGATCGACGCTCACGCGCGTGTGCTGCACGAATCGGGAGAGCCGATTCCCGGACTTTATGCGGCGGGTTCCTCCACCGGCGGCCTCGAAGGCCGCGGCGGCGCGCATTATCTCGGCGGACTGATCAAAGCCGCGGTGTTCGGGTTGCTTGCGGGCGAGCATGTCGCGGAGACAGCACTTCGACAGGCGGGACAGGGACTTGGGAAGGGGATGACATAAACATCGTCTAATCCGTGGTCTGCAGGGGTTGCGGTGAAATATGCTGCCGAAGGTGCGTTGACGCACATACAATCGCCGCTGACCCGACGATGATGACGCTTCAGGATAACGCTTGAAATCGCGAAAATCCTCATTTTTTAAAGGAGGCTCACGTGATCAGAATCACCGACAAGGCGTTTCGTTATACCCCGTCGTACAACACCGACCTCACCAAGACGTTCAAGAAAATCGAGCAGGCGGTGCGGACTGCCGCCAACCAGAACATTGCCAACGCTGCCAAGGCCAAGTCCGCGGTGTCGACCATCGCGTGGCGCGGTTCGCCAAAGTCCTGAAGAGCGGCCGTTCGCATTCACCTAAAAGCTCGTAATCGTCCGTTGCTGCAAAGCTGACGGAGCGGTCGGAGTCGGCGCCTCGCCTGAAAAATAGTTTCTCCGTACGGCCGGCGTATCATTGGACGATTCGCGAGAATGACTCAGCTTGCATAAGTACTGAGTTGCGGTAGTGAGGTGCGGGTGTCATTCAAGCGACCTTCCAATCCGTATCAAAGACCGACATGAAGAAGTCTCTTCAATTGCTGGTTGCCGTTCTTCTGGCCGGTAGCGCCTCCTTCGCATCCGCTCAATTCAGGCCCGACGGCTTGACCAGCGGCCCCAGTCCGAGTTCCGCAACGCCAGGACCACCGGCACCCGTTTCCCCGCTTGTCAATGCACCGCCCGTGACTCCCAGTGCGCAGTTAGGCAATTGCGACTCCGGCGGATGTTGGGGTATTGACGGCGCCCGCTACAATCGGGCAGGGGATGTCATGTTCGGCAACAACGGGAAAATTTGCAGCATCGTATCGCCAGGTGCGCCGGCAATTTGCAGTTGAGCGGCGGTTGGAGAAATTTTCCCGACACGATTCGATGCGTGAACAGCTGAAGCGTAGTTTCAACGGTTGCGGCGACGCGTGCCGCGCTAACCTGGCGTTCGCACGATGAGCCTTGCCATCGTTCCCCTCGCCGACGCGCACTTCGAAGACTTGCGCAAGGCATTCGACTCGATCGCGCGCGAGAAGCTTTATCTTGCGTTCCTCAAGGCGCCTCCGCTGGAGCAAGGACTCGCCTACTATCGGAACATAGTCGATAACGACCTTTGCCACTTTGTTGCGCTTTTAGACGACGTCGTGGTCGGCTGGTGTGACGTTCTGCCGACGCATGGCGAGGCGCGCGCTCACGTCGGAACCCTGGGCATTGGAGTTGTCGCTCGAGCCCGTCACATGGGCATCGGTCCAAAACTCGTCCGGGCCGCTCTGGAGAAAGCACGGAAACAAGGTTACTCTCGCATCGAGCTCACGGTACGCATGGACAATAAGAACGCCAAAGCCCTCTACAAGCGTTTCGGCTTCACGCTGGAAGGAGTTAACCGCAACGCTTTCCTGATTGACGGCCAGTTCTATGACACTTACTCGATGGCATTGCTACTCGATAATGGGCCTGGCGACCATCGTCGCGATAGCCGTGTGGAGTGACCGGGAGCATTTGTGCGGCCCGTTCCCCGATTGGAGCGCGTCGGCCTACGTTCTTCCGTATCCGGCTGGTTCCAGCTACTACGTCAGTCAGGCCAATTGTTCGAGCGGCGGCCACCGCGGCCCGTACCAGTATGCCTACGACTTCGTTATGCCTGTCGGCACACCAGTCACCGCGGCGCGGGCGGGGGTCGTTGCCGAGATTCGCATGAAGTTTCGCGACGGCCAGTCAGGTGAAGGCGAATCCAACTGGGTCAAGATACGCCACGCCGACGACACGATTGCGGCTTACTCCCATCTCACCGAGCACGGCGCGCTGGTCGGGATCGGCGACCGTGTCGAGGCAGGGCAGCCTATCGGATTGAGCGGCAATAGCGGCAACACGGGAGGCCTGCCCCATCTGCATTTCCATCTTTGTCTCTGCTCCGAGCCGGTCGATTGCGGGACGCTGCCCGTGACGTTCCGCAATACCGATGCGAATCCGCACGGCCTCGCGCCGAGGCGCAACTATTTTGCGCTCCCTTGGGCGAAGCCTGGCAACTGAACGCGGATTACTGACGTCCACCACCGCGCCTGAAGCCCGCGATGAGCAGCAGGCCGAGCAATAGTGGAATCGCGGTTGCCGGCTCCGGAACGGCCGCAAGGGTTCGCGGCTCGCCGTAGATGAAATCGTCCATGACCACGAGATCGACGTTGGGCGACTCAGTCGGTCCAAGCGCGGCATTCCCGCTGGTGATGCGCACGCGCCCGATTTGTTCGCCCGCATTGAACACGCCGCCCAGGAAGGAGAGCGTCTCGTTGCCAATACCGCTCGGAGCGGAGATGGTGCCGAGGGACACGTTGGCAAGATCGAAAAACTGAATGCTGGTCGTGTTCGCAAGGTCGACGTCCGAGAAGACCGCACCGAACCCAGAGGTGAAAGCCGGCGTCGTGCTGCCGGGTACAAAGAAATTTATATCGACGATATTACTGCCGAGCGCGGTGAAGAGGCGCTGTGCGCTGAAGGTCGTGAACAATCCTGTATACGCCGCATTGAGGTTGCCGAACTCGATCGGCGTCCCCGAGGCGGCGGTGGCGCTGACCTGAAATCCACTGCCCGGCGTTGAAAAAACAACACCGCGCGGCGAGTTCACATTGAAAAAATTCGCGGCCAGGTTATTCGGCGCCGACGATCCATCCGGCACGCCATCCCAGTTGATTTCCCGGCGACCCGCGCCGAAACTGCCGGCAACGTTGGCGTTCAATGTCCCCAGAGAGGTGCGAAAGTTGTCCACCGTCGTCTGGATATCGCTGGCGTTGTTGCCGCTGGCGGAGAAGGTGACAAGCGCTGCCTGCGAAGGAGTCGCTGCTGCAGCGAGCAGAACGGCAATCGAGATGAATGCGATTGTTGATAATCCATGAAATGGCGGCATGATTTTCCTTTCGCTGTTGGCGGGCGGTCACCTGCCCGGTGTTAAATGGAGGGTGCTGACGAATTCCTTCGGCATACCGGGAGCAGGATAAGTATTCAAGCGGCGACGGAAACCGTCTGTCAGTGTTTGTCTGATTCGTACCAATGGACGTAGCCCAAGAGGTGACCATGTCTTTTTCGGCCGGCTTTAACATTCGCCAGCTCACGAGCGACGACGAGGCGTTGATGAGATCCCTGCTGGGGATGTTCGGCAAGGCTTTCGGCGAAGCGCAGGCCTACTGTGGGAATCAACCCGGTGCCGGCTATCTACGGCAACTTCTGGCGCGCGACACCTTCATTGCGCTCGCTGCATTAAAGAACAATGAGGTCGCGGGCGGCCTTGCGGCATACGAGTTGCAAAAGTTCGAGCAGGAGCGCAGCGAAATCTACATCTACGATCTTGCCGTCGCGGCCGAGCACAGGCGTGAAGGCATCGCGACGGCATTGATACGAAAACTCCAGCAACTGGCAGCGGCGCGCGCCGCCTATGTAATTTTCGTGCAGGCGGACGTGGGCGATGCCGCAGCGATCGCGCTTTATTCGAAGCTGGGCGTTCGCGAGGACGTCTTGCACTTCGATATACCGGTGCCAGATGGTAATGACGCTCCGTAACAACCGGTTGCGTCCGCGGCCCGTCGCTAACCCGCGGCGGTAGATTGTCCAAATGCTTTCGCCGCTCGTCCAAGTCGTCCCATTCCCGACGTTAACGAATCAATTTGGCGGGTGGGCGTACGGCAACGTACAGAGGCGCGTTGCCCAAGCGCCTACGATGCCCACTTCATCGCCACACCCAAGTGGCTTTCCACGAAGAATAAATGAGGAGGGCGTAATGAGTCTGGGAATGATTCTCCTGATTCTGCTGGTGCTGGCACTGGTGGGTGTTATCCCGGCTTGGGGTCATAGCAGCAGCTGGGGTTACGGCCCGAGCGGCGGCATCGGACTGGTTCTGTTGATCGTCCTGATCCTGTTGCTGATGGGCAAGATCTAAATAAACATACCGCGTCGAGCGTGACGCTTAATCCAACGAGGAGCATGAGTATGAACAAGGACCAGATAAAAGGCGTGGCCACGGACATCGCCGGCAAAGTGCAGGAGCAGGCGGGCAAACTGATCGGCAGCAAAGAGCAGCAGATCAAAGGACTATCGAAGCAGATAACCGCCACGACGCAAAAGAGCTTTGGCGACATCGAGCAATCGGTAAAAGACTTGAACAAACCGTAATCCTGAAGTGTCGCCAGATGGCGACATCATCGCCGGCGCTGCCTGCGGCGGCGATGATTGCGAACAGCCAAATACGAATTGTCAGGCGTAAAATTGTGCGGTCATTTGGCGCAGAGTGTGTCCATGGGATCCAACACAGGTATGGCCGGAGCTTCAACAATGGCGCTATCGCACGCGTCCATGCGATTCCTCGCGGGCGTAATGCTGTTCGCTTTTCTGGGCGCTATGTCACCCGCGCAGGCGCAACATCCGCTAGAGCAGCGCCAGCTTCAACTACGCATTCAAGAACTCAAATTGCAGCAGTCGCAACAGGAACTGATGCAGGAACAACGGCTTCAACAGCAGCAACTGCAACCGTATCAGGCCCCGCTTCAACAACAACAATTGCAGCTACAGCAGCTGCAACTGCGACAAGGGCAAGAGCAACAAGTAGAATCTCTGCGGCTGAAGGAGCAACAACGGCTTCAAATCAAGGAGGGGGTATCCGTGGGCCGTATCCCCGCAATCCCCCCGACAACCTTGACACCCTTCTAACGGAGAGTGCCTTTGTTAAATGTAGATATTCGACTCCCCGAGCCGGAACTGGAATCGATCTTAAGAGCGAAATGCGCCCAGTTCGGCACGGTCAAGTTTATTCGATTGATGCCCGTCGCCAAGGACAACCTGCACCGTTTTGCATTTGTGCAGATGTCCACTTTGGCCGAGAACATGGATTTGGCGGTCGCTGCCGGCGGTTCGACCCTCGGCTCTGGAGTCGTTGCGCTATGCCTGGAGGCAGATCCGAAGTAATTCCCGCGCATGAAATCGTTCGGTATCGCGGCGATCGTCGCGCGCTGCGCGACGGATGCGATTAAGCAAAGCCCGCGAGTTGTCGTTATGTGAGCTGACGTACGCACGCCGGCGGTGAGGTGGCCGTATACTGGGATTTTCAGGTTTCCGCACCTAATGCCCACCACACCAGCATGTGACAACTGCGCGGGTCTCGCCAGTGATCTTCTCGTCAGGGAACCCCATACCGGATTGCTCCCGTTATCGAATGACTCGAGAGTCTCCGGCAGTAAAGCGCAATATCAGTGCGCTACGTGCGGGTATCGCTGGTATTTCGGCCCGGTTGGCTGGTTGAGCGTGTGGGACTGAGCATCCCGGCAGGGCCGTATTCGCTGTCTGCATCCCGTATCAACGCACCTTGATTTCGACTCGCCGGTTACGCGGCTCGGGTACTTCATCGGCAGTCTGAATCAGCGGCTCGCGCTCCCCGCGCGCCGCGATCGAGATGCGATCCCGGGGCACGCCGGATGCAACCAGCCGCGCAGCAACCATCTCCGCGCGTTTGCGGGACAAGGCGTCGTTGAATTCATCGCTGCCCATGCGATCGGTGTGTCCGATGACCACGACCTCCGCTCCGGACCACGATGCGACTTCCTTCCGCGCCTCTTCGAAGGCGGCTTTCGAAGCCGGCGTGAACTCGTCCGTCGCCAGGACGAAAAACATGGTGAAGACTTTGGGCTGCCGCGCCTGCGCCGACAACAATCCGCCGTAACGCTGGTCGACTTCCTCCGCCGTGCTGGCGCTGCGCGCGACACTCGCGCCGCGAATTTCGGCGCCCGCGTAGGGTGTGCTCAGCACCACTTCCGCATCCTTCGTTTTGACGATCACGCCCGACGGTTTCCCGGTTTCCGACGGCAGCAGGATCACGCGGTCCGGTACCCGTTCGGGAGGCTTGGATGCGCAGCCAAGCAGCGTCAAAACGAGAGTTGCGGCGATACCGAGCTTCAGAGTCAATTTGTCCCTACATCCACGACGAATTCCGTGCCGCGAATGCCGATCGTTGCCGTCGGCGTATCGAAGCGCACGTTTTCGGGTGAATTCCTGCCGATCAGTCCGGTCACGACCCGCATGGTGCCTTTCAGAAACGACACGACCATGTCGCCTGCGTAGGAGCTCGGATTGAACTCGAATTCGCGGATCAGCATCTCGCTGCTAGGCCCTATCGTCAAGCGCGTGTCGTCGTACAACATGACCCCGACGTAGCTATCGCGTCCGCTGACGATCCGATCCCCGGCATACACGCGCTGTCCCGGGGCGATAGGCAGGACTGCCGAGTCGCGAACTACCGTTGCGGAACCGGCGAGCGTCTT
>Ga0207676_10002212_pt1 | contig 14031 bp, 9 predicted proteins | sample KBSSwiS72_FD_184307 | JGI IMG/M metagenome (GOLD analysis project Ga0207676, IMG submission 184307) | Switchgrass rhizosphere microbial communities from Kellogg Biological Station, Michigan, USA - KBS Switchgrass S7-2 (SPAdes) (version 2) | ecosystem: Host-associated > Plants > Roots >... | reverse complement strand
CAACCAGGTGCTGCTGCTCATCGTCACCGCGATCAGCTTCCCGCTGATCTACGTCAACCTCGCGATCCCGAAGGAGATCGTCAACAAGGCGCTCAATATCAACGCCCGCATTCCGAAGACGGTGCTCGGGTTCGAAGTGACGCACGTGTCGTACCTCATGATCCTATCGTTCCTGCTGCTCGCGCTCATCACGCTGAACGGCGTCATCAAGTACTGGCTCAACGTGTACAGCGGGGTGATCGGCGAGCGGGCGCTGCGGCGGCTGCGCCACGATCTCTATCAGCAGGTGCTTCGCTTTCCCCTGCCGCAGTTCAAGACGATGTCCTCCGGCGAGATCATTCCGATGGTCGTCGCGGAGACCGACCCGATCGGCGGCTTCATCGGCGAGTCGATCAGCCTGCCGGCGTTCCAGGGCGGGCTCCTGCTCACGTACATGGTGTTCATCTTCGTGCAGGATTTCTGGCTGGGCCTCGCCGCGGTCGCGTTGTACCCGCCGCAGGTTTGGCTCATCCCGAAGCTGCAGAAGAAGATCAACCAGCTGTCGAAGCAGCGGGTGCAGCAGGCCCGCGCGCTGTCCGACCGCATCGGCGAAACGGTCGCCGGCGCCGCCGAGATCCGCGCCAACGACACGTTCCTGCGCGAGCGCGCCGACATCAGCGACCGGCTCGGCAGGATCTACGCGATCCGCTTCGACATCTTCAAGCGCAAGTTCTTCGTCAAGTTCCTGAACAACTTCCTGGCGCAGATCACGCCGTTCTTTTTCTACTCGGTGGGCGGCTTCCTGGTGCTCGAGGGCAGCCTGTCGCTCGGCGCGCTCGTGGCCGTGCTGGCGGCCTACAAGGACATCCTGTCGCCGTGGAAGGAAGTCCTGACCTGGTATTCGACGAAGGAGGACATCCGCATCAAGTACGAGCAGATCGTCACCCAGTTCGAGCCGCCGGGTCTCGTCGATGCGAAGCTCATGGTCGAGCCGCCCGCGGAAGTGCCGCGGCTCAAAGGAGAGATCGCGGCGACCGCACTCGTGTACGCCGAAGACGGCGGCACCAATCGCGTCGACCGCGTGTCGTTCAACGTCGAGCCCGGCACGCATGTCGCATTGCTCGGCAGCGGGCACAGCGGCAAGGACGACGTCTCGCATCTGCTGGCGCGCCTCGTGTTTCCCACCGGCGGACGGCTTGCCGTGGCCGGTGCCAATTTTGCCGAGGTGCACCAGGCGATTCCCGGCCGACGCATCGCCTATGCAACACAGAACGCGTACATCTTCTCGGGCTCGGTGTCGCAGAATCTCTACTTCGGCCTCATGCACCAGCCGTTGCGCCCGGCGACGTACGACGAGGCCGGCGTCAAGGAGGAGGAAATTCGCGTGCGGGACGCGCTCATCGCGGGCAACAGCCCCGACGACATACGCGCCGACTGGCTGGACTACGAAGGCGCGGGTGTCCCCGATGCGGCGGCGCTCGCGGACACCGCGCTCTCGGTGCTCCGGCGTGTCGAGATGGAGCAGGAAGTGATCGGCTTCGGCCTCGCGAGTGCGGCCGACCCGGAGGCGCATCCTTCGCTTGCAACGATGGGACTCGAAGCGCGTGCGCGGATCCGCGACCGCGTCGCCAACAAGGACCTCGCGTCGTACGTCGAGCTTTTCGACCCGTCGCGCTACCACTCGAACATGAGTGTCGCCGAGAACCTGCTGTTCGGAACTCCGCGGACCGCCGCGTTCCGCCCTGCGAACCTGCCGACGAATCCGGAGTTCACTGCGTTGCTGCGCGACGTGAGCCTGCTCGACGATCTCCGCGCGGTGGGCGTCAAGGTGGCGGGCCTCATGGTCGAATTGTTCGCGGACGTCGCGCCGGACAGCGATCTCTTCGACCAGTACGGTTTCATCAGCGCCGACGATCTGCCCGAATTCAAGGCCCTGCTCGCGAAGATTGCCGACGGCTCGCTCGCGGCGACGTCCGAGGACGAAAAGGCGCGGTTCCTGGCGCTGACGTTCCGCCTCGTGCTTGCGCAGCATCGCCTGGGCGTGATCGACGACGCCATGCAACGCAAGATCGTCGAGGCGCGCGCCGAATTTCGCCGCCGTTATGGCGACCGCGACGTGGTCGAGTTCTTCGAGCCGGATCGCTTCAGCTCCACGCTCTCGATCCAGGACAACATCCTGTTCGGGCGGGTTGCGCTCGAGCACGCGAATGCGCAAGCCCGCGTCAACGCGCTGGTACGCGAGGTTGTCGCCGAAGTGGGCATGAATCCCGAGCTCGTCCGGCTCGGCCTCGAGTACGAAGTGGGAAACGGCGGCTCGCGCCTCTCCTACTCGCAGCGACAGCGCTTGGCCATTGCGCGCGGCCTCATGAAGAATCCCGACGTGCTCGTGTTCAACGAGCCCACGTCGGGCCTCGATCCGGCGTCGGAGGTGCGCGTCGTGAGCGCCGTGCTGGAATGGGCGAAGGGACGAACCGTGGTCTGGGCGCTGGGCCGCGCCGATCTCGCGCGCGGGTTCGACCGGGTGCTGATTCTGGACGACGGCCGTCTGGCCGACCACGGAACGTTCGCGGAGCTCGACCGCGAGGGCAGCGCTTTGAGGCGCATGCTTGCGTGACGCGGGGCGAGTACCGGCCGGGAGCGAGCTTGCGGCCGCCGACGCGCGTGGCCGCTGCCGCGCGCATCGGGGTAGCGGCACTTGCGCTGTTGATCGCAGGCAATACTGCCCGGGCGACGGTGTATGAGGCATCGCCGGCCGACTATCGCGAATCGCTCGCGTTGCTGCGTCCCGGCGACACCCTGCGCCTTGCGGCCGGCGAGTATCGCGAGGGACTCGCGCTGCACCGGCTTTCGGGCGCTCCCGGCGAGCCCATCGTCATAACGGGCCCCGAGAGCGGGGCGCCCGCGACGTTCGTCGCCCGTCCCGATCACAATACCGTGAGCATCGTCGACACGCAGTATGTCGAGCTCCGCAACCTCGCGTTCGAAGGCAACAACGTTCCGGTCGACGCGGTGAAAGCCGAAGGACATGCCTCGTTCGCGCATCACATCACGCTCGAGAACCTGACGATTCGCGGGCACGGAAACAACCAGCAGATCGTGGGCATCTCCACCAAGTGCCCCGCATGGAAGTGGGTGATCCGCGGCAACACAATTGTCGGTGCGGGTACGGGCATGTACCTCGGCGACTCCAACGGCAATGCGCCGTTCGTGGCCGGGCTCATCGAGCGCAACCTGATCGTAGATTCGACCGGCTATAGCCTGCAAATCAAGCACCAGGTCGAGCGGCCGGAGCTTGCCGGCATCCCTGTCGGACGCAGCCAGACGATCATCCGCCACAACGTGTTCGCCAAGGCCAACTCGCGCGCGCCCGAAGCGCCGCGTCCGAGCGTCCTCGTCGGGCACTTTCCGCCCACAGGCCGCGGCGCCGACGATTTCTACGTAATCTACGGAAATTTCTTCTATCAGAATCGGAAAGAAGCCCTGTTCCAGGGCGAAGGCAACGTCGCGCTGTATGCGAACGTGCTCGTCAACGACTTTGCCGACGGCCTGCACATCCAGCCGCACAACGACATTCCGCGCCGCATCGTGGTCGCCTACAACACCATCCTCGCGAAGGGCGCGGGAATCGCCGTGTCGCTCCGGGACGGCAGCGCGCGTTATCGGCGCGACGTGAGCGCAAATGCCGTGTTCGCGGAGACTCCTGTCACCGCTGCAGGCGCCTACCGCAACCTCGCAGCACCCCTCGCCGATGCGCCGTCGTATCTCGCCAACGCTTTCGCGGCGCCGCCCGACCTCGACCTGCATCCGAAGGCAAGCTGGTCCGGCCTCGTCCCGGGCACGATGATCGCGCGCCAGCCATTCCCGGATTGGAGTCGAGATTTCGACGGCGAGCCGCGCGCTGCGGCAACGGTAGGCGCGTACGGCAAGAGCGCGACGTCGGGCTGGAAACTGCAAATCGGGCGGAAGGAGGCTGCGTCCGGCGAGGGCCATCCTCGCTGACGAGAGGGTCGGGCGTCATGCATAATGTTCGCCCACGTCACTCTTCGGCGGCCGACGCTCGTACCGATCAATGATGCTGCGCACCGTCATTTTGATTGCGGCCGCCGCGCTGTCGGCGTGCTCCAGATCGCCGGCGCCCCCCGTTGCCGCGACGCCGCCCGCAGGCCCGACCGCGGCTCCGCAAGCCGCGGCAACACCTGCGGCGACCGCGGTCGCGATGCCCGCGGGCCACGCACAGGAAACAGCCGGCGTCGCGTGGCGAAAAGGCGACGTCGATGCAGCGTTCGCGGCGGCGAAAGCGGAAGGCAAGCCCCTGTTCCTTTACTGGGGCGCAAAGTGGTGTCCGCCGTGCAACCAGGTGATGTCCACGATCTTCAACCGCCAGGACTTCATCGAGCGCTCGCGGCATTTCATTCCCGTGTACGTCGACGGCGACTCGCCGAACGCGCAGAAGGAAGGTGCGCGCTTCAAGGTGAGCGGCTATCCGACGATGGTGCTGTTCACGGCCGATGGCGTCGAGATCACGCGGCTTCCCGGCGAGGTCGATCCGGACCGTTACATGACGGTGCTGACGGAAAGCATGAACGGCGCAAAGCCCGTGAAGGCCACTCTGGCGGCGGCGCTCGGTCAGGCCGCGGATCGCGCGAAGCTTGCGCCGGGTGACTGGCGAATGCTCGCGTACTACTCGTGGATCACCGACGAGCAGCAGCTCGCACCCGAGAAGGATCTTCCCCGTACGCTCGCGCGGCTCGCAAAGGCCTGTCCCGCCGACCAGACGGACACGGCAACGCGGCTCGAGCTCATGGCGCTGGCGGCGGCTTCCCAGGCGAAGACGAAGCCGGCGATTAGCAAGGGCGCGGCCGACGTGCTGATTGCGGTGCTCGCCGACGACACGCGTGCTCGCGACAATTTCGACCTGCTCGCGAGCAATGCGGGCAGCATCGCAGCCTACGTCGCGCCCGCCTCGTCCCCCGCGCGCACCCGGCTCGTCGGGGCGTGGAACGCGGCGCTGGACCGTTTCATTGCCGACCGGGCGATCGGAACGGACGATCGCCTCACCGCCGTCAGCGCGAAGATCGAGCTCGCGCGGCTCGACGCGCCCGAGGGTGCATTGCCCGCGGCGCTTCTCGGCACCGTCCGCAAGGAAGCCGAGCGCGCGGACAAGGAGACGACGGATGTGTACGCGCGGCAGTCGGTGATCAGCGGCGCCGCGGAGGTCCTCGCCGAGGCCGGGCTGCTCGATGAATCCGACGCGCTGCTCAAAAGCGAGCTGTCCCGGTCGCATTCGCCGTACTACTTCATGCTGGGTCTCGCCGCGAACGCGAAGAAGCGCGGAGACAAAGCGGCAGCCGTCGAATGGGCGGGAAAGGCGTACGCCGCGGCGAAGGGGCCGGCCACGCGGCTTCAATGGGGCGTGAGCTATCTCCGGTCGGTGATTGCGAATTCGCCGGACGACGCGGCACGCGTCGAGCGCGTAGCGGGAGAGGTCATCGGGGAGCTCGAAGCGACGCCCGAAACGTTCTACGAGCGCAATCGCCGGGCGCTGGAGCGGATGGGAAGGGAGCTCGCCGCCTGGAACAAGGACAAGAGGCACGATGCATCGGTGCAGCGCATTCGCGGCGAGCTCGCGAGCGTGTGCGCCAAATTGCCAGCGGCCGATCCTGCGCGTGCGACCTGCGACAACGCGCTCTCCCCGAGGAAGGCGTAAGCAGCGGCGGGACTACGGTGCCAGGCCGGCACCCAGGTCAGAGCCAGTCGTCGTTCGGAGCAGTGCGCTCGCCACCTTCGTCGCCCGTGTTGCGAACGCCGCGCGGCTCGATCAGCAGCAGCTTGACCTCCCGCTCCGCATACGGCTTGTGCTCGACCCCTCTGGGCACGACGAACATCTCCCCGGCCGACAGGTCGACGGCGCCGTCGCGGAAGTCGATTCGCAGCTTGCCCTCGACGACGATGAACGTCTCGTCGGTGTCCTTGTGGTCGTGCCAGATGAAGTCGCCCTGCAGCTTGACCACCTTGAACTGGTAGTCGTTCATCTCGGCGACGACCCTCGGTTTCCACTGCTCGTCGAAGAGCGAGAACTTTCGCTGCAGATTGATCGCTTCGTAGCTCATGTGCGCCCCTGGCGGCAGCGGGAGGTGCTCGGGCCCGCGTGATGGGCTACGAAGCGGGTGGGACGGCCGCAAGCGAATAGTAGACGGCCTTCCCATGATGTCTCGCGAGCGCAACCATTTCGTCCGCACCCTTGGAGGCACCGCCGATCCGCAGGCAGCCATCGCACTTGGCAACGAGTCGCCGGGCAATCGGATGAAAGATCTCGTCGAACACCGCGTCGCCGATGCCGGTCGAGCCGGCGTGCTCGATGAGCGGCAGCGCATACCACTCTCCCATCACCGGCAGATGGCCCGCGCGAAACAGTTGGAGCGAGGCTTCCGTCATCGCCGCCACGTTCTTCGCGATCAGGGAAGGGTCGTCGTTCGTGAGCGAGCGATAGGGGCCCGCCACCAGGATCATCTGGGCGCTCACCGGTAGGGGTCGGCCGCGTCGCGCAGCCCGTCGCCGAAGAAGTTGAAGGCAAGGATCACGATGATCACGGGAAGCACCGGCAGCATCAACCACGGGTAGAGCGCGACGACGTTGATGTTCTGCGCCTCGTTCAGCAGCACGCCCCAGCTCGTGATCGGCGGGCGCAGGCCGATTCCGAGGAACGAAAGCGCCGTCTCGCCCAGGATCATGCTCGGGATGGAAAGCGATGCGGCCGCGATCAGGTGGCTCATGAAGCCCGGCAGCAGATGGCGCGTGATGATCCGCTTCGGGCTCGCGCCCATGAGCCGTGCCGCCGTGCAATAGTCCTCCTCGCGCAGCGCGAGGAGCTTCGAGCGCACCGCTCGCGCGAGACCCGTCCAGTCTAGGAGCGCCAGGATTCCGGTGATGCCGAAATAGATGAGCAGCGGGCTCCAGGTGACCGGCAGCACCGCCGAGAGCGCCATCCAGAGCGGCAATTCCGGAAACGAGCGGATGATCTCGATCACGCGCTGGATGATCATGTCGGGAAGGCCGCCGAAATAGCCGGCGATGCCGCCGAACAGGAGACCGAGCGCGAAGCTGATCGCAATGCCGAGCAGGCCGATGGTGAGCGAGATGCGCGCGCCGTAGAAGATGCGCGAGAAGACGTCGCGGCCCAGGCGGTCGGTTCCCCACAGGAACAGCGTCGCACCCTCCGGCGGGCACACGAGGTGGAACGACGCCTCGAACATTCCCCAGAACTGATACGGATCGCCGGAGCAGAAGAAGCGCACCGGATACGGCCGCGACGTGTCCTCCGAATAATCGCGCCGCAGAGTTTCCATGTTGAGCGTCTTCTTCTGCAGGTAGACGAAGGGCCCGACGAACTTGCCCTCGTGCATCCAGTGAACGCTCTGCGGCGGCGCATAGATGAAATCCGTGTGCCGTGTGTGAAGGTTGTACGGCACCAGGATCTCGGTGACGAGCGTCGAGCCGTACATGAGCAGCAGGATGATCCCCGACGCAACCGCAACCCGGTGCCGCTTGAACTTCCACCACATGAGCATCCATTGCGATGCAAGGTAGAAGTGCTCCTGCTCCTCGGTCAGGCGTACGGCCGACTGCGGATCGAACGGCGCCCGGGAGACGAGGTGGCCCGGCGTGTCGCCGACAGGGGCGAGGGCGGTCGCACCCGTTGCCGGCGCCTGCGGCAAATCGTCCATGGCAGCGCTCGGAACGGCGGCGCTCATCGCGCCACTCCGCCCTGGAGGCGTATCCGCGGGTCGAGCGCGACGAGCGCGAGATCCGAGATCAGCACCCCGACCACGATCATGAACGCGAGGAACATGAGGAACGACCCCGCGAGGTACATGTCCTGGCTCTTGAGGGCCTGCAACAGCATCGGTCCCGTCGTCGGCAGCGACAGCACCACGGCTGTGATCTCAGCCCCGGAAATGATGTGCGGCAGCAGGCTGCCGATGTCGGAGATGAAGAAGTTGAGCGCCATCCGCAGAGGGTATTTGCGCAGCACCTTGCCGGGCGGCAGCCCTTTCGATCGGGCCGTGACCACGTACTGCTTCTGCAATTCATCGAGCAGATTGGCGCGCATCTTCCGGATCATTCCCGCCGTGCCGCCGGCGCCGATGATGAACACCGGGATCCAGCTGTGCTCGAGAATCGATTTCAGCTTGTCCCACGACCACGGCTTGCCGATGTATTCGGGCCCCATGAGCCCTCCGATCGACGTGCCGAACAGCACGTTGGCGAAGTACAGCATGACGAGCGCCAGCATGAAGTTGGGAATGGCGATGCCGAGGAAGCCCAGGAGCGACAGCCCGTAATCGGTCCAGCTGTACTGGTGCGTCGCCGAGTAGATCCCGATCGGGAAGGCGATCGCCCACGTGAAGAAGATCGTGAAGGCCGACACGAGGATCGTCAGGAACATCCGGTCGCCGACCACCTTCGTCACCGGCAGGTTGAACTCGAACGAGTAGCCGAAGTCGCCGCGGAGCATGCCGCCCACCCAGCGCAGGTATTGCTCGGGGATCGGCTTGTCGAGCCCGTATTCCTGCTTCAGGAAGGCGATCTTCTGCGGATCGACGGATTCCCCCTGCGCCTGCAGCTCGGCGATGTAGCTCTCGAGATAATTGCCGGGAGGAAGCTGGATGATCGTGAAGACGATGATGCTGATCGCGATCATGGTCGGGATCATCAGCAGCACGCGGTTGATGACGTAGCGCAGCATCAGCGCGCCCCCTGCGGCTCGAGCCAGAAGGTGTCGGGGTGATACATCCCGAAGTACGATCCGGGATCCCAGCTGTAGAGGCCCTTGGCGGGAACGTTGCGCAGCTGGTTCCTCGCGACGATCGGCTGCAGCGCCTGGGAGACGACGCCGATCGTGAACACCTGTTGCGCGTGGATCTCGAGCATCCGCTCCCAGATCTGGGCCCGTTCGCTCGGGCTTCCGGACTTGCGCCAGTTCTCGTACAGGTCGACGAGCTCCTGCGCCTCGGGCGAGGCGGGCGCTTCGCCGCCCTTATGGTTGTTCTCGTAGTACTGGCCCCACATCGGCCACTGCAGCTGCTCCTGCGTGGTCGGCGCGAGCTCGTTCGGGCTCATGTCCGGCGTGGGGATGCCGTTGTTGAGCCCGGACCAGATCGTCATCATCGACTTGCCCGAATACACGCGCTTGCGGAACACCTCGCGCACCGATGGCCGCGAGAAGAGCGCGATGCCGAGCTTGCGCCAGCTGTCGCGAATGAGCTCCAGCACGTCGGTCTCCTCGGTGCTCTCGCCCGCGGTGTCGACGATGATCTCCATCGGCCGGCCGTCGGGCAGGAGACGCAGGCCCTGCGCGTCGCGATTCTTGAGGCCCAGCTGGTCGAGCAGCGCGTTGGCGGCCTTGATGTCGTACTTCGACCAGGCACTGCGGAATTCAGGCTTGAAGAGGGGGCTGCGCTCGAGCACGGTGTTCGCGGACTCCTTGGCGAGACCGAAGTAGACCACTTCGTTGACCTCGTGACGGTCGATGCCGAGCGACAGGGCCCGGCGAAAGCGGACGTCGCGCATCAGCGCGCGCCAGGCCGGATCGTCGACGTTCAGGTTCGGATAGAGCGCGATCTGCGAGCCGATGCCCTTTTCCCACAGCAGCACGCGATACTGGTTGCGCTTCGCGTTCTCCTTCAGGAACGTGTAGTTGTCGAAGCGGAGATCGCGCGCCTGCAGGTCGACGTCGCCGGTGCCGGCCTTCGCCGGGATCAGCTTGCCATCGGTGATGTTGACGATCACGCGGTCGATGTAGGGAAGCTGCCGGCCCGCCTTGTCGACCCGATGGAAGTACGCGTTGCGCACGAGCACGAAACGCGTCGACGGGAGCGGGGTGGTGTTGATCCACGGCTCGAGCGTCGGGAGGTCCGGATTGTCGAAGCGGAACTGCTCGTCCTTTTTCTGGTGATAGCCGGCCCAGCTGCGCGAGCCCGCTTCCTTCGCCTGCGCAGTGGCCTTGTCGACGCCGACGTACTTCGCGTGGAACTGCCGGAGGTAATGCGCCGGGCGGTAAATGTAGAGCGGGCTCGGCGCGGCGAGCGCCGGCAGGAACTGCGGGTTCGGTTCCTCCCACGTGAAGCGAACGGCCGTCTCGCTCAGCACCTCGAACTTCGGACCCTTGTCGCGCACCTTGAGGACGGGCGGCAGGCCGAACGGCGAGAGATCGGGATTGTTCGCGACGTCGTCCCAGAAGTAGCGGAAATCCGCCGACGTGAACGGGTGGCCGTCGGACCACTTGTGACCGGGACGAAGATGCAGCGTGAAGACGCGGCTCTCGATGTTGTCGACGCGCTCCAGGACGTCGGGCACGAGGTTCAGCGACTCGTCGTACCCGACGAGGCGCGAATAGCCGTAGACGACCATCATGCGGATGTCACGGTCCTTCGCGAGCAGCGTCCGGAGCTCGCCGCCGTAGCGGCCAAGCTCCCAGTCGCTCCGTGTGATGTCGACGACGAGAGGCGTCTGCGGCAGTCGCTTGGCGACCGGCGGCAGCTTGCCCGCCTCGACGTCCGCCTTGAAGTAGGGCACGTCTTCCGCCGCCATGGCACGGCCCGCCGCCAACGCGAGCGCCATGCACACGAGGAAAGCCGGGAATCGAATCATGCCGACAGCCTTTCGGCCTCGCTGCCCGTCTGCATCCGCACCCGGTGGCCGTCGCCCACGTCGACGAGCTCGCCTGCGCTTTCCTCCGTCCATCCGTAGGGTGCGCGCCACTCGTGCGGCGACCGGGCCGCGCCGTCCAGCACCGCGTCGAGGTCGAGCTTGCGCTTGAGATCGGCGTACGGCACGGCTGCGAGCAGCCCGAGCGTGTACGGGTGCAGCGGGTTCTTGAACAGCACTTCGCGCGGAGCGATCTCGACGATGCGGCCGCGGCACATCACCGCGATCTCGTCGGCGATGTAGTCGACGACCGCGAGGTTGTGCGAGATGAAAAGATAGGTGAGCCCGAGCTCGGCCTGCAAATCCTTGAGCAGGTTCAGGATCTGCGCCTGGATCGAGACGTCGAGCGCCGACACCGGCTCGTCGCACAGCACGAGATCCGGCTTGAGCGCGAGCACCCGGGCAATGCCGATGCGCTGGCGTTGCCCGCCCGAGAAGCTGTGCGGGTACCGGTTGAGGAAGCGCGGGTCGAGACCCACGAGACGCATGAGCTCCTTCGCCATCTCGGCCCGATAGTCGGCGTCGCCGATGTCGTGGATCACGAGCGGCTCGCGGAGGATGTCGAACACCGTCATCCGGGGCGAGAGCGAGCCGAACGGGTCCTGGAAGATGTATTGCACGCGGCGACGGAACCGCATCAACGCCTCGCGGTCGGCCTGCACCACGTCGACCATCTTGCCGCGGTCGTTGTAGAGAACTTGCCCGCTGTCGGGCTCGAGCGCGCGCATGATGACCTTCGAGAGCGTGGTCTTGCCGCAACCGCTCTCGCCGACGAGGCCGAAGCATTCGCCGCGCGGAATGGAAAAGCTCACGTCGTCGACCGCGCGGAACGTCGGCCCCTTGCGCTGGCCGAAGAGCCCGCTGCCGCGCTGCTCGAAGGTCTTGGTCACGTGGCGCACGTCGAGATGCATCGGCGGCGCGTCGGCAGGCCACGGCTCCATTTTCTGCACGAGCGCGCCCGCGTCATGATCGATCGGGCGTACCGGGACGAGCCGCTCGCCCGGCTTCATGTCGAAGTGCGGCACTGCCTGCAAGAGCGCGCGCAAGTACGGGTGCGCGGGCCGCTCGTACAGCGCCGCAATCGGGCCTTGCTCCATCACGCGGCCTTCGTAGAGCACGACCACCTCTTCCGCGAGGTTGGCGACGACGCCGAGATCGTGCGTGATGATGAGCACGGCCATGCCGAGCTCCGCCTGCAGCTCCTTCACGAGCGCGAGGATCTGCGCCTGGATCGTGACGTCGAGCGCCGTCGTGGGCTCGTCGGCGATGAGCAGCGACGGGCGGCACACGAGCGCCATCGCGATCATCGCGCGCTGCCTCAAGCCGCCCGACAGCTCGAACGGATACATTTTCAGCGCGCGGCCGGGATTGGGGAATCCGACGAGGCGCAGCATCTCCTCGGTGCGTGCCATCCCTTCCTTGTGGGGCACGCGACGGTGCAGGAACAAGGGCTCGCTCACCTGGTCGCCGATCGTGTGCAGCGGCGACAGCGACACCATCGGCTCCTGGAAGATCATCGAGATGTGGCGGCCGCGAATGCGCCGCAGCGCGATGCCGTCAGGCTTGAGCTTCGTGATGTCGCGGGGGGGCTTGCTGCTTCCGGGCGCCGTGAACAGGATCCTGCCGCCGGAGATGCGCGCCGTCTTGGGCAGGATGCCCATCATCGCCTGCGCCGTCACCGATTTGCCTGAACCGGACTCACCGACGAGCGCGACGGTCGAGCCCGGACGGATGCGAAACGAGATGCCTCTGAGCGCAGGCACCATCGTGCCGCGATTGTCGAAATCGACAGAAAGATCCTGAACGTCGATCAGGTCGGACAACGTTTTCTCCCCCAGCGGCTTCTATCAGGAACCCGTCGGACTCCCGGCAGGCTCCAGGGCCGCGCGGCGGCACTCCAGACCTGATCAGCCAGCATGTACCCCTAAAGGATGCCCGTAGTCGGCGACGCCGTCGAGTCCCCCCGCGGCTGTTGCAGCACCGCTAGCCCGCAACGGCGTCGGCACGCCACAGCCGGAACGCCTGCACCGGATGCGAATAGCCCTTGAGGTTGAGCGGCGTCAGCGTGTCGACGCGCATCGCATCGTCGAGCGCCGCACGCACCTTGCGGTCGATCAGCACCTCGCCGGGGCTCGCCTTGTTGCAGAGCCGTTGAGCGAGATTCACGACGGTGCCTATCGCGGTGTAATCGACGCGCCCTTCGTACCCGAACGCGCCCAGCGTCGCAAACCCCTGGGCGATGCCGATGCCGAGGTCGAGGTCGTAGCCGAGCTTTGCCCATTGCGCCTTCAACGACCGGAAGCGCTCCTGCATCGCAAGCGCCATGCGGGTCGCGCGCTTGGCCGGATCCGGGACCGGCAGCGGATCGTTGAAGAAGATCAGGATGCCGTCGCCCGCGAAGCGGTCGACGGTGCCGCCGTACTCCGCGATCAGCGCGCCCATCGCCGCGTGATAGTCCTTCAGCACGGACTCGACTTCCTCGGGCTCCGCGCTGTCCGTGAACGCCGTGAACCCGCGCAAGTCGACGAACACGTAGCAGATTTCTCTCCGGTGCGGCTGGAGGATCGATTGCCCGCCGGCCGACGACAGGATGGCATCGGCCACGGCAGGCGAGAAGAAGCGCTTGAGCGCGCCCATCGACTGGAGCTCGCGAACCTGCGCGGCGACGCGCTCCTCGAGTTTCTGGTTCCACTCCGAGAGCGCCGCCGCTTGCGTGCGCACCTCGTCCTGCAGCGACTTGATGCGCAGCAGCGAGCGAACGCGCGCGAAGAGCTCGGCCTGGTTGATCGGCTTCGGCAGGAAGTCGTCGGCGCCCGCTTCGATGCCCTTGACGCGCTCCGACTGGGGGTCGAGCGACGTGACGAGGACCACGGGCAGCAGCGAGGTGGCGGGATCGGCGCGGAGCCGACGGCACACATCGTAGCCGGACAGCCCGGGCATCATGACGTCCAGCAGAACGAGATCCGGCGGATCAGCGGCAACCTTCGCGAGCGCTTCCTCGCCGTTCACGGCCGTCGCCACGTCGTAGCCCTTGACGGCCAGCAGGTCGGCCAGCAGCTTGACGTTGTGCGGTGTGTCGTCGACCACCAGCACCTTTGCCGGTCCGCTCATTGAACGACCCTCCGCGCTGCCGCGCTCCGGGGCAATCCGCGCTCGGGGCACCCCTTCGCGCTCCTGACGACTCCCACACCCCCCAAAGGGGGCGCAATTCGCGCTCGGGAGCGGCCCTTCGCACTCATGACGACCCCCACACCCCCCGAGGGGGCGCAATTCGCGCTCGGGAGCAGCCCTTCGCACTCATGACGACCCCCACACCCCCCGAGGGGGCGCAATTCGCGCTCGGGA
>Ga0207676_10002196_pt1 | contig 14070 bp, 34 predicted proteins | sample KBSSwiS72_FD_184307 | JGI IMG/M metagenome (GOLD analysis project Ga0207676, IMG submission 184307) | Switchgrass rhizosphere microbial communities from Kellogg Biological Station, Michigan, USA - KBS Switchgrass S7-2 (SPAdes) (version 2) | ecosystem: Host-associated > Plants > Roots >... | reverse complement strand
CGAGGAGTACACCCGGGCGGTCATCGCCGGCACCGAACCCCAACTTGAACCGCGCGACGTCGAGCGCCTGGTCGAGGTGCGCCGACGGCGACGGGAGGCGCTGACCAAGGACGAGCCGCTGCAACTCGTGGCCGTCCTCGATGAGGCGGTACTGCACCGGACCGTCGGCGGGCCCAAGGTCATGGTGGCGCAATTGACGGCGCTGGCGAAGGAGAACCGGCCGCACGTAAGCGTGCAGGTTCTGCCCTTCGGCGCCGGGGCGCACCCGGGCCTGTTCGGCTCGTTCGTGGTCCTCGACGACTTCTCCGGCCCGCCCCTGGTGGTGATCGAATCGGCGCTGAACAATGTGTTCCTCGACGAGGCCGACGACGTGCGCCGCTACATCGCGATGTTCGAAACGCTCCGCGCCAGGGCGCTTAGCCCGCAGGACTCCGCCACGCTGCTGAGCGCGGCGGCCAGGAAGAACCGACGCTAGGGGAGAAGGGGTCTCCATGGAGGACCAGATCAACCGGATGTGGCGCGGCTGGCGCAAGTCCAGTCGGTCCGGGAACCAGGGCAACTGCGTCGAGGTCCGCATCGTGGCCGGCGGCGTCGAGGTCCGCGACTCGAAGAACCCGACGGGTCCGGTGCTGCGGTTCACCGCCGCCGAGTGGGTCGCGTTCGTCGGCGGTGCCCAGGACGGGGACTTCGACCTCGGCTGAACGGCCATCTTGCCTGATGAGGGCATGGTGTGGTGTGATCCTCTCGCTGAGTCGGGAGAGATCGAGCATGGCGCCGGGCGGGGCGGGCGTGCAGAGGACGGGAGTTCTCTGCACGCGATGCAGCCGCCCCCGGCGGACCGTCAACGCGGGCGAGGGCGCGTGACCGGTAGAACGTGCCGGGGTCTTGGGCACCTGAGTGAACCCTGGGTGAATCCTGGGTGTTCACTTCTGCACGACGGTTAGCTAACAAGCCAACGTCGGCGCGTGCAATTGGCCGAACGGCCCATCGTGTTTAGCTGATCACTCAGCGTAGAACGTTTCCAGCGGGACTCTAGACCCTGGCCCGTTCCTCCCATCCTGGCCGAAGGGAACCGACGTGCACCGCCTCAGCCGACTCAACTTCACCGGCGGCCGGCTCCGGCCGTCAGCACCGAACCCCAGCGACGGCATCATCCCGGCGTCGGTCTGGGCGTGGCACCTACAGCGCATCCGGGAGCTACGGCGACGCGTCCGCCGGGAACTGAAGGCGCGGCTCATCGTCATCCTCATCACCGCGTTCCCCACCCCGGCCGCCTGGGTCGTGCGCGTGTGGAACGAGCATCGCCGCCGCGGCCGGGAACGCCAGCAGGCGGTCGAACTCCTCGCCGCCCTGCGCCGGCCCGCCTACGCCGCGAGGGCCGCGAAGCTGGTCCGGGCGCAGGAGATCATGCACGAGGACACGGCCGTGCTGCGACTCGTTCCGACACCGCGCGACTCGTCGGTGTACCAGCCGCGCTCACACCCGCTCGAGGACGGGCTGACGCTGCGGATGTGGAACGACCTTCGTGACGACACGGGGGACATCGCAGCGGCGAGCTAGGCATCAACATGGAAGAGGGGGCGGCCCGGGCTGGGGCCGCCCCTCTTCGTTGTTCCCACCTTGTTCCCATGATCATCGAGTACAGAACGGGAACAAGTTTGGTTCACCAACGGTCATCAGCGGTAGTCACGGACCGGTGCTGTTTTCGCAGGTCAACCGGTGAAACGGCGCTCCGACGCAGGTCAGCGAAGTAGCCGAAGTACTCGAAGAACAAGTAGAGAATCCGCCCCGCCCAGGCCATCTGACCTGCGGCGGAGCGGATCCTCAAGATCGCGGGTACAACTACGGTACAAGTTCGGTTGGATCTTGGCCGTATTCCTTGGTCAGCGCATCTTCGATTGCCCGCGGGTAATACCACAACCGGACGAGCGTCGGCCAGGTCCTGGGCGGCGGTACGGATTGCCCGTTGGCGTATCGCGAGACCGCCTGTTGGGTCACGCCGAGCAGGTCGGCGAGCACCTTCTGTACCGGACGCTTCCGCCCGCCGTGCCGGTTGTGAATGAGGCACACCACGTTGCCCGGGTCGCCGAGGTAGATCAACTCAACCGGACCGACCAACGGCTGATGCATCCCGATCGTCGGTGGAGACACGAACCCGACCGGCCAGGTGAGTACCGCCCAGTGTCCCCGGTCGTCGCCGTACAGTACGCGGCCGATCTCAGTCGCCATCACTCCACGCTCCTCAGCCTTGGTGGTGCCTCAGTGTCGAACACCGCATCAATTGCCTCGCGCGAGCGGTCCTCGTCGTCCGGCCACAAGTGCGTGTACACCCGCAACGTCATGGTGACGTCAGCATGTCCCAGCCGCGCCGCCACCACCTTCGGATTGAGTCCGGCCCGGATCAGCGCCGAGGCGTAGAAGTGCCGCAGGTCGTGGCAGGTGACACCCGGCAGGCCCGCCGCCTTGATGGCCCGGCCCCACACCGCGTTAAACGTGTTGCGGGTCAGCGGCAGCCCGGACCCGGTACGGAAGATGAAGTCGTCCCGGCCGGCCGGGTACTCGCTCAGGTGTGCCGCCAGAGCGTCCAGGACGTGCTGGGCGGCCGGTATGGCCCGGGCGCTGGTCTTGTTCTTCGGCGGGCACACGTCCCCACCGCCGCCCTCAGCGGGCTGCACCTGCCGTTCCACCTTGATCGTCCGGCGCAGGAAGTCGACGTCACGCACCTGCAGGCCGAACAGTTCACCCTGCCGCAGCCCCGCCCCGGCCCCGGTAGCGACAACGGCGCGGTACCGGGCGGGCAACGCCGCCTCGAGCGCACGCAGCTGCTCCGGCGTCAGGAGGACCATCTGTCCGGTCGAGCGTTCAGGTAGTTTCACCCGCTCGCAGGGGCTGAACGGGATCAGCCGGTCGCGCAGCGCCGCCCCGAAGATGGCGCTCAGCGTCTCGAACACCGGCCGCACCGACGCCGGCGCGAGGTCCAGCCCCATGACGAACGCCTGGACCTCGCTCGCCCGTACGGCCGTCAACGGCCGGGCGCCGAGCGCCGGGTAGATGTGCTTCGCCAGCCGCGACCCGGTGTTGCGGGCGGTGTTGGCCCGGTGCGGTTGCATCGCCCGCCACTGCTCGCCGTATTCCTGCAGCGTGATGCGCCTCGAAGCCGGGTCGATGTACTCGCCGCGGGCCACCTTGCTGCGCTGGTCGACGTCGAAACGTTCGGCGTCACCCTTCTTGTCGAACAGCCGGGTCTGCGTGGCGCCGGCCGGATCGGTGTAGCGCACCCGGTACCTCTTGCCCCGCCCGTGCCGCCCGGAGGCGACGAGCTGGCCGTGCTCTCCGCACGGGGCCGCGCCGTCGGGGGCGCGGGTGAGGTGCCACAGGTCGTCGACGGGCACTACCGCCTACCTCTCCGTTGCGCCGCTACCTCTTCATCAATCTGTTCGGTGATCTCGTCGAACTTGTCGACGATCTCCTGGATGTACTGCAGGAGGAAGTTCTTCCGCTTGTCGCTCAGGCGTGGGCTGGCGAGCCGGGCCATGACCGAACGCAGAACGGCCGGCAGTGGCGGGCCTGGGGGCGCGGGCGGCCTGGTCCTGCGGGCCTCGACGGGGGTGAGGATCTCGGCGGCCACGATCAGGTCGAGCAGGTCCACGCCGAGATGCTGGGCGGCGCGGCGCAGGCCGTCCAGGCTGGGCGTGGCCGTGCCGTCCATCCACTTCCCGATGTTCACGTGGTGAATGCCGACGTCGCGGGCGAACGCATGCACGCTGTCATACCCTGCCGACTGGATGAGTTCCATCATGTAGGTGCCGAACTTGGTCAGCGGTCGCGCCGCTGTAGTCGCTGCCACGAGGCGGACCCTAGGGCCGGGCAGCGCCGGCAGCGTAGGCATCGGCATAAGAAGATGTGCGGGCACGCACGCAGGTTATGCCGACACACGCCTGCACGCAAGCAGCACGTCGATACGTCACCACAGGATCCGACAAAAATCTTGACCCTGGTCCTGCGCGCCCACACAACAATCTGTTAACCTCCGATCGTGCTCGCACGACATGATTCATCTGCCGCCGTCGTCCGGTTCCGGACCGACCGCGCGGACGGCCTGGCCACGGCGCATGGGCTCAAGACGCTCACCGACAAGGCGGCGTTCTTCAACATCACCCGGTTCACGTACAAGCGCGTCACCGGCGGTCATGCCCGGCCCGGGGAAGAGTTCATCGCCGCCGTGCTGACCTCGCCGGCCGCAGCGAAGTACCCTGCCGTGGTCACCTTCGAGAACCTGTTCGAGGTCGTGGCGCTATGACCGACCGTCGCGCACTCGCCACCCCGCAGGAGGTCGCCGACTACCTGAAGGTGCCGCTGAACACCGTCTACGACTGGCGCCGCCGCCGCACCGGCCCGAAGGCCGCGAAGGTCGGCATCCACCTCCGCTACCGCTGGGAGGACGTCGACAAGTGGCTCGACCAGCAGAGCGAAGTGGCCGCATGACCCCCGACCACCGCGAGTCCGTCTACCTCGCCCAGACCGGCCGGCCCGCGCTCACGCCACGGCAGGAACGGCGCTACGCCAAGAAGCTCCACGTCCCCGTCGACGCCGGGCCTGGCTCCGGGGATCCGTCAGCCGCCCCGGGCTGACGGCGGGGCCCGGCCGTTTCCTCTCGTGGCGGCCGGGCCCACAGACGTCCAGCACCCTTCCCCGGTGCTGGAACGGGGCGGACCCGTTTGCTGGACGGGTCCGCCCCAGGCACCAGACCAGACAAGAAAGCGGCCCGCACCGTCGAGACCGGAGCGAGCCGCGCGATCGAGAGAAAGGACCTCTCATGGCACAGGGTACAGGCGCAGATCTCGTACTCGAGCGCAAGAACCAGCCCGACCAGACGCCGAACATCGGTGGCATCATGCTCACCCCCAAACTCGGCGAGGACTACTGGCTCTACCGCGTTCGCTTGTCCGAGGTGCAGGCCATCGTCGGCTTCCCGAAGTTCATGACCATCGGCATCGGGTTCGCCGTCGAGGAGGCGGACTGGAACACGAACCTGCCATGGACGTGCGGCACGGCCGAGATCTTCAGTCACATCGCCCACAACAAGGGTGATGAGTCGATCGCCGATAAGGACTGCCTGGCCGCGATCGAACTGATTCAGGCCGGCATCCGCGAGGACAGGTCGAACTCATGACCACCGTCCGCCACCGCGCCAACCGACTCGGCCTGACCGTCTCCGAGCGCACCGCCCTGTACCGCACCGAGCAGGCGTGGGGTCACGTGCTCGGCGTCGGTATCGCCCTGATCCTGTCGGCGGCCCTGTTCGTGGTGTTGGGCGGTGTGCGGTGAGCGCCGAACTGCTGCGCCGCGCAGCCGAGACGCTGCGCAATCTGGCTGCGTCGTGTGAGCAGGGCGCCTGGAGCGCCGAGATCGACGACAGGGGTCATGCCTGGATCAACCTGCCCGCCTACAAGCACGCCTTCGGTGTGCACGGCTTCCCCGATGAGGCGAAGTACATCGCCCTCATGCGACCGCCGGTCGCGCTGGCGGTGGCAGACCTGCTCGAACGGCACGCCGCCGTCGTCACCTCATGGGCAGAAGTCTTCGGTTTCAGTGAGGCGGACGTGTCCGGACCCGACGAGGCGGCCATCGCTCTAGCCCGCGCCATCCTGCGGGACCTGTCATGATCCCCGACGACCTCCGCGCCGACCGCCTGCTGCTGCTGCGCGAGGTGGCCGCACTGTTCGGCGTGGACACCAAGACGGTGTCGAAGTGGGCCCGCCACGGGCGGCTGCCGGCGTGGCGCACACCGGGTGGGAAGTTCCGCATCCGCGCCTCCGACGCCTACGCGGCGCTGGAAGCCAACCTCGACGAGGTGACGTGGTGAGCACGGCCTGCAACGACGACCGCTGCGGCCGGTGGCTGCGGCGCTGCCCGACCTGCCAGTACCAGCCGCTCCTGCCACGCTGGATTCCGTGGGCGATACAGCCGTACTGGCTGCGCCGGCGGCTGCGGCGGCGAGGTGCCCCATGACCTCCACCATCCCCACCGACGCCGCCACCCACGTGGTCTGCGCCTACCGGTGGCTGGACCGGGGCGACGTGTCGCTCACCGAAGCCACCCTGCGCAAGCTCAGCGTCGCCGAACTGCGCGACGCGGACAGGACGGTGGTGCGGCTGGCCCAGATCGTCGCGGCGCTACTGCAGGAGGCCGACCCGTGCCCGTGGTGTCCCGCCAACCCGTGCCCGGACCGTGAGGTCCATGACCGGCTGCACGCGATGGCCGAGGGCACCTGGATCCGGCGGGCGAGAGGAATGGCGCCGTGATCATCGCCGCCGTCTACGTCGCCTTCACCGTCGTCATGGTCCTGGCGCTCACCTACAGCGGGCGGCCGGGCTGGCGTCCGGCGCAACCCGGCGAGACACCCGGCCAGTGCGAGCCGGAAGCCACCGTCGAGCTCGGCCTTCTCGACGAGACGTTCGCGTGGATGGATGCCGTCGACGCCATGCCTGATGTGACAGCGACCTTCGCGCACATCCTCGCCGAGCACAGTGAAAGGACCGAGACGTGAGGGACATCTACGACCTGAGCCTCCCGACGCCGGGCATGGCCGCACTGTTCCGGAAGGCGAACGAGATCGGCGCGAAGTACCAGCGATGCTGGTACTGCCAGCAGGGCGACCACGGCGACTGCCTCGGCACCCACGAGGGATGCCGCTGCATCGACTGCTTCCCCGACATGGACCGCTCGTCATGACCCTCGTCTACCTGCTCCTCGGCGTCGGGTTCGTCTTACCCGTCGGCCGCATCGCCGCGCTGATGGTCCGCGACGGCGCCAACGCCCGGGTCGAGGCCGACATCGCCCGCATCCTCGCCCCGCTGCCCGAAGAGCGCGGCTCGCTGCTGCCGGAAGACTTCTACGCCACCTGGCCGCAACGCCAGACCCCGTCGGACCTGCCGCCGCGGGAGTTCCTCGTCGTCGCGGCGGACCGGGTCGGAGGGCACCGGGCGCCGGAACCGGTGGAGGAGCTGAGCACCACCGGCCAGTTCTGGGCCATCGTCGAGGACTTCGCCGACCTGACCCAGCCGTGCGCACACTGCACCACACCGGAGGACGGGGAACCCGCGCATGCCGGGTGTCCTGGGTGCGCGTGTCCATGTGGACTGGCGGTGGGGGTTTGACCGACCACCCGAACCTCGCCGCCGCCCTCGCCGCGGTTCAGGCCGAACTCCCGCGCATCGGCAAGGGCAACACGGCCAACGCCGGCACGTACTCCTACAAGTACGCCGACCTGGCCGACGTGTCGCAGGCGATCCTGCCGCTACTCGGCAAGCACGGCCTGTCCTTCTCGGCCAAGCCCACCCTGGACGCCCAGAACCGGTTCGTCCTCGAGTACGCGCTGCGGCATGCCGGGGGTGATGAGGATCGCGGGTCGTATCCGCTGCCGACCGGCAAGTCGCAGGACGTCGGGTCGGCCATCACCTACGCCCGCCGCTACGCCCTGTCGGCGGTGACCGGGATCGCGCCCGACGCGGACGACGACGGCGCCGCCGCCCCGGACGTGCCCGACATGCGTCAGGCCGGCCCGTCGTGGGACCCGGTCGAGCAGGAGGTCCTGCTGACCGCGTGGTCGGCCGAGATCGCCAAGGCGAGCGATGCGGCTGAGATCGCCGCGATCGGGAAGCAACTGCTGACCGGCAAGCGCAACGGCGAGATCAGCCCCAACACGTACCAGCACCTCGCCAAGGCCGGCGCCGCGCGTAAGGCCGAGTTGAACGGGGTGAACACATGACCGTACTGCGGACCACCGACACTTCGGCGAGTTGGAAGCGCTGCCCCCGCTCGTCGTGTGCCGACTATGGCAAGCGTCTGCTGATGGAAATCGGCCAGGACGAGAACGGCCGCCAGGGCCTCACTGTGGAACACCGGTGCCTTGCGTGCGGCTACTGCGAGCGCGGCCCGTCCACACCTAGGGCCGCCCGGAACGGATTGTCCACCCTGTCCGCCCTGTTGCTCAGGCAGCGGTTGGGTGTGGAGATCCCGTTGAAGCCGGACACCGAACCGTGGCCCGAGGAGGCGTGGTGATCACCCGAACCGCGCCCATGAAGCGCAGCGCGATCCGCCAGGCCCGCCCGCGCCCGGCTGTCCCGTCGCACGTCCGCGAACTTCTCCAGGCCCGCAGTTCGGGCTGGTGTGAGGCCCGGTTGCCGGGCTGCACCGGCGAGGCCACCGACGCCTGCCACCGCATCGCCCGCAAGGCCGGCGGACGGCCGAACGGCAACGACGCGCGGTTGAGCAATGTCTGGCACGGCTGCCGCGCCTGTCACCGCTGGGCAACCCTGCGCCCGGCTGAGGCCTACGAGCTCGGCCTTGCCCTGAAGGAGCACCAGGACCCGACGGTCGAGCCGATGGCCTACCAGAACGAGGGCTGGGTCCGGCTGGACGACGAGGGTGGGCTGTGGCCGACATGAACATCGACGACCTCGAGGCACTCGCCCAGGAGTTGGTAGTCCGTGTCCGCGACGATTCGCCGGAGGACAACGGCCGCTGGTTGACGAACGTGACGAGCGAAGAGGAACGGTGGGCGCTGCTGTTCGTCCTCGCCGCCGCGATTCCGGACGACCGCCCGTGGCGGCACCTGACCATGTGGACCTACGGCTTCGGCGGCCCGGACACGGCTGACGCTTGCCTCGAGCGCCGCCGGGCACTGCTCGCCGAGGTGGATGCGAAGTACGGGACCAACCAGCACGGTCGGAAGAAGCGTGCCGCGTGACGCCCCGTCCTTTGTTCCCGCGCGGGCCCCGACCGAAAGCGGCACCGAGGAAGAAGTCTGCGCCGAAGCCGAAGGCCGCGGTGCATGTGTTCCTCAACGGGGGGCAGACCGACCATGCCGGCGAGGCGATCTGTGCGGGCTGCGGCTCGCTCCGGTCGATGGCGGTGCACGACCTGCGGCCCGCCCCGCTGGGTGCGGATGAGATCGACACGAGACGACTCGGGGAGGGCTGATGGCAACGACTTACAAGAAGGCCGTGATCCCCCAGGCCGTCAGACGAGCGGTGGCGGCGAAGTACGGCTGCCCACCCGGCGAAACGGTCATCGCCAAATGCGCGTACTGCCCGACAACGGGCCACATCACGTGGTTCAGGTGCAGCGATGGGCGCCCGTCCGCTTGGGTGCACTTTGGGCTCGAACTCGACCACGTGTTTCCGGAGTTCCTCGGCGGCCCGGCCGTCGCGGAGAACATCGTTCTCGCCTGCAAGTCATGCAATTGCAGCAAGGGGACGAAGGTCTAAATGCCGATCAGGTTCCAGGTCGACCCCGACTTCTACGACCACCCAAAGGCCATCGGGATGAGCGACAGCGCAACTGCACTCTGGGTGCGGGCCGGGTCGTACTCCGCGGCGAAGCTCACAGACGGCTTCGTCGCCGAGGCGGCTCTGAGCCTGCTCTCGCGGTGTCCAGCAGAAGCTGCGAGCGAACTGGTGGAACGCGGGCTGTGGCGGCGGGTCAGGGGCGGCTACCGGTTCCACCAGTGGGACCGCCGGAACCTCACCAAGTCCCGCATCGAGGCCGAGCGCGAGGCAGATCGGATCCGCAAGCAAGAGGAACGCCTTCAGGCCAAGTTGAGCAAGAAGGCGCAGGCCAACGGCCATTCTGTCCGTTCGGACGGCGCCCCGGACTCCGGCGGGATTCCAGACGGACTCCGAAGTGTGTCTGTGTTGGGGTCTGAGTTGTTGTCTGGGTCGGGGTTGGACGGCGAGCCGCCGTCTAGGTGCCCCCAGCACGTCAACACCCGAACCCCGCCCAACTGCGGCCAATGTGCCGACGCTCGGCGTGAGCGTGCGCGCTGGGAGGCCGACCGCAACCGCCGCATCGTCACCGCCCCGAAGTGCCGCGTTCACCGCGGCGAACTCGCCGACAACTGTGGCCTGTGCCGATTCGAGGAGCTGAACCCCGCATGACCCGCTCCGCCTACGACCTCGACCCCGCCCCGGCCGACCCGCAAGCCTGGCGTCTGCACGCCGCCTGCAGCCCCGCCACCGCCGACTGGTTCTGGCCCCTGTCCACCAGCCGCCTGTCGCTACACGCCGAACACACCAAAGCCGCCCTCGCCCTGTGCGCCCGGTGCCCGGTGCTTCACGACTGCGACGCCCACGAACAGGCCCAGCCGGTCGAGTTCACCCACATTGCCGCCGGGAAGGTCTGGACCAAGTGAGCCTCTACCCCACGAAGACCCGCCTCGCCCTGTTGCGCCAGGTCGCCAACAGCCAGGTCGCGACCGGCGACGACGGCCACGAGGTGTTCGCGTGGCCCGACGCCCCCACCTCGTGGCAGGACCGGGTCAAGGTCACGGCGCGGATGGACGAGCTGGTCCGCGCCGGCTGGGTCACCACCGACGAGGCCGACGGACCGGGCGCGTGGTGGCTGCTCACCGACGAGGGACGGAAGATCTTGGAGGACAACCGTGGCTGACGAGGGCGCGAGTAAGCCGATCAAGGCATGGGCGGTTACCGCGGGCGAGTACAGCGACTACTCGGTCTGCGCGGTGTTCGAGCGCCAGGGGGACGCCGACCAGGCCATGCTGGCCGGGCTCGGCGACGACACCCGAGAGATCATGTACTACCCGGCCGGTGCCGAACTGCCGCGCAGAGTTGGCTACTGGCGAGCCTGGGGAACGATCTGGCCCGACGATCGAGTGGAAGGCCCGACCGCGAATCCTGAGGAAATGTGGACGTCGTTCGTCGCCGAGCCGGTGCCCACCAAGCGCGCCGTGCTGAGGGAGAACGAATACCTCGGCCGGGTCTCAATCGTGGCCGAGTGCCTCACCGAAGCGGGCGCGCTGAAGGCCGTGGCGGATCGGATCGCCCAGCGGCGAAGCGAACGACTGGAGTCCACCGATGCCTGACCTCCACCGCCGCCTGGTCGACCTGTTCGCCACCGAGTTCGTCGTGCACCGCGCCGGCGCCGAGGATCCGAACGTGGCTGCGGCGGACAGGGTGCTGGAAGTGGTGGAGGCGGAGATCCGGGAACGCTGTGCACCGAGTTTCGCCGCGAGGTGGGCCGCCCGCATCGCCGAGGACGGTGGTGCGTGATGGTCATCTACGTGGTCGTCGCCCCGCGCTGGCGCGCACCCGGTCGCCCAACGCCCGGCCTCGGCTCCCGACGGCTTCTACGGTGGCAGGTCGTACGCGAGACGCGCCGCCCGAGCAACGACGGCGGCATCAGCACCTGGGCCTACGAGCACCACAGCCTGCACTGGACGTACCGGGCCGCTCGGGACGCTGCTGAGCGGGCCTGGGAGGCCGAGGGTGGGACGTGGACCCGTGCTGTCTGGCGGGAGGTCGAATGAGCGAGCAGGGCAGGTGGGAAGCCATGGCCGACCTTGCGTGGGCGGCGCAGCTCGACGAAGCGCGGGCCCGGTTGCCGTGGGAGAAGGCACCGTGCGTGTGTGGCGCCCGGCAGGGCGACAGCGAGATCATGTGCTTCGAGTACGTGGGCACCCGTGGCGACATGAAGTTGATCCGGGTCCAGCAGGGCGGTACGACGCTATGGGAGGCGCCGTGACCAACCGGGCCGAACCTATCCAAGAGGCCCGCGTCGCGACGCGGACGCTCCACCGCGTCGTGCCCCGACTCATCGAGGAGTTGGAGACGCAACGGGAATGGCGGCGCCGCGCCGAGGTACTGGTCGCGCTCGTGTCATGGAACCTGCCCGACCCGACGACCGAGGACGGCCGCGCCCTGATTCAGGCGTGGGCCGACGTGACCCTGGAACGCGACTACCCGGGCCGGACAGCCGACTGGGATGTGCGGATTGCGGAACTGGCCCAACGTAGGGCAGAGATCATCGAGAAGAGCGCTAGCCGCCTGGCCGCAATGCGGGAGGCGCTGTGACCGATCCCGTGCTGTGCGATCGTTGCGGCCAGCCAGCCGACGCCGACCGCATCGAGGTCACAACCTGGGGCGACCTGGAACCCCGCTACGTCTGGGGCTGGATCGTCTGCACCACCCCCGGCTGCGTCGAGGAGTACGGGCGCGTCGGGCGACTTCTCGAGGAGGTCCGTTGACCCTGCTGTGCGCCGCGCCCCGTTGCGCCATTCCCCGCCGCCACCGTGACGGCTGCGACAACGACACCTGCCGCGGCTGCCTCGTCGCATTGGCCGCACCCGGGCTGCGGCTGTGCGACCTGCACACCACCCGCATCGGCACCGACGCCCTCCGCTGCGCCGAACTCGACCTGGAAGTCGAACAGGTCCTCGCCGCATCCGACCGGCCCGGGGAACGCACCACCGGCACCGTCGACCACGGCACCAACCTCAACCCCCGCGCCGTGGAGATCCGCACCGAAATCCGGCACACCCTCGCCTCCTGGGCCCGGTTGGTTTCCGAAGAACGCGGCATCCACCTCCCGCCCAACCACCTGGACGCCATCGGCGCCTACCTCGCCACCCACCACATCTGGCTGGCTGCGCATCCCACCGCCGGCGACTGTTCCGACGAACTGTCCTCACTCCAGCGGCGGGCGTGGAACGTCGCCTACCCCACCGGCGCCCGCGTCTTCCCTGTCGGCCCCTGCTCCACCTGCGGCACCACCGTCAAAGTCGTACTCCGGGCCGTTGACTCGCTCCTTCCGTCGGAGCTCGTGTGTGAAGCTGAAGAACCCCACACGTGGCGGGCCGACCAGTGGCACGCCCTCGGACGACGAATGAAGGCCATGGCATGAAACTGAAGATCGTCCAGCGCGCAGAGCCCAACGAGCGATTCGCGCCGACTGCCTTCGACGGTCAGATCGGCAAGACCATCCCGCTGAGGATCGGCGAGCGCACGACACCGTGCAAACTGGTCGCCGCGAGCGTGGCCGACGACGGTCTTTCGGTCGAACTGACCATCGAGACCGACGAGCCGGCGGCGCTCGCAGAGCCGGGACTGTTCCACTCTGTGGGCCGAGGTATGAGCATCAAGTTCGAGCCGGCGCCCGCAGAGCCGCTGCGCACCGACCGCACCGACTGGGATCCGGGCCACCCATGATCGTCGACACCGCCACCCTTGCCGTAGCCCTCGGAGTCAGCCCATCAAAGATCCGCAAACTGGTACACCAAGGCCAACTCCAACCCGTCGACCGCAAACGCAGAAAAGGCACCAACGGCCGCGGCCAACCCGCCATGTGGTTCGACCTCGATGCGGTACTTGACCAACGATCATCCGGGTGCGATAGTCCGTGATAGTTGGTCGCACTCTGACCAGCATTCTTGCGGCCCGGGCTCACGCTCGGGCCTTCGTCATGTTCGGGGGTGACCGTGGCTGAGATCGTCATCGAACACCGCCACCACCTCGCCCTCGACGAGTCAACGAAGACGTTCTTCCTCGACCTCATCAAGCCGATCATGACCGCGCTAGCACACTTGGAGACCACCGTGGCTACCGAAGCCGAAGCCATCAACGCCCTCACCGCCAAGGTGGACGACCTCATCGCCGACGTACGCGCCGCGCTCGCCGTCATCGCCGGCCCCGACAACACCCTCGGCGTGGAAGGCCAGGCCGCCCTCGACGCGCTCGTCACCAAGGTCGACGCGTTCGACGCCGAGGTCGGCGACGCCGACGGGTCCGACACCCCCTGACCCATGGTTGCGCGGTGGGCCGGACGCAAAGGCCGACCGTGGCGCAGGCGAAGGGCCGAGATCCTAGCCGCCAACGACACCTGCTGGATTTGTGGACACGGTGGCGCGGGCGACATCGACCACCTGGTGGCACGGTCAAGGGGTGGCCACCCCATGGATCCCGCCAACCTGGCGCCGGCACATGGGGTGCGCAGCCGGTGTCCAGTGTGTGGCCAGGCATGCAACCAGCAACGAGGTGTGGGCGGCGTACGTAGTCACACTCAACCTGTCACGAACACATCACGTACATGGTGACGGAGCGTAGCGGTGTAGGGGAGCATGGCCCCTCTTGTTCCATACTCAACACTCACACCCATGGACCTGGCTAGGCATAGCCCATCAGCACACGTTAATGATTTATGCCCTCTGACCTGGTCACGCATGGAGGAGGGCCCGGGGGGGCCGGGCGGCCAGGGCGAGCGGCCCCGGGTGAC
>Ga0207676_10002195_pt1 | contig 14076 bp, 11 predicted proteins | sample KBSSwiS72_FD_184307 | JGI IMG/M metagenome (GOLD analysis project Ga0207676, IMG submission 184307) | Switchgrass rhizosphere microbial communities from Kellogg Biological Station, Michigan, USA - KBS Switchgrass S7-2 (SPAdes) (version 2) | ecosystem: Host-associated > Plants > Roots >... | reverse complement strand
CGTTGAGGTCGAGGCGTCGAGCGACCGGGGCAGACACTCGGACAGAGAGCTTGACGTGGGGCGCTGTCCGCGGGGACGCGGCCGAGGCGACGCCGGGCGACCGTGAGGGAACTCCAGGGTCGCCGAGTGCTGCGGCAAGCGCGCTTCGAAGGACATCGGACTCGGTGACGCCATCGCGGGCCGCACGCGCCCTCAGCGCCGGTCGAAGGCCGCGCAGGTCGACCGTGAAGTACTCGCGGTCGCGCGAGGTCATGACGTGCCTGAGGGTAGAAGCGGAGGGAACGACGGACGCGGCCATCGGCCTTTCCCTCTCCTCCCTGGCCCTTCCGCTTCCGACCATTCAGCGTGAGCCTTGGCCTGAAGCATGGAACATTCCGGCCTCCGACCTGGCAGCGAGCTCTGTCAGGCGACGACGCACGGCTGCCAATTCGTCGGGCGTCACTCGTGCTCCGGCCTTGGTCATGCGCTCGAGGAGCGATTCAAAGCGTGAACAAAGAGCGTTCGCCTGGTCAGCGAGAGAGGTCCTGCGACGCGACACGGCCGTCTTGCGCTGCACACGACGAGGTGATCGGGATGTCCTCTGGATGGAGGCGACCGCACTGCGTGTGATCTCGCCCTCGCGACCGACGATGGCCTTGACCTGCTCGGGCCTTGTCTTCTGCAGCTTGGCGAGTTCGTAGAGGGTTCGAGGCGATGTGCAGCGGCCGCTTCGAAAGGCTTCTTCGAGCTCGGGAGTCAGCGTCAGAAGGGCGAGATGGTGGGCGACGCTCGTCAAATCGATGCCCAGCCGCTTGGCGATCTCGGCATTGGATGCGCCGGCATCGGCGCGCGAGCGTATGAACCGGGCGAGATCGAGCGGCGTCAGGCCGTGACGCTTCTGGTTCTCAGCGACTTGCGCGTAGGCGTCATGGGCGTGCGAGCCGATGACAACCGGCACGGCCTTGAGTCCCGCCTTCTTGGCGGCACGCAGGCGCTTGGCGCCAAAGAGGACTTGGTAGCGCCCGGCTTCGCCAGCGGGGCGCGCCACGATCGGCTGAAGGATGCCGCGTAGCGCGATGTCCTGAGCCAGCTCGGCGAGCTCTTCGTCCGGAAACTCGGTCCTCGGGTTGTCCGGATCTTCCTCGATGGAGTCGACCGGCAACAGCAGAGGTACACCTTCGGCCGCGAGAGCGTCCAGCGAGAGATCGGGCACATCAGCGCCCCTCTGAGGATCAACGACCTCGTCGGCAGGGGCCGTGATGGGGCCGAGGTCCAGCACCGCGCTCGCCTCGTCGACGAGGTCGAGCTGCTCTACCTTCGACTTGTCCCAGGGCACGCGCATGAACGCATCGTGCCGCTGCAGTTCTCGCCTTGGTAGTCCCTTCTAACTCGGCGGTTTCGCTGGCGCAGCGTCCGAAGAGATCTGGAGACATCTGCGTTCGTCCGCAGGCGTCCGGCGAGGCGGTAACACTTTGTTTCAACTTCCGGACGCGGGGCCTCGAAAACAGCCGACGAACCCTTCGACAGCGAAAGCGTCGCTGTTTGGGTGCCGCCTCCCGCGTTACCGACTGCCTACGACCGGTAGCGCGATCGGGGCGACGCCAGACGACTCGAGGGCTTCGGTTGATTTCCGTCAATTCCCCACCCACTGCCCCCAAGTATCTTGCCTCGAGAGCACTCAGTCGCTGGGAGCATGAGTCAGACCATCATCGTCATGGACCCTACCGTGCTGCGCAAAGCGGCCGGGGAGGCTGTCGGTGCATCGAAAGTGCTGGCAAACGAAGACCGGCTACGGCTGCTGGGCCAGCTCTCCCATGGGGAAATGAGCGTCGGTGACCTGGAAGACGCGCTGGCGATCCGTCAGCCGACGCTCTCGCAGCAGCTCGGCGTGCTGCGTACCGAGGGGATTGTCAATACGCGCCGCGAGGGCAAGCGCATCTTCTACAGCGTTGCCGACCCGGATGTGATGCGGCTCCTGAACATCCTGTACCACGTGTACGGCACGAGAAGTGACCCCAGGAGCATCGAATCTCTCGCAAGCGACTGCTCAACGGGTGCGTCCGCCCCTGTCGCTGCGATGCGGACAAGCTCGCCCAGAGCGGGTCTGGGGCTTTCATGCCATCTGGCACGCCATCAGACTCCGGCGCGGACCCGACGGCCGACGCCATTTCGTGCATAACCGGCGCCTGCACGGACTGCACTCGGAGGTCGGTTTCGACAAGAGCCGCGAACCGAACGAGGCCGAAAGCCCCAACGGACGCAAGCGCGGCAATCCACAAGACACGACCTGCAACGGCTCCCTGTCGTGAAGGGCGGTCACGATCCTGCATGCTCTACCTCGCCTTGATGTTTGCTTGCAAACATGAACTACCCCGTCAGACCCTGAGGCAAGAACGCACTCAAAGGGTTCCCCGAAGGCCTCCGAGCGTCGTGCCGGCCAGCTGCGGCCCGGCCTGCTCCACCGAAACCTATGCGATTCGTCCGTACCACCACAGCGAGAGCGATGCGGCGGTCAGCATTAGGACGCCGGCCAGCGCCGCGAGGAGCACCGTGATCTCCATCCGCTCGCGCTCATAGACCAGGCGACCGCCGAGTTCCTTGTAAATCTCGCCGAGATCGCTTTCTGAGCCGGCGTGAAAGTACTTGCCCACCGTCAGGTTCGAAATCCTCATCAACGTGTCCTCGTCGAGCTTCACACGCATCTTCCAGCCGCCGAGGTCGAGCACCTCGCCGTCCCTCGTGCCGACGCCAACCGTGAACACTCTGACGCCCCGGTCCGCCGCCATCTGCGCCGCCGCCATCGGATCGAACCCCATGAAGCTCTGCCCGTCGGTCAGGAGGACGATTGCGGCCGAGCGGTACGAACCCGGCGCGACGGAGGGTGCCGCGCGCGGCGCTGCGCGGTCCTCGACCGGTGGACGTCCGTGGGGCAAGGGCCGTGGCATATCCAGCTGGGACACATCGATACCGTCGTCCGGAAATAGGGTGGCCAGAGACATCGCGATACCGTTGCCGATGGCGGTTCCTCGCTGCAATTGAAATCGGCCAATGGCCTCGATGACGGCCTCCTTGCTGGTCGTGGGCGGCTGGACGACCTGCGCAATGCCTGCATAGGACACAACCCCGATCCGAACATCGGCGGGCAACGCCAATACGAACGCCCTGGCGGCGCTCTGGGAAGCACTTATCCGGTCCGGCGGCACATCCTTGGCGCGCATGCTGAGTGACACGTCCATGGCCAGGACGATGGTTTGCTCCCGGGTCAGCAGACGGGGATCCCAGGTCGGTCGGGCCGCGGCAATCGAGATGCATGCAAATGCCCCGAGCATCAGTGCCGGAGGGACGTGGCGGCGCCACGAGGTCTTCCCCAAGGCGTCGCGGACGAGCGCGAGGGCCGAAAACGACATCGCCATCGGTCGGCGTCTTGCGATCAGCCAGACGTACAGAGCAACGAGGAACGGCAGCGAAGCCAGCAGCCAGAGGCCACTGGGCCAGAGAAAGTGGGCGTGGAGTCCTTGCGCCAGCATGTCACTGCTCATGCGCCTTCCTTCAGCGCCTGCCGGCCAATCGATGATCGTGCGGGCGGGGCCCTGCCTTGATCCTTCGCAACCCGGTACGGGAGCGGAGAACCAGAATCGAGCTGCGAATCCTCCGGCGCAGACCGTGCCACGCTCGCTCGACCGCCGTCAGTGGGCGATACGCCGCTCGCGCTCAAGCGATGCCCCACAGCTCCGCGCGCGCTCAGCGGCGCTTGCCTTGACTTGCGCCGACGGCCCGGCGCGTGAATGCCTGTCGACCGGGCGCGGTGCGCTCGAACCTTCGTGCGATGTTGCCGCAGACGAGGTCGCAGAGCGCATAGACCGAGTCGTCCGCGATCCGGTAATACACCGCCGTGCCGCGGCTCTCGCGCTCGACCAGCCCGTGCTGCGTCAGCTGAGCGAGATGGCGCGAGACGTTGGCCGCAGTGAAGCCGCATAGCTGGGCGAGCTCGCCCACATTGCGCTCGCCGAAGCGCAGCAGGTTGAGGATCTGCAAGCGCGTCGGCTCCGACAGGACCTGGAAATAGGCGGCTACCTGATCGAGGGCCTCGGGGGGAAGTCCTTCCATTCGGGGGCAGACGGAAGTGGACGAGCCCGGATCATGCCGCATCGCGTGATTCATTGAAAGCATAAAGAAATAGTTACTTGACTGTTTAACTGATTGCGCAAATAATAAACGAAAGGTCGCACGGAGTCCAGGAGAAGTCGATGAGCATCAAGCCAAGGTGGATCGCACCGGTCGCGGTGGCGCTCGCCGTGGCTATGCCCTTGACGGCCACAGGCGATGACGGACACACCAGCCTCGCGACGGCCCCGGTGACCGTGATCGCCGCGGGCGAGGCGACGAGCTTCGACGGCGTTGTCGAAGCCGTGCGGCAGACGGTGCTGGCGTCGCAGGTGGCCGGCTCGGTCATCGCGCTCGACGTCCGGGCGGGCAATCGCGTCAAGGCCGGCCAGGTGCTGGTGCGGCTCGATGCGCGTGCTGCCGAGCAGCAGGCTGGTGCGGCCGCGGCGCAGGTCCAGGTGGCGCGTGCCACGCAGGAGGCGGCGACGCGCGAACTCGAGCGGCAACGCCAGCTGTTCCAGAAGAGCTACATCAGCCAGGCCGCGCTCGACCGCGCCGAGGCGCAGTTCAAGACCGCCCAGGCCGAGGCCGCGTCCCAGCTCGCTTCCGCCGGCGCGGCGCTCACCCAGTCCGGCTTCTATTCGATCAAGGCACCCTACGACGGCATCGTCGCCGACGTGGCAGTGGTGCTCGGCGACATGGCCATGCCCGGCCGTGCGCTGTTGACTCTCTACGACCCGGCGGCGCTGCGCGTCACCGCCGCGGTGCCGCAGAGCGCTGCATCGCGCATCGGCACTGGCGATGCGCTTCAGGTCGAGATGCCCGGCGTGGCCGCCGGCCGCGTGGCGCCGCTGCGCTGGCATCTGCTTCCTGCCGCCAACCCGGCGACCCACACGCTCGAGCTGCGCCTCGATCTGCCGCCGGGTACCGCGGCGGTTCCGGGAATGTTCGCCCGCGCCTGGCTTCCCGGCGGCACCGTCGCATCACCACGCTTCTCGGTTCCGGCGCAAGCCGTCGTCCGGCGCGCCGAGCTGACCGGCGTCTACGTCATCGGCGCAGACGGCGTGCCCCTGCTGCGCCAGGTGCGCCTCGGGCGCACGAGCGGCGAGCAGGTCGAGGTGCTGGCCGGAATCTCCGCCAACGAACGGGTCGCCCTCGATCCGCAAGCCGCCGCCCGCATGCCCTCACGGATGGCGCCATGAACGAGGCTCCGCTGGGCATCTCCGGCCGCATCGCCGGCTTCTTCCAGGGCGCGCAGATCACGCCGCTGCTGGCGCTGGTGGCACTCCTGCTCGGCGCGTTCGCAGTCCTCGTCACGCCGCGCGAGGAGGAGCCGCAGATCAACGTGACGATGGCCAACGTCATCATCCCCTTTCCCGGCGCGTCGGTACGCGACGTCGAGCAGATGGTGGCGACGCCTGCCGAGCAGGTCCTGTCGCAGATCGGCGGCACCGAGCACGTGACGAGCGTCTCGCGCCCCGGCATGGCCGTGGTGACGGTGCAGTTCAAGGTGGGCGTGTCGCGAACCGAGGCACTCGTTCGCCTCTACGACACGGTCAACAGCAACGCCGACTGGCTGCCGCGCGGGCTGGGGGTCGGTGAGCCGATCGTCAAGCCCAAGGGCATCGCCGACGTCCCTGTCGTCACCCTGACGCTCTATGCGCGCGACCCGGCGACCGGCGCGTTCGACCTGGAGCGCGTGGCGCACACCCTCGAAGCCGATCTCAAGCGCGTGCCCGGCACGCGCGAGGTCACCACGGTCGGCGGACCGGGACGCGCAGTTCGCGTCGAGATCGACCCGGCGCGCATGACCGGCGCCGGCGTGACCGTGGCCGAGCTGCGCCAGGCCCTGCTCTCGGCCAACCTCGGCGCGCCCATCGGCGAGCTGCTGTCGGGCGACCGTGCTCTGGCGCTCGAGGCGGGTCCGTACCTGCGCGACGCGCGAGACGTGGGCGAGCTGGTCGTTGCCGTCCGCGACGGCAAGCCGGTGTTCCTGCAGGACGTGGCGGCCGTCGCCGACGGGCCGTTGCCGGCCCAGCGCTATGTCTGGCATGGCATTGCCGGCCGCGATGGCGGCGAATTTCCAGCCGTCACGCTCGCCGTCACGAAGAAGGAGGGCGAGAACGCCATCAGCGTGGCCGACGGCGTGATGGCGCGCGTCGCGATGCTGCGCAACACGCTCATCCCGCATGGCATCGAAGTCGCCGAAACGCGCAACTACGGCGCGACCGCAAACGACAAGGCCACCAAGCTGATCGAAAAGCTCCTGTTCGCCACGGCCTCCGTGGTCGCGCTCGTGTTCCTGACGCTCGGCCGGCGCGAGGCGGCGATTGTCGGCAGCGCCGTGATTCTCACCCTGACGGTCACGCTGTTCGCCTCCTGGGCCTGGGGCTTCACGCTCAACCGCGTGTCGCTGTTCGCGCTCATCTTCTCGATCGGCATCCTCGTCGACGACGCGATCGTCGTCGTCGAGAACATCCACCGCCATCAGGCCTTGCACCCGGAACGAACGCTGGTCGAGTTGATCCCGGGCGCGGTCGACGAGGTCGGCGGCCCGACCATCCTCGCCACGCTGACGGTGATCGCCGCGCTGCTGCCGATGGCCTTCGTCTCCGGCTTGATGGGGCCCTACATGAGCCCGATCCCGATCAACGCCAGCATGGGCATGCTGCTGTCGCTCGCGATCGCCTTCGTGGTCACGCCCTGGCTGGCGCGCCTCTGGCTGAGATCGAGTCCGACCGCGCACGCTGCCGGGCCCAAGGGGCTCGCGGCGCTCATCGGCCCGTTCTTCGATCGGCTGTTCCGTCCCCTGCTCGATGCGCGCCGCGGCCGGCGCAACCGCCGCCTGCTCGGCGCCGCGGTGGCCGTGCTGATCGCGATCTCGCTCGCCCTGCCGATGCTCGGGCTGGTCGTGCTGAAGATGCTCCCGTTCGACAACAAGTCGGAGTTCCAGGTCGTCGTCGACATGCCCGCCGGAACGCCGGTGGAGCGCACCGCCGCCGTCCTGCGCGAGCTGGGCGCCTACCTGATTCGCCAGCCCGAGGTCACCGACTACCAGGCCTACGCGGGCACCGCCGCGCCGATCAACTTCAACGGGCTGGTGCGCCAGTACTACCTGCGCGCCGGCGGTGAAGTGGGCGACCTGCAGGTCAATCTGGTCGACAAGCATCGGCGCAGTGAGCAGAGCCATGCGCTCGCGACCCGCCTGCGCCCCGAGCTGCAGGCGATCGGGCGGCGCCACGGCGCGAACGTCAAGGTGGTCGAAGTGCCTCCGGGGCCGCCGGTGCTCTCGCCCATCGTCGCCGAGGTCTACGGGCCCGATCCCCAAGGCCGGCAGGACGTCGCCCGCGCGGTGCGTCGCGTGTTCGAGCAGACGCCCGGAGTCGTCGACGTCGACGACTCCGCCATTGCCGCGGCGCCACGCAGGCTCCTGCTGGTCGACCGCCGGAAGGCCGCGCTCCTCGGCGTGCCGCAGGCGGCGATCGTGAGCACGCTGCGCGCCGGTCTTGCCGGCGAGGCGACCGCCTACCTGCACGACCAGAGCAAGTATCCCGCCGCGGCGACGATCCAGCTGCCGGCCGAGAGCCAGGGTGACCTCGAGACCCTGCTCCAGCTCGGCGTACGCGGTGCTGCGGGGCAGATCGTGCCGATCCGCGAGCTCGTCACCGTGAGCGACACGCTGCGCGAGCAGCCGCTGCTGCACAAGGACGGGCTCGGCGTGCACCTCGTGACCGGCGACGTGGCGGGGCGGCTCGACAGTCCGCTCTACGGCATGTTCGAGATGCGCGGCGCGCTGCGTGCCCTCGCGACGCCGGGCGGCGGCCGGCTCGGCGAGACCTTCATCAGCCAGCCGGTGGACGCCTGGCGCGACTACTCGCTCAAGTGGGACGGCGAATGGCAGATCACCTACGAGACCTTCCGCGACATGGGGGCCGCTTATGCCGTGGGGCTGGTGCTCATCTATCTGCTCGTGGTCGCGCAGTTCGGCTCGTACCTCACGCCGCTGATCATCATGGCCCCCATCCCGCTGACGATCGTCGGCGTCATGCCGGGCCACGCCCTGCTGGGCGCGCAATTCACCGCCACCAGCATGATCGGGATGATCGCGCTCGCCGGGATCATCGTCCGTAACTCCATCCTGCTGGTCGACTTCATCCGCCTGCAAGTCAGCAGCGGCATGCCGCTCGAGGACGCGGTGGTGCGCTCGGCGGCGACGCGCGCGCAGCCCATCGTGCTGACGGCGCTGGCGGCAATGCTCGGCGCCGTCTTCATCCTCGACGACCCGATCTTCAACGGGCTCGCCATCTCCCTGATCTTCGGCATTTTTGTCAGCACGGTGCTCACCCTCGTGGTGATCCCGCTGCTGTATTTCGTGGCCTACCGGCGCAAGCCGGCGGTGCCGGTTCCTTCCACCCTTCCTCAAGGAGTAACCCCATGACCATTTGGCGAATCGTTCACATGATGGCCGGCCTGTTCGTCCTGACGTCGCTCGCTCTCGGCGTGTCCGCGAGCCCCCTGTTCGTGAATGGCTGGTGGCTGGCGCTCGCCGCCTTCGTCGGCGCCAACCTGCTGCAGAGCTCGTTCACCGGCTGGTGCCCGCTAGAGCTCATCCTGCGCAAGTTCGATGTGCCGACGGGTCCCTAAGCGAGCGGCGTCTGCCATGCGCGCAAGATCCGTCGCGGTGCTCGTGCTGGCGGCCGCGCTGGCGTCGGCCGCGCATGCGCTCGATGTCGTCGAGGTCTGGCAGGCCGCGCGCACGCACGATCCGGAGCATGCCGCCGCGCTCGCGGCGCGCGACGCGGGCGGCGCTCGCCGCACCCAGGCCGGCGCCTTGTGGCGGCCCACGGTGACGCTCGAAGGGGCGGCGGCCTATGCCACGGGCGAGACATCGACGCGCGGCGCGCACTTCGCTGCGCCGGGCTTCGGCGAGACCAGCGGCGTCGCTTTCGACACCTCGGTGACGGGCGGCGGCTGGGGTCGCTACGGCCTGGCTCTGCGCCAGCCGCTCTTCAGCCGCGAGCGCGACGCGCAGGGGCGCCAGCTCGAGATCGCGGCCGATGCCGCCGATCGCGAGTGGGCGCAGGCCGAGCAGATGCTGATCCTGCGCAGCGCCGACGTCTACATCGACGTCGCGCTGGCGGCCGAGCGCCTGCGCCTGCTCGTTCGCCAGCAGGCCGCGGTCGAGCGCGCGCTGACCGAGGCCCAGGACCGGTTTCGCATCGGCGACCGGCCGGTCACCGACGTGCACGAGGCGACGGCGCGTGCCGCCGGGCTGAAGGCGCAGCGGCTCATGGCCGAGACCGACCTTCAGATGCGCCGCAAGGTGCTGGCGGACCTGACCGGCCTGACGATTGGCGAGGAGGTCGCCGGGCTGCCAGGTGCCGCGCCGGCCGACGACCTCGAGACCCTGCCGGCGTGGCTCGCGCGCGTCGAGCGCGGCAATCTCGAGCTGCAGGCGGCGGAAACGCGGATCCGCATGACCGAAGCACAGGCGCGCGTCACCGCCGATGCGCTCGCGCCGACGGTGGACCTCGTGGCCCGTCTCAGCCAGGAACGACTCTCAGGCGACGGCCACTACGGCAGCGCCAGCACCTCGGCGACGAATCACGCGATCGGCGTGCAGCTGACGGTGCCGCTCTACACCGGGGGAATGCGAAGCGCGCAGCAGACCGAGGCGCAGGCGCTGATCGGCAAGGCGAGTGCCGAGCGCGACAAGGCGCGCCAGCAGATCGGCCAGCAGACGCAGGCAGCGTGGCTCGATCTCGCGGTCGGCGGGAACCAGATCGCCGCATTGGCCGCGGGGCTCGAAGCGAGTCGCGCACGACTCGACGCAACCCGGACGGGCTTGCGCGCCGGGGACCGGACGACGCTAGACCTGCTCAATGCGGAAAACGACGCCGGCAACGCCGAGCTCGCGCTGCGCGAAGCGCGCGCGCGCCTGCTCCTGCGCCGGCTGCGGCTCGCGGCGCTCGCCGGCGAGCTCGACGAGATGGCGCTGCGCCAGACGGCGATGCGCTTCCAGCTTTCCTCTCGATAGACGTCACCAGGAGACATCACATGGCCCACATCGTCGTTCTCGGCGCCGGCCTCGGCGGCATGCCGGCGGCGTACGAGCTGAAGGAAGCGCTCGGCAGCCGGCATCGCGTCACGGTCATCAACGCGGTCGACTACTTCCAGTTCGTGCCCTCGAACCCGTGGCTCGCCGTCGGCTGGCGCGAGCGGGCCGACATCACCCTGCCGATCCGTCCCGCCCTCGAGCGCAAGGGAATCGAGTTCATCGCCCAGCCGGTTGTGCGCATCGATGCCGAAGGCAATGCGGTCGAGCTGAAGGACGGCAGCCGCGTAGGCTACGACTATCTGGTGATCACCACCGGGCCGCGACTTGCGTTCGAGGAGGTTGCCGGCGCGGGGCCGGAACACCACACGCAGTCGATCTGCTCGGTCGATCACGCGGAGCGCGCATGGCAGGCCTATGGCAGCTTCCTCGACGATCCGGGACCGGCGATCATCGGCGCGATGCCCGGCGCATCGTGCTTCGGCCCGGCGTACGAGTTTGCCTTCATCTTCAGCCGCGACCTGCAGAAGCGGCGGCTGCGCCACAAGGTGCCGATCACCTTCGTGACCGCCGAGCCCTACATCGGCCACCTCGGCCTGGGCGGCGTCGGCGACTCCAAGGGAATGCTCGAGAGCGAGCTCCGCAACCACGACGTCAAGTGGATCACCAACGCGAAGGTCACGCGGGTCGAGAGCGGCAGGATGTTCGTCACCGAGCTCGACGACCTGGGCCAGCCCAAGCGCGAGCACGAGCTGCCGTTCAAGTACAGCATTATGCTGCCGGCGTTCAAGGGCGTGGAGCCGGTGGCCGCGGTCGAGGGCCTCTGCAACCCGCGCGGCTTTGTGCTGATCGACGAGCACCAGCGCAGCCGCAAGTACGCGAATATCTTCTCGGCCGGCGTCTGCGTCGCGATCCCGCCGGTGGAGGTGACGCCGGTACCCACCGGGGCGCCGAAGACCGGCTACATGATCGAGTCGATGGTCAGCGCCATCGTGCACAACATCGCCGCCGAGCTGCGCGGCGAGCCGGCGCTTGCCAAGGGCACCTGGAACGCGATCTGCCTCGCCGACATGGGCGACACGGGCGCCGCCTTCGTCGCGCTGCCGCAGCTGCCGCCGCGCAACGTCAACTGGTTCCGCAAGGGCCGCTGGGTGCATCTCGCCAAGATCGCCTTCGAGAAGTACTTCCTCTACAAGATGAAGACCGGGTCCTCCGAGCCGGTGTACGAGAAGTACGTCCTGGGGGCGCTCGGCGTGACGCGATTGATGCGTCGCAGCGACGAGGCAACCACCACCACCACATGAGGATCGGAACATGTACGGATTCCTGACAACCCTGAGCGGGCAACCGTTCGAAGGCGTGCGCGCCCGCGTGATCGAGGCGCTCAAGGCCGAAGGCTTCGGCGTGCTGAGCGAGATCGACGTGCAGAAGGCGATGCACGAGAAGCTGGGCGCCGCGATGCCGCCCTATCGCATCCTTGGCGCCTGCAACCCGCCGCTGGCCCACCAGGCGCTCGAGGCCGAGCCCGACATCGGCCTGCTGCTGCCCTGCAACGTGGTCGTGCGCGAGGCCGCCGACGGCAGCATCGTCGTCGGCTTCCTGGATCCGCAGGTGATGGTGACCGTCGTCGATCGGCCGGGCATCGAGGCGGTGGCCGATGCGGCCCACTTCCGCTTGCGCCGCGCCTGCGCCAGCCTGGGCGGAACGCCGGCGACCCCGGTCTAGGAGCCTGAAGGGCGGTCGCGGGACGTGGGGTCGGTGAGATCCGTGCGGCGATCCACCTGCGCGAGCCGCCCGTCCTTGAGGTGGTAAACGGTGTCGAAGCCTTTGATCATGCGGTGGTCGTGGGGTGACCGCGATCACCGCCGAGTGGCGCTCGCCCGCGATCCAGCGCACTATGGCCGTCACCTTGGCGCCGCTCGCGGGAGGGCTGCAGCTTCGCTGGGGCTCAAAGTCAAGTTGATCGTCGTGGGTGTACTGCGCTCGTTAGACCAAGTCCAACAGTACGTTTGGTTGGCTGGGGGGTCGAGCCTACCTTGCAAACTAGACATCCTGAACCGACTAGACATCCTGAACCGACGCAGCGCGTAGGTGGCACTCGCACCTTGGCCATAGTGAATGTCGAAGTCGACAGGCTTCGAACCCTTGAATGACCACTCCACCTGTTGCTGACGAACGAGCTCACTGCACACTGCCGCTTTCTCGCCGGGGGCAATGACGACCTCGAGCTCGACAGCATCCGTTCCATCCCATTCGATAGCGTTAGCCAAGACACCGCTAGCAGCCAATGGCAGCAGCAAAAGTGCCAACGGAAGATTCTGCAAGCGAAGCATTCGGTAGATAGTACAGCCCGGCTTCTTGGCGCGCTGCGTTGAGCCTAGGAAGGGGGCCCTTACGGGCCAGCAGGCGCTTGCCAATCCGCGTCAGTCCACGCAGGAATGGCGATCATCGTAGGCGTCGGGTAGGTGCCGCGGCGAATGCGCTTCAAAGCACGTCGGACTCGGTATGGCGGTCGCGAGCAACGCGCCGACAACGCCTAGCTCAGTGCGCGAAGGTCAACAGTGAAATGCTCGCGAGTGGTCGAGGTCACGAAGCCGCTGCGAAGCGCAGAAGAGGCGACCCCACAGAGCACGGCCATGGGCCTTTCCTGCCTTAGCTTCTTTCGCTTCTCCTTTTCGCACTCCTCGCTAGTGTCCTGTCCCGTAAATAACTGGCATTAGTCTTGCGTGCCAGTGCGATATCTTGGGAACGGAGATACCGCGATGAGGACGGGCAGACCGAAGGCCGATCTGGTGTTGTCGAGCGAGGAGCGAGTGCAGTTGCAGGCCTTTGCGCGCAGTCGCTCTTTGCCTGCGGCGCTGAGCAACCGGGCGCGAATCATTTTGAGCAGCGCCGAGGGCGAGCCCAACAACTCGATTGCCGCGCGCCTGAAGCTGACCAAGGCGACGGTGGGCAAGTGGCGCTCGCGCTTTCTCGAGCGGCGCATCGCGGGCCTCTACGACGACGTGCGGCCGGGCAAGCCGCGCACGATCGACGATGAACGCGTCTCGCAGCTGATCAAGACGACGCTGCACACCAAGCCCGCCGATGGCTCGACGCACTGGAGCGTACGCACGGTCGCTGCCGAGACGGGCATCTCCAAGACCAGCGTGCAGCGCTACTTCCAGCTTTTCGGGCTGCAGCCGCATCGCAGCGATGCGTTCAAGCTGTCCAACGACCCGTTCTTCGTCGAGAAGCTGCGCGACGTTGTGGGCCTCTACCTCAGTCCTCCCGATAACGCGCTGGTCATCTGCGTGGACGAGAAGAGCCAGTGCCAGGCGCTGGAGCGCACTCAGCCGATGCTGCCCATGGGCTTTGGCTACGTCGAGGGCGTCACCCATGACTACAAGCGCCACGGCACGACGACGCTTTTTGCCGCGCTCAACGTCCTCAACGGCGCGGTACTCAGCACCTGCAAGCCGCGCCATCGGCACCAGGAGTTCCTGTCCTTCCTGCGCGAGATCGACCAAGCCGTCCCTGCCGAGTTGGACATCCACTGCATCGCCGACAACTACGCCACGCACAGCCACCCGAAGATCAAGGCTTGGCTGCTCGCTCGGCCGCGTTGGCACATGCACTTCATTCCGACTTACAGCTCCTGGCTGAACCAGGTCGAGCGGTTCTTCTCGCTCATCACCGACAAGGCGATCCGGCGTGGTTCGTTCACGAGCGTCAAGCAACTCGTACAGCGCATCGAGCACTTCGTCGCGGCCTACAACACCAACTGCAAGCCCTTCAAGTGGACCGCCACCGCTGACTCGATACTCGAGAAGCTCCATCGACTTTGTTCACGTATCAGCGGGACAGCACACTGATATGGTCGCTCTTGTCAAGTCTTGATAACACGTTCATTGGCAAGCGGCCTGGGGTGATGCGGCACAAGTCTGCTGCTGCGACGA
>Ga0207676_10002193_pt1 | contig 14076 bp, 16 predicted proteins | sample KBSSwiS72_FD_184307 | JGI IMG/M metagenome (GOLD analysis project Ga0207676, IMG submission 184307) | Switchgrass rhizosphere microbial communities from Kellogg Biological Station, Michigan, USA - KBS Switchgrass S7-2 (SPAdes) (version 2) | ecosystem: Host-associated > Plants > Roots >... | reverse complement strand
ACACTGTCACTACTGACAGGAGGCACGCATGGACCGCGGCATCTGGGCGATCTGGTACGACATAGCGGCGGCGCAGCGCGCGGCCTATCTCGAGTGGTTTCACGAGGTGCACATTCCGGAAAAGCTCGCGCGTCCGGGTTACCTGTGGGCCGCGCATTACGAGCTCACGCGCGAAGGCACGCATCCCGGTTACCTCGCGCTGTTCGGCGGCAACAGCACGCACACCTTCTTCAACCCGAGCCCGCGCCAGCTATTGACGCGGCAGAGCGCCCAGACCAAAGAGTTTATGGGCATGCGCCGGAATTCCTCGTCAGCCATTTTCGGCGAAGAAGTGCGCATCGACGGACCGGCGGCCGCGCAGCGCGGCCCCGGCCTCGCGACCGGGCCCGCGATCCAGCTCGGCAACTACAACGCTGCGAATGCGGCGGTCGAGGACGACTTGGGCGCGTGGTACGCGCAGGAGCGCCTGCCGCTGCTGGCGAAAATGCCCGGCTGCATGGGCGCGCGCAAAATGCTGGCCACGGCCGGCGAGTACAAGCACGCAATACTCCATGAGTTCGCTTCGCTCGCATTGCGCGAAGGCCATTTTGCGCCGCACGAAGCCGATGCGCGCGACCCCGAGACATGGATGGGTCGCGTACGGCCGCATCTCACGCACGCGCCGCGCTCGCCGGCGATCGGGCAGCGCATCTGGCCGCCAGTGGCCTGAACGTTCGGGCGAGCCACCAGAGCGGCAGCACGACAAAAGATCCCGGCATCAATAACAACACTAAATACGCGCAGTATTTTCCGGCGCGGGGTGCGGCTTGCAGGCGGCTCAACATGGCGAATTCCTTGATGATTGCGGTGGCTGATAATCTAGAGTGCCTAACACGATGAAACACGTGTGCGTTGCAGCCAGAATTGGTGATGGCAAGGCGCCCGGTGAAGGCAATAGTCGTTCTATTGCCAAGACGAGCAACGCCGCCATCGCCGATTCTGGCTGCAACCCTTCGGGCTGGCACGAGTTTTGGCTCATAACTTTGTCGCAAGCCACTTACTTAGAATGACTAAGTCGCGTGTCTTGCTTCGCGTTCTGGCCCAAAATCGTGACAGCGCATCACGCGTTTCATCGCGTTAGGCACTCTTTAGTCGAACGGTCCAGCCGGAATTCGACAGCCGCGCGAAAATAATCAGGAGTCGACCTTGATCAGGTTAAGCCGGGTGCCGTCCGGCAACCCCTGGGTCATGCCGGTTTCGAGCCGGTCGAGTTCGCGCAGCGACGGGCACAGTTTCGCGATGTCCGGTTGCAGCAATTCGAGCTTGTCGCGGATGCGCGTTTCGAGCGAGGCGCGCAGTGCGATCGCCCGGTCCCTCAGCGCGACCACTCCGGCCAGATCGCCCTTGAGCGTGCGGTCGACGGCTTGCTGCGCGAGGTCGCCGGCAATCAACGGCGCGACATCGGACAGTAGCACCGCCATGTAACCCTGCAGCGCTTCGGCGTGCCACTCCTTGCTCGTTACGCTGCGCGCGATCTTCGTTTTAAGCTCCTGCGCGCGCGCATCGACCCGCGCGTTGACCTGCCGGTTGGCCGCCGACCCCGGCGACGCGCTGACGGCTTCCTCGCGGACTGCGACCACCATGAGATCAACGCCGCGCTGTGCGATCGTTTTCACTTTCGGCACGAGTTCGCGCACGCGGTTTTCGAATGCAGCAACGCGCTGGCGATCGCCCGCGCCCAGCGCGACCGCCTGGCTGTTTACCGCCAGTGCGCCCTTGCGCATCTCCAGCCGCCGGCCCGACGCGTTCTTGCGCTCGAACTGGAGCGCTGCGTCCGTCACGGTGAGGTCGTAATCGCTGCTCGTATGACAGGTTTGGTCGAGGGCCCGCGCAGACGGCATGGCCACGGTGAACATGGCAAAGACGGCATACATAATGCTGAATCTAATTGGCATGCATCTCCGAATTGTAATATTGACTACAGTAGGACTGCGGGTATGCCGAATCATTCCGTTTGTTTTAATGCATTTTGCGCCCGGCTTGGTCAGACGACGTACTTCTACTACAGCGAAATCAGGCGGCGTCCGCCAGTTATTTCCGCCCGCACACCACGATATGGACGTCTTCCTGGTGGGCGCCGGCTACCGCTGGTAACCTATCACGGCCCCGCGCCGGTCACCATGACGCCAGCGCCGGCCGCCGCACCGCCGCAGAAAGAATAAGCCACCTCGTTTACACTAGCGCCGCACAGGGACTGCGAAGCGATGGGCGAGAACACCAACAAGAATATGCGCGAAGTCGTCGACGGCGTTTACCGCGCCGAGTCGCGCCGCGTGTTCGCCACCCTGATTCGGCTGCTCGGCGATTTCGACGTCGCGGAGGAAGCGCTGCACGATGCTTTCCGCGCTGCGCTCGAGCAGTGGCCGCAGGAAGGCGTCCCGTCGAATCCGCGCGCGTGGTTGGTGTCGGCAGGCCGCTTCAAAGCGATCGACGGCCTGCGCAGGCGCGCGCGCTTCGATGCGCTTGACGAAGAGCAGATCGAGAATATCGCCGACGAGAGCGCCACCCCCGACGCCGAAGATATCGAAGACGACCGGCTGCGGCTGATGTTCACGTGCTGCCACCCGGCGCTGCCGGCCGACGCACAAATAGCGCTCACGCTGCGTGAAGTATGCGGCCTGACGACGGAAGAAATCGCGGCGGCGTTCCTGACCGGCGCGCCGACGCTCGCGCAGCGTATCGTGCGCGCGAAAAACAAAATCCGCGATGCGAAAATTCCCTATTCGGTGCCCACCGCGGAAGAGTTGCCGGAGCGACTCGACAGCGTGCTGCGCGTGATCTATCTCGTGTTCAACGAAGGCTATTCCGCGTCCTCGGGCGACTCGCTGACGCGGCATGACGTGTCGGGCGAGGCCATCCGGCTCGCGCGCCTGTTGGTAGAGCTCTTGCTCGAACCCGAGGCGATGGGGCTGCTCGCGTTGATGCTGCTGCACGAATCGCGCCGGACGGCGCGCGCGTCGCCGTCGGGCGATCTCATCTTGCTCGACGAGCAGGACCGCACGCAGTGGAACCGCGCGCTCATCGATGAAGGCGTCGCACTCGTCGAGCGTGCGCTGCCGTTGCGCCGGCCCGGCCCGTATTGTCTGCAGGCGGCGATCGCCGCCGTGCACGCGGATGCGACCAGCGCGGCAGCGACCGACTGGGCCGAGATCGTTGGGCTCTATGATTTGCTGGTCGCAGTCGAACCGTCGCCGGTCGTCGAACTGAACCGCGCGGTGGCAGTCGCGATGCGCGACGGATCCGCGGCCGGGCTGACGCTCGTCGACGCGCTACTTGCGGGCGGGGACCTCGCCGATTACCGGCTGGCGCACGCGGCCCGCGCCGACCTGTGCCGGCGCCTCGGTAAAAATGGCGAGGCGCGGGAATCCTACCAACGCGCGCTGGCTCTAACCCGTCAGGGACCCGAGCGGCGGTTTATCGAGCGCCGGCTCGCCGAATTAAAAAAATAGCCTGACGGTTGTCGAAATCCGCGTTGGCCATTCGACTATTGGGTAACAACGGCGGCGAACCTGCCTGATTTTGACTGATACAACAAGGAGATAGCACCATGCGCTTCATGATGATCGTCAAAGCCACCCCAAACTGCGAGGCTGGCATCATGCCGGACGAGCAAGCTATGTCCGAAATGGCCAGATACAACGAACAACTGACCAAGGCCGGCGCGCTGCTCGCGGTCAACAAGCTCGAGTCGAGTTCAAAAGGCACACGGGTCCATTACGCCAAAGGGAAGTTCAAAGTGACCGATGGCCCCTTCGCCGAAACCAAGGAATTGGTCGGCGGCTTCTGGCTGATCGAGGCGAAGTCGCGAGACGAGGCTCTCGACTGGGCCCGGCGCATTCCCTTCCAGGAGGGAGAGGTCGAGGTTCGCCCGCTCTTCGAACTGACCGACTTCCCGGTCGATCCCGCGGAGAAACCCGACGGATGGCGGGAGAAAGAGGAGCAGTTTCGCGCGACCCCGCCCGTCAGGAAACCCGGCGCGATGCGGTTTCTGGGCTTGCTCAAGGCCGACCAGGAAACCGAAAAGGGCGCCCTGCCGGACGAGAAATTCCTGACCGAGATGGGAGCGTTTTTCGAAGAAGGAACGAAATCGGGCGTAATTCTTTCGGGTGAGGGGCTGCAGCCGAGTGCGCAGGGTTTTCGCGTTCGCTACGCCGGGAAAAAACGCACGGTGACCGATGGCCCCTTTGCGGAGACCAAGGAGTTGATCGCCGGCTACGCGATCATCCAGGCCGGTTCGCAGGCGGAAGCGATCAAATGGACCAAGCGATTCGTGAAGGTTGACGCCCCCGGTCGCCACGGCGCCCAGAGCGAATGCGAACTTCGCCGAATGTTCGACCTCGAGAAATTCGCGGCCGACACGACCGAAAAGCCGGGCAGCCGGCGAAAGGTCGAACAGCGCCTGCACAACAGCAGCGGACTATAGGAGACATGACAATGCGATACATGATCATAGTGAAAGCTACCAAAGACTCGGAAGCCGGCGTGATGCCCGACGAGAAGCTCCTGAAAGACATGATGAAGTACAACGAAGAGCTCGTGAAAGCGGGCGTGATGCAGGCGGGCGAAGGCCTCCACCCGAGCTCGAAAGGCGCGCGCGTTAAATTTTCGGGCAAAAACCGCACCGTGATCGACGGCCCGTTTGCCGAGACCAAGGAACTGGTGGCCGGCTTCTGGATGTGGAACGTGAAGTCGCGTGAAGAAGCGATCGAATGGGTCAAGCGTTGCCCGAATCCGATGCCCGGCGACTCGGAAATCGAAATCCGCCAGGTGTTTGAAAGTCCCGAGCTGACCGACAACGCGGAAATTCTGAACAAGGAAGCCGAACTGCGCGCGAAGACGGCGAAAAACGCTGGCCGCTGAATCCGCTCGTAACTCAATCCATTTCATTGGCAAGGGAACTGACATGCACATCCAACCGTATTTATTTTTCGACGGCCGCTGCGAAGAAGCGATCGAGTTTTACAAGCAGGCCGTCGGCGCCAAAGTCGAAATGCTCATGCGCTTCAAGGAAAGTCCCGAGCCGCCCAAGCCCGGCTGCATGGCGCCGGGTTCGGAGAACAAGGTGATGCACGCTTGCATCAAGCTCGGCGACTCCGCGGTGATGGCGTCCGACGGGCGCTGCGAGGGCAAGCCGAATTTTCAGGGCTTCGCGCTCTCGCTGACGGTCAAGACCGAAGCCGAAGCCGACCGTTATTTCGCAGCGCTCAGTGCGGGCGGGCAGGTGCAAATGCCGTTGGAAAAAACCTTCTATTCACCGCGCTTCGGCATGGTGGCCGACCGCTTCGGCGTGTCGTGGATGGTTATCGTGATGGCGTAGCGGCACCAGTGATGTTCCCGAGGAGAAACTCATGTTGAAAACCATTGCACTCGTCATCGTCGTCGCTATCGCTGGCATCCTGATTTTTGCCGCGACCAAACCCGACACCTTCCGCGTCGAACGCTCGATCGCCATCAAGGCGCCGCCGGAGAAGATTTTTCCGTTGATCAACGATTTCAAGCGGTGGGACGCATGGTCACCGTGGGAGAAAAAAGATCCGGCGATGAAACGCACTTATGGCTCGGCGACCAGCGGCAAGGGCGCGCACTATGCGTGGCAAGGCAACAGCGACGTCGGCCAGGGCAGCATGGACATCGTCGAGTCGGTCCCGTCTTCTAAAGTCGCGCTCAAACTCGATTTCGTCAAGCCGTTCGAAGGTCACAACACTGTCGACTTTACGCTCGCGCCGCAAGGCGAAACGACCCGCGTTACCTGGGCTATGCAGGGACCTTCGCCGTTCATCACCAAAGTCATCCAGGTGTTTTGCAATATGGACAGCATGATCGGCAAGGACTTCGAAGCCGGACTTGCGAGTCTCAAAGCCGCCGCCGAAAAATAATTTCCGGAGCCTTTATGAAATATCTATGCCTGATTTGCGCCGACACGATGATGGAGCACATGTCGGAAGAGCGCGCAAACAAACACTATGCGGATTACCGCAAGTTCATCGAAGAAATCCGGCGCAGCGGCCATTACCTGGGCTGCAACCGGCTCCAGCTGCCCTCGACCGCGACCACGGTGCGCGTGCGCAACGGCAAGGTCTCGACGACCGACGGTCCCTACGTGGAAACCAAGGAGCAGCTCGGCGGCTATTTCCTGATCGAAGCCAAGGACATGCAGGAAGCCACCGGCATCGCGGCGCGCATTCCCGGCGCCTGGCACGGTTGCGTCGAAGTGCGACCGGTCGCGGATGACGACCAGACGCTCACCGCTCTGGGGCTCGCCGCTGCCCGCGCATAAACATTTTTACGTTCCGGAGATCCGCCATGAAATATCTATGCCTCGTATATCTCGATGAAAAACGCCTCGACGAGCTGCCGGACGAAGACTGCGTCGATTTCGACATCGGCATCCGAAAAAGCGGCCAGTGCCTCGCCTCCGAGGCGCTGCAGTCCGTGCAAACGGCGACGACCGTGCGTCTGCGCAACGGCAAGGTCTCGATCACCGACGGGCCATTCGCGGAGACCAAAGAGCAGCTCGCCGGGTTCTACATGATAGAAGCGCGCGATCTCAACGAAGCGATTCAGGTCGCCGCAAAAATTCCGCCCGCGCGCGTGGGCTGCGTCGAGGTGCGGCCGATCCGCCCGATACGCGAAACGGTCGCCGCCAAGGCGAAGCAATCAACTCACGTTTAAAGAGGTAGACACCGATGGCAACCGCAAAACGCACAGCCGCAAAGAAAAAGCGCGCCACCGCGCCGCGCGCAAACAAGGCGCAGCCGATCGCGCTGCTCATCGCGACGCGCAAGGGCGCGTTCATTCTGAAATCCGACGGGGCGCGCCGCACGTGGAAAACCACCGGCCCGTTTTTTCTCGGGCAGATCGTGCATCACATGGTGCTCGATCCGCGCGACCGGCGCACCCTGCTCGCGTCCACCAGCACCGGGCACCTCGGGCCCACCATGATGAAGTCGACCGACCTCGGCCGCACGTGGAAAGAGGTTGCGAAACCGCCGGCGTTTCCCAAGGCGCCCGAAGGCGTTGAGGGGCGCAGCGTCAATCACACGTTCTGGCTGGCGCCGGGGCATGCCGACGAGCCCGGGGTGTGGTTCGCCGGCACGGCGCCGCAGGGCTTGTTCCGCAGCGCCGATAGCGGCGATTCGTGGGAACCGTATTCATCGATCAATGATGACCCGCAATATCGAAAGTGGATGGGCAGCGAGAAAGACGGCACGCCCGACGGTCCCAAGCTGCATTCGATCATCGTCGACCCGCGCGACGCGAAGCACATGTTGTTCGGCATGTCGGGCGGCGGCGTGCATGAGTCGTTCGACGCCGGCCAATCGTGGCGGGTCATCATCGAAGGCATGGACGTGGTCGAAGGATTCAACTTCGATCCCAAGGATCCGTCGTTCCACGATCCGCATTGTGTGCGCATGTGTCCGTCCAATCCCGATCGCCTGTATCAGCAAAATCACTGCGGCATTTACCGGCGCGACGGCAAAGGCGCGTGGGTGCGCATCGGCCGCAGCATGCCGAAGAACGTTGGCGACATCGGCTTTCCGCTCGTCTTGCATCCCCGCGACGACGACACTGCTTGGGTCTTCCCGATGGATGGCACCCAAACGTGGCCGCGCGTGAGCCCCGACGGCAAGCCGGCGTCCTACGTGACGAAAAACGGCGGCAAAACCTGGCAACGCCAGGACAAAGGTTTGCCGCGCGCGCAGGGCTGGTTCACGGTGAAACGTCAGGCGATGTGCGGCGATACGCGTGACCCCGTGGGACTTTATTTCGGCACCACCGGCGGCGAAGTGTGGGCGAGCCGCAACGAAGGTGCCCAATGGACGTGCATTGCGCGCCACTTGCCGGAGATTTACGCGGTCGAGGTGGCCGGGTAGCACATGAAAGTGTACATACCGGATACCCTGCGTTCGTACACCGGCGACCAAAGAACGGTCGCGGCGCAGGGCGCCACGCTGGCCGCGTTGCTCGCCGATCTCGACCGTCAGTTTCCGGGCATCCGCTTTCGCATGATCGACGAGCAGGATGCCATTCGCCGTCATATGCGCGTCTTCGTGAACGGCGATGAGGCGCGCACTCTCGACGTCGCGCTGGCGGACACCGACGATATTTCCATCGTGCAGGCGTTGAGTGGCGGCTGACCGGAGAAATCGAAAGGAAAATTCATGAGCACTAAAATTTTCGTGAATCTGCCGGTCAAAGACCTCAACCGGTCCGTGGCATTTTTTACCCGGCTCGGATTCAAGTTTAATCCGCAGTTCACCGACGAGACAGGCACCTGCATGATCGTGTCCGAAGACATTTTCGTGATGCTGTTGACGCACGCCAAGTTCAAGACTTTCACGCCGAATCCGATCTGCGACGCGCGCAAGAGCACGGAAGTCCTCGTGTGCCTGTCGGCCGATAGCCGCGAGAAAGTCGACGCAATGGTGCGCGACGCGATCGCCGGTGGCGGCAATACGTACAAGGAGCCGGACGACCACGGCTTCATGTACGGGCACGGCTTCCAGGACCTCGATGGCCACATCTGGGAACTGGTCTACATGAATCCGGCCGCGGTCCAGAAATAGCGGCTACGAATGTTCAACCCCAACCGAGGAGAATTGCATGCACTACTTTGATGGATTTGTCGTTCCCGTGCCGAGAAAGAAGCTGGACGCCTACCGCCGCATGGCGAAGACCGCGAGCAAGGTGTGGCGCGAGCATGGCGCGCTCGAATATGTCGAATGCATCGCCGATGACGTGAAACCGGGCAAGGTCACGTCGTTCCCGCAAAGCGTGAAATTGAAACCGGGCGAGACGGTCGTCTTCGCCTACGTCGTCTACAAATCGCGCGCGCAACGCGACCGCGTGATGGCCAAAGTCATGAAAGACCCGCGGCTCGCGAACATGATGGATCCGAAAAAGATGCCGTTCGACGCCAAGCGCATGTTCTGGGGCGGCTTCAAAGGATTGATCGAAGCCTGATCTGTACTAGGCCGCGCCGCCGGCGTGCACTTGCGCGGCGTAAATCGCGCGCACGGTGGCGATCGTGTCGGCCGCTTCCGGGCGCTTGTCGGGCCGATAGCCTTTCACGCGCGCGAAGCGCAGTGCAAGCCCGCCCGCATAGCGCGAGCTTGCCTGCACTTCGTTGAATGCGATCTCGACGACGATCTCGCGGCGCACGTGAACGGTCATGGCGTCGCGCGCGGTCTCCAGCCGCAGGAATTCGGCCGTCTGCCATTCGAGCATTTGATCGGTCAGGCCCTTGAACGTCTTGCCGAGCATCACGAACCCGCCGTTCGCTTCATCGCGTGCGCCCAGATGCAGATTCGAGAGCCGACCGCTACGCCGGCCACTGCCCCATTCCGCGGCCAGCACGACGAGGTCGAGCGTATTCGCGCGCTTGACCTTGATCCAACCCGCGCCGCGCCGGCCGGCTTCGTACGGCGCAGTCAGCGACTTCGCCATCACGCCTTCGTGGCCGCGCGCAAGCGCCTGCTCGAGAAATTGCTCCGCCTCGGCAGCGTCCTCAGTCACGCTGCGCGGAATGAGCAAGCTCGGGTCCAGCGCGTCTGCGAGCGCACGCCAGCGCTCGCTCGCCGGATGGTCGGCAAGCACTTCGTCGTCGCACAGCAGGCAATCGAAAAAGAACACCGACAGCGGCAGCTCGCGCTGTTTCGCTGCGACGTCGAGCTTGCGCCCGAAGCGCTGCATCGTGAGCTGAAACGACAGCGGCGTGCCGTCGGGCCGCAATGCGATCGCCTCGCCGTCGAGAATCAGGTTACGCCGCGCGGATGTGCGCACCGCGTCGACTATTTCCGGCACGCGTTGAGTGACGTCGTTGAGATTGCGCGTGTAAACACGCACGTCGTCGCCATGCTTGTGGACCTGCACGCGCGCGCCGTCGATTTTCCACTCAAGCGCGGCGGTGCCCAGCGCCTCCAGCGCCGCCGCGACATCCGGCGCCGATTGCGACAGCATCGGCAATACCGGCTGCATGAGCTTGATCGAGAAACGCGCGAGCCCGGTGGCACCTTCCAGCAGCAGCGCCTGCGCGACTTCGCCCACACCACCGGCAGACATTGCCGCCTTGCGCACGTCGGCCAGTTTGACGCCGCTCGCGGCAGCCACCGCTTCGAGCACCAGCGCCTGGAGCGCGCCCTGGCGCAATTCGCCGACGATGAGACGCGCGAGAAAATCCTGCTCGTCCGGCGTGGCGCGCGCCATCAGCGCCTGAAGGCGTTGCGTTCTTTTGGCATTGGACCCGCTGCCGGCGATCGCCGCGAGCTCGGTAAATGCGGCATCGACGTCCGCGATGGTGAGTTCCGGCGCCGGCGCATGCGCGGTGGCGCTCGCCGCGCGCAATGCGGCATAGCTCACGCCCAGCTTGCCCTGTCGCGTCTCGCCGCTCAAGAACGCGATCGCGACTGGTACCTCCGCCGCTTCGAGCGGGCGCAGGCATTCCGCGATTTCGCGCACTTTGGCGAGCCGGCTGGGCGTCTGCGCCACGCGGCCGGAAACGGCGGCTATCGTCGAGAATAGGGTCATGCGGGCACTCCACTAGAGAGTGCTCAAAACGCGCGGTTAGTTCCGGCGAGCGCCAACGCTTATCGCGGCGGCTAGGGCTTCTGCTGCGCGCTCGGGTAATGACGCGGCAGAACTATCCGCACTATCGTGCCTTGACCCGGTTCGGACGTCATTTCGACGGTCGCATCGAGCAATTCGCTCAGACGCTTGACGATCGCGAGCCCAATGCCCTCGCCGCGTTCCTGGTGAACGGCGCGCTTATCCGGCGGCGGGCTGGCAGCCAGCGCGGATTTGCTCGCGTCCCGCTGCGCCGCGCTCTCACCGGTGATTTCCACTTGGCGCGCCTCTTCAGTCGCGTCTTCCAACGCTTCGGCCAGCGGGGCACCGGGACCCGCATGGATACCGGGGCCGGTGTCTTCAACGATCAGCATCCAGCGCTCAGGGTCGTTTTTGCGGCTGTCGCCCCAATTCACGGTCACGCCGCCTTGCTGAGTGTATTTAAACGCGTTAATAAGCAGGTTCTGAATAATACGCTGCAGCTTGACCGCGTCTGCCTCCACCGCGAACGCAGGCGGGCCGACGAGCTTGAGAAACAATCCGCGCGCTTCGGCAAGCGGCTGCAGCGTTTCGCATAGCTCGCGCATCAGGACGGACGCATCGAGGGGCTTGATCACGCGCTGCTCGTGCCCGGCCTGCAAACGCGCCAGCCCCATGACGTCGTCCAGCATGGAATGCAGCGACGAGACATTTCTCTGCAGCAGGCGCAGGAAGTTGTCCCGCACGGGCTGCGGCACATCCGCGAGCGTCAAGCCCGTGGTGGCGTTGACCACGACGCCCAGCTTGCCGCGCAGGTCGTGCGCGGCTTCGCGCCACAACTCCGCGCGTTGGCGCTCGAGCTCGCGCACCTGCTCCAGCGCCGCCTCCAAATCTCTGACGTAACCGGCGGCTTCGACTTGCTGCATCTCGAAATACTGGTCGGTGCTGTCGCTTACGCCTTCGCCGCACACGCGAGCGAGCGCACGATATGCCGTGGGCATCACCTCGGGTTCAAGCTCGGGATGGGCCGCGGCATAGCGGCTCAATTCGTCGGCGAGACACAGTTGCAGGTGCGCCCACTCGCGCGCCACTTCCCGTAAATGGTAGCCCTGCTGCCAACGGTGCAGACCGTGGGCGGCCGCGTCTTCCTGCGATTCCTTGCGGGCTTCGGCGTGATCGTTCGCGACCCGCGCGCGCAGCTCGTTTCCGAACGCGTCCAGCACATGCGGAATATGGTCGTTCAACTGCTTGCGGGGCAGCGAAGAAGCGGTGGTCAGCTGCGGATCGCGTTCTACGGCATCGCGCCATGTCTGCAGGATCGCCGATTGGCGCGCGGCGAGCTGCGCGGCCAAATTGGTGAGTTGCGTATGGAGTTGGTGGTTGCGGTCCATGGGGTCGTTAAGCGGAAGTCGTCAGCGGCTCGAGCCGCCGCGGTTGCAAAGAGGCTGAACGGTCAACTATACGCCCGCGCGCCCGGCCCTGCGCGAAATCCGCGCTAGTCCGCCTTGACCGTGCGCCCGGCGGCCCACTGGCGCAACGCGCTGACTTTTTCGGCCATCACCACTGACAGCGGTTGGGTGTGCGCGATTTCACCGAGCACATGTTGAGTCGATAGCGGTTGCTTGACCGCCAGCGCCTCGTAGATCGCGGCGACGATCGCCTGCTCGATTTCCGCGCCCGAGAATCCGTCGGCGGTCACCGCAAGCTGCGCCAGATCGAATTTCGCGGGATCGAGCTTGCGCTTTTTGAGGTGGATGCGAAAAATGTCGGCGCGCGTCGCGACATCGGGCAAGTCGACAAAAAATATTTCATCCATGCGGCCTTTGCGCAGCAGCTCGGGCGGCAATTGCATGACGTCGTTGGCGGTGGCGACGAGAAACACCTTGGCGGTGCGCTCCGTCATCCAGGTCAGCACGGTGCCCAGCATGCGGCGCGACACCCCGCCGTCGCTCTCGCCGCCGTTGGACGCGAGGCCTTTTTCGATCTCGTCGATCCACAGCACGCACGGCGCCATCGCCTCGGCCTGCTTTAACGCCTCGCGCAGGTTGCGCTCGGATTCGCCGTGAAACTTGTTGTAGAGCACGGCAAAGTCGAGCCGCATCAGCGGCACGTTCCACGAGCCGGCGATCGCCTTGGCGGCGAGACTCTTGCCGGCGCCCTGCACGCCCAGCAGCAGCACGCCCTTGGGCGGATCGACGCCGAGCTTGGCCGCATCGCCGGTGAACGCGATGCGGCGCCGGTCGAGCCAGCGTTTGAGACCGCCGAGGCCGCCGATATCGGTCATGTTGCCGCTGTCCATCTCGAATTCGAGCAGGCCGCCCTCGCCCAGTGCATCGCGCTTGAATTTCAGGATGCGCCGCACGTCGTCGAAGTTGATCTGCTCGTCGATGCGGATGGCCTCGCGGATCAGGCGGCGCGCGTCCTCCTCGCACATGCCGGCGAGGTACTGCACGATTAGCTCAACCGCCTGCTGGTCGCCCTTCAAAGGGCCATGGCCCTCCGTGCGCTGCCACAGTTGCGCTTCTTCCTTGAATATTTCGCGGATTTCGGCAACGTCGGGCAGCGGCAGATTGAAGCGCGCGCTCATCCGCGAGAGATCGGCCGGCAGGTCGAGCTTGGCGCCGATAAATATCAGCGTGCGCGCGGTCTCGTGGTATTCCTGCGCGATTTCCTTGACCAGCCGCACATTCACGGGGTCTTCGAAGTACGGCTGCGCATCGATCAGCACGTACACGCCGTTCTGCGGCGTTTTGTCGATATGCCGTAGCGCGTCCTGGAATTCGTAGGTCTGGGTGACGACATCCGTGCGCGGCACGCGTTTCAAGCCGTCGGCGACGGTCCACACGAATAGCGGCCAGCCTTCGAGGTTGGCGGCGCGCTCAAGCAATCTCATCATGCGCGTCTCCTCGCGCGTTTCGATCTGCACCACCGGAAAGCGCGAGCGGATGACGACGGCCAGGTCGCGAAGGGTATCAGCCACGGCGGGTACCGAGTTGGTGTAGCAGCTTGTCGTGTATGCCGCCGAAACCGCCGTTGCTCATGATGAGGATATGGTCGCCGGCTTGCGCGGCCTGCGCAATCGCCCCCACTAGCTTTGCCATATCCTGATGGATTTCCGCTTTGGCGCCGAGCGGCGCGAGCGCGGCGGTCGGATCCCACCCCAACCCCGCGCTATAGCAAAACACGCGATCGGCATTGGCAAGGCTTCCCGCGAGCGCATCTTTCATCACACCGAGCTTCATCGTGTTGGAGCGCGGTTCGAGCACGGCGAGGATGCGCGTAGGGTTCGACTGCTGCGCGGCTTTCCCGCGCAATCCCGCCAGCGTCATTTGGATGGCCGTCGGGTGATGCGCAAAATCGTCATAGACGGAAATGCCGTTGACCGTGCCGCGCAGTTCCAGGCGGCGCTTGACGTTTTCAAAGGCGGCGAGCGCTTCGATCGCCACGGCGGGCGCGACACCCGCATGGCGCGCCGCGGCGATGGCCGCCAGCGCA